>Ga0224555_1000462_pt1 | contig 61885 bp, 55 predicted proteins | sample 714S23034metaG_FD_180687 | JGI IMG/M metagenome (GOLD analysis project Ga0224555, IMG submission 180687) | Peat soil microbial communities from Stordalen Mire, Sweden - 717 S2 30-34 | ecosystem: Environmental > Terrestrial > Soil > Wetlands > Peat | place: Sweden: Norrbotten County, Stordalen... | reverse complement strand
TGAAGAACGCCCGCAAGCGTATGCGGAGCGGGCCGCCAGTTTAGGTTTGGATCTGGAAACGCCGCGGAAAGACGGGAAACTCAAAATCCTCTATCTCCGCCCCCTCGATCTCTCGGTGGATGAAACCATGCACTCGATTCTCGACGCCGTGCAGAAGATCGGCGCCAAGCGCCTGGTCATCGATTCGCTCGCGGGCTTTGAGATGGCCCTGTCGCCCGGCTTCCGCGCCGACTTTCGCGAATCGCTCTACCGGATGATCTTCGCTTTGACAGGAATCGGAGTGACGATTCTTAGCACGGTTGAAGTGGATGAGTCTTTTACCGAATTCCCCTTCAGCACCTACTCGATCTCTTTCCTTTGCGATGACATTATCCGGCTGCGGTACGTATCCATCGAGGGGCGGCTTCGCAAGATCATGGTGGTTATCAAGATGCGCGGCGGTAATCATGCCAAGGACATCCGCGAGTATGAAATCACATCCGAGGGTGTCGTTATCCTCGGCAAACGCCTCACAGACTATCAGGGTCTTATCAGTGGAATTCCTGTGCATTCGGACCGATCCACACAGGAGGAAGAGCCCTCCCATGATTCGGAAATCAGGAATCAGACCTAAGAAAACATCTGACGATTCAGAGACTGATGCGAACTCTCGCCCTGGTCAAGGACCCGATGTGTCGAACATCGAGCGATTGATCCCGGAGACTTCGCCCCTGCCGATGGCCGCAATGACTGGACCTAATCACATCCTGCGCTTTGTCAATTCCGCCTTCTGTCGGCTAATCCGAAAGAGTAATGATGAATTGACAGGAAGGCCTTTCGCAGAGGTCGTGCCCTGGGAGGGCTGCCTTGCTCTGCTGAACTGCGTATATGGCACGGGGGAAGCCAAAATCCAAGCTGAATCAGAACGGACAGAAGCCGATAACACACGTTGGTCGTACACGATGTGGCCCCTCAGTGATCCAGAAGATCACAGAGTAGGAGTCATAATGCAGGTGATGGAGACCACACGATTCTATCAGCGGGCCGTCGCCGTGAATGAGCAACTGCTGTTATCGGGAGTGCACCAGCACGAACTCAGAGAGACGGCAGAGAGGTTGAACGCGGAACTACAACTTGAAATCGTCGATCGGAAGAGGCTGGAAGAGGCTCTGGTGAACAGCGAAAAGCTGGCGGTGACGGCGAGATTCGCCTTAACCATGGCTCATGAGATTAACAATCCTTTAGAAGCAATCACCAATCTGGTATATCTGCTAGCCCCTATGCAAGCCGGTCCGGAGGCACAGGCCTATGTAGCCACAATTGAAGATCAGTTGAAGGGTCTGAGTCGCATTTCTACCCAGATGCTCAAGTTTCACCGCGGCGGCAACACACCTGCAGTATTCCAATTGAACACGGTACTCGGAGAAGTATCGGAGTTTTATCGCCACGAGGCTGAGAGGAAAGGGATTGCGATTCATCAGCGCCTTGAGACGGATGGGACCATTGTGGCCTTCAGAAGTGAAATTGTACAGGTCGTTACGAATCTGTTGCTCAATGCGCTTGATGCCACGACCGCTCACGGAAGGGTCATTATCCATCTATATCCTGCTCCACGCTGGCTCTGTGAAATCCGTGCTTCATGCGGGTATTGCCTCTCGATTGCCGATACCGGGGGTGGTATTGCACCGCAAGATCGAGCACGACTTTATCAGCCCTTCTTCACCACAAAAGGGGAACGAGGAACAGGCCTTGGATTATGGGTAAGCGCGGGTATCATCGACCGCATCGGTGGTTCAATACGCGTTTGGAGCACATGCCGGCCGGGTCGTTCGGGCACATGTTTCTCCGTCTTCCTGCCCACCAGGCAAACCGCCTTTCTACCTCTCAATCGCCATCGCAGAGAGTTGATGGAAGTTAAAGCTACTCGTCGGGACAAGTGAAGTGTGCCACGAATGAGCGAACCGAATGGCGGCTTCCGCCGATCCAAGACGTCCAATAACGAAGGCGTTGTTGACTATGCAACGACAGTGATTCACAAACGTCGCATAATTGAGACACGCATAAATGCGACACGCGAAAACGCGGGCAGCGAATCTCGATTCTGAGCGGATTGTCGATAACGGTCTGCGGTTCCGGGCGGATTACCGGCCACTCTTCCGTTGCTGAGTAGTAAAGGAAGGGTTGCCGACAGTGTAGACGGATTTCTCTCACCTTGAAATGTCAACTGTTGCCAACAGTCAGTATGGAGTGACCGGCGCCGATGCGCTGATCGTGGGTTAGGCTGTGTGTTTATCAGGACACGCAGTTCAGAGCCACAAGCGGAAGGGAGCCGGTCATGCAGGAGAAGTTACGATTTTTAGGTTTGGATGTCCATGCGGAAACGATCGCCGTAGCGATCGCAGAGCCGGATGGTGAGGTGCGGAGTCTGGGCACGATTCCGAACCGTGCTGAATCGATCCGTAAGATGATCAGGAAGCTGGGGCCAGCTGAGAAGTTGCGAGCCTGCTATGAGGCGGGACCGACGGGCTACGTCGTGTACTGGCAACTGGCGGAAATGGGTGTCCAGTGCGAGGTCGTGGCACCCACGCTGGTACCGGTTAAGTCGGGTGATGGGGTCAAGACGGATCGGCGGGATGCAGAGAAGCTGGCGCGTTGTCACCGATCCGGAGATCTGACCGCGGTATGGGTTCCGGACGCAGGTTCCGAAGCCTTGCGGGATCTGGTGCGTGCCGTGAAGCTAAGCAGGATCAGATGCGAGCTCGGCATCGGTTGAGCAAGTTTCTGCTGCGCTCCGGCCAGCGTCCACCGACCGGAGTTCGGCCGTGGACACGCCCCTATCTGATTTGGGTTGCGCAGCTACGCTTCACACAGATTGCTCAGGAGGCTACACGGCAGGATTATCTGCACGAAGTCGAGCACATGCGGGGGTGTATGGCGCATCTGGAGCAGGCCATCACTGAGGCGGTCAAGCTGGCCTCACCGGCGCTGCAACAAGTCATCAACGATCTGCAGGCACTGCGCGGTATCGCGGATATTTCGGCTGTGACCATTGCGGCCGAGTTGGGCCAGGTATCCCGCTTTGGCAGTGCTCGGCAATTGATGGGTTATTGCGGCGCTGTGCCCAGCGAAGACTCCAGTGGCAAGCGAACCAGACGCGGAGGCATCACAAAACCGGCAACGCGCACTTGCGACGAATCGTTGTCGAAGCGGCATGGAGCTATCGTCCCCCACCCTGTATCTGGTACGGACTGCGCAGACGGCAGGAGAGCATCTCCGAAGAGGCGAAAGAGATTGCATGGAAGGCGCAGCATCGGCTGCGCAAGCGCTATATGAAGCTGGGCGCAGCCGGCAAGGACCAGAGGAAGATCGTCACGGCAGTCGCCCGTGAACTGCCTGGCTTCGTCTGGGCCATCGGAATCAGAGCAGAAACGGTCGCCAGCCAGCGAGCTACAGCCTGACAAGAACGTGAGCAAAGACAAAACCATTCTGAAAATGAAAAAGCAAGTAGCCGGGGCCGATGTCGTTCATGCGGACGGTGGGGAGATCGCCGCTGACGACGCGGCCCTCTTTGCCGTCGACGTCGACGCTGGAGTTATCGGACCAGCCGGAGTCGAGGCGGCTGGACATGACGGTGATGGACTCACGAGGCGGGTGTTCATGCCGAGGGATGTTGCGGAGGTTCTGCAGGGTGCGGGTGAGCAGAGTGGCACCAACGAGGAGCACGAGGCAGAGAGCCATCTGCAGAACGACGATGGCTTTCCTGAGGCGGATTTTGCCGGCGTCGATGTGTGCGGCAGCAGCTGATCTTTTGAGAGCGAGGCCAGCCGTTCCGAATTTCGCTGCCAGGCAAGAATGTAATGTAATGACCCCTTCGAGGGGGTAGGACCGGGCAACTCAGGAAAATGCCCTGATAGCGTCCGCCTCGTTGTCGTAGACCTCGAAGAGTGGAAGCAGCCGACACATCGTCAGCGTTTGCAGAACCACCTTGGGCGGATTGACCAGTTTCACTGTTCCTCCTGCGCCCTTTGTTGACTGCAGGGCTTTCACCAGCAGCCCAATGCCACTCGAATCCAGGCGGTTGATGCCAGAGATATCGAGGACAATCTGGTTTTCCCCATGAGCCACCAGGTTATCGAGGGTCCCGCGCAGGCTATCGACCGGTGGTCCCAACACCAGCGGCCCACGCAGAGCCAGCGAGGTGACATCACCGTGCCTCAGCACCCCGATTTCCAGCGAACTGACTCCATCAGCCATGGTCTGCTCCGGACTTCTCAAACTCTTCCCGAATTTTCCGGGCAAAGGTCCACTGGGCTCCGCCAGCATGCCGCAGTCAGCTTCTTTTCGGGCCGTCTGCCGCCTCTGCGAAAAAAACTATCCTACAAAAGCACGGGCAGGATACCATACCGCCAACGATCCTACGGAAAGTGTTGCGGCTTCGCTCGAAGCCAGAGCAGCATGGTTCCAGGCTTGGCGTTCTCCCCAGCAGAGCGCGCTTTCCCGGCTCGTGCCACGAATCCAGCCGGCCTCCTCATGCCCGGGAAGGCCGCATTGCTCTCGCTGAAGGAGCCGTCGCGGTTGAGTCAACCTGCAGTTGTATTTCCATTGACGGATCTGTCGCCGGCGCTGCTGGCCGAACTCGAAATCGGCCCTCGCGCTCGCATCATCGCCGCAGCCGTGGCCGAGCTTGTGCCGGAATCCGCCATCGTCGTCTTCTCGATCGATGATCCGCGAGCGCCAGTGTGGACCGCGAAAGCGATGGTCGGCGAGCTCACCGTCGATGGCGACCCCATCCCCCTGGAGTCCGGAACTCTGGGCGCCGCAGCGCGCGAGCGATCCATCCTGCAATTCAGCGCATCGGAGTTGAGCCGCGACGACTATGCCCACCTCGACGTCCGGCTCAACGTGACTGCGCTCTCTTACGTTCCCATGCTTGTGGATGAACAGATCGCCGGGTGCATTGAAATCGTCAGCTTCTCAGAACCTCCAGGCGAGCCGGTTCTCGACCAAATCGCCGACATTGCCGATCTCGGCGCCATCGCCTTTCGCAGTGCCTCAGTGTACGCGGCCGAGCGTAACGCCGGACTTGCCTCGGTCATGCGTCTCACGCAGCTCTACGACATCGAAAAAGTCTTCAACGCCACCCTCGAGATGCAGACCCTTCTGCCTGTGATCTGCGAGAAGATCGGCGACCTGGTCCGCAGCTCCGCAGTCAATCTCTGGATGGTCGACAAGGATGATCTGCTGCTGCTGCAGCAGGCGGGCAGCGATCCTGGCAGCCGCGTCGGGAATCGCCAGCACGGAGAGGAAGGCGTCGCCGGCAGTGTCGGTGAATCCGGCGAAGCCGTCCTGCTGCAGACGGGCGACGAACTCCTCGTCCGCCGCAACGGGGAATCCGGCGAGGCCGCGCCCGGCTCGCTGATGGCCGTGCCTCTGCTCGATGGCGAGAGTCTGGTCGGGGTCCTTGAAGTCATCCGAACGGAAGGGGACGAGCTCTTTACGGACGATGATCTCTTTGTGCTCACCCAGGTGGCTGCGTCGGCTGCCCAGGCGTTGCACAACTCATCGTTGCTCCAGGCGGAACGAAAAATCGAGATTCTGCAGACGCTGGTGAGCGTCGGGCAGGAGATCGGTTCGACGCTCAACCAGCAGCGTGTGCTGCAGGCCATCGTCAATCAGCCGCAGCTCGTCATTCCTTACGAGCGGGCCGCGCTGGCGCTGGAACAGCGGAATCGGCTGACCATTCAGGCTGTCTCCGGAGTCACGAAGCTCGACACATCCGAGCCTTCGATCGAACGGTTGGGGGAGATCCTGAAGTGGGTGGGCGGCATTGACACGGAGATTCATGTCACGCAGCACGATGAAGAGATCGACGATCCGCGGCCCGAAACGCGTGAGAAGTTTCGGCGCTATTTTGCCGAAAGCGACTCCCGTGGTTTCTACGCGATCCCGCTGGCCGATGATGAGGGTCGGCTCGGCGTCCTGTGCTTTGAGAGCTCTGAACCCGACTTTCTCAACGAGCTGCACATCGAGGTCATTCGCATCCTCGCCAGCCAGGCGACCCTGGCTCTGCGCAACGCCTCCCTTTATAAGGAAGTCCCGTTTATCGGAATCCTCGAGCCGCTAATCGAGAAGAAGCGGCGGTTCATGGCGATCAACCGGCGGCGCCGTACTTTGATGATCGCGCTCGCCGCTGCTGTGGTTCTGATCCTCATCTTTATGCCAGTGCCCATGCGGGTCTCCGGCGACGCCCAGGTGGCCCCCGATCAGACGCAGTATGTGCGAGCCGAACAGGATGGGGTGGTGCAGCAGGTGTTCGTCCATGAAGGCCAGCAGGTTGAACCTGGCACCCCGGTAGCGCAGATGGCGGACTGGACCGCTCGAACGGCACTCGCCGGTATTCAGGCTCGATACAACACCGCCCTGGCGCAGGCGGCCGATGCCCTGGTGAAGAATGACACCACCGCAGCCGGCCAGCGCCAGCTCGAGGCGAATTACCTGCGCGGTGAAATGGCACGAGCTACGGAACAACTCTCCCGCATGACTCTCCGCGCACAGATCGCCGGGATCGTGGCCACGCCGCACGTCGAGAACCTCATCGGGAGGAAGCTCGCGCTCGGTGATCCGATCATGGAGATCGTGAGCACCGAAAACGTGATCGCCGATGTCGCGGTGCCCGAGCGGGATGTGATTCTTCTGCGTGTCGGGGATCCCGCACGCGTGAAGCTCGAGGCTTTTCCGACGCGAACGTTTTCGGGGATGGTCAACGTCGTGAGTCCCGCCGGACAGGTCGTGGGTGAAAACCGCTCCTTCTACGCCCGCATTGCCGTGCCGAACCACGATGGAAACCTTCGCCCCGGCATGCAGGGCTTCAGCAAGATTCGAACGGGCCTTCGCCCGCTCGGCTATGTGTTGCTTCGCGATCCTGCGCTGTGGCTGTGGTCAAAACTTTGGGGATGGTTTGGATGGTGAGGATTCGCATGATGCGTCTGACCGCGGCTATGGCCGCTGCTGCAGCAGTTCTGGCCTGTACGTCCTGCTCCTCCGGTGGCCACAATCCCGGAACGGTCGTCGCCGCTTCGCAGCCGCCGGCGGATTTAACAAAGCCGACAGCGCCGACACCCTCCGACCCGGGCGCCATCGTCACGACGGGCCCCATCATGGTGGAGCAACAGATCGATGTCGTCGCCCTTCGTGCCGGCATCGTCGCGGCTCTTAATACCGACGTTGGTTCGGGCGTCCGGCAAGGGCAAATGCTGGCTCGCCTGGACGACCGCCAGATCGCCGCCGATTGCAGCGCGGCCGAATTCAAAGTGCACAGCCTCGAGTCGGACCTGAAGAACTGGCAGGCCGAAGTCGATGTTCGCAAGACGGACCTGCAGCGCGCCGAAGCCATGCGTCAGGCCGGTATCAACACCCAGGAAGCTCTCGATCACGTTCGTTACGATCTGCAGGCTACCGAATTCGAAGTCGAGCGGCAGAACAACGAGATGCGCAGCGCGCAGTCCGCACTGCAGTCGCAGCAGCTGGAACTGGAAAAAACCAGAATTGCCGCACCTTTCAATGGAACCGTCTCGCAGCGCTACGTGCGCCTCGGCCAGTATGTGAACATCGGCGACAAGCTCTTTCAGCTAACCGGCACTTCGCCCATGGAAGTCCGCTTCACGCTGCCAGAGCGGGATATTTCCGTGTTGCGGCGCGGCGACCTCGTCACCGTCTCGCCTGCGCCCGATTTCGCTCAGACCACCACAGCCTCCGTCACGCATCTGAGCCCTGTCGTCGATCCGGGCAGCGGCACCATCGAGGTGACGGCGAAGCTGACCCACAATATCCCCGGCCTGATTCCGGGAATGGTGGCGTCGGTCCGGGTTGCGCGCACGCAATGAATCTGGCTGAGGCTCTCAACGCGGCCCTGCCGGAGTTGCCGGTCCGGCGGGCGCGCATCGGCTATCCAAAGCTGGACCCTGCGCTGATTTTTAAAGAGAACATCGATGATGGCGAGCTGGGCGTCAGCGCCATGAAGCGCGGCGAGCAGGGCCTGTTTCGCTTTACGCTTGAACAGTGGAGGATCGTCGAGCTGTTCGACGGCAAACGTTCCTGGGAGGATGTGGCCGACGCCCATGCCGAACTGTACGGCCCCCGCTACGACCCCGACGATCTCCGCGAGTTCACTGCCGGCCTCGACGCCATCGACTTCTGGTACAAAACACCGTTCGAGAAGAACATTGCCCTCCAGCAAAAACTGGAGTCGGGTCGCCACGACCACGCTCATCGTAAATCCAAATTCGACGTGGCCCACATGCAGTTCTCCGCGTGGGACCCCGACCGCTACCTCGACCGCATCTACCCACTACTCCGCTGGATCTACACTCCCGGGTTCGCCCTCGTCTGCGCCGCCCTGTTCGTCTTCATGGCCTGGACCTTTATCGCTCACTGGGGCAACATCGGGCGCGACACGCTTGAGTTCTATACCTTCACCGACAAGAGTGCAGCCGATCTGGCGGAGTTCTGGGTCCTCTTCCTCATCCTCGGTTTCTTCCACGAGTCCGCCCACGGCCTTACCTGCAAACACTTCGGCGGTGAAGTCCACTCCATGGGTTTCCACCTGATCTACCTCACGCCGGCGTTCTTCGTCGATGTGACCGAAGCCTGGATTTACGCCACGCGCTGGCAGCGCCTCATCACCGTCTTTGCCGGCATCGGCATCGAGCTGTTCTTCTGCGCGCTGGCGACCATCGTCTGGTGGGGAACACCCGCCGGCAGCGGCGCACACGATCTCGCCTACAAAATTATCCTCATCACCGGTGTTGCTGTCGTCGTGGTGAACATGAACCCGCTCATCAAGCTCGACGGGTACTACGCTTTTTCCGAAATCATCGGCTTCTCCGACATCAAGGAGAAATCAACCGCGTTCCTCTCCCAGCTCGTGCGCAGGCATATCTTCCGCCTTCCCGTCGAGGTGGATTTCGTATCGAGGCGCCGCCGGCCCGGTTTTCTCATCTACGCCATTCTCTCCGGCATTTACAGCTACGCCCTGCTCTTCGCCGTCCTCCGCTTCTGCAACAACGTCTTCGCAAGATACAGCCCACAATGGGCATTTGTACCAGCTCTCGCGCTCGGACTTCTCATCTTCCGATCCCGCGTCCGCGCTCTGGTGAAATTTATGCAAACGGTCTATCTCGATAAGCGCGACCGCATCCGCTCCTGGTTCACCGCGCCGCGCATTGCCGCCGTGGCTGCCGCCACGCTCGCGATTCTCCTCCTCCCGCTCTGGCACCAGACCGTCTCAGCCCGGTTTCTGCTGGAACCGGTGCGCCTGGCCGTTGTCCGAACCACCGTGCCCGGCGAGGTCACCGACGTCTTCGTGAGCGAAGGGCAATCGGTGCAGGCCGGGGAGCCACTTCTCCGCATGACCAACACTGACCTCGAATCGCTCAGTGCCGGATCGGGCGAGCAACTGGCCCTCACCGGCGTTGAGCGGGTACACGCCCTGCTCAGCCATGGAGACCTCGGCGCCGCCAGCCAGCAACACCTCCGTGCCGGCGTCGATCAATCCATCGCCGACGAAGAATCGGCTCGCCTCACTGCCCGCGCTCCCATCCCGGGCGTAGTCAGCTCCGCGCGTCTGCACGATTTGGTGGGGGCCTATCTCGATGCCGGCACGCTGCTCACAGAGATTGCCGATACCCGGCAAATGCGCGCGCGGATTTTTGTGCATGAATTTGAGGCAGGCCGCGTTCTTCCCGGCCAGGATGTCAGCCTGCTCCCCGATGGCGCCTTTGCGTCGCTGCGAGGCGCGGTCGAAAACGTTCAGGTGGCCCCGAACGATCTGCCGCCGGCCGTCGAAAACATCCGGCAGATCACGGGCGGCGCCAGACTGCAGTACTACATCGCCGATGCTGTGGTGCCCAACAGCGGATTTCTGCGCAGCGGCATGACAGGAACCGCCAGAATCGTCATTCGCAGAACCAGTCTGGCCGGCATCCTCGTCCGCGAACTCCGCGACTTCATCGATCGCAAAGTCTGGTAGCTTCGCCACCAAACACAAAGGAGTTGGGCCGGAGCCCAACCCCTTCGTGGGTCAACATGGAGAGGACCTGCAGAAAACTCTACGGAGTCTAACCGCCGTCGCCGGCACAATGGGGGAGGGTCGTAGCCTAGAACGCCGACATATTCTTCGAAAGCCCCTTGGAAAGGCCCTTCGAGACGCCCTTGGACAAGCCCTTGGAAAATCCTTTGGACAGCCCTTTGGAAAGGCCCTTCGAGAAGCCCTTCGAGGTCGTCATCGAAGCCTGCTTCGCAAGCCTCACGCTCGCCGTTACGTTGCTGGACTTCGTGGGGGCAGAAGAAGGAGGAACGGCGGGAACCGCTTTGCTGGAGTTCAGGCTGCTGATCAGCGACTTTTTCTGGATGGCCATGGTGGTGTCTCTCCGTTTGAGTTTGATTTTCAGCTTCCTGGATCTCTCCAGTTCGCTCACGCCCTGATCTATTGCGATTTGATTGCCAAACTCGAAACACCCCGGAGAAGCTCTTAAAAACGGCGGATTTGGCCGAAAACACGAGAATCGGGCCGGAGATTCAGTGCCAAAGAGCACTCTCCACGGCCCGTCCGGGTTAAAAACTAACCCTGGCTGGGGTTAAGTTTTAACCCCAAGCGGTCAGATCCCATGCTTCCGGCACAGGTATTTCATCTTCTCGATGGGGATTCGCAGCAATCCCGCTCCGCCCCGCTTGCTGCCGGCTCGCCGGATGGCCGCCTGCAGATATCCCATCTCGATTCTCATCAGCTCCTCGTCCAGCGCGACACCCTCATCCGGAATCAGGAGATGGTCGTTGGTGGCCGTGTTGGCCAGGATGACCTTATCCGGCAGGTGCTCCAGCTGGATCACCTCTCCATCCACCATCAGCGCCAGTCGCTGGGTCAGGTTCTCCAGTTCCCGCACGTTGCCCGGCCAGGCGCTGGTCTCCAGAACCTGCATCGCTTCCGGCGAAAACCGCTTCGCCGGCTGCTCGGCCGCTGTGCAGTACATCTTCATATAGTGGTCCAGCAGCAGCGGGACATCCCCTTCCCGTTCCCGCAATGCGGGCAGCTTGATAGGAACGACGCAGATCCGGTAATACAGGTCCTCACGGAACAGCCCCTTCTTCACCATGTCTTCCAGATCATCATTCGTCGCAGTGATCAGTCGAAAATCGATTTTTCGGGGGCTCTTGCCTCCAATCCTCTGCACCGCCCGATCCTGCAACACCCGCAGCAGCTTGCTCTGCAGCGCCAGGCCCAGCGATCCGATCTCGTCCAGGAACAGCGTTCCGCCGTCTGCCAGTTCCACCTGCCCAGGCCGCGTGGCATGCGCGCCGGTGAATGAACCCTTCTCGTGACCGAACAGCTCGGACTCCATCAGCGTCTCCGGCAGTGCCGCGCAGTTCACGCCGACGAAAGGCCCGTCCCGCCTGGGGCTGAGGGAAACGATGGCTCGCGCCGCCAGTTCCTTACCCGTCCCGCTTTCACCCCTCAGCATCACCGTGGTGTTGCTGGGCGCCACTCGCCGCAGGGCGTCGTAAGCACGTTGCATGGCCTCGCTCGCGCCAATCATGCCCGCAAACGTGCTCTTCTGGCTGATTCCCTCGCGCAGTTGTTGCGCCTCAATCCGCGCCCGGTGTTCCTCGCCGGCCTCCAGCAGATACTCCCGCAGCTCGGCAAAATCCACCGGCGCCAGCAGGAACTCATCCGCTCCGGCCTTCTTCGCCCGCTGCCGCGCGCTCTTCAGCGGGGTCCGCGAAATGATGATCAAAAGCGTCTCAGGAGCGGCTTCCCGGACCTGCGCCGTCCACTCGAAAACGTCCTTCCCTTTGGGAACAATCGTATCCAGATCGACCACCACGATCTCCGGGGTCTGCTCGCTCAGCCTGTGCTTCAGGGCGTCTGTATCCGGCGCCAGGTTGATGAAGAATGCAGGCGCCAGCTCCTGCCCGATGTCGGTCAGAGCCCCATCATCGCTGGTTGCAAATATGAGACTGAGCCGTTCGTAGTGGCCGGATGCCATCGCGACTCCTGCCCTGCAAATTCAGTTCTTTGTTGGTGAGCGAGATTATAACGGCAACTTCGCAGAACGCCGCTGCAAACCCTGTGCGCTCATGAAAGGCTCACGTTTTGCGAAAGGAGAGCCTCGTCGTTGCTTCGCCTCATAACAACAGAACGTCATCACTGGGATTCGCAAAGGGGAAGGAGCCTGAGCTGCCCCCTCGGTTTAGTCCGGGTAAGTGAGAACTTCATCCTGTTCTCCCCGCCAGGGCCTCGCTGGCTCCTGTTATCGGAGAACTCTCACTGCCACTGGACTATTCGGAGGGATGCAGCTCAGCGGATTCCCCGGCGCTGGGGCGAAGCGCTCGCAGTCTCTCAGTCGGCAGCGCCGACAGGCGCTATGACGTACGCATGACGTACGCGCTCATCATGCTATCGCTAAGTTATTGAAAGGATGGTAGCGCCATCGGGGATCGAACCCGAACTCTCCGCCTTGAGAGGGCGGCGTGTTAACCAATTACACCATGGCGCCAAAAGGTTGGAGCCCTTCCGGGCAAACGGCCTTCTTCAATATAGCAAAAGGGGCCCGGCGCTGCGGTCTCGGCAACGGGTCGTTGCAGGCGTCGTTATTGCGGCAGGACACAAGCGATCCGCAGTGAGGCGAGCCATTGCGAGGCAGCGAATAAAACGCGAAAATAGGGCGTGGCTTCACCGGGCGAAAATCGACAGCACCACCTTCAATCCGATCAGCCGGGTGCCGGGCCTCGGCTGCGGTGGCTCTTCCTCGACCTGAACTCGTACTTCGCCTCCGTCGAGCAGGAGCTGCGGCCGGAACTTCGCGGCCGGCCGGTCGCCGTCGTGCCCGTCATGGCTGACACCACCTGCGCTATTGCGGCCAGCTATGAGGCGAAGGCCTACGGGGTCCGCACCGGTACGCAGATCGGCGAGGCAAAACGCATGTGTCCGGGGATTGAGCTGGTCGAGGCGCGCCACGAGATTTACGTCGACTATCACAATCGCATCGTCGAAGCGGTCGAGCGCTGCGTGCCCGTTGCCGCTGTCATGTCCATCGACGAGATGGCCTCCAGTCTCATCGGCCGCGAGCAGCCGCTGTTTGCGGCAATGGACCTGGCGCATCGGGTGAAGGCTTCCATCCGCGAGCATGTGGGATCGACACTGCGCTGCTCCATTGGCCTCGCTCCGAATCGCTACCTCGCGAAGATCGCCTCCGACATGGACAAGCCCGACGGGCTGGTGGCGCTCACCCAGGACCTGCTCCCAGGCGCGCTTCTGCACCTCACGCTGCGCGATCTGCCCGGCGTCGGTGCGCGCATGGAGAAGCGCCTGCACGAACAAGGCATCCGCACCATGGAAGCGCTGCTGGCACTCGACCACGAGCAGATGAACCACGTGTGGGGCGGCATCGGCGGCGAGAAGCTATGGCACTGGCTCCGCGGCGAGGACTTCCACGATGCGGAACTGGAACATCAGAAATCCATCAGCCAAAGCCACGTACTGCCGCCCGAGCTGCGCACCGAAGACGGCTGCTATGCCGTCGCGCACAAACTGCTGCACAAGGCGGCGATGCGGCTGAGGGCTGCGCGGCTGTGGGCCACGCATGTCACGCTGACGATCAAATACGCGACGAGCAAAGCCGAGGCAAAGGGCCAGCACTCGTCTGGGATCCACCTGACCGCGTGGTCGCAGGGCCTTCCTGTCATCGAATGCCAGGATAACCAGACACTGATCGAGGCGTTACAGAAGCTATGGGCCGCGCGACCGCAGGATGAAAAACACCGCAAGCCCTTCTACATCGGCGTGTGGCTTGGCAATCTGGTGCCGGATCATCTGCACACGCTCAGCCTGTTTGCCGGCCTCGAAACGGAGACGAAACGGACTCGGCTGACGAGCACGATGGACGCGCTCAACCAGAAGTACGGGACCTCGACGTTGTTTCCGGCGAGCATGCTGCTGGCCCGGGCAGCGGCACCGACGCGCATTGCGTTTACCAGCATTCCGGATTTGTTCTAACCCGAGAGCGTGAAAGAATGGCAGCAACACACCATGGATCACGAGACCTTCCCTTCCCTCGCTGAGTCGTTGATCGAAAAGACGGAAACGCCCGCTGAACCTGCTTCGGAATCTGCGGCTGCAGTGTCCGCGGCCCTGGAGGCAGCGGTGCCGCAACCTCCGGAGACGCCTCCCGCACCGCCGGAACCTGCGGAGTCATTCGCGGAGATGCTCTCGGAGTTTGAGCATGAGCACCAGAGGCCAGCCGAAAACCGCCAGGTCGAAGCGACGGTCGTGTCCGTTTCGGCGGACACGGTCTATCTCGACATCGGCTTCAAGGTCGAAGGCGTGCTGCCCCGCACCGCCTTCGAGAACAACGCCGATGAGGTGAAGCCCGGCGACAAGGTTCACGTCTCGATCAAGAGCCGCAACGCCGAAGGCTACTACGAGCTGTCGCGCTTCAAAGTCAAGCAGCCGACAGACTGGGCATCGCTGGAGGCGGCCTTTGCGGAGAAAGCGACGATCGCGGGCACGGTGACGGGCGTTGTGAAAGGCGGCCTGACGGTCGATGTCGGGGTTCGCGCCTTTCTTCCGGCTTCGCGCAGCGGTGCGCGCGATGCGAAGGAGATGGGCGATTTGGTGGGCCAGTCGGTGGAGGTCCGGATCACGAAGGTCGATGCGGCTGACGAAGACGTCGTGGTCGATCGCCGCGCCGTGCTTGAGGAGCAGGCGCTCGTCGCGCAGGCCAGCCGCTGGTCCTCACTGCAGCCCGGCGAGGTGCTCGAAGGCAAAGTGCGCAGCCTGATGAGCTACGGTGCCTTCGTCGAGCTGGGGGGCATCGACGGGCTGCTGCACATCAGCGACATGGCGTGGAGCCGCGTGGAGAAACCCGAGGATCTGCTGACTGTCGGCCAGGAGATTCGTGTCAAAGTGCTGAAGATCGACCCCGAATCGCGCCGCATTTCACTCGGTCTGAAGCAGCTCGAACCGGAGCCTTGGGAAACCGTGGGCGACAAGTACAAAGCCGGCGAGCGCGTGCGCGGCACGGTGACGCGGCTGACCGATTTCGGCGCCTTTGTCGAGCTCGAGCCGGGCATCGAGGGTCTGATCCACGTCTCCGAGATGTCGTGGGTGAAGAAGATTCACAAGCCCAGCGATGTTCTGAAGCAGGGCGACGTGGTCGAGGCCGTGATCCTGGGCGTGCAGCCGGCGGACCGGCGCATGTCGCTCGGACTGAAGCAGGCGCTCGGCGATCCCTGGGTGGATGCGGCGCGCAAGTGGCCGGCCGGATCGGCAGTCGAAGGCCCTGTGACGCGGCTGACGAAATTCGGCGCGTTCGTTCAGGCTGCCGAGGGCGTCGAAGGCCTGGTACACATCAGCGAGATCGTCGCCGATCGGCGGCTGAATCATCCGTCGGACGTGTTGCACGCGGGGCAGGTGGTGCGGGCGCAGGTGCTGGCCGTGGATACCGAGAAGCGCCAGATGAAGCTCAGCATGAAGCAGCTGGTGCCGACCAGCATCGATGAGTATGTGGCCGAGCACAAGGTTGGCGATGTGGTCTCGGGCCGTGTCGTTGAGGAGAGCACCGGACACGCCGTCGTCGAGCTGGGCGAAGGCATTCGGGCGACCTGCTCGTTGGGCTCGGGAACGGCCGCTCCCGCCGGCGAGAAGATGGGCGCGGAGAAGGTGGACCTGTCGGCTCTGACTTCGATGCTTCAGGCTCGCTGGAAGAGCGGCGCCGGCGCGGCCACAAAGGCGGAGCCCGTGCGGGTGGGACAGGTGCGCAGCTTCCGCATCGCCGGGATGGAAAAGGAAGGCATCCAGGTCGAACTGGTTTGAGTGCGACCAAATCGATCCTCAAGCCGAACCTCGACTCGCGAGGCGCTGCGCTCGGGTCTGAGTATTACTGCGCGAACTTGTTAATGAGAGTGATCGCCACCACGATAAGGATGATCGCCGCAACCAGACCTGTAAATGCCATAACCCCGAGACTCATGATTCCTCCCGTTCGTCCCCTACAACTGGGGAACGTTAGAGGATAGAGTCAGAGTACGAATCCGCTCAGTGACGGCGGTCACGAGAGGGCTCATCACTTGTTACGTGAGATGAGGCGGGTTCGTTCGGCAATTGCTTCGCGGAGCTCACCCCCTCCCCCCTCGGATGGGGCTGTGGCAAGTTATTGAAAAGACGGGGCGCAAAAGTGTTGTCGATCTCGACAACATCGCTTCATCCCGGATTGCGGTACAGCAAGTTCCGCGATCGGGACCAGCCGAGCGGTGGCGTGCTGGCGAATTGAGAAAGATCCTGCGTGAAATCCCCTGAGGGCCGCATGCCCAAAACAGAAAAGGATCCGCGGCAGCGAATCCTTTCCTGGTCCAAGCTATGGTTCCAGTGTGCGCGGCGGAGGAGAGCTGACGCAAGAAGAATCGGCAGCGGAGGCAAACCGAGGTAACGGACGGGCGAAGCTCGGACCGGGTGAAGGGGGTTCATTCTGGAGGCTGAAAGGCAAGCAGGAAATCAGATTGCTTTTTTTCAAAACGGCACTGAGCAGTACTTCGGATCTAAACGCGGGACGAATTGGCTTGATGTTTGCGCGGCAAGAGCTTTTGCTGCTTGCTGTGGGGTGAACCTGGCCGCCCACATGAGGCGACGGCGATCGAGTTGTCCGGCGTGCAGGCCTCGGCGCGGGTGGGTGGGACTTCATTCTGGAGGCTGAAGGGGCAGCAGGAACGCAGAAGCTTTTTCAAAACGGCACTGGGCGGTACTTTCGGGTCGAAACGCGGGACGAATTGGCTTGATGTTTGCGCGGCAAGAGCTTTTGCTGCTTGCTGTGGGGTGAACCTGGCCGCCCACATGAGGGCGGGGCGGCTGGGGAATTGGCCCGCAGCCCTGGCTGGGTGGGGTCAGGCTACTGGCGAGCCCAGGCGAGACCGTCCGGTTCGCCGCCCACATCGATGTGGCCGGTCACCTCGAAGGTTTTCAGATCGATGACCGCGATGGAATTGTCCGGTGTGCACGCCACGAAGGCACGCGCGCCGCTCGGCTCGATCAGAATGCCAGCGGCGCCGTGACCGATCGGCAGGCGCTTCCATTCTTTACGCGATGCGGCGTCGTAAACGACCAGATCGCCACCGCGCAGGCTCGAGATGAGAACGTGCTTCCCATCGAGGGTGAACTTGAGACGGTTCGCGCCGAAGACTTTGACGTCGAGGGTGGCCACGACTTTTTTCGCGGGAATGTCGATCACGGACAGAGTGCCGTCCTGAGCATTCGCGGTCCAGAGTTCGCGGCCATCGGGCGAGACGTCGAAGCCCTCCGAGCCTTTGCCGACGGGGATGACGGTCTCATTCCAGTCCATGCGAGGCGGGCCGCCGGGACCGGGCCCGCCCGGAGGTGGGGCGCCCATGCCGGCGGCAGGCGGAGCGCCAGGCGGCGGACCCATGGGCGGAAGAGCGACCTTCTCCAGGATGGTGACGGTGGCGGAGCTCACATTCGTCGTGTAGATGTGGTTTTCGCCGGGCGTGACGTAGATCATGTGGGTGCGGTTCTGGCCGGTGCCCATGATCCAGTCGATCTTCGCGGATGCCGGGTCGTAGCGCGCAATGGACTTCGCGCCCTCAGCGGTGAAATAAAGCTTGCCGCCCACGAAGGCGAGGCCATGGGGCCCGTTCAGCGCTCCGGTATCGATGTCCGGCAGAGCTTTTTGCGCGACAAGATCGATGACCGACAATGCGTGATAGCGGCCGAAACCGTAAATCGAAACGTAGGCCGTTTTGCCGTCGGAAGACGCAATGACTTCGTGGGGATCCGGCCCGACCGGGGCGCGCGCGATGACCTTGAGCGTGGTGGGATCAACGATGGCCAGCGTGTGGTCGTGCTTGGAGAGCGCGAGCAGCGACTGCTGCGGAGTCGGCTGAGCCATGATTCCCTGCCCTGCGATCAGCACAATGGCCGCCGCGCTGACCATCCATCTCCGGTTCCGTCGTCCGCTCATGGTTCCTCCTTATGTGTCCTGGCCTTCGTCGAGCAGAAAATCAAAGTCACAACCCTGGTTTGCCTGCAGTACGGAATCCTCGAACAGCTTCGCATAGCCGCGAAGCGGTTTCTCGCGGCGAGGGGGCGCTGCCTGCCAGGAGGCCAGCCGAGATTCTATCTCAGCCGCATCGACAAGGAGGTTCAGCTGACGCGCCTCTACATCCAGCGAAATGCGGTCGCCATTGCGGACGATGGCCAGCGGACCGCCAACAGCGGCTTCCGGAGCGATGTGAAGGACCACGGTTCCGAAGGCGGTGCCGCTCATGCGCGCGTCGGAGATGCGCACCATGTCGCGGACGCCCTGGCGTGCCAGTTTGACGGGGATGGGGAGATAGCCGGCTTCAGGCATGCCGGGCGCGCCTTTGGGGCCCGCATTGCGCAGGACGAGAACATCTTCCGCGCGCACGTCCAGATCGGGACTGTCGATGCGGCGGGTCAGGTCTTCGATCGAGTCGAATACTACGGCACGGCCCGTGTGCCGCATCAGGTGCGGAGAGGCCGCCGACTGCTTGATGACCGCGCTGTCCGGGGCGAGATTGCCGTAGAGGACCGCGATGGCTCCTTCGGCGGAAAGCGGCGATGCCAAGGGGCGAATCACATCCTGCGTGGGAATTTCTTCGGCCTCGGCGATCACGTCAGCGAGGGTTCCGCCGCCGATGACGGGGACGCCGGTGTCGAGATGCGGAGCAAGTTGGCGCAGCAGCGCCGGCATGCCACCGGCGTAGTGGAAGTCTTCCATATAATGCGCGCCGGAAGGTTTGATGTTGAGCAAGACGGGAACGCTACGGCCGAGTTGATCGAAGGTCCTCAGGTCAATGGGAACACCGGCGCGGCCAGCGATCGCGACGAGATGAATGAGCCCGTTTGTTGAGCCGCCGATGGCCTGCAACACAACCATTGCGTTGTGCACGGAGGCTGCTGTGATGAGATCGCATGGTTTCGGGGCGCCGCTGACGGCCATCTCCGCAGCTCGCCTGCCGGTGGCCTCGGCGATGCGCAGGCGATCCGCCAGGTTGGCAGGAACGGTGGCGCTGAACGGCAGGGAGAGGCCCAGAACCTCGATGAGGCAGGCCATTGTGCTTGCCGTGCCCATGACGCCGCAGGTGCCAATCGAAGGGGCGAGACGACCGGCGATCTGATCGATTTCACCGGCATCGATGCCACCCGCGCGATGCTGGGCCCAGAAGCGCCGGCAGTCGGTGCAGGCGCCCACTCGCTCGCCCCGGTGGCGGCCGACCACCATGGGACCGGTGGGCAGTACGATCGCCGGAAGGTTGACGCTGGCCGCCGCCATCACCTGAGCCGGCAGCGTCTTGTCGCAGCCGCCGATGACCACGACCGCGTCCATGGGCTGTGCGCGGATCATCTCCTCGGTGTCCATCGCCATCAGGTTCCGGAGAAACATCGCAGTGGGATGACAGAACGGCTCGCCGAGGGAGATGGTGGGAAAGACCATGGGCAGGGCGCCGGCGAGCATCACGCCGCGCCTGACGCTCTCGATGAGAGCCGGCACATTGCCGTGGCAGGGATTGAAATCGCTGAAGGTGTTGGTGACGCCGACGATGGGGCGATCGAGCGCCTGATCGGAATACCCCATGGCCTTAATGAGGATTTTTCTCAGGAACAGAGAGAAGTCAGGATCGCCGTAACTGGTCAGCCCTTGTCGCAAGCCGCTTGTCATGGATTGGTTTTGTGCCGCCGTAAGGGGGCCCGGTTACATGGCGCTGCGCCACCAGGGAGACTTCTCCATGGTGATGAACCCCGTGGTGCCGCCGCGGGCGAGCCACAGGTCGTAATAGGTATTGTCGTCGAAGATATTGCAGGAGGGCCAGCTGTTATCGGTGCGGAGGGTCGTCGGCCCTTCCGGGCCAGCCAGCGTGATCTCGCCACTCGCGCAGGATACGACTTTTTGCCGGGTCATGCGGAAGGTTGCTCCGTGGGGACGCACGTCCTGGGAGACGTCGTTGGCGAACCGGGTGATAAAGAGGACGCCGACGATCACCACCGTCCACATCAGGATTTTCTTCATAGCCGAACCAGCGTACTCCGCTCTTGCGTGGAGGGTTTCACCCCAATTGTGGCACCGGGGGAAAGGGGAAAACAAGAAGAGCCAGCAGACGAGCGAAAGAATGAGTGGGGGGAACGAGCAAAAAGGCGAGCAAAAGACGAGGAAACCTGCGAGCAAAAAGAAGAGGCTCGGTTCCCTGCCCGTCACCTTGGCCGGAGCGCCTGATAGCGCGCGACCGTGTAGCCGAGTGCGCTGCCGAGGAAGACGTCGGACGGGAAATGGGCAAGCGTACTCACGCGGGACACGCCGACGACGGTGGCAAATCCATAGACCGCCCAGGGAACCCAGCGATGCCGGTGGTAGCGCATCGCCACTACGGTGGCGACCGAGAACGCGCCCACCGCATGACCCGATGGGAAGCTGCTGCCTTTGAAGGGCGACTTGTTGCCGCTGAAGAACGTATCGGTGAATGGCGTGTTCAGCGGAACATCCGAGGGCCGTTCGCGCCGCGTGATGGCCTTCATAGCCAGATCCACGATCGCTCCGCCGCCGTAGGCATCGGCGCACAGGAGAGCCGTGCCAGTTTGGTAAGAGTCGTGCCGCATATATCCGGCCGCCAGCAGTGAAGCGGGAATGGCGACGATTTCACCGGTGGCGATCAGCGGGTCAAAGACGTCGTTGACATCGTCCAGCTGATTCTGGTGCTTCGCAAAATACGGCATGATGTGGGGGTCGGCGTACAGGAGACCGACCGTCCCGCCCGCGATCGCAAGCGTGGGTATCCAGTGCCGGCCCCGCGCCAGCTGCGTGGGAAAGAGCCAGATCTCCTTCTGGTCATGCAGAAAATCCTTCGGGAGAGTCCGCCAGGTTTCCTGCCGCTCTAAGGCGTATTCGTCCGGCGCTGGAGCGTTCGCCTTGAGCCGGGGAGTCGGGCTGTCGGGCAAGGCCGCGGCCGCGCTGTTTTGCGCTTGCAGGTCAGCGGAGAAAACACTCTCCATCGCGCACAGAAGAGCCAGGCAGAAGGCCGTTCGCAAAACGTTCATCGAAAGCGTTGGATGCAGGATTTTCGAGCGCTGCAGTGCATCTGCGCGTTCGGAAGCCAAACTTCAAATGGGCCTCGTCTGAAGACGAAGCCCATTGTGAAGCAATTCTGAACGGAGTGTCAGTTACTGCTACCGTCGTCGCGGCGATGCAGCGTGGGACGATCGGTGCCGTTGCCGGAGTCGGTACCATCGGTCGAGGTGCTGGCGCGGCGGAGGGTCGGCTTGCCCTTCTTGTTGTCGATGATGCGCCGCTTGTTCTCGAGGCGGGCCAGCCGGGCCTTCACGTCGTTGAACTCTGAGGTCGTGACCAGATACTCATCCTTCGGAGGCAGGATGCGAGCGATCTCCTCTTCGGAGTGCTCGATGCGATCGGGAGTCTGCGGGTGGTTCTCAAAGACCTTGGCTACCGCACCTGGCTTCTGTTTCTCGAGGTTCTGAATCTTCTCGAAGAAGGTCACGAAAGCCTGCGGATCGTAGCCGGCACGGAACATGTACTGCACGCCCAGGTAGTCCGCCTGGGCCTCGAACTCGCGGGAGAATTCGAGGAAGGTGATGGGGATCAGCAGCTGAGTGGCTTCGTAGATGCCGTAGCCGGTCCAGCTGTAGCCGGTCATCATGATGAGCGGCACCATGCCGATCTGGGCGTAGTTGGCACGGGTCATCTCGCGCGCCGCGTGGTGCGCGCAGACATGGGCAATCTCGTGGGCCATGACGCCAGCCAGTTCGGCTTCCTCGTCGGCGGCCAGGATCAGCCCGGAGTTGACGTAGAAGAATCCGCCCGGCAGCGCCATGGCGTTGATCTCATCGGTGTCGATGACCTTGATCGTGAAGGGGACCTTGCAGTCGGAGTTCTTGACGATGTTCTGCCCGATGCGGTTGACGTACTCGGTGATGACCGGATCGCTGATGAAGCGCGTGCTCTTCTCGATCTCGTCCGCGTACTGCTTGCCCATCTTGATTTCGGACTCGGTGGAGTACCAGTTGCCCATGCCCCGGGCCCCGATATTCCGCGTGCCCACAGCGTTCACATCCTCAAGGGAGCCGGCTTTCACGCCAGGCATCATGCCGTCCTTGTCGGGCTCAGCCTGCTTGAAGGGGTTGACGTTGGGGTCGGTGAAGGGCTTGGTGATGGCGGTCTGCGTATCGTCGCCGGAGTCGGCTTTGGGAGCGTTGGCCGGAGGAGCGCCTGAGGAACAAATGTCGCCGCCCTTGTTGGCCTGGCGGTGCAGGACCGGACCGGAGCAGTTCTCGGCGGTCTGGCTGGGGTCCGGAGCCGACGGGGCACTCATGGAAGGGCTTGCGTCCGGGGTCTGCTGCGCGGTGGGCGACGAGGCCGGCTGCTGGCTTCCACCTGCGGGGGCAGTGGAGCTTTGCGCGTAGAGGCACCCACCGGCCAGAGCCAGGCTGGCGCAAACGAAGAGATTAAAGGAAAACCTGGGGGTGGGCATGGCAGACCCTCCTGCAGGGGCGGACGGCACCCTGCGCTCTTAGACGTAGTATGCGCCTTTTCGGTGGCGGCTCGCTTGCAATTATTTGGTCTCGCGCACGGCTGGGCATGACGAACGAGCCTGTCAGATGGGCTCCTGTCCGCGAATAGGTCAGTTGACCTGCTGCAGGCGCTCGATCAGCTTCTTCGCCAGGCTCTCGCCGGACTCGGACCACAGAAGGCGGGTTGAAATGCCGCCATTCTTCTGCACGCCATTGGTGAACTGGACCAGCTTCTCGACGTTCTGCTTGACCCGTACAACGGCGTCCTCGTCGAGGTCCATGTCCTCGTAGAGAAAGGGCGTGTCGAGACCAAAATCGACTCGAATTTGTCCATTGGTCTCATATGCGCGATCGTCGAACTCCGGCCCAAAGCCAACGACCGTGACCCCACGGGGCTCGTGGCGCCACATGGTATCCAGACCCGGTGCCTGCTCGGGAACCCACAGTTCCCAGATCAGCTCAAATTCCCAGGCGTAGTCGTGGTGACCGTTCTCCATGGCAGCGGCGATGACGGAGCGGGGGCTGGCCTCTTCGTCGTCGGCCTCATTGCGATACACGCGCTGCCACACCGGGGTTTCGTTCCATGAAATGGGGTAGACCGTGGCGGCAGACACGCGTGACGAGCCACCCGCAGCAGAGAATTGCTCCATGACCTTCTCCAGCGCGGCAGGGAGCGACTCGAGCCGGAAGTTTGGATACCAGAGACTGAGATAGAGCTGGTCAGCCATTGTTCTGAGACAAGGGTACAGGAAGCAGGGAGGAGGGGGCAGGGAGGAGGGAGGAGGGGGCAGGGAGGAGGGAAGCGGGCGGCCGGTTCGGACCTTACAGTACGCAGTACGCCCGTAATCTGCGAAATCATGTGCAGCGCACCGGCGACGACCAGCGCGTGATTCAATCGTCCTTAGCAAACGATCTGGAGATTGTTGATGATCGCTCGTTCTCTTCAGGAACTGAAGGTCTGGCAGCGCGCCATTGAGCTTGCCACAGTGCTTTACAGGCTCACCCAAAAGTTTCCGCGCGAAGAGATCTACGGACTGACGAGTCAGTTGCGACGAGCCGGCGTCTCCGTAGCCCCGAATATAGCTGAAGGTTATGGACGAGGAAGCAGGGCTGCGTATCGCAACTTTCTGTGGATCGCCCGAGGTTCGGTTCTTGAAATTCAGACGCAACTGGTGATCGCCCGTGAAATGAAATTCGGCGAAGAGCACTGTCTCAGGAGAGCGGAAGAGATTGCTGAAGAAGCAAGCAAGATGCTCTGGGCCATTGCGCAAAAGCTTTGAGTTCGGTATGCCCTCCTCCCTCCTCCCTCCTCCCTCCTCCCTGTCCCCTGCCTTATTCGATCCGTTCGTGCCGATAGCCGGCTTCGGTGAGGGCGGCGGCGATCTCCTTGATATGGGCTGCGCCGCGCGTTTCCAGGGTGAAGTCGATCACTGTGTCCCCCAGGCTCACTCCGTAATAGGCGCGGTCGTAGGCGGTTTGCACGATGTTCGCGCGCTGGTCGGCGATGATGCGGGTGAGATTGTGCAGCGAGCCGGGCCGGTCGGTCAGGTGGATGCGGATGCGGATCCAGCGGCCGTCCTTGACGAGGCCGCGCTCGATGATTTTCGAGAGCAGCGTGACGTCGATATTGCCGCCGCAAACGAGGACCGCCGTGCGGTGTCCGTTGAGGGAGGTTTTCTTTTGGAGCAGCGCGGCCAGGGCGGCGGCTCCTGCGCCTTCGGCAAGAGTCTTCTCACGTTCAAGCAAAACCAGAATGGCGCTGGCGATTTCCTCCTCGTCGACGGTGACAAGCTCGTTGACGAACTTTTCGACAAGGGGCAGGGTCTTTTCCCCAGCACGGCGAACAGCGATGCCGTCGGCGATGGTGGCTTCGGCCGGAATGGTGACGGGATGACCGGCTTCGCGCGCGCGGAGCATCGAGGGCAGGCGCTCCGTCTGCACGCCAACGATGCGGATGTTCGGATTGCTCTCCTTGATCGCACAAGCGACGCCGCCGATGAGCCCACCACCGCCAATCGGGACCACGACGGCCTCGAGATCCGGAACCTGTTCCAGCAATTCGAGCCCGATGGTTCCCTGCCCTGCGATCACCTCGTCGTCGTCGAAGGGATGCAGGAAGGTGAGTCCGTCGGCAGCGCCCTGGCGGATGGCTTCCGCGCAGGCCTCATCGTAGTCGGCGCCGTGGAGCACGACGTCGGCGCCGTAACTGGAGGTGGCGGCGACTTTGACGAGCGGGGTCATCAGCGGCATGACGATGCGCGCGCGAATACCGTTCTGGCTCGCGTGGAAGGCCACGGCCTGGGCGTGATTCCCGGCGCTGGCCGCGATCACACCGCGGCTACGCTCGTCCGGAGTGAGGGTGAGGATCTTGTTCAGCGCTCCCCGCTCCTTGAACGCGCCGGTGCGCTGCAGGTTGTCGAGCTTGAGGAAGACCTGCTGCCCGGTCATCTCGGAGAGGGCGGCGGAGTGGGGCGCCGGGGAGAGGTAGAGATGGCCGCGGATGCGCTCGCGGGCGGCGCGGATCGATTCGAGGGTGACGGTCGAGGTGGTCAAAGGGTCGTGCCTCCGTGCAAATAGAAAAGCCATCGGCTCCGGGGAGCGCGATGGCTGTTGGGTGCGTTCTGCGTCGTTCGCTAGCCTTGCGCTCCTCGTGGCATGGGAATGCTAATTCGCTCAGAGACGAGGAAAGCCGCGATGATGGCGGCGCGAATGGAGCGCGGGCAAGGCATGGATAGAGGAAACCAGACCGAGGCGCGCCGTGTCAATCCACCACTGGAAGGATAATGAGTGCATGGCCTTGCTGCCGGAAATCCCCGCACCCATCGCGCCGAGCTTTCAACTCGAGTGGGACAAATTCGTTGCCTTTCTTGGCGCGTATGCCCAGTCGGCGCTGGGGCGCGGCTGGATTGCGGCCCTGGTGCCGTCGACCGATCGCGAATGGGTCGGGCGCGAGCAGCGTCTGGTGGCCGAGATGCGGCTGATTGTCGGCGCCGGTGTCATGCCGCAGTTACGGGCGCTGTTTGATCCGACGGAGCTGCTGGCGAAGGCGCGCATCGAAGGTGTGGCGCTGGAATCCGAAGAGCTGCGCGCGACGATCGCACTGGCCGAGGAGATTACGGCCTGGGCCGAACTGATCCGGACTCCGCCTCAAAATACGCAGGACAAGCTGCCGGAACTGACGGAGCTGTCGCGCGAGCTGCTGGGAACGAGTTTGCGGCCGCTGACCGAGGGGATACGGGAGAAAATTCTGCCGGACGGCACGCTGACTGACGATGCATCGCCGGAGTTGCGGCGGATCCGGCGCGAGATGGAACGGCAGCAGCGCGCCATTGAGGAAAGCCTGCGGTCCGCGCTGCGTCGCTTTTCCGAGGGCGGCACGGCGCAGGACGAGCTGATCACGATTCGCGGCGAGCGCTTCGTGATCCCCGTAAAAGCGGAATGGAAGCGGCGGGTGCAGGGTGTGGTCCACGGGGCGAGCTCCAGCGGGCAGACCGTTTACGTGGAGCCGCTGGAAACCATCGAGCTGAACAATGACCTGGTGCGGCTGCTCGAAGACGAGCAGGGTGAGATTCACCGCATTTTTCTCCACATGACACGGCAGATCGCGCAGTTCAGTGGGGCGATCCTGACCGGCGCCAGGGTTCTGGCCGAAGTGGACACGCTGCAGGCGCGGGCGCGCTTCGCGCAGGAATACGACTGTGCAGTGCCGAAATTCGCCGACGAAACAGCCCCTGAGTTTCGACTGAAGAACGCGCGGCATCCGCTGCTGGAGCGCCGGTTGCGGGCCGAGTCGAAGAGGATCGTGCCGATCAGCCTCGCGCTGGCCGGTTCCGATCGGCAGCTCATCATCAGCGGACCGAACACCGGCGGCAAAACCGTCTCGCTTAAGACCGCGGGATTGCTGGCGATGATGGCACAGGCCGGCGTTCCGGTTCCGGCGGATGAATGCGTGACGCCGGGCTTCGATGCGTTCCTGGCGGACATCGGCGATGCGCAGTCGATCGAGCAGGATCTGTCGACGTTTTCGGCGCACATGACTAATTTGAACCGCATCGCCGTCCAGGCGACGGCGCACTCGCTGGTTTTGCTCGACGAGCTGGGCTCGGCGACAGATCCTGAGGAAGGGGCAGCGCTGGCGGTCGCCGTGGCGGAGCATTTTCTGCAAGCTGGAGCGTGGTCGATTGTCTCCACGCACCTCACCTCGCTCAAGGTCTATGCGGAGAACGCACTCGGGGCGGTGAACGCCGCGGTCGGATTCGACGAGACGACGCTCGCGCCCACCTATGAATTGCGGCAGGGCGTGCCGGGAGCGTCGGCGGGCATCAATATCGCGCAGCGGCTGGGACTGAGCGCGGAGATTGTCGCGGCGGCGCGTGCCCGGCTGAACACGCAGACTCAGGACATCGCCAGGTTCCTCGACAGCCTGCACGAGCAGCTGGCGGAGCTGGAGAAGGAGCGGGGCCGTGTGCGGCGGCTGGAGCAGGATCTGACGAAGGAGCGGGCGCGCCTCGACGCCGAGGGCATGAAGGAGTGGCGCGCCAAGGTGAAGGATCTCGAAGGCCAGCTCGCCTCGCTGCTGAAGGACTTTGAATTCCAGATGCGGGAGACGGTGCGCGCCATCGAGGATCGCGCTGCGCAACAGAAGCTCTCGAAGCAGGCGGAGCAGCGGATTGCGCGGCTGCGGCGGGAGTTTTCGGAGAGCTTCAACACGGCAATTGTGGCGCAGCACACGGGCGCCGATCGCGGCGACCAGAACGCGCAGCCACATATCGTGAAGCATGTGGCCGAAGGTGACACGGTCCGGCTGCGGAGTCTGGGCAAGACGGCGGTCGTCCAGCGGCAGCTCGATGAGAAGACCTTCGAGGTCGCCGTCGGGCCGATGAAGATGCGCGTGGCGCGGGATGAGATTGCCGAAGTGGTGTCGAGCGCTCGCACCCAGACTCCGCTGCAAGCGGTCCGCGGGCGCGCGGGGATCACCGTCTCGATGGCCGAGCCGGAGGTGGGATCGAGCGAGATCAACGTGATCGGCAAGACTGCGGACGAGGCGCGAGATGACGTGGAGAAATTCCTCGACCGCGCCTTCCTGGCCGGCCTGCAGCGCATCCGCATCATTCATGGCACGGGGATGGGTGTGCTGCGGCGGACCTTGAGGACCTGGCTGGAGAAGCATCCGCAGGTCGCATCAGTCACGGAGCCGGGGCAGAACGAGGGCGGGGCCGGAGCCACAGTCGTGGAATTGCGGGACTAGCCGCCGAAAACATCCAGGGTATGCGCGAAGCGCGCCTGCCTGGACGGCTAGTCCCTTGACTCCGCCCATCGAAAAGTTGCACCATCGGCAGTCACATGGAAGGATAACGGCAATGATTCAGGTGATCACGGTCGAGCGGGAATATGGCAGCCAGGGCGCGGAGTACGCGCATCACCTGGCGCATCGGCTGGGATGGCGTTTGATCGACAGCTGCCTCATCGAGGATGTGGCGCGCAAGGCCGGCGTGACGCCGACGCTGGTGAAGCGCTGCGATGAACGCGTCGATCCCTGGTTTTACCGATTCGGCAAGGCGTTCTGGCTCGGATCGCTGGAGCAGCTCCCCGACGACCCGAAGGTCTTCGACAGCTCGCGCATGGTTGAGTTTGTGAAGGGCTATGTACAGGAACAGGCAGCGATCGGCAGCTGCGTGGTAGTGGGTCGTGGCGCAGCGTGCATGCTGGCCCGCTCGCCGGGCGCGTATCACGTCTTCGTCTATGCCTCGATGGCGCGCAAGATCCACTATATCGAGGAGAAATTTCCGGAGCACGTGGGCGACGCCGAAAATGAAATCATCGCCACGGACCGGCGACGTGCGGAGTACATCCGACGGTTCCAGCAGCGTGAATGGGACGACCGCAAGCTGTACCACCTGATGATGAATTCCTGCATGGGCATCCACGCGATGGTCGAGGCCACCGTCGAAGCCGCTGGATTGCATTCAGTGGCGGCGGCTGCCGAACACGCGCAGCAGGCGGCTGTAAGTTAGGCCGCACCCAACCCGCTACTCAGAATTTCAACGCCCGTATTTGCCTGCGAGGCGGCCCTCATTCTGGTCCCACACCATCGCGTCGAAGCGGTGGGTCCCGCGGAACCCGAGCCACTCATAGAGCGACACAGCCCCCTGGTTCGACGCCGTCACGGTGAGCGTGAGCAGGCTGAAGCCTCGCTTCGTCAGAGAGCGCGCACATTCGAGCATCAGCAGGCGGCCCAGTCCTCGGCCGCGGTGCTGCGGCGCAACGCAGATCTGCGTAACGTGCCCAACGTCGTCACGAACCCGGGAACACAGCAGCAGGCCGGCGAGTTCGGTGCTGCCGCGTTCGACCAGCGCCAGCGAGGCATCCGCATCGAAATAGCCGCAGCCGGGAAAACGAACGATGTTGTGGAGGAAGCGCTGCGAGCCGGACACCGTCCGGTATTGCTCGTTGATATGGCTGTCCAGATGGCCTTCATAGGACGTGGCGATGAGGCGGGCCGCGCCGCTCAGATCAGTCTCCAACCAGCGCCGGAGCACCATCTCGTCGGGCACAGGGACTTTCTCACGCATGGCGACAATGGCTCCATCGCGCCCCGCTGCGCTCATCCCGGGCTGCAGCGGCCACTCCATGAAAATGCGCTCATGGATCTCGAAGCCGGCGTTCTCGAAGACCTGTTGGTGCGCGCCATGCGGATGCAGCAGCAGCTGCGATTCAATGCGCGTCACTCCGGGGGTGTTCTTCAGCATTTCCAGCAGGCGAAGCAGCAGTTCATTCCGTACTTCCGCTGCCGCATCTTTATGATTCCCGGAATTGCCCTGAGAATCGTTTTGCGCATTCCGTGCGGATGCGGCGAAAACATCGCCGATGACGGCCTTATAGCCTTCATAGACGCAGAAGATGTAGCCGGAAATCCGGCCGTTCTCAACGGCGACATAGCCGGGGAGAACCCGCGAATCGAGGTACTGCAAAAGCAGCTCGGCCGAGCCCCGATAATCCCACTGCAGCCGCTGGCTCCAGACGCAGCTCTCTTCATCCAGCAGGGGGCGCAGGCTACTCGCTGAGAAGTGGCGCAGATCCAACAGCTCGAATTCGAGCGCAGAACTCATCGATCCATGAATCCGGAGGCGTCCCGGCATGCGCCTCGCGAATTCCCTCCCGATCTGTCTGCAAAAGACTGCTCACCGGCTGTGAATTGCTTCGGATGAATGGCTGGCCGCAACTTCATAGACGACCAGGTTCTGAGCGGGATACGTGAAGAGCGGATCGTATTGCCTCCCCGCCAGTTTTCGATGAAGCTCACTTGCACAAGGAGCTTCAGAAAGGCAGACTTGCGGAATTACTAAAAGGTGTTGTTGATCCGGAACGCCATCCTGCATGATGCCGCCGGCAAATTGCGGTTCCTTGTTTGGAAATCGTGAATCGAGCACCTCGAATTCCAGCCTGACTCCCGGCTTCCAGCGCGCCCTCATGGCTTCGAAATCCGCCGCGTTCAGGACAGGCTGGCCGTTCACCGCGACCAGATCGTCGCCCAGCAGCCGGTTCAGCCCCATCTGCTCGGCGGACGACCCTTCCTTCACCTCGTCGATGATCACACCGTGCGGACCTGAACCATCCGGCGGTGGATCGCTGACTGTGATTCCAACATCGTAATTCACGGTGCGCTGATTGCGGTAGAAAGAAATACCGTACTGTACATCTCTGCGCACCCGGTAGACCGCAGTTATCCCCGGGGGCAGGCTGATCTGGTTAAGGATCTGAGCCAGCGGCCGCGCCGAGTAAGTCATATCCATCAGATTGATGTTGTGCTTGGTGTTGGGTAACGGCCCAACGCCAAGGACCGGCCCGATGCCAAAGATGTACAGCAACAAGATGACCATGGGCGTCATGGTGGCGATGCGCAGCCGCCTGAGCCCGAAACGCGCCACGGTAATCAGAATGAAGACGACCGTGGCCAGGCCCACCATGCCCGCAGCGATGATGGCAGTGCGCGGCGGAATGGCCTCAGGATTATGCAAATGCAGGGGCATCAGCAGCACAAACATGCTCAGGATGCCGGTGAGCACGGCGTGCAGAACCAGCAGCCACGGCTTGAGACCACGGTTGCGAATGCGGTTGAGGTAGTCGCCGGCGAGAATCGTGAGGGGCGGGACGGCAGGCAGCACGTACCCTGGTAATTTCGAATCTGAAAAAGAGAAAAAGACGATGGGCACCAGCGCCCACAGGACCAGGAACTCCGGGAAAGCGTCGCCCGCGCGCCCGTGGCCGACGTAGAGCACTTTCGCCCGCCGCGCTTTCCATTCGTTGATCGAGCCGCCGATGGCGTCGACGAACGCGGTGACTGCGATCACCGCCCAGGGTGTCAGTCCCAGCAGCACCACCGGCACGTAATACCAGAAGGGGTGGTAGTGCTCAAAGCGGTTAGTGGCGAACCGTTCGAGGTTGTGTTCGAGGAAGAAAATCCGCAGAAAGGTGGGATTGCGGCGCTGCACCTCGATGAACCACGGCAGGACCATCGCGAAATACAGCACGATGCCCGGCCACCACAAGCTGCGGCGGAACAGCGACCATTCCCGGCGCAGGCCCGCGAAAATACCGATGATCACCAGCGCCATGAGCGGCGCCACCGGACCTTTGGCCAGCGTGGCGGCACCAACGAAGAAGTAGATGTCGAAGAGCCAGAACTTGCTGTTGGTTTCGTACCAGGCATACCAGCCGAGCATGCCGATACTGAACGGCGCAGCCAGCTGCATATCGGTGGAGGCGCCGCGTGCAAAGCTGAGGATCGCTGCACAGGAAGCGGTGATCAGCGCCGCGTCCAGCTGGCCGCCGTTGCGAAATCGGCGGATGTGCAGATAGATGAGCACCACCAGCATGAAGGCGAAGCTGGCCGAGGGCAAACGAGCGGACCAGTCGTGTACGCCGAATTCGCGAAACGCGAACATGGCGCGCCAGTAGTAAAGGGCAGGCTTCTCAAGCCACGGATGTCCCCACAGTACCGGGGTGACGTAGTCGTGGCGGGCGAGCATCTCACGGGCCACCTGGGCATAGCGAGGCTCATCGGCGCCGACCAGACCGAGCCCGTCGCCCCCGAAGATCGGAACCAGGCCATAGAAGAGGAAAAAGGCGGTCAGGCAGAACAGCGTTGCCGCTTCAGCAATCTCGCCGATCGCGGGAAATCTGGATCGAAAGCGTGCAACGATGCGCGGACGCTCTACGTTCTTGCCGGAGCGGATGGGCCGCGCCTCCTGGGGCGGCTCGCGCACAGCTACCGATGGCGTTGCGCCGGCATGGCCGGATCGTCCGCCGGAACTCGGTTCAGTTTTCGCTGAGGGTTTGGAAGTCTCAGTCACGTTCGGGCACGTGTCCATCCATGGGGTAGCCCCTATCGGCGTTCATTCGCAACCCGCAAGAGGTGCGTCTGGCAGGATCGTTCAGGCCGGAGATGCGCATGCAGCACAATTGAGTCAGCCTAACAGATTCCTCGGGGGTCTTCGTTCGACGCAGACGGGCCTGGAACCATGGTCATTAGCTCCTGGCGCATGGTGTGCAGAATTCGGTCAGTCGCCTCGCGCAGGGGCCCATCGACGGTGCAGCCGCCGGCATGCAGATGTCCGCCGCCGCCCAGGCCGGCCGCGATACGTGCTACGTTCAGTGCGCCCTTACTGCGCAGCGAGAGCCGCACGCGACGGTCCGGCAGTTCGCGCAGAAGCACGGCTCCTTCAACGCCGGCAATTCCGATCGCATAATTGACGATGCCTTCGCAGTCTTCCTCGGCAGCCCCGGTGCGGGCCATGTCAGTGTGGGTCACCCAGAGCCAGGCAAGCCGGCCTTCGCGATGCAGATTGGAGAGCGCGGCACCGAGCAGCAGCATCTTGGAGAGCGGATTGGAGAAGTACACCTCGCGTGCGATTCCGGCCGGATCGGCCCCGCGCCCCACGAGTTCGCGCGCCACTTCAAAGGCGTGCGCATCCGTACCTTCATAGCAGAACGAACCAGTGTCGGTCAGCACTCCGGCATAGAGGCAGGTCGCGATCTGCGGCGTGACCTCGGCGCCGGCGGCGATGGCCAGCCGATAAATCATCTCCGCTACAGCACAGGCGCCGGTATCGATCCAGTTGACATCGCCGAAGGTGCGCCCGGTGGCGTGATGATCGATGTTGACGAGGAAGCGGCCCTCCAGCCCGCCGATGCGGGAACGCTGGATGCCGTCACATTCCAGCAGGATCACCGCGTCGTATTCGCCGTCGATGCGATGTGCGTGGCGGATGGACGCGGCGCAGGGCAAACCGCGATAGATCAGAGGAACCGGATCGGCGGAAATCATCTCCGCCTTTTTTCCCAGCTGTTCCAGGATCATCCCGCAGCTCAGCATCGCGCCCACCGCGTCTCCATCGGGCCGTGCATGGGAGCCGATGGCGAAGCGATGACCGCGCTGGATGACACTCAGCACCGCGTCCGGTCCGTCGGACAGAGGTTTCCTCCCCGCATCCTGCAGGCTGTCATCCTGCTGCAACGGGATGTCGTGTCCTGCCACCATCACTTTCCCGGATCCTGCGTCTTCTCCTGTTGCGGGGAAGCGCTCCCGCCATCGGAACCACTGTTCTGCGCTCGCAAGCGGGCCTGTCGCTTTCGCCCCAGCAATTGATCGATGCGGGCCTTCATTTTTTCCGAGCGATCGATATGGAATGTCAGGTCGGGCACGAAGCGTTTGCCCATGCGCTCCAGCAACTGGTACCGGATGTAGCCTCGCGCCGCCATCAGGCCGTCCAGGGTATCGGCTTCTTCCTGTGCACCGCCATCGACGGCCACATAGATCAGCGCCGATTTTCCGCCGGGATTGAGCACGACCTGGCTGATGTAGGCGAAGCTGATGCGCGGATCGGAGAGCTCGCCTTCGATCATCGCGCCGATTTCGTCGCGCAGGGTTTCCGCGACGCGTTCCTGGTGGTATTTCCGTCCGCGCTGTTCCGGCATTGCGCCTCATCCTCCGCCCGCTCTGCAAGGGATCGACACAGAAACGGAAGAAAACTCTTGAGAATATCAGAGTGAGGGGAACGGGAAGCTGCGCGGCTGAACAAAGACCCCGCGTCATGAGCGGCAAAAGAAAGCAAAGAGGCGGGCGACGCCTCTTTGTTGCTCTGAATCGAAGCTGGGGATGCCGGCGCGGCGGCTTGAAATTGTCCGCAGCGGCCGTTTCAAGAGGCCATTAGTCCTGGCCGCCTACTCCGAAATCGAAAACTCGGTTCGCTGTGGCGCCTGCCGCGTAAGGACCTGCCACAACCGCACCGCCCGGTGTCATAAAGCCGTATTCGCCTGGATCGAGCGGCATCTTGGGAGTCACCTTGTAGACGCCGGGGCGGAGCTTCTCGTAGCTGAAAGCGACCAACGCCTTATCATCGACTCCGCCGGACGCTCCATAGGCGTTGTATTTGCCAACTACGGTTTCTCGGGTATCCCCCTTCACGTCAAACTTCAGCAGCACGTACTCGTTCGGGGTGCTGGTTCCGCCGAATGCCGAGGAAGAATTGCTGAGCCCCGCTTCCTGCTTCTCGAAATAGAAGTAGAAGATCGCATCGGGGTGAGAAACGCGCGTATTGGAGTGCGCGTCGCGGATCACGGCTTTCGTCTTCGTCTTGGCAATCCCATAGGTCATCGCGGTGGCGAACATACCTCCGGTTTTTCCGGAAGAATAGACCGAGGGCTCCAGTTCGACCATTTTTGGGCCGGCGTCAGCCTGCGTGCACACCCAGATGCCCGCTTCATGGGGCGAATCGGGGTTATTCGGATCTGCAGAAGTTGCGGCATTTGCCGTGCCCGCCACGGTGGTTGCCGAAGCCGCACTCTTCCCGATCATGGCGGCGACAATCGTATCGTCAACGCCCGCACCTTTGAGCGCGACCAGAGCGCTGGTGGAAGTATCGTACTGGCCCGGCGAAGCCTGAATCGTCGCGACCACGACGCTATCCGAGAGACCAGCCTTCACCATCTTGACGATCGCATCGTTATTCATCGTCTGCTGAGCCAGCACCACCGCCGCCGAGCAGAGCACGAAAACCCCCAGGAATAGCCTGCGCATAAACCGCCTCCGATCAGGTTTGGGAGAGATCATTCATAGTATCCGAGTTGGAGGTTAGATACCTGAAATTATTCGATTCGCCGTTGGAACCGTTCCGGGCAATGGATTATTAACTTGTCCAGCAAGTAACTCAGTAACCTACCAGGAGGTTACGTGGCCGTCACAGCCCCAAAAGGGCGCTCATATCACCCGCAGCACGACCACGGTCTCGTCATCGAAACGGTCGCGCTTGCCCTGGAAACGGCCTACGTCGGTCAGGATGCTCTCGGCCAGGCGCGACGCCGACTTGTGGTGGTGTTTCTTCACCGTGGCAATCAGACGCTCGGCGCCGAACATCTCGCCAGCCGCGTTCTGCGCATCCACAATGCCATCGCTGAAGAAGACCACCGAATCCCCCGGCTGCGTGGAGATACTGAACTCCTCCCAGGTGGCGTTCGGGAACATGCCCAGGGGAAAACCTTCGGCGTGGATGGTCTCGATCTCCTCGCCTCGACAGAAGAGAGGCTGCACCGATCCTCCATTGGCGATCTGTATGGTGAGGTTCTCGTCGTTCCACAGGCCATAGAGCATTGTGACGTACTGCGAGTCGAGCTTCCGCTCCTGGAGCGCGTCGTTCAGGGTTCGCAGCATCTCCGAGGGCGAAAGGTGCCGGTTGGCCACCGAGCGCATGATGCCGCTCACCAGCGCGGCATAGAGCGCGGCCGGCGCGGCCTTGCCGCTGACGTCTCCGAGCGCGATAGCGCTGCGATTGACGTCGTACTGCAGGAAGTCGTAGAGGTCGCCGCCGATGGTGCGCGCGGGCAGAAAGCGCGCCGCGAACTCCGCGCGCTTGTGCTGCGGCTTCGCGGGCGGCAGCAGGCGCAGCTGGACCTCGCGCGCCATGGCCAGATCGCGCTCCAGGCGCTGCTCCTGCTGAGCGACCCGCTGATAGAGCTGAGCGTTTTCCAGAGCGATGGCGATTTGCGCCGCCAGCGTGGTCATTGCGCGCTCGTGATCTTCGGTGAAGTAGTGCAGGCGCGTGTGCTCGATATCGAGGACGCCGATGGCCGTCCCTTTGTAGATCAGGGGCACCGTCATCTCCGACCGCGTATCTGGATTCACCATGTGATAGCGCGAATCCTTTCGCACGTCGGCGACATGAATCACGCGCCTTTCGCGGATCGCTGCGCCGACCAGCCCGCGCTCGATGGGGATGGTGGTACCAATGAGGGCAGAATTTTCGGCCAGCCCCAGGATGGAGCTGGGCGGAGTCAGCTGCGGCGTCATGGGCGGCGACGAATCCCAGATCGTGCGCTTCGGCTCTTCCTGATTCTCCTTCTCTTTCCCCTTCGCATCGGATCGGGGTGTAAAGCGCATCGAGAGGCGATTCACCAGCACCTGCTGGGACTCGTTGACCAGCCACACGGAGAACATCTGGTAGTCGATGATGCGGCGCACCAGCTGGCCGACGCGCTGCAGCAGCTCATCCGGGTCGAGGATGGAGGTGATCTCGCGGCTGATTTCGTTCAGCACCTGCAGCGTCTGCGCCTGACGTGCGACCCGCGTGTAGAGGCGCGCGTTTTCAACGGCGCCGGCGATGCGCGAGGCGGTGAGGGTGAGCAGGTGCAGGTGTTCCTGCTTGAAGTAGTTCAGCTGCTCGGACTGGATGTCGATGACGCCGATCATGCGGTTCCTGGTGATCAGCGGGACGGCGAGTTCGGAGCGCACGCCAGGGTTGGCATTGATGTAATTGCCCGCCTGGCTGACGTCGTTGACCAGCATGGGCTGGCGGCTCTGCGCCACTTCGCCGACGATTCCCTCCCCCATGCGGATGCGCATCCGCTCGACCTCCGGCCTGTGGCCGATCTGAAAGCGCATGCGCAGATCGTTGGTTCGGTCGTTGAAGAGCAGGATGGCAAAGATGCGGTAGTCGATGACCGCGCGGACCAGCGAGGCGGTGCGTTCAAGGAGGGTTTTGAGGTCCAGCGTGGTGTTGAGCGTGTCCGCCAGGCGGATCAGAAACTCCGTCTGGAGAGGATCCACCTGGACCTGGGGAGGCCGCTGCGACGCTTCCGAAGAGACGGGCCGGTAATCTCCTTCCCATTCATTCTCTGCCGGATTCTGGTGGGGATCTTCGGTCACAACTCTCCTGGGGCGCGCGGCTCATGTGCACGGGAACGAATGTCATGATACGGGGTTTTGCGTGGCTCTGCGTTTCCCGCGGGACCGCCGTCGAGACCCAATTGATCAGGGTTGTGAAAGCCAGGCAACGCTGCAGGATCAGGGAGTCTTCAGCTCTCCGACAATGGCTACACTTGCGCTTGCGCCGATGCGGTTCGCTCCCGCTTCGAGCATGCGTTTTGCGTCCGCCAGCGTCCGGATGCCGCCCGAGGCTTTCACGCCACAGCGCCCACCCGCCACGCCGCGCATCATCGCCACGTCTTCGGCGGTCGCGCCATGGGTCGAGAATCCGGTGCTGGTCTTGATGAAGTCCGCACCGGTGGCAATGGCCAGTTCGGAAGCGCGCAGTTTCTCTTCTACGGTGAGGAGGCAGGTTTCAAGAATGACCTTCACGATGGCGCCGGCGTCGTGGACGACTTCGACCACGCCTGCAATGTCCTGCTCCACTGCCTGGTTTTCGCCGGACTTGAGCAGGCCCACGTTGAGGACCATGTCGATGTCGTGCGCGCCGACTTTTACCAGTGCCGCGGCTTCGTCGCGTTTCGTCGTTCCCATCGCGGCGCCCAACGGAAAGCCAACCACCACGCCCACCGGAATGCCGGTTCCGGCCAGCTCTGCATACGTCAGAGCCGCCCACGTCGGATTCACCATGGCGCAGGCGAAGCCATGCTCCGCGGCTTCACGGCAGAGGCGAATCACCTGTTCCTGGGTGGCTTCCGGCTTCAGCAGCGTGTGGTCAATCAGCGCGGCCAGATTCTTTTTCGATGCGAGGGCCTGCTGCGTGAAGGTCTCCGCGTCAAACCCGGCAATTTCCTGTTCCTCTTCCTCATCGATGAGGTGAATCGGTGTCATGGGGGCAAACTCCTTTCAGCCCGCCGATAGTTCGGGCGCATCCGGCGGCATCAGACAAATGTCCTGCAGGTTCCGGTAGCGCTCCGCGAAATCCATCCCATACCCAATAACAAATTGATTGGGAATAGTGAATCCCACATAATCGGCATCGATTTTTTCCACGCGCCGCGAAGGTTTGTCAAGCAGGGCTGCGATGCGCAGGGTTTTTGGCTGGTGCTGCTCGAACATGCCGCGCAGAAAGTTCAGCGTCAGGCCGGTATCGAGAATGTCTTCGACGATGATCACGTTCTTCCCCTCGATACTGTTGTCGAGGTCCTTGATCAGCTTCACGGCTCCGCTGGTACGCGAGCCCTTGCCGTAGCTGGAGACGGCGACGAAGTCGAAGGTGTTGTCGACGGAGATGCTGCGGGCCAGATCGGCCAGGAAGATGGCCGCTCCCTTCAGCACTCCAACCAGGACGATCTTCTCGCCGACGTAATCGCGATCGATCTCGCGGCCCATCTCGGCCACGCGCCGGGCGATCTGATCGTGGCTGAACAGGACCTCAAGGGCGGCGTTCGTACTTGTCGTGCTCACAGGCCAGATTACCTCGAAAGCCCCCTGTGGAAGCTATACTCAAAAGACGCGCGTATGTACCCATTCATTCATATCGGCCGCTTTTCTATTGGCACATTTGGCATCATGCTGTGGCTGGCTGCGGTGGCCGCCTGCTGGATCCTGCACCGCAATTTCCGCCGCTGGCATATCGATGCGGATGCTATCAGCATCGTCGCGGTTTCGACAGTCGCCGGAGTCATCGGATCGAAACTCTGGCACGTCCTGGAAACGCCCGGCGCGCTGATGGCGCACCCCGCGGACCTGCTCTTCGACCGCGCAGGATTCGCCTGGTACGGGGGTCTCGTGGTCGGCATTCTGACCCTGTTGTGGCAGGCCCGCGTCTATAAGCTGGGTTCGCTGCGAATGCTGGATCTGGCCTCGCCAGCGGCGGCGATTGGCTACGGCGTCGGGCGGCTGGGCTGCCTCGTCTCGGGCGACGGCGACTACGGTACTCCGACCAAACTGCCTTGGGGGATGAGCTTTCCGCACGGCCTGGTGCCGACCTACCAGCGGGTGCATCCGACGCCGATTTATGAGTTGCTCGGGGCGATTGTGATCACGTGGATCCTGTGGCGGCGCGGCGGACCGGAACGGCCGAAACCCATCGGGCAGATTACCGGCGAGTACCTCATCCTGACCGGTATTGCCCGATTCCTGGTGGAATTCATCCGCATTAATCCGCGAATTCTTTGGGGCATGACCAACGCGCAACTGGCCAGCCTCGGGGCGATCGTGTTTGGGTTTGGGCTGATTATGCTGGCGCGCGCCAGAGCCGGCGCCAGGGCGGGCAAAGCAGAGCAACGAACTGCAGCCGCGCATTCCTGACGCTTCAGGTTGTGGGTTCCCAGGGATTCACCAAATGGACGCCGCAGTCCTCGAAGTCGCGGAGATTCCGGGTTGCGAGCGTAGCGTTGTGGAGCCGGGCGATAGCGGCAATCTGGGCATCGGGGTGCTCGATTGGGTGCCCGCGCCCAAATCTGATGGCGAAAACCACCGCATATTGCCGGGCAGATTCACTATCGAAGGCAAGCACTCCTCTGTCGAAGTACTCACGAAACATCAACTCCGCACGTTCCTGGAATTCTCGGCGACGCCGCCCAACCGGCATGCGGGCGATCCCGGAGAAAACCTCCGCTTCATTGACGGCCGTCGTACACAAATCTGACACAGGCTGGTTTGCAAGCCATTCCATCACCTTTGTTGACGGAGCCGGGCGCATCGCTTCAGACACAACGTTCGTGTCGAGAATGATCATGTCCTACTCATCTTCGGCAGGACCGTATTCGGGACCGGTGAAATCCGGGATTCTGCGCGTGTTGACGCTCCGCGGCGGAATCTCGAGTTCGACGCCGCCCAGGGGTTCGAAAAGGCCGCGGATCCGCTCTGCCATATTTCCGCGAGGCCGAGAGGACGCTGGGTTGGTAACGACTTCTTCGAGAATCGTCCGCGCCTCCTCTTCCATCGAGCGACCGTTTTGAGCGGCGCGCACACGAAGTTTGGCCTTCACGGAGTCATCGAGTTTGCGGATGGTAATGCTCGCCATGATTCAAAGGATAGGCCATGCAATCAATGATGTCAATGCAATCATTGATTGCACGCCTCCAATCCTATCCCGCGTAGGTCCGGATCCACTCAATCACGCTGCGCACGGCGACCCCGGTCGGTCCTGAGGCTAACCAAGACTTCGGATCATCCACCCAGGCCGTCGCGGCTATGTCGAGGTGCAGCCACGGCGTTTCCTCGGCAAACTCCTTTAGAAACATCGCGGCATTGATCGCCCCGCCATGGCGCCCCCCCGTGTTTTTGATATCGGCAATCGTCGATTTGATGACGTCCCGATAGTCGTCCTCGACGGGGAGCCGCCAGAAGCGCTCCCCGGAGAGTTTCAGCCCGTCGACAAATCGCTGGTAGCTGTCCTCGTCGTTGGCGAAGATGCCGCCGTTGATCTGGCCCAGCGCTACGCCGACGGCACCGGTGAGGGTGGCCGCGTCGATCAGATGCGTCGCGCCCAGCTGCTTCGCATACGTAATGCCGTCCGCCAGCACCAGGCGGCCTTCCGCGTCGGTGTTGATGATCTCAATGGCTTTGCCTGGTTTCCCGGGGGCAGGCATGGCGATCTGCACGTCGCCGGGCTTCTGGGCCTTACCGGAGGGCATGTTTTCGGCCGCGCAGACGATGCCGACGACCTTGACCGACACTTGCAGCTGGGCGATGGCACGCATGGCGCCGATCATCGCTGCGCCGCCGGCCATGTCGTATTTCATCTTCTCCATGTTGTCGGAGGGTTTGATGGAGATGCCGCCGGTGTCGAAGGTGATTCCCTTCCCCACCAGGCCGAGGACAGGGCCTGCAGGCGCATTCGGCGGCTCGTATCGCATCACGATCAGCGCGGGCGGCTCGTCGGAGCCCTGTGTCACACTCAGGAACGCACCCATCTGCAGCTCGCGCATCTTCTCAGTGCTATGGACCTCGCACTGGATGCCAAATTCCCGGCACATCCCGGCTGCACGTTGGCCCAGGATCGTCGGGGTCAGGCGATTGCCGGGCTCATTGATGAGGGCACGGGCAAAGTTCTGCGACTCGGCAACGATCACGCCTTCCCGCAGACCCGCTTCGGCAGCGGCGCGGTCGAAGGAGGGAGGCGCGACGATCTGCACCGTCTGGACGCTGCGGTCTTTGCGGTCGGAACGGTAGGTGTCGGAATCGAAGTCGCCCAGCACCGCGCCTTCGGTCAGCGCGCGGACCGTCAACTTTGGATCGAGTTCGGCGGCAACCGGGATCGCGATGGCAACCTCGCGCAGGCCTCGGGGCTTGGCGAATCGGCCGGCGGTGCCGGCGCCTTTGCGGACCTCGTGTGGACTCAGTTTTGCGGCCTTCCCAAGGCCGACGATCAGCAGGCGCTTCGCCTTCAGCCCGGCAGGGTTGTGCAGCAGCAGAGTCTCGCTGGGTTCCGCCTTGAATTCCCCGCCATCCAGAACAGTCTGGACGGCCGGAGTCACAGCATCCTCGGGCATCAGGAGGCGGATTTCGGGCTTGGCGGCGCCTTTTGGCGCGGTGTCGATGGCGAAGACGGTGAGGAGTTCGGTGGCAACTTCAGCGGAGGGAGCAAAAACGGTATTTAGATTCATAGGAAGTTCGGGTGTGGGGCTCAGTCGGCTACCAGATCACTTTAACGTCGGAATAGCGGCGGAAAATACGATCGCCGGTGACAATGGGCAATCGTTCAGCCACGGCTGTGGCCAGGATCATGCGGTCGAATGGATCGCGGTGGTGCAGAGGGAGCGAGAACAGAGCAAAGGCGTGCCCAGACTCGAATGGCATGATCTCGATTCGGAGTTCGCGAAGCGCCAGGTTCGTCTCGTCCTCAGACATTCGGAGCTTACCAATCGTGTTCTTTGTGGCGATTTCAACCAGAGAGGCCGTACTGATATAGATTTCCACCTGAATCGGCGCCAGCATCTGCTGCACTCGAGCCGGCAGAACACCCAGGTGCGCGAGGATCAGCACCTAGGTATCGATGAGGACTCTAATACCGACCCTCGAGCATCGCGTCGACTTCCTCGTCGGTCATCGGATCGGCCCAGTGGGGATCGATGATATGGACTCGCCCCTTTCCGGTGCCGAATCGTCGTACCGGTTTTCCTGGCTCTTCTTTTGGCAGCGGGGAGATGATGGCAATCGGCTTTTTATAGCGGGAAATCAGGACGCTTTTGCCCTTCTCCACATCTTTTAGAAGCTGCGGCAGATTTGCCCGGGCATGCGCGGCGCTTACTGTCTTTACCATCATATTATTGTACAACAAATGTTGTACAACTTTCAGGCTTTTCGGCTCCGCGCAATGGCCGCCCGCGCCTCCTTGTCGGCCTCGCGCCGGCGCTCGGTTTCGCGCTTGTCCCAGTCCTGTTTACCGCGCGCCACGGCCAGCTCACACTTCACCCGGCCGTTGCGAAAATAAAGCCGTGTGGGGATGAGCGTTAGCCCTTTCTGCTGCGTCTTTCCGGTGAGTTTTCGAATTTCCTCCTGGTGCAGCAGCAACTTTCGTGTGCGCAGCGCCTCATGATTGTTGGAGCTGCCATGCGAATATGCCCCGATATGCGCGTTGAGCAGAAAGGCTTCGCCATCCTTAATGAGGCAGTAGGCGTCCCGCAGATTGGCCTTGCCCTCGCGGATCGACTTGACCTCGGTCCCGCGCAGAGCCACCCCCGCTTCGTATTTCTCGAGGAAGAAGTAGTTGTGCGGCGCCACCCGATTTTGCGCGGCATCGCGGTCCCCGGAGGCGACCGGATCGCGAGATTTGGCCTTCGCGGGAGCCTGTTTTACGGGATGGCTGGACTGGCGCGTCATGATTTCAGTCGCAATTTCTCATCGTATAACGGGGCGCCGGGGGTTGAAAGTACGGGCCTCCCGCATCGAAACCTTCTGCAACTCGCTATGGTACCGCCAACGCAGGGTTCGCCCGGAATGCGATACTATACGCGGCACGAAGCGGCGGCGCTCGCCGGCCCGTCCTCATTCCGGGGAGCGCAGGGATCAGCCGCTCCGGCTTGTACCATTTCCTCCCCCGACAATGGAGCTGCATGAAGCGAAGTCTGGTTCTATGGGCACTTCTCGCCACCGTTCTGTCTGCCCTTCCGGCGGCGCATGCCGAGTCTGCCTCGCAATGGTTCAAGCAGGGTCAGAAGGCTGAAGCGAAGGACGACATGGTGGCCGCTTATGAGGCCTTCTATCAGGCGTACCGGGCAAAGCCCACCGACGAGCGCTACAAGATCGCCTGGGAGCGGACACGCTTCTCGGCGGCGGCCATCCACGTCGAACATGGAGAGAAATTGCGGGATCAGGGCGACTATACTGCCGCACTGACCGAATTTCTGCGCGCCGTCGAAATCGATCCGAGCAATGAGCTGGCCGGGCAGGACATCAAAGCGACGCGCGACAAGATCAATTCGCAGGCTCCGGCTCCGGAAAATGCGCCAAGAACCTCCGATGAGGCCCTCGAGCTTGCTGCTCCGATTGAACTGAAGCCGATCTCCAATGAGCCGCTGACCCTGCACATGGTCGAGGACAGCCGCATCATCTACCAGGCGATCGGCAAGGCGGCCGGCATTAATGTGCTGTTCGATCCCGCCTATAGCTCGAAACGCATTCCCATCGATCTGAACAACGTTACCCTGGCGGACGCCCTGCGCATCGTGGCCACGGTTTCCAATACCTTCTGGCGGCCGATCACGTCGAACACGATCTTTGTCGCCGAAAACTCACGCAGCAAACACACCGATCTCGACGAACAGGCGGTGGAGACTTTTTATCTGCACAACGTCTCCCAGCAAAATGACTTCACTGAAATTCAAACCGTCCTGCGCAATCTCTTCTCGCAGGGGGCGCGCATCAACGGCGTAGCCAGCGAAAACGCGATTGTCATGCGCGCCACGCCGGACGAGCTGTTGCTGGCGCGAAAGCTGATCGACGATCTCGACAGGCCCAAGCCGGAGGTGGTCCTGGATGTGGCGGTGCTGGAAGTGAGCCGCGATGTGCTGCACAACATCGGCATTCAGCTGCCCCAGACAGCGAGCATCAACTTCCAGCCCTCGAATGCGAATCTGAACAATACAACCACCAACAACAACACCAATACCAACACCGGCAGCACGACCACAAACAGCGCGTCCACGACCACGAGCAGCATCACGCTGAACAACCTGGCGCATCTGAATTCGACCAACTTCGCTGTGACCATCGGTCAGGCCGCCGTGAACCTGCTGCTCACCGATACTCGTTCCCGGATTATTCAGAATCCTCAGATTCGCGCCTCTGACGGCCAGGAGGCCACGCTCAAGATCGGTGAGAGAATCCCGATCGCCACCGGTTCGTACCAGACCGGCGCCGCAACGGCTATCGTCAGTTCGCTGGTCAATACGCAGTTCCAGTACATCGATGTCGGCGTCGACATGACGATCAAGCCCACCGTGCACTTCGATCGCGATGTGAGCATGAAGTTCAAGGTGGAAGTTTCTGCCACCAACGGCAACTCCAACATCGGCGGCATCACGGAGCCCATCATCACCCAGCGCGTGGTCGACCAGACCATCCGGCTTAAGGACGGGGAACCGAACCTGCTGGGCGGCATCGTGCAGCACCAGACGACCTGGAGCATCAGCGGCACGCCAGGCCTGGCGCAGTTGCCTCTGCTGAAGTATTTCTTCAGCACGCAACAGAAGGAAGTGACCGACGACGAGATCGTCTTCCTGGTGGTTCCGCATGTGGTACGCGCGGAGCAGATCGGTCCGGAGAACCTGCAGGCGATCGATACCGGCACGACCAACAATGTCGAACTGCGCCCCATCAACCTGAGCCAGGTGGCTCCGCAGGTGAGTCCGCCGGCCACGTCCGCCCCGAGTGCTGCTCCGGCTGTGACTCCGGCTCCGCAGGCGACCCTGCCCGCGCCCCCTCCTTCGGCGGCTGCGGCCGCGCAGCAGGCCATGACGAACATGGAGCAGCAGGCCAGCGGACCGCCCGTCAGCCTGCAACTCAGTCCGCCACAGTCCACACAAAAGACAGGTTCCACGTTCAAAATGTTCGTCGATATGTCCGGCGGCGAAGACGTTTTTGGTGCGCCGATGGATGTGCAGTACGACTCCTCGAAGCTGACGCTGATCAACGTCGACTCCGACGATCCACAGCACCCCAACGTGCTCGGCAAAGACGGCCAGGCCGTTGCCCTGGTGCATCGCGACGATGGAAGGGGTAACGTCGCCATCGCCGCGTCGCGTCCACCAGGAACGAAAGGCCTGAGCGGATCGTCTGGTACGTTGTGCGTTCTGACCTTCCAGGCGAAGGCGCCGGGCGACGCTTCAGTGGCCATTACCCGGCCCGTGGTGCGCAACAGCAACCAGCAACCGATACCGGCCACCGGATCGCAGGCAGTCGTTCACATTCAGTGAAGACACCCAGGAATGAAGTTATGCAGTTGAGTCAGTTCAGAACAAGAAAGGGAAGGCAGGACCGGGAAGCCGGCCTGACGCTGGTGGAGCTGATCGTCACCGTGGCGATCCTCGGAATCCTCGCGTCGGCCGCCATGCCCATCGCGCGTTTCCAGGTGAAGCGCGAGAAGGAGCGCATGCTGCGCTATGACCTGTGGCAGATCCGCAGAGCCATCGACAATTACAAGGACGCAGCCGACAAGCACGCCTTCCAGACCAAGATCGACAGCCAGAATTATCCGCCGGATCTGCAGACCCTGGTCGACGGCGTCGACGTCCAGGGCAAGAAAGTGCGTTTTCTGCGTCACATCCCCCTCGACCCGATGACCGGCAACGACGACTGGGGCCTGCGCTCGATGCAGGATGACCCCGACAGCGACTCCTGGGGCGGCCAGAATATCTTCGATGTCCACTCGAAATCCGACGGCGTTGCCCTGGACGGAACTAAATATTCGGACTGGTAATCCTTGCCCCTGAAAACTCCAATTCGCAGATCGGAAGACGGCTTCACCCTGGTGGAGCTGATGGTGGTGATGCTGATCATCGGCATCCTCGCCGCCGTCGCCATTCCCAGTTTTGTTGCCGCAATTAAGAGCGCCAAAGAGGCCTCGCTCAAAGAAGACCTGCACGTGATGCGCGACGCTATCGACTCCTACACGATGGACAAGAACAAGGCGCCGCAGTCGCTCGACGACCTGGTGCAGAATGGGTACCTGAAGGAGATCCCCCAGGACCCCTTCACCCACAGCCGCGAGACCTGGGTAACGGCGAGTGACGATACCTACGCGGACCTCGACCAGACTGAGCCCGGCATCAACGACGTACACAGCGGAGCGCAGGAACTTGATTCCGAGGGCCAGCCGTACTCGAGCTGGTGACCACGCGCGCAGAGCAACATGTCAGAATGGCTCTGGCATGCATCTGCCTGAACTCTCCACAATCCACGATCGGTTTCTTTCGCTAAGCCAGACCAGCCGCGATCCCGGCCGCGAGTCACTCGGCGCAACGCTCGTGCTCCGTGCGCAGCTCGACGCCGACGGTATCGCCGTGCTGGTGGCCGCCAGCGTTGCGGGCGCTGCTTCGCTGTGCGTCGATGCCGACGCGGATCGTCTCCGCGAAGGACTACGCGGCGGTTTTGTGGACTTTGTCGTCGCAACACTCGACGAGGCGCTGCGCATTCTCAAGAACGAGATCCGCCGCGCACGACCCGTCTCCGTTGGGCTCATAGCCGCACCCGAAGCCTGCATCAACGCGATGATCGAGCGCGGCCTGCAGCCCGATCTGCTCTCCACTGTTCCGGAGCGTCAGGCAAATGTCTTCCTCGAACGCGGCGCCATTTCCCTGCCGCTGCAAATTCCTCCCGTACCGGAAACCTCGCTCGTGGGGTGGTCCGTTGCCGGAGATCCGGCACGCGCGATGCGCAACATCGCAGAACTCGCTTCCGTCTCGCTCGATCCGCAGCGCGCCGACACAGCCGCTCGCCGCCGCTGGCTCGCGCAATCGCCGCGCTATTTAGGGCGATCCTTCGCGACGCGGCAATGCCTGCGCATGATGGCAGCCGAAATCGCCGACTTCCTGCCACTCGTGCGCGCTGAATTTCCTGCCGTAAAAATCACCCGCGATGGTGAAGCTGTCTAACCCGATCCCGCCATGCTGCGCGCATCTTTTCCGTTCCGTTCCATGTCTTACTCGTTGTACGATCCAGCAACGGAGGTTCGCTCTGCATGGGGTCACGACCTGAGTCTCCAGGCTTCCATTCTCAGCCGGAATCCGTCCCGCAAACTCCCCAGGAACTGCAGGATGAGCAACGCAAACTGCGCCGCCTGCAAATCATGGTGAACATGGTCATGTCCGTGATCAGCCAGGACATGTCCATGACTATCGATGAGGCTTCAGAGATGGTGGCCGACACACGCCGCGCCGCCCTCGCCATGTTTCCTGGCAAGGACCTCGCCTTCGATCTGATTTACCGGCCGCGCCTGCAGCGGCTCATGCGCGAGCGCTTTCGAATCCATTAGTGCCGACGGCACTGCTGTTCTATTTTTGATCGAGCGCCATCAGACGGAACGTAATCGTTCCCCAGAAAAGCCGCGCGCGCATCTGCACGGGAATGTGTTTCTCGTCGTCGGTGTACCAGATCCAGATGTTGCCGCGCGCCTTCACCGTACCGGCTGCCGCAGTCGGCTGCACACGAAGGGTCGGATAGGTTCCCAACGGCACACGCACGGTTTCGCGCGCCTCCACGTGCATGGTCACCGTGACCGTGTGCATCGCGTCCGCTACCGGAACCTGGAAACTCTGCCCCGGCGTCAGCGTCTGCGAGGCGGGATAAAAGATCGCCGATAACAAATCCGTCACGCACGGACCGACCGGCGCTTCCGAGTGCTTGCTGCTTCCCTTTACAAGATTCTTCTCGTTCAGCAGCGCCTTGCCCTGCGCGTAATCGAATTTCAGGTCGGTCGTCACCTGGCGCCGCCCTTCCTGCAATTGCTTGGCAAAACCCGCGGAGCATCCGGTGCGGCGATTGAAAGACGACTGAAAGCGATCGCTGACGCGATAGATCAGGTTGATGGCGCCCAGCGTCTCGCCCGAGGCGGAGACGCGCTCCTCATCGCCCTCCTGCTGCAGATGCATCACCGTCGTGCCTGCGGGAAAAACGCGCCAGTCGACCGTATACGTCAGCGATTGATTCGCCGGATAATTGTAATCCGCGCGAGGCGCAGCAAGTGGGGGCGTGTTCTGGCCTGTCTGCCCGGTTGCCGCACAGAAGCCGAGAAGAATCCCCGCCGCGATCAGAAACTTTAAGCGTGAATGCGCCCGGATGGTATCGGCGTTTCCAGGCAAAAGATGAATCCGTCGCAATCGGCTCCTTATTTCCTCAGCAGCAGTTTCAGGATGAGGGCAGCATACATGCCCAGCGCCCCGAGCAGCGCCTGATATTCACGATGTTTGCGGTAGAGTGCCGCGGAGAATACCCCTTTGGTAGCGCCGGAACCAGCGGCGGCAACCATCCGAGGCAGCAGCCGCGGTACAGTCGCCGCGTAGGCATCGAACTCCGGAAACACCGAGCGCAAATAATCTTCTTCGGAGCGAATCACCGGCACATAGATCGCGACGAACAGGACCACCAGGATCGCGGCGATCCACGCGCTGCGCGCCGCCACGGCAAATCCGAACGCGATCGTCATCGAACCGAGATACAAGGGATTGCGTGTGTGCGCGTAAGGACCGGTCGTGGTCAGTTCCCTGTTCTTTTTGACGTAGCCGGAGGCGTAGCCGCGCAACACCAGTCCGGGAACGATCAGCACAAGCCCCAGCAAAAGAAATGCCGGCGTCGGTCTCGCGAGCCACAAAAAGAGCACCGCGAAAGCAAACCCCAGCGGCACGCGAATCCGGCGCGCGATCCGGTTCCAACTCGCCACTCAGCGTACCTCCCGCAGAAGTTCGAGCGCGGCCTCGGTGACTGCATCCGGCGTAATGGTCAGCAGCCCCGCCTCCGGCTCGCTGCGGCGCGCGTGATCGCGCACGCTCTCCGGATGGCGCAGCACCCGGTTCGGGCAATGGAACGGCCCGTTGCGCGCCGGATCGGTCGGTCCGTAGATGCCCACCACGGGCCGGCACAGCGCGCTGGCCAGATGCAGCGGACCTGTATCGCCGGCAATCGCCAGCGCGGCCCGCCGCGTCACCGCGATCAGCTCCGCCATGTTCAGGACGAGCATCCGGGCCGCGCCACCACTGCTCTCTACGATCTCCCGTCCCAGATGCTCTTCGGCAGGCCCCACATTGACCAACACCGCGTATCCTGCCTCTGCAAGCCGCCGTGCCACCGCGCCGTAGCGCTCCGCCGGCCAGCGCTTCGCTCCCCAACCCGCTCCCGGACTCAGCAGCACAAACGGCTGTGGCAACTCTGCCGCCTTCGCTTCTGCGGCAGGATCGCGCGGCAGCAGCGGCAAGGGCATCGGCAGATTCTCACCAAAGATCGCGTTCGCCACTTCGAGCGACTGCTCGATCACATGCACACCGCGCGTCGGCACCTTCTCGTCGAAAAACCATCGCGCCGGAAGCTCGCGCGGTTTCGCCTCGCCCACGATGCGCCCCGTTCTTGCCCAGCGCGCGACCATCGCGGCCCGAATGGCTCCCTGAAACTCCACGGCAATGTCGTACTCCATCGCGCGCAGTTCGCTCCGCACGCGGCGGATGTCACGTAGCGTAGCCGGGCTCAGCGGAGACCTGGCCCATTGCTTCGCAGGGACGATGTGAATCCGGTCCACCAGCGGCATCGTCCCCGTACGCGGCTCGCATCCATTCGCGCAGAACAGGCCGCGCCACTGCGGCTCGATCGCCCAGCCGATGGTCCACTCCGGATGCGCCTGACGCACAGCAGTGACGGCGGGCATGGAGTGGAGGATGTCTCCCATCGCGCCCAGACGCACGATCAGCAGACGCAGGTGCTTGGGGATGGCAGACAATCTCTTATTTTCTCACGGGGCCTGGCGGACCTTCACAAGCCGCGCGCGCCACTCGGCCGGCAGAAATCCGGCGAGCTGGTCGATCGCCGCAGCTTCATTCTGCAGACGCACAACAAGCCTCGCAGCGTGGAGCGGAGCGGCGCTTTCGAGCGTGTGGCGCAACTCAACCGGGAGCCGCATCATGTCTTTCTCGGTGGTCAAAAACGCTTCTGCATCGTACTGCCGGCGCAGCTCGATGAGCTCCGCCATGTCGCTCTCGCTATAAGCATGATGATCGCGCCAGGCCCGCGTCGCGACCACCGCCAGGCCGCACGCACGCACGCTGGAAAAGAATTCCTCGCTCCGCGCAATCGCACAGAAAGCCACCACCCGGCTAACGGCCGGCAGTTCCAGCCGGCGCTCCATCCACCAAATGGGCCCAGCGAATCCGCGGCGGCGCAGTTCCGGCTCCAGTTCGCGGTCTTCCTGCCTCATCGCGATAATTTGTGCCCGTGACAGTGACGAGAAGCCCTCCCGCAATCGTCCGGCGGGCAGCAGCTTCTCCCGGAAATCGTCGCCGTGCAGCAAGACAATATCCACCTCCCGCGCCAGCTGGCGATGCTGGAATCCATCGTCGAGCAGATGAAGTGCGGGGTTTTCCTGGGAGGACTCGGCGAGCCGCCCCGCCCGGTAGCGGCTCGCGCCCACAAAAACCGGCACGCCGGAGGCCTGCGCGATCAGCAGCGGCTCATCTCCAAACTCCTTCGCCGCGCCTCCAGGAATCACCCGCTCCACGGCCTTCGAATTCCGCCCATAGCCGCGCGAGAGCACATCCACGGCGGCCCCGCTCTCGCGGAGTATCTGTGTCAAACGAATCGTGAGTGGCGTTTTGCCTGAGCCACCCACCGACAGGTTGCCGATGCTGACCACCGGACCCCGGAGTCGTTTCGGCTCGATCCAGTGCTTGTCGTAAGCCAAATTCTTCGCCGTCAATGCGGCGGCGAAGAGAGGAACCAGCGGCGAAAGCACTCCGCTCACGCGCGAACCTCCGCGGGCGCTCTGCGTCGATCCGCTGGGTTTGCCTCTGCTGGCTCAAGCAAATCGAGCAGCGCCTGAACCGCACGCTCGGTAGCCCCGGCCTCACTCTCGAAGACTTTCCTGCCCCGCGCTCCCATCGCAACCGATTCCGGCACGCCGGCCAACAGCTCCGCAAGCGCTTCCCTCAATTCGTTCGCCCCAACAATGCGAATCGCCTTGTGCTCGCGTAGCTTCTCCACGATCCAGCGAAAATTCTCGTAGCTCGGGCCCATCGCAACCGGCACGCCAAACTGCGCAGCTTCCAGCGGATTGTGCCCTCCGGACGGGACCAGGCTCCCGCCAATGAACGCCGCCTGTGCCAGGGAGTACACCGAGGCCAGCTCCCCGATCGAATCCAGCAGAAACACCGTCCCCGGCTCAAGTTGTTCGGACGACTCTGCCCACTGCGACCGCCGCACCCATTTCCCTCCGCGCCTCTTCAGCAAATCGGCCACATCGTCAAAGCGTTCCGGATGCCGTGGCGCGAGGATCGTCACTGCATCCGCGGGCAGCGCGTCGAGCAGCAGTTCCTCTTCGTCCTTGAGCGTCGATCCGCAAACCAGCACGCGCGCGCCAGGCGCAAGAGATTCCCCCAGCATCTCCGTGATGGCCGAAGCTGCCGCGGCGCGCACATCGTATTTCAGATTGCCCCCCACGCGCACATTCGCGGCGCCCAAAGTGGTCAGCCTCTCCGCATCCAGCTCGCTCTGCGCCAGCGCGAGCGCCAAACCGCCCAGCAGGCGCCGCCACATCCACGCCAGTCGCCGATACCGCGGCCACGAACGATCCGAGATACGCGCATTCACGACCGCAACCGGAATCCTCCTGCGCCGGCACTCGACCAGCATGCGCGGCCAGAATTCTGTCTCCATCAGCACCAGCAGACGCGGCTGCAGAGCCCGCAGCCACGCCCGCACCGCCCAGCCCAGGTCCAGAGGAAAATAGAAGACACGGTCCTCGCCGAACCTCTGCCGCGCCAGTGCCTGTCCGGTTCGCGTTGTGGTCGAAATCATCACGCGCCAGGCGTCCTGCGCGCGTTGTCCGCCCGATTGTGCCAGCCTCGCGTCCAGTTCCTCAATCAGGCGGCTCACCGCCAGGACTTCTCCCACAGAAACCGCATGGATCCAGACGACCTTTCTTCCGTCTAACTTGTGGCGAATCCGGTCCGGGACCAGGCCCAGCCGCTCCGGCAAGCCCTCGCGATACTTTCCGCTGGTGGCCATGCGAAACAGCCACCAGGGAGCACCCAGAATCAACAACAAGGGCAGGGCGAGGCTGTATAGAATCAACATCCGCTTACCAATCTCACCTTCTCCCGGTCATAAGGCAAGATGATAATAGTGACCATGCGCTCGTGCTCGTTCCGCATTCCTCTGCGACGCCTGTGGCCTTTGTACCTTCTTCTCATCGGCATCATTCCTTTCTCTCGTGCTGAGTCCGATCCTCCTCCCGCAAAAGATGCCATGTCGTACCCGGCCGTCGACATTCATGCCAAAGAACAGGTTGCTATTGCCGCCGAACCCTTCGACACAGCGGAGAAGTGCAAAGTCTTTCACGTCGATTATCTGAAGTACCGCTTTCTTCCCATCCGTATCATCGTTACGAACAACGGCGACCATCCTGTCTCGCTGCGCGATGCGCGCATCTACTTTGTCAGCGCCGGCGGCGATCGCGTTCCGGCAGCCGACCCGGAGGACGTGGAGCGCCGGGTGAGACCCAGGGACAGCCGCGGCGTCGACATTCCCGTCGGCCCCATCAAGGTCCATACCAAAGGCAGCGCGTCGGACGATAAGATCGAAGCCGACTTCGATCATTTTGAATACGCCGCCCTCGCCGTCGAGCCCCACACCACGCGTGCCGGCTTCCTTTTTTACGATATGCAGGGACTGGGCGACACGCCATTGCACGGCGGCAAGCTCGTGTTACGCGAACTGCGCGACTCCAGCGGCAACGAGCTTTTCTATTTCGAGATCCCGTTCGAGAAATACCTCGAAGCCCATCGCTGAAGCCCGAACTTCTTGGCGGACGGCCTCGACAGCGCTAAGGAAGCAGTGGCGGCCCAATCACCGGGGTCTTCACCGGGGTAGCAGCACCCAGGAACTCCGTGATGGTGAACTGCTTCGTTGTGTTTTGGCCCTGATTGGATACCCACACATTGCCGCTGGCGTCGATCGCCAGGGCAGAGGGCGCAATCAGCGAAGCATCCGCACCGAAGCCCGTGGCCGGCGACATCGGCTTTCCGGGCTGCGCAGCGTTCGCTCCCTGCAACTCGGTGATCGAGGCGCCGCGATAATTGGCCACCCACACGTTTCCCGCTCCGTCCACCGCGATGCCGTTCGGATACTGAATCCCTCCTCCGCTATACGCCGTGCCGACCAGAGTCGCTGACCCGTCACTGTGCAGCGCCAGTTCGCTGACTGAATCGGAAAGATAGTTCGCCGTCCACAGATGGCCCGTCGATCCGTCGGCCGCGATGGCAACCGCATCGGTCGCGATGCCGGAGGGCGCGTCTCCCCCACAGGCAAATGTGTTCACTTTGCTGCCGTCGGCGGAGATCGAGGTCACCGAACCGGTCTGCGCCGCGTGGTTCGCGAACCACGCATTGTGGCTGGCGTCGATCGCCACCGCCACCGGGCCCAGCAGCTGCGACGATCCGAACCCCGTGCTGGAAGAGACGGCAGTCCCGGCCGACGTGAACCTCGTTGCCGTCGAGCCTCCGTAGTCGGCGATCCAGACGCTTCCGTCCGTATCCGCTGCCGCCGCAAACGGGAAGTAGATTCCGCCGCCAAAATATCCGGCCCCGGAAATCGGTTGACCCGATGGATTCAGCACCGTCACCGCGCCGTTCCCGCCGTTCACACCAGGGCTTTGCTCGTCAGTCACCCACACATTGCCATCCTCGTTCACTGCGAGTCCATAGCTCTCATCCAGCCCGCCTCCAGTAAAACCGGCCGCAGGAGAAATGGGCGCCCCGGAACTGGAAAGCTCCGTGACAGCACCGAAGTAGTTGGCGACCCACAGGTCACCCGAGGCATCCACGCCGATCGCGCTCGGCGTATTGAGCCCGCCTCCTGTGAAGGTGACGGCGAGTGTCCAGTCCGGAGGCGCCGCGGCGAGGATCGGCTGAAACGGCGAGGAGCTCCCTGCAACGGCGAACAGCGCGGTGGAACTCAGGGCCGGGTTGTGCGCGATGTCCACAGCCGCATCGAGAGTATTCGTCGGCGCGGATCCTCCCGACGGGGTCGCCGCTACAAACAGCGTGCTGCACGCGCTGGCGCTGCTCTGCTCCACGCAGGGCGAAAGAATGTCCGCCAGCGTATTAATCTTCGCGGTCGGAATGGTCGCGTTCGCGGGGGCCGATTTGCCTGGCGCGACGCCGCTCGAGATGTCCGCGAGGCTGCTCGCGTTCGCAAACGCATTCGTGAGCCCGCTTGCATTTCCCGAGCTCGTTCCCATCGCACCGCCGGGCCCGAGAAACGGCGTGAGCGCCCACGCGGCGGCCACCGTGGTCACCTCGTCGATCACCGCCGTCGATGCATTCAGGTTCCCGCAGCTTCCAGTTGCCGCCATCATAGCGATGGCCGCGTTGTCCGAGCCGGTGCCCGTGTGCCCGCCTGTCGCCGTCACGTAGGTGAGCGCGCCGCTCGACGGGCAGGTGACATTGCCCTGGATGACAAACGCGCCGCTCTGATCGGTGGAAGCAGCCGGACCCAATGGGGTCGCTCCGCTACCGTATCCGCTGGAGCCGGCGACGTAGAGCTGGACCTGGGCGCCGCTCACCGGCTGCTGCCCGCCCATCGCCTTGCCCGAAAATTCAAAGTTTGGAGGCGGAGGATTGATGACGCCCATGCCGCTGGAATGCCCGCCGCAGCCCATTGACAGAACCAGCGCCGCCGAGCCGAGGAGACTCATGGCTCTCAATGTGGCATGCATTCTGGAATCTCCACTCGTTATCTTATAAGCGCTGTCCTCGTCTGATCCCTCTCAACGCCCCGCCGTCTCGCCGGAAGTGAACTCCGTCCAGGGTCCCGACTTCATATCGCGCAGGATCGGCGCCATCCACGAGTACTCCGGATGCGCGGCAAGGAATGGCCTGGCCAGGAAATCCTCTCCGCACGGATGGCCGGCGTGCGCGATCATCGCCATCTTCGCAACGAGGTCGCTGCTGGTCACCTTTCCCTGCACCGCGCCATCGGCATTGTAGGGTCCGCTATCCCACTGCGGAATGCCTTCCTTCGACCTGTCCACATGCCCGCACAGGGTGCGCTGATCCGCTCCCTGCTGGTGCGTGTACGAGTCCACGTGATCGGCCAGGAACTGTTCGCCCAGCTGCACGTCGATCTGCCCCTTGTACTGCGCCATCAACTGCTCCCACCGCACCTGACGCGCGTTCATCGACGAGGACAGGTCATTCGGATTGAAGCCTCCCGTCTCGGTTTTGATCAGCGAAGCATCGCGCGGGAAATTCGAGCTGATGAAGTAGCCATCCTTTTTGCGCCACATCGGCGTGTTCTTCAGCCCCAGCTCGAGATAGGCAATTTCGCCGGTTTTGCGGTCGCCAATGAGCCAGTCGTTGGCGTAGCCGCCGTTGTTTCCATCCCGCATCGCAGCTGCATAATCGTCGATGCTGTTGGCGTACTGCAATGCCTTGCGCGAGCGCACAAATTCCGGAACCCCATCCGGATTCCATCCTTCGAACTGCGCAATCGTCGTCTCGGTAATCATGATGCCGGCGTCATTGAGCCCGAAATCATCGTTGCTCGTGATCATCCCTGGCACGCCGTCCTGCAGGATGCGGTGACCATGGGCCGGCTGGATGTCGAACATCATCGTCCAGCGCGAGCCCTCCGCGTACGAAGACCAGTTGTTGTGCGCGATGACGATCTTGCCGTCCTTCGTCCAGCTTCCCGTCGCGATAAAGGCGCTGCACTTCAGCGGAGCGTGAATCACCGGCGCGTTCTGCGCGTGCTGCTTTTTGTCCAGCCACGGCACGTAGTACTCGCTCAGTTCCATCGTGCCGTTCAGGGCGACAATGTCCCACACGTCGACTTTGACTCCGTGCGCCTCGGCGCCCTCGGCGATGCCCTTCAGCTCCGCCTGATACTCCGCGTCGATGTGCGGCCAGAACATCTTCTGCGCCGCATCGCGAAAGAACTGCCAGTCGCGCTTCGTGCTGTGCTGGTCCTCGACACGGAACACGTGCAGTGCGTCCTCGATCCGGGGCGCGAGCAGATAGCCATGCTGAAACCCGATCTGCTCCGGCGAACCCTCCAGATGCACATAGGTCCACCCGCCGCGCTCAAAGGTGTACGAACCGGCGAGACGTGGGTCTTTGGCAGCGGGGGAAGCGGCAAAGGCTGCGGAAGCGCAGAGGATCAAGGCAATGACGGCAAATCTACGCAGGCGCTGGGGCATGTTGGACAGGGTTCTCCTCAGGAAATAAGGCGACGATACAACAACTGGCCTGGTTCTATTCTGTCTCCGGCAGAAGCGGCGAGGCTGTAGGGTGGCGGTACCCCCCTCCCCCCTGGGTTGGGGCTGTGGCAAGCCCTTCATAATAAGGGCCTTATTTTGTTGTCGAATTCGACAACTGCGCCGGAGTTCCGGATAGCGGGACGCTGGACGACCTGGACCGCAGCAAGAGATGAGTTCATCTCGTGCGTTTGGGATTTCAAGCAGCGGGTATGCACGGCCTGAGCCGGGCTGGGCGCCGGTTGGGAGCGCCAAAAGCAAAAGCTCCGTGCGCGATGTCGCGGACAGAGCTTCCCTTGTTTTTAGGCTAGGTTTTTGCGGGTTGAATGGCAAGACAATTCGGGGAGGCGTTGGGTACGAAGGTCATGGGGCGGGGCCCCGGTTCGATCCTCCGCGTGCGCCTCTCGGGGGCGGCCGCATCGCGCAGGATCGAACGAGGAAGGCGCTTCGCGCCGACTGTTTTTTGGCACGGCTGAAGCGGTGCCCTGATACAACAGCACTCCTAAACTGTCGTATGCTGGCTAACCATGAGCCCTGTGCAAGATGAAGTCCGATATCAGGTCTTTGTGAGTTCGACCTTCACAGACCTGAAAGAAGAACGGGAGAAAGTATTACAGGCACTGTTGGAGTGCAAAGCCTTCCCAACCGGGATGGAACTATTCCCTTCCGCAGACGAAGAGCAATTTGAGTTCATCAAGCGCGAAATCGACTCGTCAGACTATTACATCGTGATCATTGCAGGTCGCTATGGCAGCGTGGCTGAAGACGGAGTCGGATATACAGAGAAGGAATACGATTACGCGATCAGCTGCGAAAAGCCCGTGCTCACATTCCTTCATGAGGATATTGGACAGCTTCCCGGAACTAAGTTGGAAACGTCCGATATTGGGAGAAGGAGACTCGATGCTTTCCGAGGCAAAGTGCGACAGCGGCGGCTCGTGAATTTTTACCGTAATCCCGACGATCTCAAGGCTAAGGTTCTCAACTCCCTAAATCAGCAGTTTCAAATAAAGCCAATGCGCGGCTGGATGAGGGCAGGACAGACGTCCCGGGCCGACTTGGAGAGAATTGCCGACCTGCAACAGAACGTGCTTTCACTCACGAAGGAGCTTGCGCAGCTCCGATCACTCAGCGATGAGGCTGCGGAGGCAACTGAGACCGGGAAGCAACTCGTATCCTGGATAGTAGATTTGGGTGATATAGAGCCGAAGGTGTCGCCTGTCCCAGCCTTTGAAGTGACTGCAAGCTGGGACGAACTGCTGGTGGTTGTATTTCCCGCCGGGAGCTCGTATAGGAGGACAAACAGTATCAGACGAGCAATACTCGGTTGGCTCATTGAAAAAGCTCCCAAGGGACTGTTACCTCGGGAAATCGAAGAGAAGAGCCTTCACATAGCCAATTCAAACTCCGGAAGCAGCCATTTCGAAGCAGTTGATTCAATCTTCAACAATATGCATCGTCAGTTCGCAGGCCTCGGACTCATTGACGAGATCAGGGAGACGGAATACCAGACCCCGATATCGTCGTTTGCTCTGTTGGGCGTCAACTCGCCAGCGGAGCAACCGCGACCCGTTACAGTTACCCGGTGGAGGTTGACACGAAGGGGCGAACACCATCTTGCAAAACTGGCGGGACTCATTCGACCACGTGGGGTAGTAGTCCCTGGCACAACTGAAGGATAGTGCTTGCACGGAACAGGCAAATTCACCATAATCCAACCGATTATCGTGAGAAAACGGGCTTCCCTTTCGGGAAGCCCGCTGTTGTTGCGCCCCTTCGGCTCATCGCCTGACGGCGACTCGCTCAGGGCAGGCTACGGCCGCGTCTGCCTGGACGGCTAGTCCTAGTACATGTCGCCCATGCCGCCGCCGTGGCCGCCGGCCGGAGCCGCCGACTTCGGTTCCGGAATCTCCGAAACCATGGCTTCGGTGGTCAGCATCAGGCCCGCGATCGACGCAGCGTTCTGCAGCGCCGTGCGCGTGACCTTGGTCGGATCGATCACGCCCGCCTTCACCAGGTCCTCGAAGGTGTTGGTCTGGGCGTTGTAGCCGTAGTGCGGGTCTTTGCTCTCGAGAATCTTGCCCACCACCACCGCACCTTCCTCGCCGGCGTTGCCGACGATCTGACGCAGCGGCTCCTCGAGTGCGCGACGCACGATCTGGGCGCCGATCTTCTCGTCGCCCTGGAGGGTGGCGATGAGCGCCGCGACGTCCTTCTCGCAGCGAACCAGAGCCACGCCGCCGCCGGGGACGATGCCTTCCTCGACCGCAGCGCGCGTGGCGTGCATGGCATCCTCGACACGAGCCTTCTTCTCCTTCATCTCGGTCTCGGTTGCCGCGCCCACCTTGATCACCGCGACGCCGCCGACCAGCTTCGCGAGCCGCTCCTGCAGCTTCTCGCGGTCGTAGTCGGAGGTGGTCTTGTCGATCTGCTCGCGGAGTTCCTTCACCCGCCCTTCGATGGCTTTGTGCTCGCCGCGGCCTTCGACGATGGTCGTGTTGTCTTTGTCGATGGTGATGCGCTTCGCCTTGCCCAGGTCCTCCAGCTTGATGTTCTCCAGCTTGATGCCCAGGTCTTCGGTGACGGCCTTGCCGCCGGTGAGGATGGCAATGTCGCCGAGCATGGCCTTGCGGCGATCGCCGAAGCCAGGCGCCTTGACGGCAGCTACGTTGAGCGTGCCACGCAGCTTGTTGACCACGAGGGTGGCGAGTGCTTCGCCGTCGACGTCCTCAGCAATGATGACGAGCGGCTTGCCGTTGCGGGCAACCTGCTCCAGCAGCGGAAGCAGATCTTTCATGGAGCTGATCTTCTTTTCGTAGATCAGGATGTAGGGCTCCTCCACCACGACTTCCATGCGGTCCGGATCGGTGACGAAGTACGGGCTCAGATAGCCGCGGTCGAACTGCATGCCTTCCACGACTTCCAGCTGCGTCTCGAGCGTCTTCGACTCTTCAACCGTGATGACGCCATCCTTGCCGACCTTCTTCATGGCCTCAGCAATGATGTTGCCGATGGTGTAATCGGTGTTGGCCGAGATGGTGCCGACCTGCGCGATCATGTCGCCTGTGACGGGCTTGGAAAACTTCGCCAGCGCTCCACCGGTCACGGTGCCGTCCTCGGCGCGCTTGCCGACCACAGCCTCAACGGCCTTCTCGATGCCGCGCTTCAGCGCCATCGGGTTCGCGCCGGCGGCAACGGTCTTGACGCCTTCGCGATAGATGGCCTGCGCCAGAACGGTCGCCGTCGTGGTTCCATCGCCAGCCACATCACTGGTCTTGGACGCCACTTCGCGCACCATCTGCGCGCCCATGTTTTCGAGCGCATCCCTCAGCTCGATTTCCTTGGCCACCGTCACGCCGTCTTTGGTGATGGTCGGCGCGCCGAATTTCTTCTCAATCACAACGTTGCGTCCCTTGGGACCCAGCGTCACCTTCACCGCATCCGCCAGAATATTCACGCCGCGCAGAATCGCCTGGCGGGAATCTTCTCCATGCAGAATTTGCTTTGCCATTTCAATCTCCTTAGATGTTGCGGAGCCGTTGGCTCCATTCCAAACTCGTTGCCCAGATCTTCTGCGGCGCAAGCCGCGTCCGCCTGGGAGCCTGCCCCGAGCGAAGCCGAGGGGGCCAGCACTACTTCTTGAGAATGCCGAGAACTTCCTCTTCGCGCATGATGAGGAATTCCTCGCCGTCGATCTTGATCTCGGTGCCGGAGTACTTGCCGAAGAGGATGCGGTCGCCCTTCTTCACGTCGAGCGGGAAAACCTTGCCCTCGTCGTTCGACTTGCCCTTGCCCACGGAGATGACTTCGCCCTCCTGGGGCTTTTCCTTGGCGGTGTCGGGGATGATGATGCCGCCGCGTGTCGTTTCGCTCTCCTCAATCCGGCGGACGAGGATGCGATCGTGCAGCGGAGTAAACGTCTGCGTTGCGGTAGCGGTAGCTGTTGCTGTAGCCATTGCGATGCTTCTCCTTCAGAGTTTCCTGGAGCACGCGTGAAAACGCGTCACTCCGCGTGAGATTTCTCGCAGCGCCAGGCTGCGAAAGAGTACGAAGCTTTTGGAGCCTGCCTTATCTCTTGGTTTGGGCGACCGCCGGACCATCTTGGCGTCAGTCCGGAACGGCAGGAGGCTCGATGCCAGGGCCGCCGCCGTCGTTTAGCACTTTCGCCCTATGACTGCTAAGGTAGCGTTTCCGGGTTGTGAATGTCAAGGGGGATCGAGTGAATAATGAGTGAAAGACACTCAAGTAATCGGACGATCTTGATGAAGACCTGCGCTGGGTGGCACCCCGTAACACCCAGTTACCACCATAGCTTGTGCCATTTCAATGGATTAGCTAATGGCCTCGAAGTGAGTTCCATCCGAAAATCGGCGGCTCGCCACAGCCTGACAGGCTAAAATCGGGGTTCCCCGAAGGAGGGATGGAAAAGAACATTCGTATTTGCGAATATTATGAAGTCATGCCCGATTCGCTGCGCCAGTTCAAAGCCGAGATCTTCCATGCTCTCGCCCATCCAACCCGAATCGCCATCGTCGACATGCTGCGCGAGGGCGAGCTGACCGCCGGTACCTTTTCCGATCGCCTTAGCCTCGAACAGGCCAACCTCTCTCAGCACCTGGCCGTGCTGCGCTCCCGCCAGATCGTCGTCACCCGCAAATCCGGCAACCAGGTTTTCTACTCCGTGCGCGACCCGCTGATCCACAAGATGCTCGACCTTCTCCGCCGCTACTTCCAGAAGCAGGTTGGTGAGTCCATGGCCTTGCTCGAGAATATCGAGAAGGCCGAGGAGCGCCGTTAGTGGCCCTTCCGCGGCAGTGGCTCCCCCGATCCATCACTTCTCTGCGCAATTACTCGGCGCGCCGTTTCAGTCATGACCTCGCCTCCGGCATCACGGTCGGGCTCGTCGCCCTGCCACTGGCCATGGCGTTCGGCATCGCGTCAGGCGTGACACCGCAGGCCGGACTCTATACCGCCGTCGTTGCCGGATTCATCGTCTCCGCGCTGGGCGGCTCACGCGTCCAGATCGGCGGTCCCACCGGCGCGTTCGTCGTTATCGTCGCCGGCATCGTCGCGCGCTTCGGAGTCTCCGGCCTGACCCTCGTCACCCTCATGGCCGGCGGCATGCTCGTCGTGATGGGCATCACCGGCCTCGGATCGGCCGTGAAATTCATCCCCAGGCCGGTCATTATCGGGTTCACCAACGGCATCGCGCTGCTCATCGCCTCCACCCAGATCAAAGACTTCCTCGGCCTTCGCACCGGCGCTGTGCCCAGCGCCTTTCTGCCCCGCATGAAGGTTCTTGCCGAAAACATCGGCACCCTGCAGTGGCCTGCCGTCGCTGTCGCGTGTGCAACCCTGGCCATCATCCTCTTCTGGCCGCGCATCAACCGCCGCATCCCCGGTTCGATCCTTGCCGTGCTCGGCTGCACCGCCGCCGCCGCGCTGCTTCACTTACACGTCGAAACCATCGGAACGCGCTTTGGCGGCATTCCCAAAGGATTCCCGCCCTTCACCATGCCTCACCTGCATGCCGAACACATTCTTCCTTTGCTGCCCTCCGCGTTCACCGTCGCGTTGCTGTGCGCCATCGAGAGCCTGCTCTCCGCGGTCGTGGCCGATGGCATGGCCGGCGATCGTCACA
>Ga0224555_1000461_pt1 | contig 61980 bp, 47 predicted proteins | sample 714S23034metaG_FD_180687 | JGI IMG/M metagenome (GOLD analysis project Ga0224555, IMG submission 180687) | Peat soil microbial communities from Stordalen Mire, Sweden - 717 S2 30-34 | ecosystem: Environmental > Terrestrial > Soil > Wetlands > Peat | place: Sweden: Norrbotten County, Stordalen... | reverse complement strand
GTGTTCGCAATCCACAAAAGCTCCTGCGTTTGCTGATCTTCCCGCTTGCCCATCGCCATACTCGTTAGACGCTTTGAATCCAGTCTTGTGCTGCATCAATCGCCGACTTTAACCACGGGCTGTTAAGGGCACGGCTTCAGCCGTGCCGTAAACGCCCCTGCCTCAACGGGGCTTTAGCCCCTGAGGTATGACTTCTGTCGAATCAGCACGCATAGTATGCCGCTCCCAGAACTCGCCCCATGATCTACGATGATTCCATGAACAGTGAAAGTTCAAATCTAGGCGAACAGCCAGACGCTCCGTACACGCCCGAACAACTAGCTGCGATCCGCTCGCTCGATGAGCCATCGACGACCACGTCCAGACGTGCGATCTCGAAGTCTGCGGAGTTCGCGGCAATGGCAACAGGAGCACTCGTAGCCTGCGCAATCTGCATATTCTTCAATCCAGCGTTGGCGTGGGCGATAACATGCATCCCTGGAGGCGTAGCAATAATCTACGTCGGCAGGCGGATCATATTCGGACGCCCGCTGACTAATACGAGAAGTTCGATTTTATATATGTTCCTAATTGGAATGCTTCTTGCAGGCAGTCTGTGGAGGCTGCGTCATCTTCGATGACAGAACCCACTCCATCTCCGTTGATCGCCCTCATCGAAGACGAAGAGCACCTCGCCCAGGGCCTGCTCTTCAACCTCGCCGCCGAGGGATACCGCACTCACCACGAGTCCGACGGCGACGCCGCCCTCGCCTACCTCCTCGCCCCGCCGGAAAAGATCGCCGCCATCGTCCTCGACTGTATGCTCCCCGGCACCGACGGCTTCATCATCGCCCGCGCCCTGCGCGACGCCCAGTGCTTCACCCCCATCCTCATGCTCACCGCCCGCACCCGCCCCGAAGACATCCTCGAAGGCCTCGAAGCCGGCGCAGACGACTACCTCCCCAAGCCCTTCGACCTCTCGATCCTCCTCGTCCGCATCAAATCCCTCCTCCGCCGCACCATGTGGCAATCCACCCAATCCTCTTTGTCATCCCGCAGCGCAGCGGAGGGATCTGATTCTTCTTTGTCATCCCGCAGCGATTCTTCTTTGTCATCCCGCAGCGATTCTTCTTTGTCATCCCGTAGCGATTCTTCTTTGTCATCCCGTAGCGATTCTTCTTTGTCATCCCGTAGCGATTCTTCTTTGTCATCCCGTAGCGATTCTTCTTTGTCATCCCGTAGCGATTCTTCTTTGTCATCCCGTAGCGCAGCGGAGGGATCTGCTTCTGTCCTTCCCGAATCCCCCCCCGACACCTACTCCTTCAACCACCGCACCATCCGCTTCGACGCCCTCGAGCTGATCGCCCCTCACCGCACCACTCACCTCACCGTCATGGAGGCCGACCTCCTCCGCTACCTTACCGATCGTGCCGGCCAGATCGTCTCCCGCAAAGCCCTCCTCGAAGAGGTCTGGCACATCCGCGAAGACACCGACACCCGAGCCATCGACAACTTCATCGTCCGCCTCCGCCGCTACATCGAGGACGATCCCGCCAACCCCTCCCACCTCACCACCGTCCGCGGCATCGGCTACCGCTTCCTCCCCAACCCCTGAGCGCTACACCACATAAACCGTCATCCCGACCGGAGCGTAGCGGAGTGGAGGGACCCCCGCATTTGTCTTGGTCGTTGTATGTTTTGTTTGTCATTCTGAGCGTAGCGAAGAATCCCCGCATTTCGCACATGCCGTTGCCAGTTCTTGCTGTCATCCTGAGCGCGTCTTTCGAGCGCGAAGGACCCCGAGGAACCCCGTAGTGCCGCAACCTCCCGAACCTTTCTCCCACTGAATTCGCTGTTGCATGTTCTCGCCATCATCCTGAGAGCACCCACCTGAGAGTCGTCATTCTGGCAAAGCCAGAATCTCCGTATCTTGCTTATGCCTGTTCTTGCTTGTCATTCTGAGCGTAGCGAAGAATCCCCGCATTTCGCACTTGCCGTTGTCTGTTCTTGCTGTCATCCTGAGCGCGTCTTTCAAGCGCGAAGAGCCTGTCCTGAGCTTGTCGAAGGAACCCCGAGGAACCCCGTAGCGCCGCAACCTCCCGAACCTTTCTCCCACTGAATTCGCTGATCCTTGTTCTCGCCATCATCCTGAGAGCAGCCACCAGAGAGTCGTCATTCTGGCAAAGCCAGAATCTCCGTATCTTGCTTATGCCTGTTCTTGCTTGTCATTCTGAGCGTAGCGAAGAATCCCCGCATCTTCTCGATGAGTCGAGGGTACATCTATGTTGGAACCGCTCTAAAACGTCAGCGAGGAATTTAAATCCTTGCCCTTGGCAGGAAAGTGACGTTTGTAGATGCGCATGTAGGCGATGTCGATAATTTCGATCAAGGCTCTTAGGGTAAGGGGGTCCGTTTTATGGCTTCCCTTAGCAAGTGCAGACGAATTCAAGGGATCTCGACCAGTTTTTTCACTGAGGCCGTAATGCCTGTCAAGTCGGATTGGATTATCCGAAAGTAGACCGGCTGTATAGGCCCAAGCTGATACGATCGCAATGTTCAGTGCCTTCTCTTTATAATCCGCGGTGCCCTTCTTACCCTCAAATGCTTTTCGCTGCGCTAAGATTAGCTTTGCAAACTCTTCGCCAGCCTTCCTCAACATGGGGTCTTCCCAGATACTGGGCTGTGTCGACCGTAACTGCTCCCACTGAGAATTATCAGACCCCACAGCCGGAAGAACCGGAGAGGTGTTTGCACTATCGAAGATTAAACCAGCACTCTTCTTTCCCTCGTAGTAGTTCATGATGAAGGTACGCGCCAATCTAACAGTGAGGTCCCCGCGCTCCCATCCCGATTCCTGACCAATCCCGCCAAAATCGCTTGTCAAGACCCTCGAAGCCCCAAATTCCCCCTAACCAACACCAACCAAACAACTTAAATCTTTAAAATACTTGGCATAGTAGTTTCCCTCCAACGCGTATAATTAAAGCAGTAGGAAACAAACAGACCCGGTCAACCGCCGGGCCTTCGCATTTAACGCACCACCGAAACCGTTGCGAATCAACGCATTATCAGAAAGTCCAATAGAATGACGACGTTACAAATCAACCCGCAAAACCGTCAATTTCCACCATAACCCAAATGTTCCCAATATCTTAGCTGTAACCCGTTAGAAATGACTACATTGGCGCCACACCCCCCGCTCAGCCGCATGATTCCATTCCACTTACTCCCAGAATACCCCCCAGGGGGGGAGGGGGGGTGGGGGGGGGGGAAACGAACAAACAGCAATCAAACGGCGAACAAACAGCGATCAACCAGCTTCTTCAGCCCGGATCGAATGTGAAATCTCCTCTGGCGGACCCATCCGACGCCAGCGTATGATTCGCTCCAAACGAGGTTCGCAAGCCTCGCCGTCTTCCCCGCCTAGGAGACATTATGTCGCGATGCACTCTGCGCAGCATCTTCACCGTCCTCATCTACGCCGGAGTCGTCATCTTCCTCTTCCCCTACTTCATCGGACGCCTCACCAACGTCGGCTTCTTCGTCCTCGCCGGCCTTGGCCTCGCCGTCGTCTGCGGCATCCTCCGCTGCTGCTGCACCGAAGGCGACTGCATCGACGACCCCGCTCCCGCACGGCCCACCCACCCCCGCTCCACCCCCCACTAGCCCTCGCCGCATAAGCATTCTCGCCACCAGACGCATTACACTCAAACACAGCACTGTATGCGCCTGCTCACCCGATACATCCTTCGCGAAGTCGTCTCCTACGCTCTGCTTGGTGCGGTCCTCTTCACCTTTGTCCTCTTCATGCGCGACCTGCCCAAGATTCTCGAGCTGGTCGTCCGCGACTCCGCCTCCCTCACCGACGTCCTGCGCATCTTCGCCTACACCCTCCCCAACACCCTCACCGTCACGCTGCCCACCGCAGTCCTCGCCGGAATCCTCCTCGGCCTCTCCCGCCTCGCCGCGGACAGCGAGATCACCGCCATGCGCGCCTGCGGCATTGGTGCCTTCGCCTTCGTCCGCATCGTCTCCATCCTCGCCTTCATCGCGCTCGGCCTCGGCCTGCTCAACGCTCTCTACTTCGCCCCGCGCGCCGCTACCAACCTGCTCAAGCTGGAAGACCGTCTCAAAACCTCGCAGGTCTCCTTCGAGGTCCAGCCCCGCGTCTTCTACGAAGACTTCAAGAACTACGTCCTCTACGTCCAGGACATTCCCTCTGGCGGCACCGCCGCTTGGCACCACATCTTCCTCGCCGATCTCGCCCAGCCCGCTAACCCAAACGTCACCACCGCCGACCAGGCCCTCGTCTTCAATACCGGCAACGCCAACTCGCAAGCCCTCCGCCTCCACCTGCTCGACGGAGGCCAGCACCAGATCTCCCCTACCAATCCAGACCAGTACGACATCTCCACCTTCGCCTCCACCGACCTGCCCCTCCAGTTCAACTCCCAGGATGACACCCACGTCTCGCGCTCAGACACTCCCCTGCACGCGCTCTCGCTCCATGAACTCATGCAACGCATCCACTCCGCCGGCCCCAACCCGCAATCCCTCAACTCCGCCGACACCCGCGCCGCCCGTATTGAACTCAACCTCCGTTTCTCCTATCCCTTCGCCTGCATCGTCCTCATGCTCATCGGCGTCCCACTCGGTCTCTCGTCCCGGCGCGGTGGCAAGAGCATTGGCGTTGTCCTCACGCTGCTCCTCGTCTTCGCCTACTATCTCATCTCCAACATTGGCGTCGAATTTGCCAAGTCCGGCAAGCTCTCCCCGGTCCTCGGTGTCTGGGCCGCCAATCTCATCTTCACCGCCTTCGGCATTCTCCTCCTGCAACAGCTCGCCGGAACCGGTTTCCTGATTCACTTCTTCAACTCCATCGCCGCATCCCTCGGCAAAGTGCTCTCCCACATCGCCCCATCGCGCATCAGTTCATCCCTCGCGCGCCTCAACCGTTCCAAGCCCCACCCAGCCGCCAGCGCAGCCGCAGCACGCATTGCCTCCATCCACGCATCCGCCGCCAGTGCGCCCATCCCCAGCCTTCCCACCCACGCGCACGCGCTCCATCCCCACCAAACTCTCGTCCAGCGCATGAGAAGTCTCTTCAACACCAAATTCCCCCTCCTGCTCGACGAGTACGTCATGCGCGCATACGCCACCAACTTCATCCTCTCCCTCGGCACATTCGCCCTGCTCTTCATCGTCTTCACCTTCTTCGATCTCATCGGCGACATCGTCCACAATCACACTCCGCTCCTCACTGTCGGCGACTATCTCCTCAACCTCATCCCCTACATCGTCTCCACCGTCACTCCGCTCTGCTCACTGCTTGCCGTCCTCATCACCTTCAACTCGCTCAATCGCAGCTCCGAACTGACCGCCATGAAGGCCACCGGCATCAGCCTCTACCGCGTCGTCGCTCCCGTCGTCGTCCTCGCAGCCATCCTCTCCGCCGCCCTCTTCGCCTTCAACGAGTCCTACCTCCCAGACGCAAACCGCCGTCAGGAGGCGCTCCGCGCAGAGATCAAGGGCAAGCCCGCACAGACCTTCCTGCTTCCAGGCCGTCAATTTATCTCCGGCCAGGCCGGCCCAGCCGGCTCGCCCGACCGAATCTTCTACTACCAGGCCTTCGACAAGTACAGCGACGTCTTCGCCAACCTCACCGTATTCGAGTTCGATCCCCAGTCCTTCACCCTCCAGCGTCGCCTCTTCGCCAAAACCGTCCGCTGGGATCCCACCGCCAACCAATGGGTCTTCAACAACGGCTGGCAACGCACCTTCGGCAAGCAGACCGTCGCCTCCTACCAAACCTTCACCCTCGATACCTTCCCCGAGATCCACGAGCAGCCCAACTACTTCATCAAGGAAAAAACACAGTCGCAGGAGATGTCCTACCGCGAGCTCTCCAACTACATCGCAGACCTAAGCCAGTCCGGATTCGACACCATCCGCCTCCGCGTCCAACTCGATCGCAAACTCGCCGACCCCGCCATCACCCTCATCATGGCCATTCTCGCCGTCCCCTTCGCTCTCTTCATGGGCAAGCGCGGAGGTCTCGCCGGCATCGCCACCGCCATCGGAGTCGCTATCTCCTACTACATCGTCGCTGGCACCTTTAGCGAACTGGGTAATATCAACACCCTCCCTCCCCTGCTCGCCGCCTGGTCTCCCGATCTCCTCTTCGCCATCATCGGCTCCTACCTCCTCCTGAGAACCCCCACCTAGCCCCACATCTTGTCTAAATTATGTAAATTAGGAAGTGACATGAAAACCATCTTTCCGCTCTCCATCCTCGCCCTAACCCTCGCTGTGCTTCTGATCGCAGCACAAACCACCAACCCGGCCGCCTCTTCGGCCGCGAAGAAGACCGCAACCAGCACGCCGGCCGCCGCCGCATCGCAGTCCGCGCGCGGCTGCGTCAAGCTGCCCACTCTCTCCCCCAGGATTCCAGCGCTTCCCGCCGGCCTCTCCTGCGCCAAACCGCTCTACACCATCACCACAAATCCTCCTGCTAAACTCACCGACATCTCTCCCATGGAGGACCCCGCCCTGCGCGATGCCATCGGCATTCCGTTGCCCATCGCCATCACCCTCAGCTACATCGACACCAAAGTCGGCAGCGGAGCCCTTGTCGCCCCGCGCAAGTGGTACTCCATCCAATACACCGGCTACCTCGTCGATGGCACCAAGTTCGACTCCTCCTTCGACCACCCCGGCCACGCCCCCCTCTCCTTCCAGCAAGGTCCACAAGGCCCGCAAGGACAGCGACAGGTCGTTCCCGGAATGGACACCGGCCTCGACGGCATGAAGGTCGGCGGCAAACGTCGCCTCTTCATCCCTTACCAGCTCGCCTACGGACCCAGCGCTCACGGAAACATCCCACCAAAGTCCATGCTCATCTTCGATGTCGAACTCGTCAGCCAGAGCGACAAGGACCCCACACCCAAGCCTCCTGTGCCTCCAGCCGCCGCACCTAAACCGGCAGCCGCACCAGCGCCAGCAACACCACCTGCTCCAGCAGCCGCTCCCGCGCCAGCGCCAGCCGCCGCCGCACCCAAACCGCCAACTCCACCCGCGCCAGCCGCCGCACCTGCACCAGTTGCCGCGCCCAAACCTTAACCTCAACCTCTGTATCGAAAGTTGGCCGGGAGCGCTCAAATCTCCCGGCCTTCTTTTAATTTGCACGTCAACAGCAGATCCCGCTGACTTGCTGGCTCGCTGGCTCGCTGACTTGCTACTCTGAACCCATGCACCTCTACGCAGCCACCACAAATCCCGGCAAGCTCCGCGACTTCGCCCGCGCCGCCGCGTCCTCGCCCTCCATCCACATCGAACCCCTCTCAGGCCTCGCCGACATCCCCGCCCCGCCCGAGGACGAACCCACCTTCGAGGCCAACGCCCGCCTCAAGGCCGTCTACTACTCCCTCCGCGCCCCCAACCTCCTCGTCCTCGCCGACGACTCCGGCCTCGAAGTCGCCGCCCTCGACGGCGCACCCGGCGTCCGCAGCGCCCGCTTCGCCACCGACCAGCAGCCAGCCCTCGCGGTCCCCGCCGCATCCGGCACCCGCCCCAACGAAAATCCAGACAATCGCAACAACGCCGCACTCCTCGCCGCACTCGCCACCGTCTCCGAAGCCCGCCGCCAGGCCCGTTACCGCTGCTCGCTCGCCCTCGCCCGCAATGGCGAAGTCCTCCACACCGCCGAAGGCACGGTCGAGGGCCTCATCCTCACCGTCCCGCGCGGCACCGGCGGCTTCGGCTACGACCCACTCTTCTTCCTTCCCCACCTCGGCCGCACCATGTCCGAACTTCCCCCCGCCGACCGCCTCGCCCTCAACCACCGCGGCCGCGCCATCGCCGCCATGCTCGCGCATCTCAACCAACAACCAGCAACCAGCAACTAACAACCTTTTTCGCACCCCCTGTCCGCTATTCGCACACACGCCTCCCCGATTTGACTCCCTCATCTCCACGCGAAATAATCACTTGCCACCATATTGTGCGTGCGCGCACTCACAAACAGATCGCGCGTCATTCACACGGTAGCCATTCACAGGAGCAGTACCCATGGCAACATCCGCACCACCCGCCCCATCGCACGCATCCGTGCGCGAAATCAAGAAAGTCCAGCCTCTCCGCCCGGACCCCGGCCACTCCTTCCTCTGGCGCAAGCTCCACTCCCTCTCCGGCCTCGTCCCCATCGGCGCGTTCCTCATCGAGCACATCCTCTCCAACATCGAAGCCCTCGGCGGTCCGGCGGCCTACGGACATCAGGTGCGCCTGCTCAACTCGCTGCCTCAGGTACGCGTCCTTGAGTGGACCTTCATCTTCATCCCCCTCGCCTTCCACGCCCTCTACGGAGTCGTCATCGCCCTGCGCGGCCGCGCCACCGTCAACATCTACCCCTGGGCCGGCAACTGGGGATACCTCACCCAGCGCATCACTGGCATCATCGCCTTCGCCTACATCATCCAGCACGTCTGGCGGCAGCGCTTCAGCGGAGTCATGCTTCCCGAGCATCCCGGCGCGGCCTTCGCCAAGGTCCAGCACGAGCTGCATAACCCCTGGATGCTTGCCATCTACATCGTCGCCATGATCGCCATCTCCTTCCACTTCTCCTACGGCATCTGGCTCTTCGCCGCCAAGTGGGGAATCACCCCCGGCACGCGCGCCCGCCACCGCTTCGGCCAGCTCTGCGCGGCCTTCGGCTCCGTCCTCTGCATCCTCGGCCTCGCCAGCATCTACGCCTTCGTCGGCAACCCTAAGTACGCCAACGCCCCCGCCGACGCCTTCGCCCCACCCGCCATCACCCAACCCGCTCCCGCCACTCCGCCAGCGGGATCGACCAATTCACAGCAACCCGGAGACACAAGGTGAAAGTCGAGCCGTTAGCCGTTGTGGCTTCATTGCAGGCCATTATGATTCCGACCTTCCTCGTCACTCACATAATGAAACTGCGTTTACTTCGGCTAGCCGGCAAGAAATTGACGTGGAGACAATGGATGAAATCTTCAGTTCAGAACGAGCTACCACCGGAACTGCGAAAACGGTATAGCGTGCTAGACCTAATTTCAAATTTCTCGTTCCTTTGCATAATGTCACTCGTCCTCTACTACGACTTCAAGATTCGGTAATTCAGAGTCTCACTTAGGAAGAACTCATGCCCGCATCACCCCGCATCATCGTCATCGGAGGAGGCCTCGCCGGTCTCTCCGCCGTCATCAAGATCGCCGAAGCCGGCGGCACGGTCGACCTCTTCTCCATCGTCCCCGTAAAGCGCTCGCACTCTGTCTGCGCGCAGGGCGGCATCAACGCCGCCAAGGACCTCAAGGGCGAGGGAGACACCGTCTACAAGCACTTCGACGACACCATCTACGGCGGAGACTTCCTCGCCAACCAGACCCCCGTCCGCGACATGACCGCCCGCGCCCCCGCCATCATCGACCTGCTCGACCGCATGGGCGTCCCCTTCAACCGCACCCACGAGGGCCTGCTCGACTTCCGCCGCTTCGGCGGCACCCTCTACCAGCGCACGGCCTTCGCCGGCGCCACCACCGGCCAGCAGCTCCTCTACGCACTCGACGAGCAGGTCCGCCGCCACGAGGCGGAAGGCAAAGTTACGAAATACGAAGGCTGGGAGTTCCTCTCCGCCGTCCTCGACTCCAACGGCGTCTGCCGCGGCATCTGCGCCCTCGATCTCCGCTCCATGGAGACGCGAACCTTCCCCGCCGACGCGATTATCATCTGCACCGGCGGCATCGGGGCCATCTTCGGCAAGTCCACCAACTCCGTCGTCTGCACCGGCTCCGCCCAGTCCGCCCTCTATCAGCAGGGAGCGGTCTACGCCAACGGAGAGTTCATCCAGGTCCATCCCACCTGCATCCCCGGCGACGACAAGCTCCGCCTCATGAGCGAGTCCGCCCGCGGCGAAGGCGGCCGCATCTGGGTTCCCCGCGACAAGAACGAGAAGCGCGTCGCCCGCTCCATCCCCGAGGCCGACCGCTTCTACTTCCTCGAGGAGTGGTACCCCAAGTACGGCAACCTCGTCCCGCGCGACATCGCCACCCGCGCCATCCACCGCGTTGTCTACGAGCTGGGCCTCGGCCTCGACGGACAGCCCATGGTATACCTCGATCTAACTCACATTGATCGTGAAACATTGAACCGTAAACTTGAAGGCATACTCGAAATCTACGAGAAGTTCGTCGGCGACGACCCACGCGACGTTCCCATGAAGATCTTCCCCGGCATGCACTACACCATGGGCGGCCTCTGGGTCGACTTTAACCAGCACACCAACGTTCCCGGCATCTTCGCCGCCGGCGAGGCAGACTATTCCATCCACGGCGCCAACCGCCTCGGCGCAAACTCCCTCCTCTCCTGCATCAACGGTGGCTTCCTCGCTGGCCCCAACGCCGTCGCCTACGCCAAGAGCCTCCCCGCCGCGCCCGGCGACGGAGGTCACGCCGCCGAGCTTCAGCGTCAAAAAGAAAAGAACGCCGCCCTGCTCAACAATCCCGGCACCGAGAACCCCTTCAAGCTCTGGCGCGAGCTGGGCGACACCATGACCAAGCACGCGACGATCATCCGCTACAACGCCGGACTCGCCGAAGCCGACGCAAAAATCGTCGAACTCCTCGACCGCTACAAGAACGTCAACCTCTCCGACAAGACTGCGTGGGCCAACACCAGCTTCGCCTTCGCCCGCCAACTGCAAAACATGCTCCACCTCGCCCGCGTCATCGTGCAGGGCGCGCGCCTGCGCAACGAGTCTCGAGGCTCCCACTACAAACCCGACTTCCCCGATCGCAACGACCCTCAGTTCCTCAAAACCACCATGGCCACCTTCAACCCCACCACCAACGCCCCCGCCTTCTCCTACGCGGAGGTCGACACCACCCTCATTCCACCCCGTCCCCGCCACTACGACGCGACGGCCTAATAATTTCGAGCCACCATTCTGGCGAAGCCTTATGAAGTCGTCATTCTGGCGAAGCCAGAATCTCAGTATTTCTCTTTTGTTTGTTCTTGTACTTCGCCGTTGTTCGTTTTTGCTGTCATCCTGAGCGCGTCTTTCGAGCGCGAAGGATCCCGAGAAAGCTCGTAGCGCCACAACCGCTCGAACCTTTCTCCCAATGATTTCGCCGTTGCCTTAAGCTCAAAGGAACACCACATGCCATCCACCATCCACGTCGAGATCCTTCGCCAGTCCACCCCGGACGCCGCCGCGCGCACCGAGCGCTTCGCCATCCCCTATCGCCCCAACATGAACATCACCTCTGTTCTCGGCGAGATCGCGCTCAACCCCACTACAGCCGACGGCGCGCCCACCACCCCCATCACTTACGACTCCAACTGCCTCGAAGAGATCTGCGGTAGCTGCGCCATGCTCATCAACGGCCGCGCCCAGATGGCCTGCTCCACGTTGGTCGACACGCTGCAAAAGGAGCATCCCGACCAGCCCATCCGTCTCGCCCCGCTCTCCAAGTTCCCTGTCGTCCGCGACCTCGCCGTCGACCGCGCCGTCCTCTTCGAGAACCTCAAGGTCGTCAAGGCCTGGGTCCCCATCGACGGCACATACGACCTCGGCCCCGGCCCGCGCCAGTTCCCCCAGACGCAGGAGGCCCGCTACCCGCTCTCCAACTGCATCTCCTGCACCATCTGCATGGAGGTCTGCCCGCAGTTCAACGACGAAACCAACTTCGTCGGTGCCGCCACCATCGCCCAGGCCCGTCTCTTCAACATGGACCCCGCCGGCTCGGTCCTCAAAGCCGACCGTCTCCGCGCTCTCACCGGCGACGGCGGCATTCAGGAGTGCGGCTTCGCCCAGAACTGCGTCGAGGCCTGCCCCAAACTGCTCCCTCTCGCCGAATCCATCTCCATCACCGGCCGCGAAGCCATGCTCCAGCAGCTCAAAGACCTCTTCACCCTCTGACCCCGCCGCTTGAAGCCCACCCCGCCAAAGCGTATTCTCTGTCCATGAGAGAACTCGTCTTCGAAGTTATTCAGGAGGAGGACGGCGGCTTCTGTGCACGCGCCGTCGGCGAAGGAATCTTCACTCAGGGCGACACATGGGAAGAGTTGCGCGAGATGGTGCTCGACGCTACCAAGGGGTACTTCTTCGACTCCGAACCGCCCGCGCAGATTCGCCTTCATCTCCTGCGCGATGAGGTTCTCGCAGTCGCGTGAGGATTCCCAGAGACATCTTCGGTCGCGACTTCGCCAATCACCTCATCCGCCGCTGAGAATTTCGCGAACTCCGTCAAACCGGCAGTCACATCATCCTGCGAACCGATCAGCCCTCCGGCCTCACCATCTCTGTGCCCGCTCACAAGCCCCTCCGGGTCGGCACCTTCAAGGGCCTTCTCGATGAAATCGCAGAACACAAGGGCATTGCCACAGAGACGCTCTTGCGCAACCTCTAAGTAGAAAACGCGCGAACGCAGAACGACCCCACTCACCGGAGCAGGGCCGCGTCTGGTCTCGTCTCTTGAAATCTACTTCGTAAAGATCGTACTCCCCGGAATCTTCTCTTCATTGCCCACAATCCGGTTCTCCGCGCGCTTGGCCCCGCGCATCGCCACCGCATCGATCTTCTTCTCATCGCTCTTGAAGTCCTTGATCGAGTCCGCGCCCGCCGGCTCAACCGCCTCTTCCGACGGCCGCGACGCCATCTTGCCCAAATCCTGTTCCAATGCCATAGCTCACCTCTCCCTGTTAGACCCCATCCACGCCCCGCAGGTTGCCCACGCCTATTCTTGCCGTCATTGTGCTCATAGCTCAACCCTCATTGCTCACAGCTCGTTCCCAAATCCCTCATCCCTCTTCCGCCAACGAACTACACTAGCTGAGAGGAGCAAGATGCCGAACCCGCCCGTCAACCCGCCCGCAACCATCGCCAACCCACCCGACCCCTCCGCCGTCCACGCCTCTGCCCTCGTCATCGATGCCCACGCCGACACTCCGCAGCGCTTCGTCGACGAGTCATGGGACTTCACCTCGCCGCTTGCCATCGCGGACCAGCCCGCCGGCCATCTCAATCTCGCCACCGCCCGCCGCGGCAATCTCGCCGCCGAGTTCTTCGCCCTCTGGCCCGATCCCGCGCAGTGTCCCGGCGCCCGCTACGCCCTCCGCACCCTCACCCTCCTCGACGCCGTCCGCGAGCAGGTCCGCCGCCATCCCGCCGAACTCGCCCTCTGCACTTCGCCCAAGGAACTCCTCGCCGCCCGCGCTGCCAACAAATTCGCCATCCTCCTCGGCATTGAGGGCGGCCACGCCATCGAGAACTCCCTCGCTCTCCTTCGCCTCTACCACGCTCTCGGCGTCCGCTACATGACCCTCACCTGGGCCAACTCCAACGACTGGGCAGAATCATCCGGCGATTTGCACGCACCCGCGTCAAACGCGCTTTCTTTTTTGTCATCCCGCAGCGCAGCGGAGGGATCTGCTTCTCCTGATGCCACCAGCCCCGCCGCGCCCAACGGCCTCACCCCCTTCGGCCGCCAGGTCATCGCAGAGATGAATCGTCTCGGAATGATGGTCGATCTCTCCCACGTCTCCGACCGCACCTTCGACGACGTCCTCGCCGTCACTCGCGCGCCTGTCCTCGTCTCGCACTCCTCCGCCCGCGCCCTCACCGCCTCTCCGCGCAACCTCACCGACGACCAACTCCGCGCCCTCGCCGCCAACGGTGGCGTCTGCATGGTCAACTTCTACCCCGCCTTCATCGACGAGTCCTACCGCCAGGCCTGGGCCGCGCAGAAGCCCGCCCTCCTCGCCGCCCACAAATCCCTCGCCGCCGAGTACGCCGCCAAAGGCACTCCCGTCCCGTATCACATCGCCAACCGCATCGACCGCGAATTCGCCGCCCGCCTTCCCCGGCCGCCGCTCTCTTCGCTCATTGACCACTTCGACCACATCATCTCGGTCGCTGGCATAGACCACATCGGCCTCGGCTCCGATTTCGACGGCATCTGCGCCCTCCCCGAGGGAATCAACTCCGCCGCCGACCTGCCCAAAATCACCGCAGCCCTGCTCGCCCGCGGCCACTCCCCCGCCGGCCTCCACAAAATCCTCGGAGCCAACCTCCTCCGCCTCTTCGCCGACACCCAATCCGCCGCCGAGTCCGTCGCCCCATAATCGCCGGCCCTGCGCAGCCAAGGGTAAGATAATCGTGGGGAACACACACTGCCCCCGCAACCCTCCATCGCAGCCTAAGAAGTCGAAGCAATACCCTTGACCCCTTGCGCTGGTCTGTAAATTAATTCGAGGTTAGGAACGCATGAAGACCGGACGCAAGAATGCTTTTCGCCGCCAGGGTAAGCAACCAATCTCCAGGCCGCCGGCAAGTTTCGATCCTTCCTCAGTGGATCTTCTGTTCCAGCGAGCCACAGCCCACCACCAGGCCGGGCAACTGCCCCAGGCGGAAGCCCTCTGCCGGCAGATTCTGAAACACTCTCCCCTCCATCCCGGCGCGCTTCATCTTCTGGGGGGCATTGCGTTTCAGGCGGAACATTACGCCAAAGCGCTGCGTCTGTTCGACCGCGCGATTCAAGTAAATCCAGGCGATGCAGGGGCCTTCTTCAACCGTGGCAATGCTCTGTATGTTCTTCAACAGTATCAGGCGGCTGTGGAGAGCTACGACAAGGCCATCCTCCTCAAGCCGGATTTTGCGGAAACCCACCATAACCGCGGCAGTGCTCTGAGTGCGATGCAACAATTCCAGGCAGCCATCGAGAGCTACGACAAAGCCATCCTCCTCAAGCCGGATTATGCAGATGCCATTGGCAACTGGGCCAATACTCATCAGGCTCTCATGCAGTATCGGGAGGCCCTGCAAAACTATGAAAAGGCCATGCTCCTCCGTCCGGAGTATGAATCCTGGAAGAAAACCGGCATCTTCGATTCCGTCGAAAATCAGGTCGCGCAGATCGCAAAAATCGAGGATAAGTCGCTGATGAAGGCCGCGCTTGACGCATTGCCGCTCCACCTGCACTCCCATCCGGCTGTATCCAGCCTGCGCAATGCGAACTTCGTCAAGACCAAATCGAGTGGCAAAGACCTCGTCTTCTATTGCTTACCGACAAGCGAGATTTGGAATCCCCAGACCGCCAGTGCAAAAGGCATCGGTGGCTCGGAGGAAGCCGTCATCTGGCTCTCCAGGCTCCTGCAGCAGCGCGGATGGAACGTCACCGTCTATGCCTATTGCGGCGCGCAGGAAGAGGACTTCGACGGAGTTTCTTGGAAGCCCTATTGGATGTGGGACCACCGCGACAAGCAGGATGTCACGGTGTTATGGCGGTATCCCCAGATCGCGACGTACGAAATCAATTCAGACAAGCTGATCGTGGATCTGCATGACACAGTTGCCATGGAAGAGCTTACTCCGGAAAGACTTCAGAGAATCTATAGGATATTCGTCAAATCCAGCTTCCACCGCTCGCTGTTTCCCAATGTCCCCGACGAGAAGTTCATCATCATCCCCAATGGCATCGACGCGAAATTGTTTGAGGGGGCCGCCGATCGCGACTCGCTGCTGCTCATCAACACCTCGTCGGCGGACCGAAGCCTTGAGGCATTCATCGATTGCTTCGAAGAGATCGAAAAGCAGGTGCCAAACGTCAAAGCGCAGTGGGCCTATGGCTGGGGTGTGTGGGATTCCTTCTATTCATCGGACGCACAGAAGTTGCAATGGAAAACCAAGATGCAGGAACGCATGAAGGAACTTGGCATCGAGGAGCTCGGCAGAATCAGCCATGGCGAGATTGCCCAGCTCTACCATAAGGCAAACATCTTCGCCTATCCTTCAGAGTTCACTGAGATCGACTGCATCTCCCTCTCAAAGGCCATGGCCGCGGGAGCCATTCCAGTCACAACCGATTTCGCCGCGATGGGAGAGAAATCGCAACACGGAGGGGTTTTCATCCACTCCAATAAGTCGACCGCCTACTGGGCGCAACCGGACCAGTTCCATTTCGAGATCGCAGACCCAGAACAGAAAGCAGAGTTTGTCCGCGAAATCGTGAAGTTGCTCTTGAATCCTCCAAGCGAGTCGGAGCGAGAGCCCATGCGCGAATGGGCCCGGTCGACATTCGATTGGAACAAAATCGCCGACTCGTGGAACCAGGTGCTTGCATGTCGGGTTGCACAAGGTGCGACCGCACTTGAACGGATCGACAGTGCCGTTCTGAAAAAGCCGGAGGAAGCAACGCTCGCCTTTGACCGTGGCAATGAACTCTATCTTGCTCAGCAGTACCAGGCGGCGATCGAGAGCTACGACAAGGCCATCCTTCTCAATCCCAATTTTGCGGAGGCCCACCATAACCGCGGCAGTGCACTGAATTCCCTGCAGCAATACCAGGCGGCGATCGAGGGCTATGACAAGGCCATTCTCCTCAATCCGGACTATGCGGAGGCCTGCTGCAACCGTGGCAATACCCTGTCTATTCTTCAGCAGTATCACGCGGCGCTCGAGAACTACGACAAGGCCATTCTCCTCAATCCGAAGTTTACGGACGCCCACTTCAACCGTGGCAATACTCTCTTGACTCTTCAGCAGTACCAGGCGGCGCTCGATAGCTATGACAAGGCCATTCTTCTCAATCCGGATTACGCGGATGCCTACAACAATCGAGGCAGCGTGCTGCTGGCCCTGCAGCAGTACGAAGCGGGTCTGCAGTGCTTTGACAAGACCATCCTCCTCAAACCGGATTCTGTGGATGCCCACAGCAACCGAGGCAACACTCTCATGGCTCTCAAACAGTACCGGCCAGCTATGGAGAGCTTTGACAAAGCCATCCTCCTCAAGCCGGATCATGAATATTTACGCGGAATGTGGCTGTATATGAAGAGGCTCCTCTGCGATTGGCACGGTATTGAGAGCGAGTCCCTGCTGTTGGAAGCTCTCATCGATCGGGGGATGAAAGTAACGCCTCCATTCACTATTCTGGCCATCAGCAGTTCTCCGGCGGTGCAAATGCAGGCGGCGGAGATCCACGTCCGCGACAAGGTTCCGCAGCGTTCAACCGCCGGGTCGATTCCCCGCCGGCCCCGGCGCGACAGGATTCGCATCGGATATTTTTCGGCGGATTATTACAACCACGCAACCACCTATCTGATGGCCGAGTTATTTGAGCGGCACGATCGCAGCCGGTTTGAAATCCTGGGATTCGCCTTCGGCCCGCGCAGGACAGATCAGATGAGCCAGCGCACCTCGTCGGCTATGGACCAGTTCTTCGATCTCCGCTCCTTGACGGACCGCGAGGGCGCCGAACTCAGCCGCAAACTCGAAGTGGATATTGCTGTGGACTTGAAGGGGTTCACCGAAGACAATCGCGCCGGCATCTTTGCCGAGCGCGCCGCTCCCATCCAGGTCAGCTACATCGGCTATCCCGGCACCATGAGCGCCAGCTACATGGACTATCTGATTGCCGACCATACCTTGATTCCCGAAACCGGCCGTCGCTATTACTCGGAAAAAATCATCTATCTTCCCGACAGCTATCAGGTCAACGATTCCCTGCGTGCCATCTCCCCAACGCTCTACGCACGCGCCGGCGAGGGCCTGCCGGAGTCGGCATTCGTCTTCTGCTGTTTCAATCAAACCTACAAAATATCGCCCTCCGTTTTCGATAGTTGGATGCGCATCCTCGGGCGCGTCGAGGGCAGCGTTCTCTGGCTTATGGACCACAATCCCTGGGCCGTCGAAAATCTGCGCACCGAAGCCGCGCGGCGTGGGATCGATCCCCAGCGGCTCATCTTTGCCAAATCTCTGCCCGTAGATGAGCATCTGGCGCGGCAAAGGCTCGCCGGCCTCTTTCTGGACACCCTCCCCTACAACGCCCATACCACTGCCAGCGATGCGCTCTGGGCCGGGTTGCCTGTCCTCACCCGCACCGGCGAGACCTTTGCCAGCCGGGTCGCCGCCAGCCTGCTGCGTGCCGTCGATCTGCCCGAACTCATCACCACAACAGAGTCGGAGTACGAAGACCTCGCGGTCAACCTGGCGCACGATCCCCAACGTCTTCAGGCGCTCCGCCAGCACCTGCAACATAACCACCTCACCGCTCCGCTCTTCGATTGCAAAACCTATACCCGCCATCTGGAATCAGCCTACAGCGCAATCGTCGAGCGCTACCACGCTGGCCTCCCCCCAGACCACATCGACATCCCACGCCTTCCCTCTCGTCCATAACGCCACTCGTCAAGAACCAGCAGGCGACCGAAGCGCAGCGGAACAAATAATTGTCATTCTGAGCGCAGCGAAGAATCCCCGCATTTCGTTTTTGTCTGTTCTTGTTTGTCATTCCGCAGCGCAGCAAGGAATCTGCTTCTTCCCTTGTCGCTGAGCGGGGTCAGTACCTCGCCATCTCCAACATCGCCCGGTACAGGTCCTCCGGCTGCGGCAGAATCGCATCCTCCAGCAGCGGCTGATACGCCACAAACGTATCCATCGAAGCCACCCGACGCACCGGAGCGTCCAGCCAGTCGAACAGCTCTTCCCCGATGCGCGCCGCAATCTCCGCGCCGTATCCCCAGCTCAGCATGTCCTCGTGCGCCACAATCACCTTGCTCGTCTTGCGCACCGAAGTAGCAATCGCATCCCAGTCGTACGGACTCAGCGTCCGCAGGTCGATCAGCTCCACGTCCACGCCCGTCTCGCGCTCCAGCTTCTCCGCCGCCTGCAATGCGCGCGGCACAATCGCCCCATACGTCACCACGGTCAAATCTTTCCCGGCCCGCACCACCTTCGCCTTGCCAAACGGAATCGCGTACTCCGGCCCCGGATAGGCCCCCCGTCCAAACGTCTCGCGATAGAGCCGCTTGTGCTCCAAAAACAGCACCGGATCGTCGCAGCGAATCGCCGTGCGCAACAGCCCCGCCGCATCCAGAGCATTCGACGGCATCACCACCATCACTCCCGGCGTATGCGTAAATATGCTCTCGCCCGACTGCGAATGATAGATCGATCCGCCCGTCAGGTAGCCGCCAATCGGCACCCGTATCACCAGCGGGCAGCTCCACTCCCCATTCGACCGCCAGCGCATCGCCGCCAGCTCGTTCCTCATCTGGTGCATCGCCGGCCAGATGTAGTCGAAGAACTGGATCTCCACCACCGGCTTCAGTCCGCGCACTGCCATGCCGATCGCGCGCCCCACAATATTCGCCTCGGCCAAGGGCGAGTTCCAGCAGCGGACTGATCCGAATTCCGTCTGCAACCCCGCCGTCAGTTTGAATACCCCGCCCTTGCCCTTGATCTTCCCCGCCCGCAGCGCCACGTCGCGTGTCGCATCGGCCACATCTTCGCCGAAGACAACGATCCGCTCGTCCCGCCGCATCTCGTCCTTCAGGCAGTGGTTCAGCAGCTCCGCCATCGTCCGTTCGCTCGCGTCCGCCGTCGCCTCCGGCTGCGTATCGAACCGCGCGTCCGTCGGCTTCAAGTCCTCCGAGTACTGGTGCCGCAGGATCGCCTCCCGCGCAGTGCTCGGCAGCACGGCCTGCATCGCGCGGTCCGCCGCCCGCTGCACCTCCTCATCCACCTTCTGCTCCAACCGGTTGATCCCCGCCTCGTCCAGTATCCCTTCCCTCAGCAACCACAGCTGCATCTTGGCCAGCGGATCGCGCGCGTTCTCTTCCGTCACCTCTTCCTCGCTCCTGTACTGCCGCTCATCGTCGCTCAGCGAGTGGCTGTACGGCCGCGTCACATGCCCATGCACCAGTGCCGGCCCGCGCCCCGCCCGGCAATATGCCACCGCCTCCACCATCGCCGCATAGCAAGCAATCGGGTCCGTCCCATCCACCTCGGCAAAGTGGAAGTTCGGAAAGTTCGCAATCAGCCGGGAGATGTTTCCCCCCGGAGTATTCGCCTCCACCGGCGTCGAAATCGCGTACTCGTTGTCTTCGATCACATACACCACGGGCAGCTTCGCATTGCTCGCCGTATTCAGCGACTCCCAGAACTCGCCCTGGCTGGTCGATCCCTCCCCAATCGACACATACGTTACCTCATCGCCCTGGAACGTTACATCCTTAAACTCTCTATAGTCCCCCGTGTGTTTCTTCGCCGCCTCGGGGTGCGCCGCAAAGTATCGCCCAGCCTCCGCGCATCCAATCGCGTGCATGCACTGCGTCGCCGTCGCCGAACTCGGCGTAACAATGTGCAGCTTCCTGCTCGACCAGTGCGAAGGCATCTGCCGCCCGCCGCTCGCCACATCCTCCGCCGCGCCCACCGCCTGCAGCATCTGCTCCTCCACCGTATTGCCCAGCGTCAGGCACAGCGCGCGATCTCTGTAGTACGGAAAGAACCAGTCGTACCCCGGCCGCATCGCCATCCCCGCCGCCACCAGCAGCGCCTCATGCCCCGCGCAAGAGATCTGGAAAAATATCTTCTGCTGCCGCTTCAGCACAATCTCGCGGTCATCCGTCCGCCGCGAAAGATACATCAGCCGGTAGAACTCCACCAACTGCCCCCGCGTCATCCCACCCCACGCATCCCTCTCCGCTGTATCACGCACCGCCGCCGCGGCGCCCGCGCTCACCGCGCCCAGCACCGCCGTCTCAACCTCAGTTCTCCGGCCCTCTCCGCCAGCCCTATTGCGACCATTGCGACGCGCCATGCTCACCCCCGGATCACATCATGCCGCCCTCAAGATTCTACCCCCAAACCCTCAGTTGAACCCGCGGCAACTCGCCCACCGCTCATGGCTCATAGCTGGATCATAAAACGTCGTACCTCAAACCTCGAACCTGGTACCTCGAACCTCGCCTACGTCTTCGTTACCTTGATCAGCAAACACGTAATCTCCCCGCCCGGCTCCAGCACGTACCAGTGCGGCACTCCCGGCGGAATCACATACACGTCGCCCGCCGTCACCGTCCGAGACACGCCCCCTTTGATCGATGACCCGCCAATCTCATTCGGCCCTGTCGTCACCGGCTCCACCACCTCGCCGCCCGTCACCAGCGTCGCCGTGCCAGACTGCACCACCATGAAGTCCGCCACCACCTGGTGTACCTCCACCCGTCCCGTCGCCGTCCGGTGCGAGATCATCATCGCGGCATTCTCGAAGCTCATCCGCGCCGCTCCCGCGGGAGGAACGCCCTTCGGCCACACCGTCAGCCCGCCATCCGTCTGCGCCATCGCCACGGAACACCCAAACACCGCCGCCAACACCACTCCGAAAATCTTCATTCCGCTCCTCCGCCATCCCACTCCGCCAATCATACCCCTCCCAAATCAGCACACAGAGGTAACGTCTCCGCCCACCCTCGTCCTCTCGCCCACCGGGAAAAATCGCCGATGCACCTATCAGCAAGGCTCCCACACACAGTGGCAGCCGTCTTCCGAGGTGCATCATCGCTTCCCCACTCCACCACGCCGCATCGGACCCCGCATCCCGCACCCTGCGGCTGCCCCTGCTCCTGCGCAAACTCCTCATTCTCAGCACCCTCATCCTCGCCGCCAGCCTGCGCCTCTCCGCCCAGCAGATCCCCAGCCCCATCGGCCCTCCCGTCCCGCACCGTTATCTCGTCGCCTACCGCGACGGCACAATACCCACGGACGCCGGGGCCCGCGCCCGCCTCAGTGGAGCACGCATCGTCCGCAACAACAATCCCTTCGCCATCGCTGTCCTCGAAACCTCCTCCGACCCCAACCAGGAAGACGCCGCCATCGCTGCTCTGCGCTCCGACCCCAACGTCCAGTTCGTCATCCACGACCGCATCCTCTCCGCCCACTCCCTCATCCTCCGTCCCATCCTCCCCGCCACCATCGGAGTCACCGTCGGCACACCCACACCTACCCCAACTCCAGTCGTCGCCCCCTACGACACCTACTACACCTCCACTCCTCAAGCCTGGGCCGTCCTGCAATCCGGCGGATTTGGCGCAGGCGTCCCCGGTGGTCCCGCTCACGGCCCCTGGGACACCACCATGGGCGCAGGCGTCCGCATCGCCATCCTCGACAGCGGAGTCGATGCGCTTCACCCGGACATCGCCCCCAACCTTGCCTTCAACCTATCCGAGATAGATCAGTCCGCCGCCACCGGCCTGCCCAGTCCCTGCGACGACGGCTCCCCGCAGGACCAGCAGGGCCACGGCACATGGGTCGCCTCGCTGGCCGCCGCCGCCATTGGCCCCGGCACCGGCCTTCTCATCGGCGTCGCCCCCGCCGCCACCCTCCTCAACATCAAGGTCCTCGAGCGTCTCCCCGACCCCTCCAGCACCGCGCACGACATCGCCACCCAGTGCACCACCGGACAGGCCAGCGGCCTCCTCAGTTGGGTCATTCAGGGAATTCAGGACGCCATCGCCCAGCACGCCGACGTCATCAACCTCTCCCTCGGCACTCTCGTCGATCTCGACACCGGCGAGGGTGCCGGCCTCCAGGCCACCTTCGACCGCGTCACCTACGCCGCCGATCAGGCCGGTGCCGTCCTCGTCGCCTCCGCCGGCAACGACGGCGTCAACCTCGCCAACCCCCGCTACATCGAGCTTCCCGCCCAGTCCCGCAGCGTCCTCGCCGTCGTCGCCTCCACCAACCCCGCCTGCGCCGAGAACCTCACTCCCGCCAGCAATGGAATCACTCCCGCCTGCGCCCCCGGCCCCATCACCCTCCCCTACTACTCCAACTTCGGCGCGCCCCTCAACGCCATCGCCGCGCCCGGCGGCAGCTACCCCGGCCCCACCACCCCCGATCCAGACACCGCCGTCAGCGGATGGATTCGCGGTGCCTGCTCCAACGGCCTCCCCAACACCGCCGATGGGGTACCAGTAGGCCCGTCCGGCGATGCCCAGCACAGCTTCGGCTGCTTCAACCTCGGCCACACCCAGTACGTCCAGGCCATGGGAACCAGCGCCTCAGCCGCGCTCGTTGCCGGTGCCGCCGCCCTCCTTCGCGCCGCCTACCCCGCCTGGTCCCCAGACCAGATCGTCGCCGCCCTGCGCGCCTCAGCCACTCCCACCTCCACCCTCCCCAGCGCACCCCTCCTCAACACCCCCGCCGCCCTCCCTGACAACAGTGGTCAGTAGTGAATTCTGTGTTGTGACTGGTGAAGAGTGTGTGATTAGGAGTGTGTAGAGAGGAGGGCGCTTGTCATCTGAGCGAGCGCAGCGAAGCCCCGTATTTGTCTTCTTCGATTGTGGTATAAAGCTGTCATCCTGAGCGAGCACAGCGGAGTCGAAGGACCCCGATACCGTTCGCACCACCTGAACCCTCCACCCCTTTCTCCCTCAAATCTCTCGCCTTTGCCGTTGCTCTTGCTTACCCCTTACCCCTCACCGCTGCCTTCATTCCCCTTTCATCCTCTCCTTCACGCTGTGCGCCAGCTTCTCGATCTCATCCCCCTTGCGCACCACGTCCAGCGACAGCGTATTCTTGTCCGACTTGTCCACCGCCGCCTTCAACTCATTCGCCAACGCCAGCAGCTTCGCCGTGTCCTCCACCAGCTTCTTCTGCCGCTCGGCATTGCGATTCTTCGCCTGCTCATCCTCCATCTTGACCATCTGTTCGTCCCGCGGTGCCACCGGGACCATCCCCGGCACCACCGGAACCAGCCCCGGCACGGTCGTCTGGTTTGCCTGTGCGACCGCCCCAACCGCGCTTCCCTGCGCGCCTCGTCCCGCGCCTCCCATCGCCAGCATCAACCCGCCGGCCGCCGCCAACACCGTCATCCTGCGTAGCATCCTCATCTCTCTTCCTCCTTCGCCGCCTGATATGACCGCCGTCATCCCGACCAAAGGCGGCGATTTTGCCGCCGTAGTGGAGGGACCCCCGCATTTCGCCTTTGCATCCGCCCAATCCGGGAGATACTTGTCTCAAGGCCCAATAACAGGTCCCGCACAATAAAAATGGAGACCGCCCCCATCATGTTCCTCTTCACCCTGCCTCCGCAAGACATCGCCAACATCGCACAGGACGACGCCACATTCAACGACGTCCTCCACCACTGGCACCGCGACCTGCTCGCCTTCGTCCACGGCGACCTGCCGCGAATGCTCCTCATCCTCTTCATCGCCTTTGTCCTCGCCCGAATCGTCGCCTTCTTCGTCAATCGCATGAGGGACCTGGCCGACCGCCAGTCCACCAGCCCGCAGCGCGCCTCCGAGCTGCGCACCGTCGCCGCCATCCTCCGAGCCACGGCCTACGGCGTCATCGGATTCATCGTTCTGCTGCACATCCTCTCGATCCTGGGCATCTCCTACACGCCCTATCTCGCCTCCGCTGGAATCGTCGGAGTCGGCATCGGCCTCGGAGCGCAGTCCCTCTTTAAGGACGTCCTCAACGGAATCTTCATCCTCCTCGAAAACCAGTACAACGTCGGCGACAGCGTACGCATCGCCGGCCTCGCCGGCACGGTCGAAGACCTCACCCTCCGCATCACCACCCTGCGCGACGCCGACGGCGCAGTCCACTACATCCCCAACTCCCAGGTCGCCACCGTCTCCAACCTCTCCCGCGACTTCGCCGTCGCCACCCTCGCCCTCGCCGTCGACGCCTCAGTAGACCCCGACCGCGTTCTCACTCTCCTGCGCTCCACCGCCCTGGCCGTCCGCAACGACCCCGCATTCCAGCAGATCGCACTCGCCGACCCCGTCATCCCCGGCATTGACGCCATCAACGGCCGCGTCGTCACCTACCCCATCGGCATCCGTGTCGCCATCAATCAAAAAGACGCAATCCTGCGCGAACTGCGCCGCCGCATCCTCCTCGCCTTCGAGCAGAACTCCATCCCCCTCGGCTCCGATCCCAACAACCTCCTCCTCATCCCCCACCCCGACCCCACAGCCCCACCCGCACAGCAACCCCTCATCGGCTCCTGAAGGACACGGCTGGGTACCCCCGCTGGGTGCCCGAGGTGCCTCGCTTTTGGGCACCTGGGAGAGGGGGGGTGGGCGGGTGGACCAGGTCTGAACTGAGTCACGAATTGGATGCCCCATTCATCGCGGCCTTTCGCGATGGGTGGGGTTTTTGCCTTTCCGGAGGGAGCGCAGGGCTTTAGCCCTGCGAACAATTGCCCATGGAAGTATGGGCTTTAGTCCTGGGCCTTTCTTGTCCCACAAATCGGAAGGGCGCGCGTATCGGGGTCCCCGGCTAGCGGTCGTTGCTCCCTGGGGTGATTTCACGCGTGCCGAATCGCGTGCCTACCAATCAATGTGCAGCAGCGAAATCGCCTGCCGCGGCAACTCGGTCGCAATCGTCACCGCTCCTGCGCTCACATCCACCCACTCCGGCGATCCGAGCAGTTCAAGCTGCCCCGCCGCCTTCAGCTTCGCGTACTGCTCCGGCGTAGGCTCCTGCGGCTCGCCCATCGACTTCCATGCGGTATACGCATTCGAGTGCGTCTCGTCGATGCGGAAGTGCTCCAGCCGCACCCGGCGCACTCCAGCCGGAATCCCGGCAATCTTCACCGTGACCTCTGCGTCGCCAGCCGGCAGGTCGTCGTCGTGATAGTTCCAGATCATCACCGCGGCCTCGTGCTCGCTCTTGGTCGCAAACGCATCCACGTCCGCCTGTCCGCGCACCCCCGCCTTCACAATCTCTTCCGCTGGAACCTGCGCCGAGCTGGTCGTCGCAACGCGATCGCCGGAGAACATCCCAGCCATGCGGAAGATATTGAGCACGGGCTTGTCGACGCCATTCGTCGCCAGCGTGCGGAAGCCCTCGAAGTATCCCTTGTCCTCGAACTCGAACGACCAGCTCACCATCCCCACCAGGTTCACCTTCGACTGCGCCGCAAGGTCGGCCAGCGCCTTCATCGCCACCGCTGTGTAGGCGGGATACACCGTCCCATTGCGGTACGCATTGGCCGGGTTCTCCTTGGCCGAACAGGCCGCGCAGCCCTCCGGATCGGCCTCCGACAGAATAATCGGCAGATCGTGGTACTTCGCCGACGCGCCCACAATGCGGAATCCATTGGCCGCTGCGTTCAACTCGTTGCCGATCCCCATGCGCACGTGCCCGGCCTCCCCAGCTCCCGCCGCGATCCACCGTGGGCTGCCCTTGGGATGGAAGCTCACAAAGTCCAGCGGAATCGCCTCGCCCGTCTCAGCGTTCTTGTCGTTCGCGCAGTGATCGAAAAATTTTTGCAGAAAGCTGTTCGCCCGCGTCGATCCCGGCCCCGTCACCGCCGGCCCGCCCACAATCGCCCCCGGCAGCGCCTTCCTCACCCCCGCCACAGAGTAGTCGTACAGCTTGTAGTAATCCTCCGGCGTGCCTTTCCAGTAGCTGATGTCCGGCTCGTTCCACACCTCGAAATACCACGTCGCAACCTCTTCCCTGCCGTACCGCTCCACCATGTGCTCGGTGAATCGCCGCACCAGTTCGCCCCACATCGCGTAGTCCTTCGGCGGGCTCTGCACCGATCCGTCCAGCGTCTTGGGATACGGCACATAATACGGCCCCGCGCCCGTCGCCAGCGCCTCCGGCATGAATCCAAGCTCCACCATCGGCCGCACCCCGGCCGCGTGGTAGGCGTCGAATATCCCGTCCAGAACCGTGAAGTCGTACACCGGCTTCCCATTCGCATCCAGCGTAAACACGTTGCTCGAAGACCACTTCAGCCGCGCCACCCCATCGCCCGACGTAAATAGATGGTGCGCGCGAATGGTCACCGGCACAGGCGCGAGGTCGTGCAGTTCGCGCAGCAACTGCCGCCCGTACTTCATCGTGGTATAGTTCGACTCGTCGTATCCGAACCAGTCCCCAATCGGCTTGTAAGCCCCCAGCGATTTCGCCAGATCGACCTGGATCGCAATCGGCGCAGCAACATTCGGAACCGCTGCGGGAGCGGCTAACTGAGTTTGACTTGTGGGGGACTGTCCTGCGTAAATCTGCGCCAAAACAACGGGAGCAACACTGCATAACAAAGCAACTGCAAGCCTGCGCGCAAACGAATGCATTAGGGCCTCTTCATCGGAGTTTTTCTGAACTGCTCGCAGCCTTTGCAATATTGTCTGAGCCACCGGCTGAACGTCGTACCCCCTTCACGCCCTCGCCTTGCTGCACTTCTTCATGATCGCCGCGTGCAGCCGTTCGCGCAGCTCTGCCGGAAACTCAACCACCTCGTTCTCGCGATAGATCGAGATGGTCTTGCGCGTGGTGTCCAGAACCACCTCGCAGTGGCTGCACTTCTTCACGTGCGCCTGCACCTCGGCCAGCAGGTCCGCGTCCACCTTGCCGTCGATGTAGTCGTCCAGTTTGCTCAGGAACTCAGTGCAGGTCACGCCTTTGCCTCCCCGTTCTTCTGCCGGAAGTAGCGGCTCAACCGCTCGCGCAGTTGCAATCGCGCGCGCAGCAACCTCGATTTCACCGCCGGTACGCTCAAGCCCAGGGCCTCCGCCGTCTCTTCGGTCGACAAGTTCTCCACATCGCGCAACGTAAACACAGTACGGAACCCGGGCGGTAAACCCTGGATGGCCTTGCGCAGAATTTCGCCGAGTTCGCTCTGTCCATATAGCTGCTCCGGGTTCGGTCTCCACTCGGCAAAGTCCCGCGGAATCGATCCATCTTCCGTCTGCACGTCCTCGTCCATGGAAACGGTCCTGCTCGTCTTGCGCTTGCGCAGACGCATCAGGCTCTCGTTCACCGCGATCCGCACCAGCCACGTCGAAAACTTCGAGTTCCCCTGGAACTGCTCCAGCTTCTCGTATGCCTTGAAGAACGCGTCCTGCGTGATGTCTTCCGCGTCCTCCCGGTTCTGCGTGATGTGCTGCGCTACCCGGAAGATCTGCCGTTCATACTGCCGCACCAACTGCTCGAACGCCGCCGTGTCTCCCAGCTTCGCGCGCGCTACCAGCGCAACATCGGGGTGGACCTCTTCCGCGACTTGGGATTGGATGGCTGGCATCGGTAAAAGTTGCAACGGTACGGTCAGAATCGGTATTGAGAATCAATCCTGCCCGCCGGGCGCAGAATCGCTAAACACGCTGGATCGCTCACTGCAACTTCCACAAGTGTAAATGCGCCGCCACCTTGCGGGCAATGCCAGCACTCTCATATAGCTGGTCAAGTTGGAGCATCATCATGAATCGTCATTCCCGCGCATCCCCATTGTTTGTCATTCCGCAGCGCCCCATTGCTTGTCATTCCGCAGCGCCCCATTGCTTGTCATTCCGCGCATCCCCATTGTTTGTCATTCCGCAGCGCCCCATTGCTTGTCATTCCGCAGCGCCCCATTGCTTGTCATTCCGCAGCGCCCCATTGCTTGTCATTCCGCAGCGCAGCGGAGGAATCTGCTTCTGCTCTTGCCGTTGCCTGTTCTTGCTCGTCATTCCCGCGCAGCCCCTGAAGTCGTCAATCCTGGCGCAGCCCCTGAAGTCGTCATTCTGGCGCAGCCAGAATCTCTGTATTTGTCTTGTTTTCCTTATGCTCACGGCTTCAACTCTGCCGAACGACGAGAAAACGCAATAACAGATGTGCCTCAAGTGGTTCCCTCCGCCGCATGTCGCGCAAGATAGCCCGATCCCGGCTTACAGTTGAAGTGTGGCCTCTCTCGGCTTCGAGTGTAGGCGAGCGGTGCCCGCCGCCGTGGTTCGATGAGCATCCAATGGTTGGAGCGTAAAAGAATGCCGAACAGTAAGACCCTGTCTTGTGTGGCCACGGTTGCGATTCTCCTGCTGCTTTCTGCAAGCAATCTCCCGGCGCAGTCCCCGCCCGCCAGGGCCGCTGTCGCGGGCATGACCTCGTCCACGCCATCCGCAAAGAAGACGGCCAAGCCCGCCGCATCGTCAAAGAAAATTCCCGCTGCCCGGAACGCACCCGTGAAAAGCTCCTCCGCGAAGACCGTTCCGGCCAGCTCCGCGCATCGCTCAGCAACAGCCTCCAGCGCCCGCAAACAATCCGCGGTATCGACCGGCAAAACGTCTTCTAACACCGCCGCTTCGAAGGCAAAATCCGCCAAGTCCAACGCCCGCAGCCGCGCATCCTATAAGCCCCCGACACCGCGCAGCATCAAGCTCACCAAGGCATTCCTCGCCTCCGCGCAACTGCGTCCCATGGCACAGCAACTGGCCGCCGCGCGCTCGCCGGACGCCTACGCCGGAGTCCTCACCTACGCGCGTGCCCATCCCGGCGAAGCCGCCGCCGCGGCCTATCTCGCGCTTGGCCACGCCTATATGCAGGACCATCGCTACCCCGAAGCAATCGCCAACTTCACCCTGGCCAAACACTCCGGCGAAGCCCTCGCCGATTACGCCGACTATCTCGCCGCGCAGGCTGCCATCCAGTCCGGCCGCCCCACTGATGCCTACGCCATCCTCGACCGCTTCGCCGACCGCTACCCCGACAGCATCTTCGCCGCCGCCGCGCCCGTGCAACTGGCCACTGCCCACCTTCAGCAGAACGATCCGCAGGGCGCGCTGCAGGTCCTCACCCCGCTGGCCAACTCGCCGCAGTCCCAGCAGATGAACTTCCGCTACACCCTGGCGCGCGCCTATCAGCTCACCGGCGACACCATCCACGCCGCCCCCATCTTCCGCGCCATCTACGCCGCCCAGCCCTTCACCTTCGAGGCCACGCAATCCGCCGCGCAGTTGCAGGCCATGGGCCAGCCGCTCTCCGCCGCCGAGCGCAAAACCCACGCCGACGCCCTCTTCAACGCCAAGCGTTACGGCGAGGCCAGTGCAGAGTACAACGCCATCGGCCGCAACAATCCGCAACTCAGCCCCGCGGACCGCGACGCCCTCACCCTCTACGCCGCCGTCTGCGAGTTCAAGCTCAAGAACCTCACCCGCCGCGACATCGAGCAGCTTCCAGACACCACCGACGACACCGCCGCCCTCAAGCTCTACATGCTCGCCGAACTCTCCCGCAACGAGGACGACCGCCCCGCTCACGACGCCCTCATCGCCCAGATGGTCGATCGCTTTCCCGCCAGCCGTTGGCTCGAAGAGGCACTCTACTCCGGCGGCAACATGTACCTCCTCAAGCACGACGCCGCGCAGGCCATCTATCACTACTCCACGCTGGTCCGGCTTTTCCCAAACAGCACCTACGCCCCCTCGGCACACTGGCGGGCCGCCTGGATGAACTACCGCATCCGCAACTACCCCGAAGCCGCCCGCCTCATGGACGAGCAGATCGTCCGCTACCCCGGCGGTCTTGAGGTCCCCGCCGCGCTCTACTGGCGCGGCCGCATCTACGAGGACGAGGAGCGAAACTTCCCCCAGGCCGTCAACTACTACCGCCGTCTCTCGGACATCTACGCCGACTACTACTACGCCAACCTCGCCCGCCAGCGTCTCGCCGTCCTCGGCGCTCAGCCCGCCGTCGCGCCCGCACCCGCGCTCAACGCCGCGCAAAAGGGACCGAACCCCGGCCTCACCGGCGATCTCCCCGAAAACGATACGCACCTCATCAAGGCACGCCTCCTCGCCAACGCCGCGCTCAACGAATACATCGCCCCCGAGATCGCCGCCAGTCCCACATCCGCCGAGTGGGGAGCGCTCGCCCAGGCCGAACTCTACGTCTCCTTCGGCGAGGACACCCGCGCCATCCAGTCCATGAAGCACAGCGGAATCTCCTTCTACACCCTCCCCGTCGATCAGGTCCCCGCCATCTACTGGCAGCTCATGTTCCCCCAGCCCTACTGGAAGGAACTGGTAGCCAACTCCGGTGCCAACAGCCTCGACCCTTACCTCGTCGCCTCCCTCATCCGCCAGGAGTCGGAGTTCAACGCCGGCGCCGTCAGCCCCGCCAACGCATACGGCCTCATGCAACTGCTTCCATCCGTAGGAAAATCGCTGGCCGGCAAGCATGGCATCAAGCACTTCTCCACCAACCTGTTGCTCGATCCCTCCATCAATATCGAGCTTGGCACCATCAACCTCAAGCAGGCCATCGACCGCTATGGCGGACAGGTCGAGTACGCCCTCGCCGCATACAACGCCGGAGACACTCCCGTCCGCCAGTGGCTCGCCAGCAACGACTACAAGGACGTCCCGGAGTTCGTCGAGTCCATCCCCTACTCCGAGACCCGCGAGTACGTCCAGGCCATCCTGCGCAACCGCGAGATCTACCACGCCCTCTACCCCGCCCGCTAGCCCCCGCATCGCCCCCAGACTCCGTCATCCCGACCGGAGCGAAGCCGAAGGAACCCCGACGAACTCGCTCCCGCCCCAGCCGCCCACCCCTTTCTCCCCCCAAATTCCCGCTCATAGCTCACAGCCCATAGCTCATAGCCGAAACAAAAAAATCGCCGTCGCCCACCCTCAAAAACCCCAGCAATTCCGCTTGTCAAGCCCCTCGACGCCAAATAATCCCCCTAACCAACACCAACTAAACCACTTCCCTCCGAAAAATAGTTGGCATAGTAGTTATGCTCCGCTTGATACAATTAATATATGGATCAAATCCATCGAGGGGCAGCTTTGACCGTGCGGAAATAAACTCCCGCCGCCCGCTTGCACCGTTCTTTCTCAATCGAATAAGCCGCTCTGAATCAACGTATTATCCGTAACTCCCACACGGGTCCTCATTCTGGCGCAGCCCCAGGAGTCGTCATTCTGGCGCAGCCGCCACTGAAGTCGTCATTCTGGCGCAGCCAGAATCTCCGTATTTGCCTTTGTTTGTTTTAGCCCGTCATTCTGGCGCAGCCAGAATCTCCGTATTGGTTTTATTGCGCCGCTGCATTTCAGAGCTCCGAGTGCAAGCCGTTCCTAATGAATCTTTTGCCGGAGCCACCCGCGCCCGGGTCTCTTTTTCACCCATAACCATTATGTCCTGAATATTTTATCCGCAACATCAACGCAATCAATCTTTTGGCCAACCACATCCCGCTCAACCGATTGATTCCAAACCACTTGTTCCTAAATCGTTCATTATGTATGTTTTCCCTGTGGCCACCACATAACAATCCACTTACGCACCAATGCACCGCAAAGGGGATGGCAGGGGGAGGGGACGAACAAACAGCAAACAAATGGCAAACAAAATGGCGATTGGCTCCTCGACCCTCTTCTCACTGTCCCATCGCAGCCATGCTGCGCATGATGCTGAGAACGGCAGGCCCCAGCAAAACCAGAAACATGCTGGGGAAGATGAACAGCACCAGCGGGAAGATGATCTTGACCGTGGTCTTTGCCGCCTTCTCTTCGCCCACTTGACGCCGTTTCAGGCGAATGTTGTCGGCGAAGGCGCTCAGGGCGCGCGCGATTGGCGTCCCGAAGCGCTCAGTCTGCACCAGCATTCCGGCGAACGCGTCGATGTCCGGCAGTTCGCTGCGCGCGGCCATATCGGCCCAGGCCTGGATGCGTGGTTTTCCGGCGCGCTGCTCGCGGTTGATCTGCAGCAATTCTTCCGTGATCTGGGGATGGCTGTTGCCCAGTTCCTGCCCCACGCGAAGCAGCGCCTGGTCGAGCCCCAACCCCGCGTCCACGCAGATCACCAGCAGGTCGATGGCGTCGGGAATGCTCTTGCGAATCTTCTCGCGGCGGCGCTTCACCAGCCGCGTCAGCACGATGTTGGGCGCAATGAAGGCGGCGGCGGGCAGCGCGATCATCCAGAACCCGCGCTCGTACGGAATGAATGAGCCGGCAATCAGCGCAAGCAGCGGAAAGAAGATGCGCGACGAGGTGTAGATATCGGTGAACAGCTTGCCCTTGTATCCCGCGTTGGCCAGGCGTTCGGGCAGCTCGGCGTCCGCCACCAGGCCAAGGCGCGCACGCACCCAGTGCACCACCACCATGAATCGACGGCCTGCGTTGCTACCCATCGGGACGCTTCGCCGAAAGCGTATGCCGTCGTGGGTGATCTCGCGGATCCGTTGCAGCGAGGCGCGCGAACTGCGCGTGAAGAAGAAAAACACGGCAAGCGACAGAGCGGAAAAAATCGTTGCCCCGAAGGTGAGATAGAAGAGAGGAGTCATGGCGTACCGTCAGACCTGAACATCGACAATCTTGCGAATGATGAGGCCACCGAGAACTATCAGGACCCCGCCTGCATAGAGCAGCTTCTGCCCCGTGGGATCGTGGAACAGAATGCTCGAGTAGCCGGGGCTGATGATGTTGAGCAGTACAAGCATGATGATCGGAAGCAGACCCAGAATCCATCCGGTCATGCGCCCCTGCGCGGTGTGCGTGCGCACCTCGCCTTCGATGCGGATGCGCTCGCGGATGACGTGCGCGGTGCGGTCGAGGATCTCCGTCAGATCGCCTCCCGTCTCCTTCTGCACCAGAATGGCCGTGATGAGGAATTGCAGGTCTTTCGATGGAATGCGCGTGCCCATCTCCAGCAGTGCCTCGCGAAAGTGCAGACCCAGCCGCTGCTGCTTGTAGACCTGTACAAACTCGGACGCCAGCGGCTCGGGCGATTGCTCGGCAATGAGCTCAATAGACGAGTTCATCGAGTGGCCCGCGCGTAGCGAGCGCGCCATCAGATCGATGGCGTCCGGCAGTGCGGTGTTGAACGCCTTCAGGCGCCGGCCGCGTTTCCTGCGCAGCAATACGTAAGGAATCAGGGCTCCGAAGACGGTCGCAACTCCGGCAACCATAAGCATGTGCGTAAAGAGATAGCCGAGCAGCCCGCAGCCCAGCGCGCCACCCGCGCTGGCCAGAACGATGCCGCCCAGGCTCATGCTGCTGTCGGCGTGCAGCAGCAGCACCTTGAGCTTCTTCCCGAATCGGTAGCGCTCAAGCACGATGCCGAGGCGGGCGAAGAATTCTTCCTCTCCGGCTGTCTCCAGTTCCGCTCCGCTGGTGCCAGACTGTTTCGCCTGAATGGAACGCCGTATGGTCGTCAGGCGTACCTGCGCGGACTTGCTTGACGCCGTTGCGCGCGTCCCAAGCATTAGGATGGTGAAGCTGAGCGCCAGCGCAAGTAGAAATGTAAGTGTCGGCAGAACCATGGTCGGCGCTCCCTCTCTGCCTCTCCTCTATACTTCGACCGAATGGTCGAGCAGGTTGAGGCCCAGCGGGATTCCGGCTGCCTTCAGCCGTTCGCCGAACTTGGGCACGATGCCGGTGGAGTGGAAGCGCCCTTTGACGTTTCCGCTGGGCCCAAGTCCCAGCTTCTCGAACAGGTAGATGTCCTGCAGGCTGATGATGTCTCCGCTGGTTCCCGTGATCTCGCTGATGTGGGTGACGCGGCGCGAGCCGTCGCTCATCCGCGATACCTGCACGATGAGGTCGATGGCAGAGGCGATCTGGGCCCGTATTGCGGCCGCGGGCAGGGTGATCGACCCCATCATCGCCATGGTCTCGATGCGTGCGATGGCATCGCGCGGATTGTTGGCATGGACGGTGGTGATGGACCCGTCGTGCCCGGTGTTCATGGCCTGCAGCATGTCCAGCGCCTCTTCCCCGCGCACCTCGCCCAGGATGATGCGGTCGGGGCGCATGCGCAGCGCGTTGATCACCAGTTCGCGCTGGCGGACTGCCCCCTTGCCCTCCAGGTTGGGGGGGCGGCACTCTAGCCGGGCGACGTCCTCCTTCTTGATCTGGAGTTCGGCGGAGTCCTCGATCGTAACGATGCGCTCCGCGTCGGAGATGTAGCCGGAGAGAACGTTCAGCAGAGTCGTCTTGCCCGAGCCGGTGCCCCCGGAGACCACAATGTTCAGCCGCGCGCGCACTGCCCCGCGCAGGGTCTCCAGCATCTGCGGAGTCAGCGATCGGTAGCGCAGCAGATCGTCAGCGGTAATCGGCGTTGTGCCGAAGCGGCGAATCGATATCAGTGGACCGTCCACGGCAAGCGGAGGAATCACTATATTCACCCGCGAGCCGTCCAGAAGGCGCGCGTCCACCATGGGCGAAGACTCATCGATGCGGCGCCCTACCGCGGAGACAATCTTGTCGATGATGTGCATCAGGTGCGCCTCATCCTTGAACGCAATATCGGTCTTCTCGATGACGCCGCGCCGTTCCACATACACCGTCTTGTAGGTGTTCACCAGAATGTCGCTCACCGTGGGGTCGTGCAGCAGCGGCTCCAGCGGGCCAAGGCCGAAGACCTCGTCGAGGATGTCCTGCGCTAGATGGTCGCGGTCCAGCGTGCTCAGCGGAGCGCTCTGTTCGCCAATAAGCTGTAGAATAATGCTGAGCAGGCGTTGCCGTCCCCCGGTCTCGTCGGACTGGATGGCGGAGAGTTTTTCAAGGTCCATGCGCCGGATCAGTTCGTGATGCACGGCGGTCTTCAGCGAGTTGCGCGCGCTATCGTCCAGTACTGCGGTGACGCGCACCTCGGTGGAAACCGCGGGGCGGGTGGGCGGAGTCATGTACATCGATACTTCAGGCATTGCTGGCACCTCGAAACATTCGCTGCACCGTTCCTCGTTCCGCTATGAGTGCAAAAATGAGAAGAGCTTTTTCTTTGCCGAGGGAGGTTCCGCAGCGTCCAATCCATTGACAATCTGGTTCGCCCAGCGGGAGAGCGCCTGGTTGAACTCCGAGCGGCGCTGCGGCGGTATGGGTTCCCCATCGTTGATCGCGCGAAGCAACTCGAAGTAGTTGTTGGGTACCGCAACCGATATGGGGAACCGAACCGTCTTCTCAATTTGCTCGGGGGTGACAGAGTCGCTCGCGGTGGAGCGGTTGACCACCAGATGCAGCTTGTTTGTGGAAGACTCGCTGAGAGACAGGTTTTCCACCAGCCGGGCCAGATCGCGCAACGCGGCAACGTCCGGCGTCGAAACGATAAAGACATCGTCGGACTGTTCGATCAGTGCGTTCTTGGTCTCCTGGTACGTAACCGAGGAGTCGATCAGTACGAAGTCGTATTCGCGGCGCAGAAAGTCCATCACCCGTTCGAACTCATCGCTCGTGGCCTCGTGCGGCGGGGCAGACAACTCAGGCGACGCAATGATATCGAGGCCGCTCCGGTGGCGGACAATAAATCCGTTCAGTAGCTCGGAGTCAAGCCGGTCGGCGTTGCGCAACAGCTCTTCAAAGTGGTACTGCGTGTCCTTCAGTCCCAGGTACAGGGCAACGTGGCCAAGCTGTTGCTTGTGGTCGATCAGCAGTACCTTCTTGCCGTGCTGGCGAACCAGAAATATGGCCAGATGCACCGCCAGCATCGTGGTCCCGACGCCGCCCTTCGCCCCAAAAAACGAGATCACGCGGCCTACGCTGCTCTGCGCGTTGGGATCGACGGCCAGCACTTCATTGAAGCGGTTGAGCGATGCGATCAGATCGACCAGGCTGACCGGCTTGGTCAGAAACTCGCCGCACCCGTTGCGTACGGCGCGCAGCAGAATTCCCGCATCCAGCCTGGTGCCGACGCCGATGATGCCGATCTTCTTGAGAAATATCTGGTGCAGGCGATCGGTGGTCTCAATGGCCAATTCAGGGTCGCGATCGAAATCGATGAGCGCCACGCAGGAGTCGGCATTCTTCAGCAACGAAGAGAACTGCGGTCGTTTCTCGGCCGTGATGTAGTCGTGAAACTCGCCCGCAAACAGGGCGCCGGAGATATTGGCCGCCGAGGTGGTCGCCACTTGCACCACTTCCTCATCTGCGCAGACGCTGAAGATCGCCTGGGTGGAATGCTCCGTCGTGTTTGTTTTGCGGATCATGGCTGGTCCGTCCGCGCCTGCGGCGCAGGTTGCTGGGGTTGGGATTGGGCCGGACGTTTCGCTTCAGGTTCTGTTTGCGCTGGGGATTGCGTTTGCGGCGCTGCCGCGGAACTCCCCGCTTCGGCCTTGTCGCGTGCCTTTCCGTCGAAGGTATTGGTGTCGAGGTTGGGCACCGCCATCTTCGGCTGCTCCGGCTCCGCCAGCGGCGTCGTGGTCAGGGGATCAACCACGGTCGCGGTCACGATGATGACCAGCTCCACCACCGAGTGGTTGAAGTTCTTCGAGCGGAAGAGTTCGCCCAGAATTGGTACGCTCGCAATGCCCGGGACCTTGCTCATGATCTCCGTGGTGCGGTGGTCCAGCAGGCCGGAGACGATGAAGCTCTGACCATTCTGTATCTCCACCTCGGTCTCGGTTTGGCGCGTGGAGAGCGCTGGAATGGTAAAGCCCGAAATGGTGACCGCGTTGCTATAGTCCAGCGTGCTGACCTCGGGAGAGAGTTTGATGCGGATCGAGCCGTCGGGATTGACCGTCGGTGTGAACTCGACCTTCACCCCGTACGGACGAAACTGGATGGAGATCGCCGTCGTGTTGCCGGTCCCGCCCTGCACAACGGGAAACGGAAATTCCCCGCCGGAGAGGAAGTGTGCGGGCAGACCGCTCAGCGTGGTCAGCGTAGGCTCGGCCAGCACCTGTAGGATCTGCTTCTGTTCGAGGTCCTTCACCGTCAGCCCGACGTTGAGCTTGGAGTTGTATAGAAAGATGTTGAGCGGATCGCTGATAGAAAGCGAGGAGCCGCTGCCGGTAGCGGTGGAGCTGAACTGCTGGGTTGAGGCCCCAATGGCGGTGCGGCCTCCCGCGAAGATGTTCACGCCCAGTTGGTCCATGCGCGTGCGGTCCACCTCCACAATGCGCAGCTTCAGTTGCACCTGCTTGCCATGCACCGGAACCACAACCAGCGAGTTGACAACGTCCTTTGCATACAGCGAAGCCATCTTGAGCGCAGCGTCGCTGGCAGCGTCGCTGGCAACCGAGCCGGTAAGAAATATCTTGCCTTCGCCGGTCTCGACGTGGATCGAGGAGACGGGAAAAGCCGCATTGAACGAGGCGCGCAGAGCATCGGGATCGATGTCCGCACTGACCGTGTACATGCGGTGGCCGCCCGCATCGTCCCACAACACCATGCTGCTGATGCCCGCTGTCTTCGCGGTAAGTACAATCTCGCTGGACCCCGAGGTGTAGGTCTGCAGCACGGCCGGGTTGCCAACATAAATGCGCCGCAGAGGCGTGGCCGAGGTCAGCATCACGGACCGGCCAACCGTGATATGCAGTTGATCGGAGGTGGTCGAAGAATTGATGGCAGGCGGCGCAATCGCCGCATTTTGCGTCTGGGTGGAGAACTTGACCGGAAGAGCGAGGCTCTGCGCAGCGGAGCCATCGAATGCACCAATACAGGGCAGAAGCAAGAACGCAAACGCGGCGGCGCGGCCCAGCTTGGTTCGGCCCGCTTTCATGGGCACCAGGTTGACTCGCTTCGCGTTGTCTGATCCCCGCGTGGCCGGTTGTGAGTTGCGCAGGTTCATGGTCTGGCTCCTCCATTCGACATTCCTGCGGATTGCGCGTCGCCGGAGCCGCCAAGGATGGTCTCGATCGCTTCATGTTTCTGGGCTGCCGGCACGGGCGCACTTGCCGGTGCAGCCGAACGGGCAACGGCGCGCGCCACTGTGGGCGCATGGCCGGAGAGTTGCGATAGCAGCATCGGCGTCTCTCCGCTAAGGCTTGTGTCCGCACTGTTGCGCAGAACAAAGTGGATCACCCCCTGGGTGCTTGCCAGTACCGCGCGCTCCGCCTGTTCTGGAGTCAGCAACAACGTCACCACGGTTACGTCCGATGTCTTGCCCGACGGATCTGGTTCAATCTGGTGACCGGCGGCCAGTACGACCGTGTTCTGTAGAACGGTCGCCGTCACAGGCTCCGGCGAAATATCCGAGTGGTAGGTCACCAGCACGTCGAGATGCGAGCCGGGAACCAGAAATCCCGCAACCCCAACCACCTCGTCGGAGCGCAGCGCAATGGCGCGCATGCCGTTCGGAATCTTGCTGGCAAGGCCGGTGCCGGCTCCTGCGGCAGATAGCTCGCTGTCCAGAATGGGCTGGCCTTTAGCCAGTGGAAAGAGGACCTCGCGGCCAGTCGCTCCTGCGGTCTGCGAAAACGCTCCCTCGATGGGATCGCTGCCCGGCCACGTCACCAGATCGATGTCTTCAGTTTTCAGGACTTCACCCGCCTGTAGGGCGCGCGAAGGAGCAGCGTACCTGGCATCCGGCTGCTTTTGCACTGTGGGCGGAGCGGTCAATCTCCTCGCTACATACCAGGTACACGCTGCGGAGACGATGAAGGCGAGAACCAGGGCGATGAGGATGCGCTTTGTCTTCATGGCCGCGCCTCCCACGCCAGGGTGCAGAGAGTGTACAAACATCCCGCCGCAATGGGCAGCGCAAAGGGCAGGCGAAGTGTGCGCGCATTGCTCAGGTTCAAATCCGGGTGCGCCTTCAGGCCCTGTAGCCCATGGTGCTGAAGCAGATTCACGACGTTGCGTAGCGTCTCGTGCAGCCGCCCGTGGTAGATGCTGACGGCAAGCGCAAACACACCGCCCGCTATGGCGGTTGAGATCACCACCAGAGCCAGCGCGGGCAGCCCGGTAAAACATCCAACCGCGGCCATCAGCTTCACATCGCCCGCGCCCATGCCTCCAGCCAGAAAAAAGATCAGAAAGATGCCGCCGGCAATCACTCCGGCAAGCGCTGAATCTCCCAGTCCGCGCCAGCCGCCGAAGATCGCGTGCAGCATGAGACCGGCAACGCCAGCCGTGCCTGTAACGTAGTTTGGAATCCTGCGCTCACGGACGTCCGTGACTGACCCGATGCCAGCGCACAGCAGAGACCCTCCGAGAAACATCAGTTGCCGATCGGGAATATCCATGGGAAACACCAGTGCGTGTCATGCAAGCCAGGTCGCGACGCCGCGAAGAGGAGAATGGACAGCCCCGGAACAAACCGGCGCTGGTCAATGTTGGCGGCGAACGCTGACGCAGCACGTCGCATCGTGCCGCGTCACCGCCCGCAATCTCCACTTCCAGCGTTCCCGTGGCTCATCGCTAGTGTCTCCACTAAATGGAATTGGTGAGGTTGTTGCCAACCGTGTTGAACGCGCTGCTGATCTTGCCGGAGAGTCCAGTCATGGCTACAACCGCGCCCAGTCCGATCAAACCCGCAACCAGCGCGTATTCAATCAGGTCCTGACCCGACTCATCCTTCACGAAGGAGGCAAACACATGCTTGATATTCTTCATATTGATCTTTCTCCTGTGGTGCTGCATATAGGCCCCGAGTCCGCGAGTGTCGTCCAACCACCCACAGTTGATGCCAGCTTTAATTCTTCTATCGGATGGAATGGGAAAAGCATGAGTTCAACGAGTGACCCGCTCACTTTATTCCCCGGCAGATTCCGTTCCGAGGTGGCACAAAGCCGCACAGGCAGGCCACGCCCGCGCACAACGATATGCCCGGCGCAGCCAGGTCTCAGATGCACAACAATGGAAGCTGGTCCTGCGAAAGCTCCACAGCCACACCAACAGCGAAAACCGGCTTAGCGTGGAGACGGATGCGCAAGATGCATCAGTTCGCGGATTCGCGACGGAACTCGGCCCGCACTGGATGCTCTACCTGCTGGCCGCGCTCTTCCTCCTCCGCTTCCTCTACGTCGCCCACGCGTGAACCACAGCGTCTTATCCACTCCACGCCGCAAGATCGTGGTTGGCTGCATACACTAAGCCACCCACAATCTTCCGTGAGCGGCCATGACATCGATGCGAACCGGAAACGCGGTATTCGCGCGTAGTGTGTCGCTCTACTTGGGGAGCGTGTTCAGCGTAGGCGGCGCTGGCGGTGTGGGTGCCAGAATATCGGCGGAGGCTCCGGTGGCAACCCCGTCCAGTTTGGCCTGGAAGACGATGATCTGCTTGATCAAGTCATAGGGAAGGTCGAGTGGGATCGCGCGTCCGTTAACCACCAGCATGGGTGTCTGATCGATGCCAGCTTCGACGGCCAGCTTGATGTCGGCGTTGACGATGTCCTTGGTGGCCTGCATGTTGGCGCAGGTGACGATGGCCACTCCATCCAGTCCGGCGCGCTGGGCAGCGGCCCTCAGCAGCGTGTCTTCCGTGGTTGGCCCCAGCGCTTGCTGCGTGTCGAAGACGCCCGCCGCGTACTTGAAGAAGGCATCGTCCGACTGTTTCTGCGCGCAGACGCCGTAAGCCGCTGCCTTAAAGGCGGAGGAATGAATATCTACCAGCGGGAATTGCTGGAAGACAACGCGGGCGGCGGGAAAGTCCTTGACGATCTGGTCCATCGTGGTCTGCGCCACCTTGCAATACGGGCACTGCAGGTCGGCGAACTCCACCAGCATAAGGTCCTTGCTGGCAACGCCGCGTGCAGCTCCGCTGGCTTTTTCCTTGAGCAGGTCCCGGGTGGCGGCGTACGGAGTTGCGCTGAAGTAGACCAGGCTTGCGCCCTCAATGACGTAATTGCCGTCCGGTGTAACGTAGAAGATCGCGACCTGCGGCTTCGCGTCGGGTGACTTCGTCGTGATATAGACGATCACCTTGGTGACTTTGGGCGCGATCGTTTGCGAGATGGCCATCACGCGCCACACTCGGTTCGAATCATAACCCCACACCTGGTTGAGGAAGGCGTTCACCGTCTCCACCGTAGGCGATGCGACGGTAAAGTTCTTCGGGTCTGCCGGTGGCAGCGGATCGGCCGGCACGGCATTCACGATTGGCACTGTGGGCGGGGCAAGGTACGGTGCCTGCGCGGCGGGAGCGGAGGGCGCGACCGCTGGCTTCTGTTGTACTGCATTGGCAGGCGCGGCCTGGGCAAATGCGACGGCCGTGCCCAGACTCAGAATGATGGCGAGCGCTGCTGCCGGAATCCAACCCGGAACTGACTGCAAAGCTGAATCGGTGCTCTTCAATGTGGCTTCCTTCTTCTGGGGTTGCATGTTCTTTGTGCGGTTCCTGATCATTTTACCGGGAACGGCCCTTAGGGATGAAATGCACGTCGATTCCGGCTTGAACTTTGACGGCGCTTCTACTTTGCAGCTTACAGTTCAACCTTCACCGCGATGGGAAAGCGCCGCCCATTGCCGAACGACTTTGGCGTCACCTTGAGCACGGGCGCTGCCTGCTGGCGCTTGTACTCGCTGCGCTCGACAAGCTGAAGTACGCGGCGGACGAGTGCGAGATCCACCGGGTGGCCGGCGGTTTCCATCTCGGCGACAATCTGCTCGGCGGAGGCGTAGCGCTCCACATAGGCCTCCAGAATCGGATCGAGAATCTCGTACGGCGGCAGCGAGTCGGTATCGCGCTGGCCCGGACGCAGTTCCGCCGAGGGCGGCTTCTCGATCGTTGCCCGCGGAATCACCTCGCGCTCGCGGTTGGCGTAACGGCTCAACGCGTAGACCCGCGTCTTGAAGACATCGCCGATCACAGCCAGCGCGCCCACCATGTCTCCATACAGCGTGCAGTAGCCGGTGGACATCTCGCTCTTGTTGCCGGTGGTCAGCACCAGCGAGCCAAACTTGTTCGACAGAGCCATCAGCAGCGCGCCGCGTATGCGCGACTGCAGGTTCTCTTCCGCCAGTCCAAACGGCGTTCCCGCGAACAGCGGCTCCAGCGTCCTCTGATATTGCGTAAAGACATCGTGGATGGCGACCAGTTCGTAGCGGATGCCCAGGTTCACCGTCAGCGCGCGCGCGTCGTCGATCGAGCCGGTCGAAGAAAACTCGCTGGGCATTCCCACTCCAAGAACGTTCTCCGCGCCCAGCGCCTCCACCGCGATGGCCGCCACCAGCGCTGAGTCGATGCCCCCCGAGAGTCCCACCAGCGCCTTCGAAAATCCGCACTTGCGCACATAGTCGCGCGTGCCCAGCACAAGAGCATTCCAGGTGTCTGCCGTGTCGCCGCATTCGCCTGCCCCAGGATTGGAAACGGAAACAGAGGTGGCTTCGGTCGGCGCCAGCTTCGCTGCCATCGATTGCAGGTCGTCCGTATCGAAGACAATCAGGTCTTCGCGGAAGGATGCGGCCTGCGCCACAACTTCGCCATTGGGAGCAAGCACAATCGACGATCCATCGAAGACCAGCGAGTCGTTTCCCCCAACCTGGTTCACCATCGCCACTATCGCGTTGTGCCGGCGAGCCAGCACGGAGAGCATCTTGCGCCGCAGCAGCGGCTTGCCGCACCAGAAGGGCGATGCGGAGATGTTCAGCACCACGCGCGGATGTACGGCCAGCGGATCGGGCAGCGTGCGCCACTGATGCATCAACTCATCGATCGGGTCCACCGGGTAGAGGCGTCGCTCCCAGAAACCCTTGTCGTTCCACGCGTCCTCGCAGATGGTGATAGCCAGCGGCTGCCCATTCAGCACGGTCAGGGTCTGCTCCGTGGCAGGCTCAAAGTAGCGCTGCTCGTCGAAGATGTCGTAGAAGGGCAACAACATCTTTTGTTGCACGAAGCTGACCCGCCCGCCTGTCAGCAGCGCGGCTATATTGCGCGCGTGCTTGCCTTCGTACGGCCTGCCATCCACCGGGCCGGTGGCGAGAACGGCACCGCAGAGAATCGCCGGCCCGCTGGTGGTGTGGATCGCAATCTCGTCCAGGGCCTCGCGCGCGCGCTCCAGAAACGACCGCTTCTCCAGCAGGTCGGCCGGCGGGTATCCGCAGACGCAGAGTTCAGGAAATACCGCCAGCTCCGCGCCAGCCTCCCCGGCACGCGTGGCGAAGTCGAGAACCAGCCGCGCGTTTCCGGCAAAGTCCCCGACCGTCGGGTTGATCTGTGCGAGTGCGATCTTCATAAGGCAGTTGTGAGTGGTCAGTTGTAAGTGGTAAACAATGCATGCGACTGCCAGCAGTTATTAGTTTACTCATAACTGGCCACCAACCACTGTTCACTGTCTTTATGTGCCGGTGCCGCTCAGGACGACGCCGACGGTGCGCACCAGTATCTTCACGTCGAGCCACAGGCTCCAGTTCTCGACGTACGCGGTGTCCAGCGAGATGTAGCTGTCGAATGAGGGGTCCTGGCGCGCCTCAACCTGCCAAAGGCCGGTCATTCCGGGCAGCACCTCAAGCCGCCGCAGGTGTGACAGGTCGTACTGCGCCACCTCGGAGCCCATCGGCGGTCGCGGGCCCACCATGCTCATCTCGCTGCGCAGCACGTTGTAGAACTGCGGCAGTTCGTCGAGCGAATACTTGCGCAGAAAGCGCCCGACGCGCGTGATGCGGGGATCGTCGGCGATCTTGAAGAGGATGCCGTCGCGCTCGTTCTTGTGAACCAGATCTTCCTGCAGTTTGTCCGCGCCGGCGCACATGGTGCGGAATTTGTAGCAGGTGAAGGTTCGCCCCTTGCGTCCAATGCGTTGCGCGCGGTAGAAGACGGGGCCCTTCGAGTCCAGCTTGATGGCCGCCATCAGAAGCAATGTGATAGGCAATCCAAGAATCATGGCCAAGGCGGCGCCCGTCACATCGAACGCGCGCTTCACCAGATAGGACCCGATCGGCAGCTCGCGACGGTGCAGCGGAATGGTGGGAAACTGTCCTATGTACTCCACCGGAGCGGCCCATGCCAGGCCGTCGTAGAGGTCGGGAACAACGCGCACGTCGATGCCGTACCCGCGCGCCTCTTCCACAATGCCGATCACCAGTTGTTTCTCCGCGGGCTCAGAGAAGAATATCTCGTCGACAAATAGCGAGCGGGCCAGCGAAAGGCAGTTGCGCACGTCGCCGATCACGTCCCCATCGCCGGATTCAGCCTCCTGCCCGCTGAGCGCGACAAAGCCCTTGAAGCGGAACCCGAGGTGGCGCAGGCTCTCCAGATGGTTGCGCAGCGCGTGGGCGACGCGGCCAGAGCCGACGATCAGTACATTGCGTGTCTCCAGGCCCTCGCGATAACGCCGGTACACCATCGAGCGCCATATGGCGCGCCGTATACAAAGAAGAACCGTAGTGAAGATCACCGTCAGCACAACGACGATCCGCGAGACCACCACGGCGCGCGCCAAATACAGCGTGCCGCACAGCAGAAGCCCGGAGGTCAGCGACGCCTGCACCGCCAGTCGCTGCTCGTGCAGACCGCTGCGTTCCAAAATCGGTTCGTACAGTCCGTAGGATCGCGCGATCACAATAAGCAGAACACCATACCATCCGATAAAACCAAGCATGTATGGCGACGTAACATGCACCAGGTATGCAGGCTGCCAGATGACATGCATCCCGCTGGGTATTCCGTCGCGAACACGCAGCGCAACCAGCATGGAGATCGCCACGGTCGTAAAGTCGAGCACAGCCCAGATCAGGCTGTTGACCGAGGGACGTTGAAATATCCCTGCGCGCACAGATGGACTTCCATCCGGCACGATCCAACTCCGTCCTGGAAGAACTGCCTGGTTCAAGTAATCGGGTGTTGCCATAGCCAACTGCCTCTCACTCCACCGACGCTCAACTTCGCGCGTCAGAAGCATCCCATGCCAATAGGCCCAACTCAGATTACAGAATGCTAATGTTCACCCTACTCTCTGGGTAGGACATATTTAAACACAAATCAATGTCCTATATTGCTACATCGGAGTAATACGCCAAGGCCCCCGCGCGTCATCCTTGTTCTTCCCATGATACTGAAAATAAAAAGAAAAATCAACCGCATTTGCATCAATTTCTGGTAAACCATGGCTCATAAGTTGTATCCCTATACGGGCAGAACAAGCTCGTCTAGAGTTAGAAATTCCTTAAGTACGGGGTCATCGCTTCTATCCATCTCTTGCACCGTGCCGAAGAAGCGCGCCTTCCCTTGATGGAGAAAGACAATCCGGTCGGCCAGCTTGCTCGCAAAGCGCATGTCATGGGTCACCACGATGCTGGTCAAATGCAGTTGTGTCTTGAGCCGTTCAATCAACTCGCCCAGTAGATGCCCCATCAGCGGGTCCACCATCGTTGTCGGTTCGTCGTAGAGGATGGCCTCGGGCTGGCTGGCCAGCGCGCGCGCAATGGCCACCGAGCGCTTCATCCCGGTCGAGAGATCGCTCGGCAGCATCTCCTCCATCCCGGCCACGCCAACCATCTCCAACATCCCCCGCACAATCTGCTGGATCTGGTCCTCAGCCATGTCGCTCCGCTCGCGCAGCGGGAACGCCACATTCTCGCCCACGCTGATGGAATCGAACAGCGCTCCGTTCTGAAAGACCATCGTGACCTTGCGCCGCACCGCCTGTAGCTCCCCCTCGCTGAACTGCGAGATGTCCTCGCCGGCCACCAGCACGCGCCCCGTGTCCGGCTTCAGGAAGCCCATCAGGATCTTCAGCGCAACAGACTTCCCCACGCCGGAGCGTCCCAGAATGCACAGCGTCTCGCCGGGCAGAACGGAGAAGCTCACGTCGTCCAGCACCACCAGCTCGTCAAATGAGATCGAGACATGGTCGAAGGCAATGTACGGCCCCGGATGGTGGCGCCGCTCCGGCACAGCCTCGCCCGCCGCCACATTCTGCTGCGCGGCCACGGCCATGAACTCCTGCACCGTCTCCTGCGCCTCGGCAGCCTCCTCGGCGTTCAGCCCTTCCTGCTCGCTCGGCTCCGCCTCCGCGGGCGCGCCTTCGCCCGGCGGATTGCCTCCGCCCGCTGCGCCGCGTTCGTCCAACTTTGATTCCGGCTCTTCCATAAGCCTCTCTATCATGCACCATTCGGCGAAGCAATCCTGGACAATCGTCCTTGCCACAATACTAACTAAGTGCGCGGTAACTACTCCATTACCCCTGCATGAGTCCCTGCTGTAAATGGGCGTGACTTTAAAGCTCTTTCACAATTCGTGTTGAGGTAAATGAATTGTCATCCTGACCCTGAGCCTGCCGAAGGGGAAGAATCCCCGTATTTCGCTCAAAGCGTTAAGAAATATGGGTCATGGGCAGGGAATGGGGTGGAGCTTCGGCTCCGCCTCTTTTTCTTTGCATCGGCAACTCCTTGCATCTGCTGCAACCATTCATGCATCTCATCGCGGCTTGATAGTACGCTTAGGTACGGATGCGATTTGAACTCTTCATTGCGGCGCGGTATCTGCGGGCCAAGCGGCGACAGGCCGTGGTCGGCGTCATCACCGCGATCTCGGTCATCGGCGTCGCGGCGGGCGTGGCCTCGCTCATCATCGCGCTCGCCATCACCAACGGAATGCGCCGCGACCTGCAGCAGCGCCTCGTCGGCTCCACTGCGCACGTCCTGCTGATGCGCGTCTCTGGCGACGGCATCCGCGACTGGCGCCCTCTGCTGAATCGCCTGCGCGCTCTGCCCCACGTCACCGCCGCCGCTCCCGGCCTCTACGAAGAAGTCCTCATCTCGCGCAACGCCAAGAGCGCCGGCGCGCTCATCGACGGCATCGTCCCCTCCGACCAGCGCACCGTCTCTGACCTCCTGCAATCCGTCCAGCAAGGCAGCGCGGAGCCGCTGAATCCGCAGCCCGCCACCAGCGACGCTGCGACCGCGCAATCCGTCCCGCCCATCGTCATCGGCCAGGACCTCGCCCAGACCATCGGAGCCGAGGTCGGCGACACCATCCTCGTCACCAGCCCGCAGGGAGAACTCACCCCGCTCGGCCTCGTACCGAAGTACCAGCGCTACACCGTAGCCGGCGTCTTCAACTCCGGCTTCTACCAGTACGACTCGAGCTACGCCTTCATCCGCCTCGCCGACGCGCAGCGCCTCTTCTCCGAGCCCGACCTCATCTCCGCCATCAGCTTCAAGGTGGACGACATGTACCGCGCCGACGCCATCGGCCGCCAGATCGAGCAGGCCGCCGGTCCCGGCTACGAATCCACCAACTGGATGGAGCAGAACCGCGAACTCTTCCGCGCCCTCCGCCTCGAACAGATCGTCACCTTCATCATCCTCGCGCTCATCGTCTGCGTGGCCGCGCTCAACATCTTCATCGCCCTCACCATGATGGTGATGGAGAAGACCCGCGACATCGCCGTCCTGATGAGCTTCGGCGTTCGCGTCGACCAGGTCCGCCGCATCTTCCTCCTGCAAGGCTTTCTCATCTCGCTGATCGGCACCGCACTCGGCCTCGCGCTCGGCTACGGCCTCAGTTGGCTCGGCGGCCACTACCGCTTCATCCACCTCGACCCGTCGGTCTACTCCATCGACTACCTGCCCTTCGCCCCGCGCCTCATCGACGCGTTGATCGTCGCCGCCGTCTCGCTCGGCGTCAGCCTGCTCGCCACCCTCTACCCCAGCAGCAGCGCCGCCAAAGTCCTCCCCGCCGAGGCTTTGCGATATGAATAAATACCGTGTCGGGTTATGATGAATTCGAGGAGTCTGCGATGAGCGCGATCGACGATACACGGAAGGTGATGCAGGATTTCCTGGCTCCCGAGCTGCGCGCAATCTCTGTCAGGCTGGATGCGCTGGAGAAGCGATTCGAGGACAGCGACCGCCGATCTGAGCGACGCCATGACGAGGTACTGACGGCGATTGCACGCGTCAGCGATGTTACCTCACTCCGTGAGCGGATCACGCGCCTGGAGTCGAGAGACAGTGCGCATCAATAAGCCGCTCCTGGCAAATGAGACCTTCGGCGGAGACGACGCCGCATGAGTCATCTTCCCGATCTATTGGACAATCCTTTCTCTTCGCCCACTGCCCCGGCAATCCTGCGCGCGGTCGGCCTGACCAAAATCTATCCGGCAGTGACGGGACGTTCGCGTGCAGGCGGCGAGAATAACGCCTCCCGTAGCGAGGTCGTCCTCTTCCGCAACCTCGACTTCTCCATCGCCGCCGGCGAAATGGTGGCCATCGTCGGCGAGAGCGGCACCGGCAAGAGTTCCCTCCTCCATCTCCTCGCCGCGCTCGACCGCCCCACTGCGGGCGAGGTCTGGCTCGCCGACACCAATCTCAGCCAGCTCAACCCCCGCCAAGCCGCCGAGTTCCGCAATCGCGACGTCGGCTACGTCTGGCAGTTCCACTATCTCCTGCCGGAGTTCACCGCGCTGGAGAACGTCGCCATGCCTCTGCTTGCGCGTGGCCTCCGTCGCCCCGAAGCCCTCGATCAAGCCAGCCTCTGGCTCAACGAGGTTGGCCTCTCCGCCCGCGCCAACCATCGCTCCGGCGAGCTGAGCGGCGGAGAGCAGCAGCGCGTCAGCCTCGCCCGCGCGCTTGTCACCAGCCCCAAACTTCTCCTCGCCGACGAGCCCACCGGCGACCTCGACGGAAAAACCGCCGAAGCCGTCTTCTCTCTCATCCAGCGACTGCACACCGAACACAAGCTGACTAGCCTCCTCGTCACCCACAATCTCGACTTCGCCGCGCGTTGCGGCCGCGTCCTCCGCCTGCGCGATGGCCATCTGCAACAGCTTCCCCCCTGCTAGCTCCGCCCGCCCATCTTCGCCGCACGGAGTTTGGTGCCAACCCAACATCGCGTGCATCTAAACGGCAGGCAGTAAAAGGTGGTACGTTAATCAGAACTTTCGAGTGATTACGCATCTTCTGCGTAACGGCTACACTGGTAAGTGTGGGATGGGAGTTCCTTATCTGGATTCGTCCAGTCGGGAGCGTCCCGTAAGGTCTTCGCAAGCACGAGGCGCGGAGGCAGGTTCGATCAATGGCACTGCATCCGGCCTTCGGGCAGATGCAGTGGCCGCGGCTTGAAGGGGAAATATGTTCGAACGCTATACCGAGAAAGCGCGACGAGTCATCTTCTTTGCACGGTACGAGGCCAGCCAGTTCGGCTCGCCTTACATCGAGACCGAGCACCTTCTGCTCGGCTTGCTGCGCGAGGACAAGGCGCTCACCAACCGCTTTCTGCGCTCGCACGCATCCGTCGAGTCCATCCGCAAGCAGATCGAGGGCCACACCACCATTCGCGAGAAGGTCTCCACCTCGGTAGACCTTCCCCTCTCCAACGAGTGCAAGCGCGTCCTCGCCTACGCCGCCGAGGAGGCCGAACGCCTCTCCCACAAGCACATCGGCACCGAACACCTCTTGCTCGGCCTGCTGCGCGAAGAAAAATGCTTCGCCGCCGAGATTCTCACCGAGCGCGGCCTGCGCCTGCCCGCCATCCGCGATGAGCTGCAGCGCACCACACAGGAGAAAGTCCCGGTGCAGCAGAGCGGCAAGGCCCAGCGCAACGAGCAAAGCCTGCTCGCCGAGTTCTCCCGCGATCTCACCCAGAACGCCATCGACCAGCAGCTCGATCCGCTGGTCGGCCGCGACGCCGAGGTCGAACGCGTCATCCAGATTCTCTGCCGCCGCACTAAAAACAATCCAGTCCTCATCGGCGAACCCGGCGTCGGCAAGACGGCCATTGTCGAGGGCCTCGCGCAGAAGATCGCCGATGGAGATGTCCCGAGCTTCCTCGCCGACAAACGCATCCTCGCGCTCGATCTCTCGCTCATCGTCGCCGGCACAAAGTATCGCGGCCAGTTTGAAGAGCGCCTGAAGACCATCATGAAGGAGCTGATGGAGAACCAGAACTGCATCGTCTTCATCGACGAGCTGCACACCCTGGTCGGTGCCGGCTCGGCCGAAGGCTCGCTCGACGCCGCCAACATCCTCAAGCCCGCCCTCAGCCGCGGAGAAATCCAGTGCATCGGCGCAACCACGCCCGCCGAATATCGCAAGTCCATCGAGAAGGACCGCTCGCTCGAACGTCGCTTCCAGGCCGTCAAGGTCCCGCCGCCCAACGAGGAAGACGCCATCAAGATCATCCAGGGCATCAAGGAGAAGTACGAGAAGTTTCACGCCGTCTCCTACACCGACGACGCGGTCACTTTCTCCGTCACCCACTCCAGCCGCTACATCCCCGACCGCTTCCTGCCGGACAAGGCCATCGACCTCATCGACGAGGCCGGCGCGCGCGTCAAGCTGCGCCAGACCTCCCTGCCCGAAGAGCTGACCGAAGTCCAGAAGCGCATCAAGTTCATCGTGCATCGCATGGAGAACGCCATCGCCAACCACGAGTTCGAGAAGGCGCGCTTCTACTCCGACGAGGAGCGCAAGGAGCGAGAGAACCTGCGCACCCTGCGCGACAAGTATCACCTCGACGACTCCTCCGCCGGCGTCGTCACCCGCGAGGACATCGAGGACGTCGTCAGCCGCTGGACCGGCGTCCCCATCACCTCCATCAAAGAGGAAGAGACGCAGAAGCTCCTGCGCGTCGAGGAAGAGCTGCACAAGCGCGTCATCTCGCAGGACAAAGCAATCTCCGCCCTCGCCCGCGCCATCCGCCGTTCCCGCGCCGGCCTCAAGAATCCCGCGCGTCCCATCGGCAGCTTCCTCTTCCTCGGTCCCACCGGCGTCGGCAAAACCGAGATGGCGCGCACCCTCGCGCACTTCCTCTTCGGCTCGGACAAATCGCTCATCCGCTTCGATATGTCGGAGTTCATGGAGAAGCACTCCGTCTCCAAGCTCATCGGCTCGCCTCCAGGCTACGTCGGCTACGAGGAGGGCGGCCAGCTCACCGAGCGCGTCAAGCGTTCGCCCTACTCCGTCGTCCTGCTCGACGAGATCGAAAAAGCCCACCCCGACATCTTCAACCTGCTCCTGCAGGTCTTCGAGGACGGCCAGCTCACCGACGGCCTCGGCAACACCGTCGACTTCAAGAACACCATCATCGTCATGACCTCCAACATCGGAGCCAAGCACCTGCAGAAGCGCGAGGGCCTCGGCTTCCAGAGCAGCAACGAGAACATGGTCCTCGACAAGATGGAAGAGCTGGTCAAGGGCGAGGTCAAGCGCACCTTCAATCCCGAGTTCCTCAACCGCCTCGACGAGGTCATCATCTTCACCTCGCTCACCAACACCGACCTCATGCAGATCATGGAACTGCTGGTGCAGCAGATGAACGCCAACCTCGTCCACAAGGCCATCACGCTCTCTGTCACCGACAGCGCCAAGCAGTGGATCATCGACAAGACCGCCTCGGAGCGGACCTACGGCGCGCGTCCCTTACGCAGAGCATTGCAGCGCTTCGTCGAAGACCCGCTCTCGGAAGCCCTCATCGCCGGCGGAATCGTCCAGCGCCCCGCCTTCCTCGAGGTCTACATGGAGAACAACCAGCTCTTCTACCGCACCATCTCCCCCGACGGCGCCGACGACGGCGAGGAAAAATCCGCCGGCCTCGCCCTCACCGCAGCCTAACGTCAGTTGTTCGTTGTTCAGTGTAATAAGCCGTCATTCTGGCGTAGCCAATTGAAGCCGTCATTCCGGTGTAGCCAATTGAAGCCGTCATTCTGGCGTAGCCAGAATCTCCGTATTTGCCTTATGCCCCACTCCTCGCGAACCATGCGACGAATGGGGCATTCGCGCTGGGTGCCCCATTCATGACGGCTTTATCGTCATGAGTGGGGTATTCATGTTTGGCGCAAATCCAGCTTCCAGATCCCGCCCCGAATCTGCTATCGTTTCTGCGACTCCATGCGCGCCCAATCCCTCACTCTCTCGCTCGCCCTCCTGCTCGCGCCGGCCCTCGCACAAACTCCCACGCCCGCCCAGCCCGCCGCAACCTCCGGCCCCGTCCAGCTCCGCGCCGTGCAAGACCACCAGCACATGCTCGACCTCCTCCACATCACCGCGTTGCGTCCCGGCGTCGCGCAGAACGGCACCGGCCCCAACCCCGTCAACTGGGACGAGTCGAAGGCCAATCCCTGGCCCAACCTGCCCAATCCGCTCGTTCTCAACAACGGCAAGCCCGTCACCTCCGCCAAGGTCTGGACCACCCAGCGCCGCCCCGAACTGGTCGAACTCTTCGACCGCGAGGTTCTTGGCCGCGTTCCCGCCAACGTCCCCGCCGTTCGCTGGGAGGTCGCCTCCACCACACCCCGCTCCGAGAACGGAATCGCCACCATCACCAAGCGCCTCATCGGCCACGTCGACAACTCCGCCTACCCGGCGCTCACCGTCGACATCGTAGCCGACCTCATCCTCCCCGCCGCCGCGCGCGGCCCCGTCCCCGTAGTCGTCGAGATATCCTTCGACCGCCCGCTCGGCTCCGCTCCCCTGCCGCCGCGCCCCGTGCGTCCCACTCCGCCCGCCGCAACTCCCGCGCCTGCACCTGCACGAAGCGGCAGCAGCGCGGCTCCCGCCGGTCCCTCCCCCAAGCAGCAGACTCTCGCCAAGGGTTGGGGCTTCGTGCTCTTCTATCCCACCAGCTTCCAGGCAGACAACGGCGGCGGCCTCACCCAAGGAATCATCGGCCTCTGCAATCACGGCCAGTTCCGCAAGCCCGACGACTGGGGCGCTCTCCGCGCATGGGCCTGGGGAGCCTCGCGCCTGATGGATTACTTTCAGACCGACCCCTCCGTCGACGCGCACCACGTCGCCGTCGAGGGCCATTCGCGCTTCGGCAAGACCGCGCTGGTCGCCATGGCCTACGAACCGCGCTTCACCGTCGCCTACATCAACTCATCCGGCGCGGGCGGCGCATCCCTTGCCCGCCGCCGCTTCGGCGAGCAGCTCGAAAACATCGCCGGCGGTGGCGAGGCCCACTGGATGGCCGGCAACTACATCCGCTACGCCGAGCTCTCGCCCACCCTCGTCACCCCCGCCGATATGCCCGTCGACATGCACGAGCTCATCGCCCTCTGCGCCCCACGCCCCGTCTTCATCGGCGGTGGCACCCTCGAAGGCGGAGACGGCTGGGCCGGCGTCCGCGGCACCTACATCGCCGAGTTTGCCGCCGGCCCCGTCTACACCCTCCTCGGCAAAAAGCCCCTCAGCGACGACTCCGGCCCCATCGGAAGTTCCCCCGCCGCAGGCGCTGCCTTCCCCGCAGTCGGCACCGCCCTCGTCGCCGGAGACCTCGCCTTCCGCCAGCACCCCTACGGCCACAACCCCCAGCCCAACTTCGCCACCTTCCTCACCTTCGCCACCCGTTACATGACCCCCACCAAGTAAATCGCCTACTGCACCCCAATCTCGTACACCTCGATCGAGTACCCCGGCACCGTCCGCGTAAACGTCTTCGCCACGCCCGTCACCGTGCTCTCCACCGGCACAACCCGCTTCGGATCGTTGATCGTATTGGTCGCCGCGGTCGATCCTGCGCTCAGCCGCACCAGCTTCGCCGTCGCCTTCACCGTCTTCGCGCCATCTAGCGAAATCCTCAACTCCTGCGCCGCCGACGAGGCATTCACCAGCTTCAAATAAACAATCCCCTTCGCCGAGTCCTTCGTCACCGAGTAGAACAGCCGGTCGCCCGCGCCCTCCAGCGCTGCCGCCACAATCTCCGTCCCAATGTGTCCCGCAAACATCGCCTGCGCGTAGTAGCTCGGGCTGCCATAGCTTCGCAGCGCGTCGTACCCGATCAAATTCGACTGCCACTGCATCCCGTTCGGGTCCACATTCACCAGCAGCGGCGCATAGCTCGCAATCGCGATCAGGTCGCTGTTGCGCTCCATTCCCGTCATCCACGCCGCATCGCCCAGCGCCGCGCCAAAGTTCGTCGTCGGCATTCCCTCCCGCGTCGCCCACTCCCCCACAAAGATCTTCGGCCCCGTGCGGTCGGCCGCATCGTAGTGGTGTACGTCCTTGAAGAACTCCTCCGCGCGCTTGTAGTAGTGGTCGTCGATCAGGTCCGGCGTCACGCTCTTCACTACATTTCCCCTCGCATTGGACGACGAAATCAGTTGCAGCGCGGGATACTTCGCCTTGATCGCCCTGTAGAACTGCGTGAATCGTCCGTCGTAGCTCTGCGACTTGTCGAAGAAGTCCTCATTCCCAATCTCCACATACGTCAGCGGAAACGCCGCCGGATGCATCTTGGCCCGCTCCGCGCCCCACTTCGTCGTCGCGTCGCCCGTCACATACTCAATCTCATCCAGCGCGTCCTGCACATACGGCTCCAGGTCTGGCCCCGGCGCCACATGCTCTCCGCCCAGCGAGTAGCCCGCATACACGGCCAGCACCGGCTGCATCTTCAGGTCCTCGCACCACTCCAGAAATTCCAGCAGCCCCATCCCGTCGGTCGAGTGATACTTCCACGGGCTCGCGTGTCCGGGCCGGTCCACCAGCGGCCCAATCGTCTTCTTCCAGTTGAAGCGGTCGGCAATCGTCTGCCCCTCCAAATAGTTCCCACCGGGAAAGCGCAGGAACGCCGGATGCATCCCCGCCAGCAGCTCCATCAGGTCCACGCGGTTCCCGTTCGCGCGCCCCTTGTACGTCGGCGGAAACACCGAGAGCTGCTGCACCCACACCGTTCCCGGCCGCTCCACGCTCAGCAGAATCTGGTTCGCCGCCGTCACCTTGGCAATCGCCCCCGTCTTCATGGTGAAGAAGTACTGCCCCCATTCCGTGGTCAGCGCCGGCAGCTTCGCGCTCGCCAGCACCTTTCCCGAATCGTCCGCAATCAGGCTCACCCGCACCGCCGCGCCGCCCACCGCCGCCGCATCGCCCTTCGCCCACACCGACGCCACGTACGTCGTATTCCCCCGCACCGGAACGCCCCACCATCCGCCATTGCGCAGCCCATACGCGTTCTTCGCATCCGCCTGCTCCACCGTGATCTTCAGGCTCGCCGGCAGCGCCGTGCTAGGCCCGGTCGTTGCATCCCTCGCCACCGTCCCCCGCGCCGTCCCCTGCGGCACCGGAATCCAGTTCGACGGATCGCGTATGTTCAGGAACGTCCTGTCCTGCACCAGTTCCCCATACAGCCCACCCTCGTACGAGTAGTTGATCTCCTCGGTCATCAACCCATACAGCGTCGGGCTCACCTTCGCCCCCGCCTTCCCCGCATCGATCGTCAACGTCGCAGCCTGCGCCTGCGCACTCGCCTGCTGCGCCTGTCCAGTCACCGCGCTCATCCACACAGCCACGCCCAACACCGCCGCAATCTTCACCGTTCGATTCATAATCATTTCCCCTCGTCGAAAACGATACATCAACCCGCCATAATCCGTCGCTGCCAAACCAAACCATGCCCCGGCTCAAAGGCCGCAGAATCCTGTTGCAAAGTGTATCGTTACGCATTACGATCGGAAAGTGATCCGTACCTTCAAGCACGCCGGATTGGAGAAGTTCTTCCAAACAGGATCGAAAGCTGGCATTCAACCGATCCACGCACACAAGCTGAAAGAACAACTTCTGCTGCTCAATATCGTCACTAGGCCGGATGATATGAACACACCAGGCTGGTACCTTCACCCGCTTCATGGGGAACTCGCAGGCCACTGGTCGGTAAAGGTGAATGGCAACTGGCGGATGACCTTCCGATTCGAGGGAAAGGACGCAATCCTCGTGGACTACAGGGACTATCACTAATACGAGATCAATGTACGCAAATTCATTGCGCACAAGGAGACAAATCATGGAGATGTACGACCCACCACATCCCGGAGGAATTCTCAAGGAAGCGCTTGAGAACGTCCCCACCACCGTAACCGCATTCGCGGCGTATCTTGGCGTCTCGCGCGTCAACCTCTCGCGTGTGCTCAACTGTCGCGCCGGAATCACCCCCGAGATGTCCATTCGTATCGGTCAAGCCTTCGGCCAGTCCCCCGACATCTGGTTCAAGATGCAGAACGCCTACGACTTTTGGCAAGCCTCTCAGCTCAAACGCAAAAAGATCAAGCCCCTCAAGATCGCCGCCTAGCCGGGTTCCGGGTGCCCCATCCATCGCTGCCTCATCGCGATGGATGGGATGTGCAACCGTCGCGAACCGCCTTTCTCAGCGAACCACTATGCGAAACTAATCCCACCGGCATGACCGACCTCACTGCGCTTCTCCACGCCACATTCGGCTTCTCCGCCTTCCGCGCCAATCAGGAAGCCGTCTGCCGCGCCGTCATCGACGGCCGCGACGCCCTCCTCGTCATGCCCACCGGCGCAGGCAAGTCCCTCTGCTACCAACTCCCCGCCATCGCCCGCACTGGCACCGCGCTGGTCGTCTCGCCGCTCATCGCGCTCATGGACGACCAGGCCGCCAAGCTCACCGCCGCCGGCCTGCGCGTCGCCCGCATCCACTCCAACCTCTCCCGCGACGACGCCCGCGTCGCCTGCCGAGACTACCTCTCCGGCTCGCTCGACTTCCTCTTCATCGCCCCTGAGCGCATGCGCGTCCCCGGCTTCCCGGAGATGCTCGCCCGCCGCAAGCCCACCCTCGTCGCCATCGACGAAGCCCACTGCATCAGCGTCTGGGGCCACGACTTTCGCCCCGACTATCGCACCCTCGGCGACCACCTCCCAGCCCTTCGCCCCGCGCCCATCCTCGCCCTCACCGCAACAGCCACTCCGACCGTCCAAAATGACATCGTAGCCCAGCTCCACCTCTCCAACCCCGCGCTCTTCATCCACGGATTCCGCCGCTCCAACCTCGCCATCGAAGTCGTCGAACTCTCCCGCCCGCGCCGCCACGAGTTCACCGTCAAACTCCTCAGCTCGGCCGCCGCGCGTCCTGCCATCGTCTACACTCCCTCGCGCCGCGATGCGGAAGATCTCGCCGCCGACCTCAATCGCCACTTCCCCGCCGCCGCCTACCACGCCGGCCTCGACGCCAGCGTTCGCGAGCGTGTGCAGCGCGCCTTCCAGTCAGGCAAGCTCGAAGTCGTCGTCGCGACGATTGCTTTTGGGATGGGAATCGACAAGGCCGACGTTCGCACCATCGTCCACACCGCGCTCCCCGCATCCGTCGAAGCCTTCTACCAGGAGATCGGTCGCGCCGGCCGCGACGGTCTCCCCAGCCGCTCCGTCCTCCTCCACAGCTACGCCGATCGCAAGATTCACGAGTCCTTCCTTGAGCGCGACTATCCACCCGCCTCCGATCTCGCCCGAGTCGCCGCCGTCCTCACCTCCGACTTCCTCATGCCCGAACCGCTCGCCCAGCGCCTCAAGATAGACCTCGATAGCTTCAACAAGTCCGTCGAAAAACTCATCGCCCACGGTGCAGCCTCCATCGACTTCGCTGGCAACGTGCGTCTTGCGGATGAAGCGCGCCGTGCGGAGTCCAATCCCGCATCACCCGCCTCCTGGCGCGCCACCTACGAGTCCCAGATCGCCTTCCGCCGCTCCCAGATCGACCGCATGGTCGCATTCGCCGAAACCCAGCAGTGCCGCATGACCGCCATCATCCGCCACTTCGGAGACACCGCCGACGCGCACCGTCCCTGCGGCATCTGCGACTTCTGCTCCCCCGCCACCGCCACCGCGCACACCTTTCGCCCGCCCGCGCCGGAAGACCTCCGCCAGCTCATGTACATTCTGCAAGAGCTGGACGACCGTTCCCGCTCCACCGGCAAGCTCTACTCCGCTCTCGCCGAAGGCGCTCTTCGCGGCACTCCTGCGGGCAACGACCGCAAAACCTTCGACACATTCCTCGACGCTCTTGACCGCGCCGCGCTCATCACCCTCGCCGCCGACACCTTCACCAACGCCGAAGGCAACGTCATTACATACAAGAAAGCAGCCCTCACCTACGAAGGCCGCGAAGCCGTCTCTACCGGCAATATCCACGCCCCCGACATCCTGCTGCCAGACACCAATGCACCCGACGCGCCTGCCACAAAGTTTAAGAAGTCGAAGTCCAGCAAAGTCGCACGCAAGACCGAGCGCAATCAGACGACCGCAACCTATACTCCCGAGCAGCAGCAACTCGACAACAAGCTCCGCGCATGGCGCAAGACCGAGGCCGCCAAAACAGGCAAGCCCGCCTTCATCGTCTTCGGCGATGCGGTCCTCCGCAACCTCGTCCTCGCCAATCCGCAGACAATCTCCGACCTTCTCACCGTCTCCGGCATAGGCCCAGAAAAATCCGACCGCTTCGGCGCAGAGATCATCGCCATCTGCCGCGCAAAAATCTCCCCAGAACCAACCGCACCAACTCTTCCGGAAATGAAGCCGTCATCCCGACCGAACCCTGAGCGAGCACAGCGAGTCGAAGGGGAAGTGGAGGGACCCCCGCATTTTTCCCGCAGAGCCAACGCACTCGGCGAGAAGACCCCAACCTTCCACCGTCCGCGTCCCACCACCCCCGACCGCGCCGCCGAGCTCACTCCCGCCCAGCAACTCCTCGACGCAAACCTCCGCGCATGGCGCAAGTCCGAAGCCGAACGCATCGGCCTTCCCCAGTTCTTCGTCCTCGGCTCCTCCGCGCTGCGCAGCATCGTCCTGCTTCGTCCCAAGTCTCTCGTTCAACTTCAATCCATCTCCGGCATCGGCCCCGAAAAAACCGAAAAATTCGGCGCCGCAATCCTCGCCCTCTGCAACGCATAGCCACTCTACCTATCTGTTGTTGCCTGTTCCTGCTGTCATCCTGAGCGCGTCTTTCGAGCGCGAAGGACCCCGACGAACTCCGCCCAGCCACAACTGCCCATCTCTTTCTCCCAACACCCTCGCACTCATAGCTCACACCTCATAGCTCATAGCCGAATCACAAATCGCTCCAGCCTCGCCCCCCGCCAAGCTGCTAAACTGAAGATTCGCAGCACTCCACGCGCTCGCATCTTCCGCGCCTCCACAGCCTGCGACACACGAAGGAGAACGACATGGCAGACCCCACACCAACCAGCACTCCATCCTTCAGCGAGCCAGCCCTCCGCCTCAAGCTCGGCCTCGCCGAGATGCTCAAGGGCGGCGTCATCATGGACGTCATGAACGTCGAGCAGGCGCGTATCGCCGAGGAGGCCGGTGCCATCTCCGTCATGGCGCTCGAGCGCGTCCCCGCCATGATCCGCGCCGAAGGCGGAGTCGCCCGCATGGCCAACCCCAAACTCATCCGCCAGATCATGGCCGCCGTCACCATCCCCGTCATGGCCAAGGCTCGCATCGGCCACTTCGCCGAAGCGCAAATCCTCCAGCACCTCGGCGTCGACTTCATCGACGAATCCGAAGTCCTCACCCCCGCCGACGAGACCTACCACATCGACAAGCACGCCTTCACCACGCCCTTCGTCTGCGGCGCGCGCAACCTGGGCGAAGCCCTTCGCCGCATCGCCGAGGGCGCAGCCATGATCCGCACCAAGGGCGAACCCGGCACCGGCGATGTCGTACATGCCGTCCGGCACATGCGCCAGATCGTCAGCGAGATCAAGGCTCTCACCGTGCTCAGCGACCAGGAACTATATAACGCCGCCAAGGTCCACGGCGCGCCCTACGAGCTCGTCCGCATGGTCGCCAAATCCGGCTCGCTCCCCGTCCCCAACTTCTCCGCCGGCGGCATCGCCACCCCCGCCGACGCTGCCCTCATGATGCAGCTCGGCGCGGAATCCATCTTCGTCGGCTCGGGCATCTTCATGAAGGAGCGCGCCACCCCGCTCGATGTTGGCCTCTATGAAGAAGGCGATGTTTATAAGGATGGCGATTGGTACTGGGCGAAGATCAAGGGAGAATGGCAGCCCGATGTACGCATCGTTGGTAGCGACTTCGGCAAGACAATCGATCCATCGCTGATCGGCAACCCGCGCAATCCCGAAGAGCGCGCCGAAGCCGTCTCCCGAGCCCGTGCCATCGTCATCGCCACCACCCATTTTGCCGACGCCAAAATCGTCGCCGACGCCGCCGAAACCGTCACCGGCAGCATGAAGGGCCTCGCCGCCGCCGCCATCGAAGAAAAAGACCTCATGCAAACCCGCGGCTGGTAATGATGGCCGCGCCCATCTCTCCGCTCATCGGCGTCCTCGCCTTGCAGGGAGCATACGACGCGCACGTCCGCACGCTTACCGCTCTCGGCGCAACCCCGCGTCTCATCCGCGTCCCCGCTGAACTCCACGCCCTCGACGGCCTCATTCTGCCCGGCGGCGAATCCACCACCATGCTCAAGTTTCTCGACCGCAACGGTTTCTTCGAACTCCTGCAAACCTACGTCAAATCCACGCCCACCTTCGGCACCTGTGCCGGGGCCATCCTTCTCGCCACGCACGTCGAATCCCCCGCCCAGCGTTCGCTCGCCGCCCTCGACATCACCGTCCAGCGCAACGCCTACGGCCGCCAGATCGACTCCTCCATCCTCACCGCGCCCACCTCGCTCCCCGGCCCGCCGCTGGAGATGGTCTTCATCCGCGCACCGCGCATCACCCGCACCGGCCCCGCGGTCGAAACCCTCGCCACCCGCGACGGCTTCCCCACCCTCGTCCGCTCCGGCCACATCCTCGCCGCCACCTTCCACCCAGAGTTATCCGCCGACCCCCGCGTCCACCAGCTCTTCCTCACCCTCGTCCGCACCCACCACGCAGCCGCCCTCAACCGCTCATAGCTCCCCGCTCATAGCTCACCGCTCATAGCTGAAATCGAGACCCTCTCACCCTCCGGCACCACAAAGCTCTTCACCACCACGCCCGCCGTCTCGAAGTGCGTCACGCGGTGCCCTGCCGCGTGTCCCATCTGGATCGCCTTCTTCAGCATCCGCACCATCCCGCGCGACTCCTCCTCGAACCATCGCGTGCTGGCCCACTCCCACCCCACCACCAGGTTGTAGCTCGCATCGCACTTCGGACAGACCAGCGCCGTCTCCAGCGTGCGATGGAACGCCCCCTCCGGCAGCCTTCCCACCGGCTCCGTCCCACTCCGAATCGCCGCAATCGTCTGCTTCAACTCACTCCTCCCTAATGAATCTTTGAATATGTTCATGCGTTGTCTTTCGGAGGGAGCAGGGGGGCTTCACAGGCTGCGGAAAAACTCCCGTTTTTGCCTTTCGGAGGGAGCAGGGGGCTTCAGCCCCATGAATAAAGCCAATGGAATCAAGAGGCTTTAGCCCCGGGCCTTTTGCTCGTAGCGTCAAACAACCCTTTTTCCGCAGCCTGTTTAGCCCCCGAGGGAATCTATAAAACCTGTTCAGACACTCCCTCACTCCTCCGCCCGATACGCCCTGCGCCGCCGCTTTGGTGTCAAAAACCCGAACACCAGATGCAGCGCCGCCAGCGCCAGCGCTCCCAGAAACGCCGCCTTGAACGTCTCCACGCGGAATCCCGGTACAAAGTTGCTGGCAAACTTCAGCATCACCGCATTAATCAGCAGGAAGAACAGCCCGAAGCTCAGAATTCCCAGCGGCAGCGTAATGATCTTCAACAGCAGCCCAAACGTCGCGTTGAACAGCCCAATCACCACCACCGCAATCATCGCCGACAGCCAGTCGCCGATCACAAATCCGCTCACATACCGCGACACAATCCACAGCGCCACCGCATTCAAAACCCATTGCAACAGCATCCGCACCATAGGCCACCTCTTCCCCAGCATATCCGACCCGCAACACAAGGTTGGAACCGCGTCCGAAGTGGTTATCGAAGTGGTGGCGACGGTTTGAGTGGCGGCCTCTGGCGGGGCTTAGTGCATTTTCGGAATTGCTGTAGACCAAAAATCACTGGTGTCCGGTTAGATGTTGAATAGATTCAGTTGGTTTGCGAAGGTCTGTTGGTCGGTTCTGTGGAGATATGGCTGAAGGGCGCATGAAATCTCGGTTTTCTCAAAGATCGAGACCGACAGG
>Ga0224555_1000460_pt1 | contig 61983 bp, 69 predicted proteins | sample 714S23034metaG_FD_180687 | JGI IMG/M metagenome (GOLD analysis project Ga0224555, IMG submission 180687) | Peat soil microbial communities from Stordalen Mire, Sweden - 717 S2 30-34 | ecosystem: Environmental > Terrestrial > Soil > Wetlands > Peat | place: Sweden: Norrbotten County, Stordalen... | reverse complement strand
TGCAAATCCCGCACACTACGCGGGATTCGCACTTTTCCACCGCCTCTACGGCTACTAACTTATGAAACCGGACACTTCATTTGCTACGAAAAGCGGACATTTTCACTTGCTAACGACACTGACGGTTGGCCGGTTATCCTCCCGGAGCCAAGGTTTCCGCTCTGCTGGCTCGCTGAGCGCATTGGCGGAGATAACCGGCCAATCTTCTATGGGACGCTCAACGTGCACCAGCTCGGATTAGCACGGTCGAAAGAGGCTCACCTGGCGATTCGTAGAGAAGACCTGGCTAGGTGGAGAGGCAGGCGGCGGGTTTACCCCCCTGTGTCCTCATTTTGCTGTGACTGGGCGGAAATAGCTTTAGAGGAGAGCTCAGGTGCGTCTGCTCCTGCTGCCACATTGCCTCTCGATTCGGCGCCCCACATACAGACAATCGCTCTGGCCCGACGAAAAAGGGCCGACAGATCGTCGGCCCTTTCTTGAATCCGTAAGTCCCACAGGCGCAGCTATTCGTTCTTGAATCCGTTCGAATATCCCTTGACGAACGACTCGCGGAACTGCTGCTTGAATTGATCCTTGTCCATGCCCTTTGGTATCTTCGCGTGTTCGTATGCATCGGATTCCGTCGGTTTGAACTTCTTGCCCCCGGCAGCGTCTGCCTGACCCTGGCTGAATCCCGCGGCATATCCCTGGCGGGCGACCATGTTGGGCGAACCGTGCTCCGGATAGGCCGAATCGTAGCCGCGCGGTGCCTGCCAGTCGGAGGAATCGTACGACTGCGTTGCCGTCGTCGTGGTAGTCGTCTGGTCCTTTGTAGTGGTGCTGCTTTGGTTCTGCGCTTGCATCGATAGGCTGCCACCGAGCCATAGCGCACACGCCAAGCCTGCAAAACCTATCTGTCGATGAATCATTCTAAGGATCATTTCAGTCTCCTGGTGAATGAAAGCTAACACCGTGCTCGTCCATTCGCTGGTCAATTTAGCTCACAGGATTGCTGTTTCACTGGTCAGGCTCCCGAGTCTGACGCGGGCGCGATCGCGCCAGCTATACGGGGTAGGCCAGAAGCAACAGCAAAAGCATGCTGGGGAGTTCCTGAGGCTGTTGTATGAGCTTGCTCCCGCTGAGAGGCACTTTACGCCAAGGGGGCTGGAGAAGTGGAAGAAATCTCGGAAAAACAACTTCAATAGACGACGTCTGTAACGCAGAAGAAGTTCCTCGCGGGTGTGCTGGCGTGGAGGTTTCGGTCGAATCGTCGCCTACCCGGCAGTTACTTCGCAGTAACCAAAATTGCCGCTGACTGGAGCTGAGAGCTGAAAGCTGATGGCTGAAAGCTGCTATCTCGCTTTCTTGCACCGCTCCATGATCTTTACGTGCAGCCGCTCGCTCACTTCGGTCGGCACTTCGTAAATCTCGTGGCACTGGAAGATCTCGATGGTCTTGCGCGTGGTGTTCAGCACCACTTCGCAATGCCCGCACTTGCGCAGGTGAGCTTCAATCTCGGTGCGCGTCTCCACGGCGATCGATGATTCGTCGAGCACGTCGTCGAGAATTTTCAGGAACTCAGTGCAGGTCATACTTCAGCTCCGTCTCCGCTTGGCGCTGCGGCCGCCTGTGCAATCGCCGGGGCCTTTCTGCCAAAGTAACGTGTCAGCCGCTCGCGCAGTTGCAGCCGCGCCCGCAGCAATCGAGACTTCACGGCGGGAACGCTCAATCCCAGCGTCTCGGCGGTCTCTTCGGTCGAGAGACCTTCCACGTCGCGCAGCGCAAAAACCACGCGAAAGCCCTGCGGCAGGCCCTGAATCGTTTTCTTGAGAATCTCGGCCAGCTCGGCCTGCGTGTAATTCTGCTCCGGATTGGGAGCCCAGTCGGCGAAGTCGCGAGGCATGCTTCCCTCGTCGGTCTGCACGTCTTCGTCCATCGAGACCAGTTTGCCCGTGCGCCGCTTGCGCAGCCGCATCAGGCTCTCGTTCACTGCGATTCGCACTAGCCATGTGTAGAACTTCGAGTTTCCTTGAAACTGTTCGAGCTTCTCGTACGCCTTCAGGAACGCGTCCTGCATCACGTCTTCGGCGTCTTCCCGGTTTTGCGTAATGTGCTGTGCAATCCTGAAGATCTGCCGCTCGTACTTGCGCACCAGCGTGTCGTAGGCCGCCACATCGCCGGCGCGGACCCGCGCTACCAGCGCCACGTCGGGATGCTGCTCGTCTTGTCCCGCAACTGATTGGATGGTTGACATTGGACTTGGTTCCAGAAAATTGCTGCCAAAGTCGCAGGCAGGTTCGCCGCATGGTGATTCGCTGCAGGGAATCTCTTTGGCCGGGCTGGAATGAATGGCGCTAGCTGGAAAGGCCCGGCAAAAGATGAGTGTAACGGACTCGGCGGCAGGGAGCCAAACCGGACCGCGCCGGACGCAGGCGAATCCGTGCACCTTCAATACCTCCGGGCCTAAACAGGCTGCGGAAAAACTCGCCAAGTGGAGGGCGACCATCCCACAGCGGCTAAAGCCGATCTCAGTCTGCAGACTTTACGGCACGACTGAAGTCGTGCCCTGACACAAAGGGCGATCAGGAACCGCTGCAAAATAAGGCGCCTCCAAATGCGCTCGGAATTCTTGTGCTGATTTTGTGCTAGGTCTTACCATCAAGGCCGTGGGCAGACGAACTTCCGCATGGGCGGTGATTGGCTCGGAATGGCCGTCTTTATAATGACCTGATGAATGGGAGCATCAATTTAGGGTTGGAGTTACACGACTCATGCCTCGACTCGGTTGACGTGTCCGGCCAAACCTGCCTAATCGCCCTGCGTCCTGCGTACGTTTACGAAATCAACGCAGAATCAGGTGACGTAATCGGACGCTGCATGTCGGTCGACCTGATATTCGAGTTCGATTGCGGTGCAGTCGATGGTTCCCTTGGAGATTTGCCGGATCCGATACTGGAGGGTTCCCTTAGCGTTGCCTCTGAGGCCGTTACCGACCTCATCCCTGTGCCATTCAAAAGTGCAAGCAACGTGACATTGAAGTTGTTTATGTGGCCAGATTTTCGGGAAATCATAATCTCCGCGCGAGGCCTATCGATCCGACTTGACGGAGAGCCGCGTTTGGAAGAAAGCCCGCCATCCTCGTGATTGGAGGACTCAGCGTTGAGGGTGTCATGAGCGGTTGGTCGCCAATTGGGAAGTTTCGGCCCGTGCATGCTGCCACTCTGTGCCGGAATTCTGAGCTTCGTTTGCTGGCCGAACGTGCCGATCTGGTTACGCAAGTGATTCCCCGCATCGTTCGCTTGCGTCCAATTCGGCATACAGTGGAACTATGGCTTGCTTGCTTTCCCCATCGCGTGTCACGCCGCCGGTTCTTCGGCCTGCGCTCGCGGCCCTGGCAGTTCTGGTGTTGCAATTCGCGGCCACGTCGCCGTCGCCGGCGCAATCCGCTCCCGCTGCGCCTGTGTCGAATGCACACGCTTCGCCCAGCGCCAAGGCCGATACTGGCGGCGCCAAGGACGAAACTGCGAGTCCCGAGCCATCGGCAAAGAAGACTCCCGCGAAGCACAAGCCGGTTCATCAGTCGAGCCGGGCGGCACGCCTGGCACGGACTGCGCGCATCAAGCTGGCCTTCGTCGCCTCCAAAGAGCTCCAGCCGATGGCCCAGCAGCTCGCCACTCTGCGCACGCCGGCGGCCTATGCAGGAGTCGCTGCCTACGCGCACAGCCACACCGGCGAAGCCGCGGCAGCAGCTTACCTGGCGCTTGGCCACGCCTACCTACTCGACAAGCGTTATGCCGAGGCCGAAGCGGCCCTTGCCCAGGCCCGCCGCGCTGACGGTGAGCTCTCCGACTACGCGGATTTTCTCGCCGCCCAGGCCAGCCATGCTGCCGGCGACGACCCCGCCGCTGAAACGGCTGTGCACGGATTCACCGACCGCTATCCCGAGAGCATCTTCGACGACCAGGCGCCCGAGCTTGAGGCAAACGTCTTGCTGGCGATGGGCAAGTTGACCGCAGCGCGCCAGGTTCTCGCGGGCGCCGCAGGCTCCGCCGCCGCGGACCGTCCCGCCTTTCAGCTTGTGGAAGGCGAAGTAGAGCAGGCGCTCGGCCAGCAACAGGAGGCGGAGGCCACTTTCAAGCGGGTCTTGTTGTCGCATCCTCTGAGCCCGGAGGTGCTGATCGCGCGCGCCAAGCTTACCGAGACGGGAGCCGAGGCCAGTTTAACTGCCGCCGACCTACGCAGCCTGGCCGATGCCTATTACAACGCCGGCCGCTACGATGAGGCCGGAGAACAATTCCGTGTCCTGGCGCGCGAGCCGGGCCTCGATGCCGCTACCCTCGCCGGTTTTGCCGTCTCCGAAGCTGCCTGCCAGTTGAAGTTGAAGCGCCTCACCGAATCCGAAGCCCGCGCCTTGCCCGACACGCCTGACGAGAACGGCGCCCATCGGCTCGACCTGTTGATGGAGCTGGCCCGCGGCCGTGACGATGCCGATGCTCAGAAGCAGATCGTCTCCGAGATGGAGTCCCGATTTCCCCACAGCCCGTGGCTTGCCGACGCCCTCTTTTCCAGCGGCAACATGTACCTGCTCAAGCGCGACTACCCCACGGCGATCCATTACTACAGCGAGCTCGCCGCTCAATTTCCCGGTGACAAGAACGCCGCGGCCGCGCACTGGCGCTCAGGCTGGCTGAGCTACCGCCTGGGCCTTTACCAGAATGCAGAGCGGATGTTCGATGAACAGATCCGCCTCTATCCCGCCGCTGTGGAAACGGTCTCCGCGCTCTACTGGCGCGGGCGTCTCTACGAGACGCTCGACCACAATTCCGCCTTGGCCGCGGCGAACTACCGCACCATTATCCGCGCCTACCAGCACTTCTTTTACGCGCAGATGGCGCGGAAGCGGCTGCCGACGCTGGGCGGCACTCAGCCCGCGTCCGATCCGCAACTGGATCGGTTCCAGCCCGTGCCTTTGCCGCACCTTGTGGACACGTTCCCCGAGGACAGCCCCCATTTGGCCAAAGCGCGCCTGCTGGCCAACGCGGGCTTGAACGAATACATTGCGCAGGAGATCAAGGCCGATCCCGACTCCACATCCTGGAGCGCGCTGGCCGAAGCGCAGATTTACTCCTCCTACGGCGAAACTTATCGCGCCGTTCGCTCGCTCAAGCGGGCTTTGCCCGGCTCGGCATCTGCCTCCATTGAGTCCATCCCTCTCGTCTATTGGCGAATCCTGTTTCCCGAACCATGGTGGGATACCATCCAGGCCGAGTCGGCGAAGAACAATCTCGATCCTTACCTGGTGGCCTCGTTGATCCGCCAGGAATCGGAGTTCGATCCCTCGGCGATCTCCCGCGCCAACGCATACGGCCTGATGCAATTGCTGCCCTCGGTGGGGAAAAAGATGGCTCACGAAGAGGGCATCGCTTCCTTCCAGACCTTTCAACTGCTTGACCCGGCCATGAACATTCGCCTCGGAACGCGCTATCTTCGCCAGACGCTCGACCACTTCGGCGGCGTGCAGGAGTACGCGCTGGCCGCGTACAACGCGGGCGACAATCGCGTGGCCGATTGGCAGGCTGCCGGCCCTTATTCGGGCATTGACGAGTTTATCGAGTCCATCCCCTTCACCGAGACGCGGGAATACGTCGAGGCCATTCTGCGCAATGAGGAGACCTACAGATCGATCGACGATTTCGCCCGCTCTCACGGTGCCACGGCCACGGCAGCCTCTCGCTAGGTTGAATTGCGCGCCTCCGAGCTTGGGGGAATCCCACTTGCTACTCCCGGGCTTCGATTCAAATTGACTTCCTCGTCTCCGCCCGGCAAAACTGTCCTAAGCCGGGCGCATGCATCTAATACTCGTAAGTGTTTCGCAGCCTGCTTTCTTGAAGAAGAACAGAGCCTGGCGGAAACAAGGTCACGGCTCGGCACCATCAACCCCGGAGGGAACGATGTCAGCCGACTTGAGCTTTCTGGAAGAATGGATCCCCGAACGAATGGACCCGGGAACGATTTTTGTCCTGGAGAACCAGGCCAAACTCGGCCAGGCCCAGAATCCCTACGTAGCCGTGATGTCGTGCCCGCGCTGCGGGACGCTGGGGCTGATCACTCGCCGCCAGCTTTGCGGCGGTGAGGCCATGATCTGCGGAGGCGACGAATGCTCCGCGGAATACAAGCTCGACGGCGAAACCATTTGCTACAGATCGGCGCAGTAATCGCGTCGTTCCTGATCCATGATCCCTGAACCCTGATCCCTGTCTCGCTACTGCTGCAGCGTGTAGTCCGACTTGGTCGTCTTGGCGCCGGTTTGCGCCGGCGTGGGGAGCTGCGACCGGTCCCATCCTCCGCCCAGCGCTTGCACCAATTGCACCGCCGATGTCATCTCTTCGACCTGGAGCGCGTTGAGGGTTTCCTCATTATTCAACAATGTTGTCTGCGCAATCACAACATCGACATATGGATCGACCCCCGTGTTGTAGCGCACCAACTCCAGATTGAGATAGTCCTGCCCGTCCTTCACCGCATCTTGCTGGCGCAGAATCTGCTGCGAATATGTACGCGTGGCCACCATGGAGTCTTCCACCTGCTCGAAGGCTGTGAGCACGGTTTGCCGGTAAGTAGCCAGATCTGCGTTGTACTGAGCAATGTATTGATGCAATTCCGCGCGATAGAGCCATCCGTCGAAGATCGTTTCGGAGACCGATGGGCCAATCGACCAGATGCGGCTGGGCCAATTAAACAGGCTGGTCAACGTGGAGCTCTGAAATCCGCCGACTGCGCTGATCGTCACTTGCGGGAAAAACGCGCCGTAGCCGATCCCGATGACGGCGTTCTCCTCGGCGAGTGTACGCTCGGCCGCCGCGATGTCGGGCCGGCGTTCTGCAAGCTGGGAGGGCACCCCGGTGGGAATGGAAGGTGGTTTGTAGAGCATGGGCTTCACGGGAACGGAAAAATCGCTCGGCGCCTTGCCCAGCAGCACTGCGATGGCGTGTTCGTATTGCGCGCGCAAAAGGCCCACATTCGTCGCCGCAGCCTCCGCGGACTCCACTGTCGTCTTGGCCTCGGCAACCGAGATGTAATCGCCGACGCCGGTGTCATATTGTGCTTGAGCGTAGTCCAGCGATTTCTTTTCATCCGCGACCGTCTGATTCAGAATCTGCTGCAGCATATCCTGGCCGCGAATCTCGAAGAAATACTCCGCCAGGCTGGCCTGTTCGGTGAGCTTCTCCGTTTGAAGATCGGCGGCGCTCACCTGCGAAGCATACTCTGCTTCGTGGACCTCGTTGCGGATCTTGCCCCAGAAATCCGGCGTCCACGAAACATCAATTGGCGCATTCCAAAGCGTAGACTGCTTGCCGACGTTGGCTTGGGTGGAGTTGCTCCCAAGACTTCCGGAACTCTTCGACCGGTTCCACGATGGGTTCGCCGTGATCGTCGGCCAATACTGCGAGCGCGCCTCGGCAATCGTGGCGCGGGCCGCCATGTAATTCTCGAAGTACTCCTTCAGGTTCTGGTTGTTGATATTGAGCTGTTCTTCCAGTGCGTTCAGTTCCGGATCTCCAAAAACCTCCCACCAGTTACCGCGGATCATCGCGTCCTGCGGGCTCGCCACCTTCCAACCATCGGTGTCCTGGAAGTTGACGGTGGACTCCTTGTAATTCGGCGCGGTCACTGCCGGCGGCGCGGGTGCGTGATACGGCGGGCCGACGCGGCATCCGCCCAGCAGCGCCAACAACCCCAGCGCACTGGCGGTGAATAAGATCGGAATTCGGTTTCCTGGCTCAAACATGGTCAATATCCTTCATTACGACGCCGTTCCTTCTGCCGTTGCCGGAAGCGTGTCGTGGGTCCGGCCGAGCGCGCGCAGGCGAAGACGGTCCATCATCAGGTAAACCACCGGAGTGGTGTAAAGCGTGAGTGCCTGGCTCAAAAGCAGCCCGCCCACGATGGTGATGCCCAAAGGCTTGCGCAGTTCCGAGCCGGTGCCGGTCCCGAAGGCCAGCGGCAAAGCCCCGCAAATGGCGCACATGGTGGTCATCATGATCGGCCGGAAGCGCAGCATGCATGCTTCAAAAATTGCTTCCCGCGTGGTCTTGCCTTCATTCCGCTCAGCCTGAAGCGCGAAATCGATCATCATGATGGCATTTTTCTTCACGATGCCTATCAGCAGTATGATGCCGATGATCGAAATCATGTTGAGATCGACGTGAAAGATCATCAGCGCCAGCATGGCGCCGACGCTCGCCGAGGGGAGCGTGGAAATGATGGTGAGCGGGTGAACCAGGCTCTCGTAGAGAATGCCCAGCACGATGAAGACGGAAAGCAACGCGGTGAGGGCCAGGATCCACAGCGTGGACAGCGATTGCTGATAAGCCTGGGCGGTTCCGGCAAAGAAACCGCGCACCGTACCGGGCATCCCCAGGCTTTCTTCCATCTGCGTCACCTCCCGCGTGGCATCGCTGAGCGCGGCGCCGTTTTTCAAGTTGAAGGAGACGGTGGTTGATGGAAAAAGACCGGTGTGCGCAACCTGCAGCGGCGTAGTGTTGGTGCTTGGTTTGGCCACTGAGAGCAGCGGAGAAACGGCATTCAGACCGGTACCCGACGAGGAACCAGGGGGCTTGAAGTAAATGTTATTCAGTCCCGACGGGTCCTGCCAGTATTGCGGGGCCACTTCCATCACCACGTAATACTGGTTGAGCTGGGTGTAAATCACCGAGACTTCAGATTGGCAGAATGCACTGCAGAGGGCGCTGTCGAGCGATTGCGGCGTCTGGCCCAGGCGTGCCGCGGTTACCCGGTCGTAGTTGAGCAACTCCTGGAGGCCTCCGTTCTGCCAGTCGGTATTCACGTCCGTCAGGTCGGGAAGCTTTTGCATATTTTGGTAAAGAACCGGAGCCCAATGCGTAAGGTCATCGATGTTGTCGGATTGGATGGTGTATTGATACAGCGCGGCGCTGCCGCGTCCCCCGATGCGCAGGTCCTGAGCAGCCTGCAGAACCGCCGAAGCGACCGGGAGGCGGTTCATTTTGGGCCGCAGGCGGTTGATCACGTCCGCCGCCGAAGTCTGGCGCACCCCGCAATTGGGGCCTTCTTTGCATTGAGTGCTCAACGGCTTGAGAGCCATGAACATGAAGCCAGCGTTACCGCCGCCGGTGTAGGCCAGAACGTGGGCCACGGCAGGATCGGCTTTCACAACGTTTATCAGCGACACCATGGAGAAATTCATGAAGGGAAAGGAAGCGTCCTGTGGACCCTGCACCTGGCCCATGATGATGCCTGTGTCCTGTTGCGGGAAATAGCCCTTGGGAAGCCTGAGGTATACCAGAACATTTAGCGCAATGGTGAGCAAAAGCACGACCAGCGTGAGTCCGGGATTGTCCAGGACCCAGGTGAGCGATCGCCGGTAAACCCAGATCATGCCGTTGAGGCCTTTTTCGCTGGTGCGGGAGAGCCAATTGTGCTTCTCGCCCTCCTTGTGAGCTTTGAGCAGGTGCGCGCACATGGTGGGAGTGGTGGTTAAGGAAATGACCATGGAGATGATGACGGCCGTGGAAAGCGTGACCGCAAATTCGCGGAAGAGCCGCCCGATGATGCCGCCCATCATCAGGATGGGAATGAAAACGGCGATCAGCGACATGCTGATGGAAAAGACCGTGAACCCGATCTCCTTCGCGCCCTGGAGCGCGGCAGCAAGCGGCTCCATGCCGCTTTCGAGATGGCGGGTGATGTTCTCCATGACCACAATTGCGTCGTCCACCACGAATCCCGTGGCGATAACGATCGCCATCAGCGAGAGGTTGTCGAGCGTGTAGCCGAGCAGATACATGACGGCGAAGGTGCCGATGAGCGAGGTGGGCACGGCGACGAAGGGAATCAGCGTGGCGCGCGGGCTGCGCAGGAATACGAAGACTACCAGGATGACGAGGCAAACCGACACGACCAAGGTTCTCTCTACAGTGAAGACCGAAGCCCGGATGGTGACGGTTCTATCGACATCCACAGTAGTCTTGATGCCCGCCGGCAGCACCGCCTCAAGAAACGGCAATTGCGCCTTGACGCGATCGACGGTGTCAATAATGTTGGCCCCAGGTTGGCGGAAGACGGTGAGCACTACCCCCCTGGTGCCGTCGATGTATCCGGCGGTGCGGATATTCTGCGTGGAGTCCACGACGTCGGCCACATCGGACAGACGGACAGCCTCACCGTTGTGATAGCCGACGATCAGGGGCCGATAGTCGACAGCGTCGGAGATCTGGTCGTTGGTGATGATGTCTTCGCTGATTCCGGCGTTGGAAAGCTGGCCCCTCGGCGAATGCGAGTTTTGCAGGCTGAGCACCGATTGTATGCTGCCGAGAGTAAGGCCGAAACTCTCCAGCTTGGTGGGGTTGACCTCGACGCGCACCGAAGGCGTACCACCGCCTTGTACGCCCACTTGCCCAACCCCCTGAATCTGCGAGAGCTTTTGCTCGAGGATAGTGGAGGCAAGATCGTAGAGCTTTGTCACCTCGTATTTGTTGGAGGTGAGGCTGATGATCATGATGGGCGAATCGGCCGGATTGATCTTGCGGTAGGAAGGGTTGGAAGGCAGATTCACCGGCAGATAGGTGCGGGCCGCGTTGATGGCCGCCTGCACGTCTCTTGCTGCGCCGTCGATATTGCGGCTCAGATCGAACTGCATGGTCACGTTGGTCGACCCCAGCGAGCTGGACGAGGTCATCTCGGTGATGCCGGCGATGTGGCTGAACTGGCGCTCCAGCGGCGTGGCTACCGAGGCCGCCATAATCTGCGCGCTGGCGCCGGGCAGGCCGGCGGAAACGCTGATGGTGGGAAAATCAACCTGCGGCAGCGGAGCCACCGGCAACACCACGAACGCGATAGCACCGGTGATGCATACCGCGATGGTGAGCAGCGTGGTGCCCACCGGCCGGCGGATGAATGGCGCCGAAAGATTCATGCGTTCTCCGCGCCCGGGCGCCCTTCAACGGCCAAGGGCATCTTCGAAAGACGCCGGCCCTTGACGCGCTCAGCGAGCCGGTCAAAGAAGATGTAAATCACTGGCGTGGTGTAAAACGTGAGCAATTGGCTCAACAGCAGCCCGCCGACCATGGCAATGCCCAGCGGCCGGCGCAGTTCCGAGCCCAGGCCGCCTCCGACCGCCAGCGGAAGGCCGGCTAGCAGCGCGGCCATGGTGGTCATCATGATCGGACGGAAACGCATCATGCTGGCTTCGTAAACTGCTTCCGTCGAATCCTTGCCGTGCTTGCGCTCGGCCTCCAGCGCGAAGTCCACAATCAGAATGCCGTTCTTCTTCACGATTCCAATGAGCAGGATGATGCCGATAATTCCCACGACGTTAAGATCCTGGCGGAAGAGCATGAGCGCGAGCAAAGCACCCACACCGGCCGAGGGCAGCGTGGAAATAATGGTTATCGGATGGATGAAGCTCTCATAAAGGATGCCAAGCACGATGTAGACAGCGACCAGAGCGGCAAGAATCAGCAGCGGCTCGTTGGAGAGAGAGTTGTGGAACGACGCCGCCGTGCCTTGGAAATCGGACTGCAGGCTGGCGGGGAACTTGAGGTTTTTCGCCACCTTGTCAATGTCGGTGATCGCCGTTCCCAATGAAGCGTTGGGCGCGAGATTAAATGAGACCGTGACCGAAGGGAACTGCCCCTGATGATTGATGGATAGTGCCTCGGTGGTGTCCGTCACCTGCGTGAACGCGCTGAGCGGAATGGCATTGGCGCCCGCCGCGGATGAGTTTGAATTCAGCGCGACTCCCGGCGCCGTGCCCCCAGCCAGAACCGTGGCCGGTGCGTTGACCGCCTGCGAGGACGGCGTATAGCGCACAGAAGTCGTGAGCGCGTTCGATCCCGCCGATGATGAAGCGGAAGAGGAAAACGATGTGGCGGCGCCTGCGCCGGTCGCACCCGACGATGCGTTCGACTGAATGTAGAGGTCGCTCAGCTTCTTCGGATCGAGCTGCCACTCGGGCTGGGCTTCCAGAATCACATGATATTGATTGAGCTGCGTATAAAGAGTGCTGATCTCGCGCTGTCCGTAAGCGTCGTAGAGCGTATTGTCGATCGTGGTGGGCGCAATGCCGAGCCGGGAGGCTGTCACCCGGTCGATCGCCAACTGGATGGCGCGCGCGCCGGTCTGCTGGTCCGTGGCCACATCTTCAAGCTCGGGCAACTTCTTCAACTGCGCCACGAACTTGTTGCTCCACTCGTTCAACTCGTCCGTGTCGGGATCCTCAAGCGTGTACTGGTACTGCGTGCGGCTGACGCGGTCGTCTACCGTAATGTCCTGTACCGGCTGCATATAAAGATGCATGCCGTGCACCTGGCTCAAACTGGTTTGCAGCCGGCGGATGACGTCGGAGGCGCCCACGCGCTGATTGATCGGCTTGAGGTTGATCGAGATGCGGCCGCTGTTCAGGGTGGTATTGATGCCGTCCGCGCCGATGAACGAAGACACGCTCTCGACGGCGGGGTCCTTCAGGATAATGCGCGCCAATTCCTGCTGCTTCTCGCTCATGGCGTCGAAAGAGATGGATTGCGATGCTTGCGAGATGCCCTGAATCACGCCGGTATCCTGCACCGGGAAGAATCCCTTGGGAATCACAACGTAGAGAACGATGGTCAATATGAGTGTGGCCACCGCCACCAAAAGGGTGACGGTCTGGTAACGCAGCACCACGCGCAATGTGCGCCCGTAAAAAGCAATCAGCCCGTTTACCGCTCGTTCCGAAGCTTGATAGAAGCGCCCCTCCTGGTCCTTGGGATTGTGGCGCAAGATGCGCGAACACATCATGGGTGTTAAAGTGAGCGAGACGACCGCCGAAATGACGATGGTGACCGCCAGCGTGACCGCGAACTCGCGGAAGAGGCGTCCAACAACATCGCCCATAAACAGCAGCGGGATGAGCACGGCGATCAGCGAAACGGTCAGCGACACGATGGTGAAACCGATCTGGCCCGCGCCGGTCAGCGCGGCTTCGAGCGGCGGCATGCCCTCTTCCAGAAAGCGGGTGATGTTCTCGATCATCACGATGGCGTCGTCGACCACAAAACCGGTGGAGATGGTCAGCGCCATCAGCGAAAGATTGTCCAGCGAGTAGCCGAGCAGGTACATCACCGCAAACGTGCCGATGAGCGAAACCGGAACGGCGATGCTGGGGATAATCGTGGCGCGCAGGCTGCGCAGAAACAAAAAGATGACCATCACCACCAGCGCGACCGTCAGCAACAGCTCAAACTCTACGTCGTGCACCGAGGCTTGAATGCTGGTGGTCATGTCAGTCAGCGTCGTGACCTTGATGCCTGCGGGCAGGTTTGCCTCCAGTTGAGGCAGAACCTTCTGGATTGAGTTGACAACGGTGATGGTGTTGGCGCCGGGTTGGCGCTGGATATTGAGAATCACCGCCGGCGTCAGATTCATCCACGCGGCCTGCTTGGTGTTCTCCACGCCATTGACCACGTTGGCAATATCTTTGACGAAGACTGGCGCGCCATTGCTGTACGAGACCACAACGTTGCCGTAGTCGTTGGCGCTTGTGATCTGGTCGTTGGCGTCGATCTGGTAGTCTTGGCGCGGTCCATCGAAGTTGCCCTTGGCGGAGTTCACGCTGGCCTGCGTCAAGGCCGTGCGCACATCTTCCAGGTTCAATCCGTGGGCCGACAACGCTACTGGGTTCACCTGGATGCGGACCGCGGGCTTCTGGCCGCCGCTGATGCTGACCAGCCCCACTCCAGTCAACTGCGAAAGCCTGGGCGCCAGGCGCGTGTCGACCATGTCCTCAACCTGCGAAAGCGGCAGGTTGTCGGAGGTAATCGCCAGCGTCAGGACCGGTGCGTCGGCGGGATTGGTCTTGGTGTATACCGGCGGGACCGGCAAATCGGAAGGCAGAAACGTCTGGCCTCCGTTGATCGCCGACTGCACCTCTTCCTCGCCGACGTCGAGCGAGAGCGAAAGACTGAACTGAAGAACGATGACCGACACGCCGCCCGCGCTGGTCGAAGTCATCTGGCTCAGCCCCTGCATCTGGCCAAACTGGCGTTCCAGGGGCGCCGTGATGGTCGTCGCCACTACGTCCGGGCTGGCTCCGGGATAGAAGGTGACTACCTGGATCGTCGGGTAGTCCACCTCCGGCAGCGCCGATACAGGCAGTTGGAAAAAAGAAACCAGACCTGCCAGCAGAATTGCGGCCATCAGCAGCGAGGTAGCGACCGGCCGCAGGATGAATGGCCGAGATGGGCTCATGGAACGGCCTCGGTGGTATCGGAAGATGTGGACGGAATCGTAACCTTCGATAGGACAATGGGTGATCCGTTCGTCAACTTTTGAAAGCTGCTGTTGGCCACGACATCTCCTGGTTTGATGCCTGTCACCGCGGTGTTTCCTTGATCCGAGATTCCCGACTTCACGGTCCTCATCACGGCTTTGTTGTTTTGGATGAGATAAACAAAGTCCGCGGCGCCATTGTGCTGAACCGCCGACGAAGGAATCAGAGTCTGGTTATCGAGCGTTTTCACCAGCAGGCGCGTGTTGACAAACTGGTTGGGGAAAAGCAGTCCGTTCGAGTTGTCGAATTGTGCGCGCAGTTTCACGGTCCCGGTAACCGTGTCGATCTGGTTGTCGACAGTGATCAATTTCCCTTTTGCCAGTTGCGTTTGCTGCGTGCGGTCATAGGCTTCCACCGGGAGCGCTTTGCCGCCGCGCATCTGTTGCATAACCTGAGGCAGGCTGTCCTCGGCCAGTGTGAAAATCACGGTGATGGGATGAATCTGCGCAACCACTGCAAGCGGGGTGCTGGAGTTCGCCGTCACCAGATTGCCCGGATCGACGAGCCGCAATCCCACCCGTCCATCGATTGGCGACATAATGTGGCAGAAGCCCACTTGAACCTGGTCATATTGGACGGTGCCCTGGTCGTTTTGCACCGTGCCCTGATCCTGGAGCACGATCTTTTCCTGGTCCTCCAGTGTCTGGCGGGGAATGGCATTCTTGGCCCATGCAGCCTGATAGCGCGTCTGATCCATCTGTGCTTCGGCCAGCAGGTTCTGGTCGCGGTTAAGGGTACCCTGCGCCTGGGCAAGCTGCGCCTCGTAGGGCCGGGAATCGATATCGATCAGTGGAGCGCCTTTGCGAACATCCTGCCCCTCGCGGTAATGGACAGCCGTGATCACGCCCGTCACCTGCGCCGTGATTGAGTCGGTGTACGTCGGTGTCACCGTCCCGATGGCATCGAGATAAACGCCGATGCTGCCCTTGGTTGCGGTGGCGACGGTAACCGGCACTTGCGCGCCCGCCGCGCCGCCGCGCGCGCCTCCCGCAGCAGGGGTTGAGCTGGCGCTATGCTGCTTCCACACCCACACAAACAGGAGCGCAAAAAGCACAAGAATGATCACCCAGATCCAGCGGTGGCGGCGTTTTTTTGTTGAATCTGCGGGCGGTTGCCCAGGGTCAGAATTTGAAACAGACAAAGGTTGGTCCATCGCCTTCTTCTTTTCTTATGTCCGGTTACGAGCATTCGGTTTGATAGGGACATTTTCTCATATTTGAATTGGTGCCGGGACGCACAAGCCATCCCGCTCGCGCCACGCGTGCCGGAATGGTACGAAGCGTTCGCGCATGGATCGCCGCCACCTAATTTCAGGGCAGGCACCGGCAATCGGAGTTCGGCGAGGCGCAAATCAACGCGCCGCGCGCACAGGCACGTTATTGCACGGACGAATCAGGTCGGCGAAAAGTTGCACGAAGGCTCAAGGTGTGGAATGAACCTCCCATTCTGGGCAGGTTGGACTCATGAAATAGTTCCCAAGCGTTGCTTCAATCGCCGTGGACGCTGGCGGTGGTCGATCAGCGAACCTCAAAGCGTGAGGAAAATCGCGCCACCTTCCACAGCGAGTTCGATGCCGGCAGCCTTGGCCGCTTCCTCGAGCGCGGCGCTCAGCATCACCACCGGGTCCGGGCTCACATCAAGCCGGCGCATAAGCCCTTCGCCTTTCTTCGTACCGGCGGAAAGCGTAATTTTCAATCCCCGGCGCTTGCATCGCACCGCGGTCCCATCCTCGAGTTTGGTGTTCATCGGCTTGATGTAGGCGTCGATGTAGTGAACCCCGACGCCGGATTTATCTTCCGTCTTCCCGGGAAGCTTGTTTTCAGCATCCGGATTCACATCACAAAGCTTGACTTTCACGTTGCGCTCCCACTGTTCGATTTTTAGGAGGTTCGATTCCTTTTGCTTCGAGAAACTCGTCCATCACTTTTCTGAATGCACGAATATGGTCGGGCGTGCTGCCGCAGCAGGCGCCGATGATGTTCGTGCCCGCCTCAAGCAGAGGCAGCACACCCTTCACCATCTGCTCCGGCGTCTCGTCGTACACAATCTTCATATTCACCAGGCGGGGCTTGCCGCCGTTTGGCTGCACCATCACAGGCAGCTTGGTCGCACTCTTGTATCTTTCCACTGCCAGGAGCGCGTGCGGCATATCCATTCCCGTGCCGCAATTCAGCGCAACGATATCTGCGCCGTGCTCCTCCATGAATTCGGCAGCGCGTTCCGGCTCAATGCCCATCATGGTGCGGAAAGTCGAGCCATCGAGCGTTACGTCATAGGCCATCGATCCGATGATGCATTTTGCGCCGGCTTTTTGCGCCGACTCAATGCCGATCAACAGCTCTTCGAGCGACGTCTGCGTCTCCACGATGATGGCGTCCGCACCGCCCTCGACCAGTGCCGCCGCCTGCTCTTCGAAGGCGCTGCGAACCTGGGCCTCAGTGAAGTCGCCAAACGGCTCGAGCAGTCCCCCGAAAGGGCCAATGTCGCCGAGCACGTATCCTTCTTCGCTGCCGAAGGCCTGTCGCGCGATTTGCACGCCCGCCTTGTTGACCTCGGCCACGTGCTCCGATTCGCCATGCCGGTTGAGCATGATGCGCGATCCGCCAAAAGTATTGGTAATGATGCAGTCGGAGCCGGCATCGGCATACCGCCGTTGGATGACGAGCACGCGCTCCGAGTGCGTCAGATTCCAGGCCTCGCCGCAGTTGCCCTGTTCCAAACCGGCAATCATCAACTGCGTGCCCATCGCTCCATCGCCGAGCAAAGGCCGCTCCACGGCTGCCTCGTGCAATAGCTTTTTCATGAGGTCTCAGTCTCCTCGCTCAATTCCTTTTGTACCAGAGCGAAGTGGATGGTTTCGAGAACCAGGCCCCATTTGTGATTGCGGCTCGACGCTTCGCAATAGCAGCCGGCGCCGTTCGGTTCGCGCCGCCACGCCAGAACCGAATTCAGGCGCTGTCCAATCAGAGGCTTCTCGCTCTCGATATCGGCCATCAGGCTCTCAGGATCCTCAACATACTTGCACATCGCCATGTGGCCGGTATCGCCCGGGGCCGGGCCGCAACTCTGCTCCAGAATCGGATATCCTTCGTCGCGCGGCCCCAGCTTCACGTTGTAGATGAAAGCCAGCGGACGGCCCATATTCGTGCAAGTCGTGCCGTCATAGCGGAACGTAGCGTCGATCGATCCGTCCGGACTGGACCGCATTGCAAGGCGCTCTGCTGACCATCGTTGCAAGGCCTTGCGATTCACGGTGTACTGCGCGTCGGAATCCAGCACTTTGATTCGCATCGGGAGTGGCTCGCCGGTTGGCCGCGGAGCTCGTTTGTAAGGCGCGCGCCTGTATTGGCATGGCCCGAACGAGCAGCTTTCACACGGAACCAGGCTGGTTAGCCGTTGCAGGCGCTCCGCGTGACGCGTCACGCCGAAAATCGCAAGTTGGGCCTTCTTGGGGCGCAACATGCCGGAATCGAATACATCCAGACGGGAAGGGAACAGCTCGCTTCGCGTTTGCTTGATCAATTCCAGAAGACGTGGCTGCTCCGCTACGTCCCAATCGGGATAGCCGGGGCTGGAGTGAGGCAGCACAGCCATTCCTCGCCGTTCCGCCCATTCGCAAAGACGTGCCCCGGCAATTGTGGTCAGGTGCTCAACCACAGCCGAGGCAAACACCTCAAGGAAAAAGTATTCGTCAGGTTTCTCCTGACTCCAGCGTCTCCGCGCCTCTTCCTCGGCCTCTGGGCCCGCCCCAACAGCAACCAAAATTGCGCTGTGTGCCTCGGCCTGCTCGAGCGCTTTATGCAGGCGCTTGCTATTGAAGACCACGCCGTCAATTCGAATCGTATCGGCATCGGCGTCGAATTCCACGCTCTCCGCCTGCCGCGCATAAAACCATGGGCGGCCCTGCTTCGCATACCAATCGCGCGCCCAATCCGCCAACTCGCGGGCGCGCCCTTCCAGCACCCAGCCGCGGGGATAACCGAGAAGCCGCGCATACTCCTGCGGCGATACGTCCACGCCGGCCAGCGTGTCCGCAATCTCGATGGCTTCGGCTACCTGGCGCATGAAATCGGCTCCACAGCCTTAAACTGACAGCCTTCCACGAAGAAATCGAAGAAGTTCGGGTGCGTCTCCAGCCGGCAATGTTGCACTTTTCTCACCAGCTCTTCGAGTTCCTGGCGTCTTGATTTCGACAGCAAAGCGATCGTCGCGCCTTCAATCGCCAGATTGCCCGCTCTGACGAACTTCTCCGGCGCGAGATTCGGCACGAGCCCGATCCGTTTCGAGGCTTCCACATTGATGTGACGTCCAAAGCCCCCAGCAAGGTAAAACACGTCAAGTTCGTCAAAGTCGATGCCGTAAGTATTGAAGACGACTTGAATCCCCGCGACATTGGCGCCCTTGGCTTGAGCCAGTTCATTCACGTCGCTCTCCAGCAGGTAAACGTCGCTGTTTTCCCCATGGCAGAGATCGATGCGATGCACGTCGTCCTCGAATCGACCTCGCTCGTTCATCCGGCCGGTGCGGAGCAGCTCGCTCAGCAGATCGACCAGGCCCGACCCGCAAATGCCCTCCGGCGCTGCGTCGCCGATGACGCGAATCTGGAATTTCCCGTCCTGGCCAATCGCGACTTCCTCAATGGCGCCGTCCAAAGCAGGCATGCCGCAGGCAATGGCTCCGCCTTCGAAAGCCGGCCCCGCCGGGCACGACGCCGCGAGAATCCGATCCTTGTTTCCGACCACCAGCTCGGTGTTGGTACCGATGTCCATGATCGCGATCAGCCGCTCCTCGTGCGCAAGATCCGCGGCCAGCATACACGCGGCGGCATCGGCTCCCACGTGTCCGCTGATGATGGGAGCGCCGTACACGCGGGCTTTGGGATGAATCGGCAAAAGGCTGCGCAGGCCACTCTCGACAAGGCTCGTCGTGACGCGCTTGCCTTCGGCGAATTCGATCTCCGTAATCGACCTGTACGGAGTCTGGCCGATCGAATACACGTTCTGCCGGAAGAAAAGATCGCGCATGGTGGAGTTGCCAACCACCACCATCTCGTAAATCGTCTTCGGATCGATGGGGAATTTCTCGATCGCGTGGCTCAGGTATCCAGCCAGCGTCCGCATCAACAATCTTCCCGGATGGCTGGTGTCATAGGCGATGCGCGACATGATCTCCGAGCCGCCGAAGCGCTGCGGATTCTCAAACGACGTGTCCGCAATCAACTCACCGCTTTCGAGATCCATCAGGCGCACCACCACGGTCGTCGTTCCCAGGTCCATGGCGATGCCGTGAATCGGCCCGGTGGATCGTTCCACTTCGATTCCATCAATCAGGATGCGGTCGCCGTCGCGTGTGACGGCGGGATCGAGCGCAAGCGCCTGACCGCTTGAAGGCAGTCCGTACGCTTGGCGCTCGATCCGCATGTGTCCGCGCCGCATGGTGTGGCAGCGAACCTGGCGGCTCGAGCCGGTGACGAATGTCTGGCAGGAGAGGCGAAAGTTTCCCTTCAGATGGCACTCCGCCTCGGTCGCCGGCGAAAGTGCTTCCATGCCTTCGACCACCTCGACCATGCATTCCTTGCATTTGCCTTGCTTGCGGCACGAGGTGGGAACGTCGATGCCCATGGCCTCGGCTTGATCGAAGAGAGAGAGGCCCGCTTGGGCCTCGGTCGATTGTCCGTTGATGATTAGCGTGACGGCCATTTTCGGGAAGCGTCTACCATCCCTTCGCCTCGAGCTCCGCTTTCAGCGCCTCTGCCACTTCTTCCGCGGTTCCCTCGCGCTCCTGCTCATCGCTCCACTTCCATTGCGCCAGATAGTCGTCGGAATCCTGCAACCCGCGCATGGCGGCCAGGCGATCGATGTGTTCCATGAATCGCCCATCCAACTGCACGGTCACATCGTCGGTCCCGTCATCGGCCTTAATCTGAGTCGGGACTTCCTGCCAATAGAGGATCTTGTAAGTGGCCATTGGGGTCACACGTGTCCTGACAGCCGCAGGAACAAATCCACGGCAGCGGAAGCATTGGCTCCATATCCGTCGGCGCCAATCTCGTCGGCAAACATCTGGCTGATGGGAGCGCCGCCCACCGCCATCTTGATCTCCGAGTGGCCCGCCGCATGGAACCCTTCGATCACGGTCTTCATGTACATCATGGTGGTCGTCAGCAGTGCGCTCATGCCGACGATGTTCGGTTTGTATTTCTCGGCAGCGGCCATGAACTTATCGAAACTCTGATCTACGCCGATGTCATGAACCTCAAAACCTGCGCCCTCGGCCATCATGCCCACCAGGTTTTTGCCGATATCGTGCAAATCGCCGCGGACGGTGCCCATTAGCAGCACGCCTTTCGGCTTCGTTCCGCCGTCCTTCGATGTGAGCAGAGGTTTCAGCACCCCCATGCCCGCCTTCATCGCTCGCGCCGCAATCAGAACCTCCGGCACATAGAGCACGTTGTGCTTGAAGTCCTCGCCCACTACGCTCATGCCGGCAATCAGTCCATCGGTCAGCACCTCCTGCGCGGAACGGCCTTCGGCCAGAGCTTCTTTGGTCAGCCGCTCCACCTCGCCGGCGTTTCCTTCGTACAAGTGTTGGTTCATCAAGGCATAATCGGGCATCGAATCGTTTCCTCAGCGAGCGCTTGCCACCGCTCCCGCGGCGCGTTTGGAGTTGAATTCTTCAAGTGCTTCAAGCATGGCCAGAATATTTTCGCGCGGCATTCCAGGGCTGGTGCCGCCGCCGACGGAAAGAATGATGCCTTCGCCGCCAGAGCCCTCCAGCACTTCGAGAGTTTCGTCCTTCACTTCCTCAGGAGTTCCGCGAACGGCCACTTCCAGTGGATTCACATTGCCCATCAGGCACATCCGGTCGCCTATGCGCCGTTTCACCTCGGTAATGTGCCGCTGCTTGCCCCAGTTCAGCACGTTGAATCCAGTGTCGGGCAAGTGGTCAAGGCAGGCGTCCACTTCGGCGTCGTTGTGATACAGCTTCACCCAATCCTTGGGAAACGCATCGCAGATGCGCTTCAAATAAGGATGCGCGAACTCCAGGTAATGCTCCTCGTTCACGAACCCCACAATGTCGTCGAGGATGAAGATGCTCTCCACCGTATCGCCTATCACCTTCTGCTGCGCCTTCAGCCAGTCGATGATCACCCGCGTGCACAGGTCGAGCAGCTTATGCGCGCCCTTGGGGTCTTCCACCAGATCGATCATGAATTCCGTCGTCCCGCGCACGAATCCTGCCGTGCACATCGGTCCGCGCGAGGTCACCATGGGCAGAATGTATCCGGCATCCAAAATCCGCTGGCGCGCCATTCCGATGCGATGCAGAGTCAGGCCCGCAAATCCGTCGGCCTCCACTTCGTATTCGGGGAAGCTGTCGATATCCTCCAGGCGGTAAAGCGTGTGGTACTCGCTGGGTGTATTGTCCTGCCAGAACTTGATCTTTGCGCCCAGTACCGAGGGCTCCGCCGCCATCCCGTATTCCATCCACCATGAGGGGATGAAGATGATGTCAGGGAATTCGCGCATGATCTTCAAATTCGACTGAAACCAGAGCTCGGGATCCAGAAAATAGTCTAGGTGTTTGATTCCAAGGTATCCGGGAATCCATGGGCTATCGACAATCAACGCCATCGGGATCTTGTCCAGCTTCTCGCGTCGCACTGCTCGCTTGAATGTTTCCCACTGTTCCGGCCGCATACTTTTCCTCCCGATCACCTTTCGTGATCCATACCCCTGACCAGCTTCTACACCCGAATGAGCGACCTCCTCGCCATCCGTCTTGCCCAAATGCAAACCCGCTTGCTTACGTTATGTGAAGCTCTTAACCCACGCTCGAACCGCACCGATCACGCAGTCCGTACGAACCTAAGTGCAATCTTTCTTATCATATAGGATTTTGTTCGACTGTCGTAATAATTACGGCTCACGTAATCATAATGTATGCGCGACAGAACGCACAAGAGAGTTTGAGATTTCGCTTGACAGACTGCCAGCCGGCCAATCCGTACCCCCGGTCCTGAATGGGGAATCGTCTGACGCAGGGGATGTCTCTAGAACCGGTCTCGCTAATGTATCTGGTGAATAAACTCTTGTGTTTGGGCGGTGGTTGCAGCAAACCAGAAGTATGGTTGATTTGAGTGATTTTCAATGGGAATGCGTGCGGGCCGTTTGGGTCCGAAATTAAAACCCGAGCAGGGAGAACGAATGCAAGCCGGTCCTGTAGGGACGGCGCAGAGAAAGCTCGAGGCTTCAGCCCGTACATTCATCAGACGGAGCGGGTCAGCTTGGATCTGTTTTGAAAGGGCGCTACGCAACACGACTCTCCATCAGCGAGCGGCGGGCGCGCCCGATCCGGCGTTGGCGAGAGCCACTGGGTCGCTGGGATCTCCGGTTTCTCCAGAAGCTGCAACGTAGGCGATACGGTACCGTACCTGCGTATTGCCCGCGGGCGGATAGTCGCTTGCCGTCGTTCCGTCGATGGGGCCTGCAATGCGAATCCAACCGCCCGTAGGAGCGTCCTGGCGCTCGATGACTACGCTGAGGCCTGCCGTGGCTTTAGCGAATTGCAGCGTGACGCCGGTCGATGGCTGGCTCATCGCTTTGAGCAACGGCGCTGCGGGCTTGGGTATCGTGGCCGACCCGACGCGGACGATCACGGGATCAGTGACGTCGCTGCGATTGCCGGCTGAATCAACGGCGGCCAGGCGATAAAAGTACGTGTTGCCGGGACTGACGTAGAGGTCCTGATAGTCGCGCGCGCTGCCAGGCAACGGATCGCCGAGCACAACGCCCTGGTCGGCGGCATTGCCTGAGCGCAGGACGAGAAACTGCGCCGTGCGCTCCTCGGGCATGGCCGGAGCAAACATCAACACCACCTTGCCGCCCGCGCCGGATGCGCTTGTGATGGTGGGCTCGCCGGGCAACGAACGATCCGCGAGAGTCACTTCGACCGCATTGCTCGGCGGACCTTCGGCATTGTCGAGCGCAACGGCGAGAACGCGGTACTCGAGCATGTCTCCCGATGCCGTGCCAATATAGTCGTCGTACAGAGGCTCGGGAACAACGCGCGGATTCAGGCGAACCCAGTTTGTGGACACGGCCGAGCCCGGTCCGGGGGGTGCAGCGGCGCTGCGCTCCACAAAATAGCCTGCCACAGGAAAACTGACGGGCGTCCAGGTAAGCCGTACGCGGGTCTGGCCCGCATCAGCGGCAAGACCGGTGACGGCAGGCGGTGCGCCGGGATTCGTCGGGATGGCGCTGGCGGCGAATGACGGCGGGCCGAGATCGCCACGTGGGCCAACGGCGCGCACGCGATAGTAGTAGGATGTCCCGCCGCGCAGGTTATCGTCCTCATATACTGGCCCGTACCCGGTGGCAGCGCCTGCGTCATCAGCGTCTCCCAGGGGCCGTTCGCCATGAACGATCGCTCCACCACATAGCCGGCGAGATTGGGTTTCTGCCCGGCAGTCCAGGTCACCACAATTTTGCCCGGCGATCCCGCCGCCTGCACCACAGCCGGTGGCGCGAGCGCGCGAAAGTCCGGGAAGAAGATGCGAATCGAGGAAGGCTGGCTCCGGCGACCGAAGGCGTCCACGGTGTAGATCTTGTAGACCACGGCTGTGTTCGGTGGCGCGCTGCGGTCCACCACCAGCGCGAGCTTCGGATTCCATTGCGTGCCGACAACAAACGGCTTGACACTGATGGAGCTTCCATTCCGCTCAACCACACACGAAATGGCGGGCAGCGCACGATTCTCAGCTGGTGGATTCCAGGAGAGCGAGACACCGGTCTCATCCACCTTCGCCTGAACGCCATCGGGCGAAGGAGGCAGCACCGTGGCCTGCGATACATCCACCGGCGGCGAGACGAGCTTGAGGCCCGTGGGGTTGCCTTGGGCGTCAAGGCCCTGGATGGTGTAGGCGCGCGCACCGGGCGAAACGTTGGCGAGGGTCGCATAGAGGCCTAGGGCGCGAGCGAAGTTCAGATCGCTGAAGGCGCGCAGCCCGAGCAAGTTGATGAAGTTTTGCTGCTGCTTCTCGTTGGCCTGCGGCTTGCCGAGCACATCGGGCAACCGTTTGATGGTGTCGGCGTCTTCAATCGGCAAAGCGGCGAGCGCCGCTGCATCGCCCATCGCTACGTGCGGAATAAGCGTGCTTCCCGAAGTATCGGAGACGCTCCAGCCGCCCGCCGGCCATTGCTGCGCAGGAGGAAACCATAACAATTGGATGTTTCCCCGGCCATCCGAGGCGGCAAAAGCAGCGCCGCCGTTCTGCTGCGCCGTGCAGATCAACGGCGCAGCAGAGTGCCGATGGCAGCGAGTTTGCCGAAAACTCTCCTCATAGATGCACCGAGAAAGATACGCTGCCCAATGGCCAGGGCAGGCCAAGCGAAGCGCTGGCGTCAATATCGAGCGGCATCGCCTCTGCGTGAATTTGCGCGCTGACCCAATCGGAAACACAGACACCTGACACGCACACGCCGGCGCTTGCATTGGCCGAAAAGTCGCCGGAGATGTGGGGCTGCGGCGTGATCGTGACGCCCGCGTCGATGCTGCCTTTCACATAAGTCGACGCCACCGAGTTGTCGCCGACTTCGAGGTCGATGCTCACCCCGCCTCCCATGGCGAGTCCCTGGTCCGACAGCATGAAGTACATGTCGGCATCGGAGACGAGGAAGTGACCCTGAATCCGCGGGCCTTCTTTCTTGCCGGCATCGATGTGCCATGGTCCGTTGCCAAAGTGCAGATCGACGGCGGCGTTGTTCGCACTACTGCCCAGATCGAGCGAGGCCAATCCGTCCATGAACGACAATTGGCCCCACAAGCGTCCGTCGAAGTTTCCGCCCGCGTATTGGAAGTACCCCTGAAAATCGCCATTGCCATTGTCGGCCAGCTTGAGCAACCAGGCGTGAAAGTCCATGCGCGCGCCGGCATCCTGGCCGCTGGCCTTGATGGTGAGATCGCCGTCGAGTGTGTAGGTGAAATGATCGGGCATGCCCACCCGCATGCCTGCGTAAAAGAGGAACGAGTTGTCGTAGACGGGGCTCGCTGCGTTCAGGTCGCCCGTGTCGGTGAATGCGTTGATGGGGAAGTTGTGGCCCATGCCGCCGGAAATCGAGTAGAGGTTCATGATTGGCGGCACGGGAACGATGGGAACGCCCGTATCGCCGAGGCTGATGATAGCGCGCGTCAGCCAGTAGTCGTGCCCGTTGCCGTAGCCCAGCCGGAACTGCGCCGTAACCGGCGGCCCGTCAAGCTCGCTCAAATCCACTGTCCCGGAGTACTCGGTTGTGCCGCCACCGTTGTATAGCGGGTGCACTTTGGCGTCGGAGCTCGGCTGCCCAGAGGGATACGGCACGTCAACCGTGAACGGAGAATTTGTCGGACCTTGCTGGGTGATGTTGGTGCCCGACTCATCGAGCTCGTAGTTCACCTGCATCGGCGCGGCCGCCATCACTTCAGACAAGTGAACGTGAGTGCTGAACTGCGCGGTGAAGATCTGACTGCCACTAATCGGTACTGTGATGTGCGCGGAGACCAGATCGACGGGCGTGGGGCCGAGCTTGGCACTGCCGCCTAGCGGAACGTCGATCGAACTTGCGCTGTTCGCGAGATAGGCGCGGCCATCCATGCCGAAGATGAACGGCGTAAGCGGAATCGTGGTGAAGGTCTTGCCTTCGGCGTTGAAGGTGTAGGTCGTGGAGGTCTGCACCGCCCAGCCGTGGCCCTGCACCTGGGTGAAGACAAGATTCTTCGCCGTGAAGGAGACGTTGCCGTACGTCTTTGTGACGGTAGCGGGGCTGGTGGGGAACGTGATCGAGGCCTGTTGGCCGCCGCCCGACTGCAGATGTGCGTCGCCCTGAATGTGCGTATCGAGCCACGGAACGTAGATGTCCATGCCGTAGTAGGTGGCAGTCAAATCTCCCTGGCCGGGCGCGGCGGTCGCCACGAGCTTTTGAAAGTCGACTGTGCCGTCCTCGTAATTCGAGTGGAACTGGCCGGTGGTCAGGCTGCCGCAGAGGCCGCCGCCGATCACGCCCCAATCGCTGACCGTGGGCTCGAGCGCAGACGCGGCCACAAGACCCATCGTGTACGGAACGACTGTGAGCGTTGGGAAGCGAACGCCCACCCAGTCGCCCCCGCTCAGGCCGCCGCAGAGCGGTCCCGCGGCGTCGCCGCCATTGTGACTCAGGTCGATGCGCACGTTGTTCGATTGCATCTGGAACGCGCTCCAGCCGATGATCGTCGAAGGCAGCGTCAGCCCATCCTTCATCCAGTCGTCGTTGGCGTGGAGCTCCGAGGTCACTCCATTCCACGATTGCGGCTTCTCCACCCCGGGCAGGCGCGGCGTGTCGTCACTCAGCGTCAGGCTGAGTGTCGCGTCCACTTCTCCTTGTGTCGCGCCGCCTTGGGACGATGTGTGGCCCTGGATGAGATCGACGGTTCCTGTCACTCCGGGCGCGCTGGCGTGAAGCGTGATGCCGGGCGAGACGTCGATGGTTCCTGATGTGACCGTGTGGCCGTCAGGAACGCTCCAGTTGGTGAAGCTGATGGGAATGGGCTGATAGATATCGTAGCCACCGCTCGACTGATTGGCGAGATGAATGATGAGATTGCCGTTCCCGCTGTACTGTGTGCCCTGCTGCGTGACGTGCCCCTGAATGTCTTCTACCTCGAAGGCTCCGCCGCTCGTCACCGGGAATAGGAACTTGCATGGCTTGGTCGGGTCGGACGCAACCACTTCGTAGTGGCTGACCTTCGACTCCATGTGCGAGTCCGGCGGGGGTTTCGCCGCGGTGAGCGAGACAACGCGCTGCGAGGCGTCGTTAACGTACTGCACGGCTCCCAGCCCGGTGACACTGTGGTTCGAACTTGAAAGGATGCCGACCTTCAGCGGAGGCAGATTGCTGCCCGCCGGAGGCGAAAGCGAGTTCAGCAGCGACTGCGCCTGCGCGCCGGCATCCGCATCGATGCTCTTGCTACTATCTCCGGCAATCTTGCCCACCGCCTCGCGGACTCCGAGCGGCAGATTAGGCAGAGCCGGGTCGGGTGCAATGTCGGCTTCCACGCTCACTGCGTGCATGCCCACGTCTTTGGTCGTGAGCGGCGACGGTGTATCAAATGGTTCGCTTTGCGAAACAATGATCGGCGGCTCGGTCACAATAGCCAACAGTTTGCCCACCTCGACCGGGTGCGGATGTGCGATAAGCTTCCGTTGCTCTGACGGTCCCAGCGCAAACGTTTGCTGCATGGTTGTGCCGTCAACGTTCCAGGTTACTTGGACTTCGCCGGCCCCATAGTAGCCGATTTGCGACTGCGCGACTGCGGCGTCGTCGCAGGTACTGCAGGTGGCATCGGCGGTCACGTTGCCACCGCCGGGTCGTATCGGCTCGATGGTCAACTTGGGCTGTCCCGGAGCAGGTGCCTGTGCGGGCTTCGTCTCAAGAGTGGGCATGTGCGCGGGTGCCGGCGTTACAGGCGCGGGCGCAGCCTGATTCCCCAAGTCGCCCATCGCGCCTGGGGCCAGATGGACGGGCAACTTGGATGGCCCATTGTCGTGGCCGGGATAATCCGGGTCAGCAATCGATTTCAGGTGCAACGGCCCATCGGCGGTCAGATCTTCTGGATAGGTGAGTGTCTGGTGCGCGCAGAAAACCATGTACGCGCGCGATGCGATCGCCGAAAGATCGGGGCCTGCCGGCGCATTGCTGCCTGATCCTTGAGGTGCGCTGCCGCCTTTCAGAGAGACCGGCATCGCTCCTTGTGACAGAACTGACTGGAATGCGCTGCCCACCGAGCTTTGTTGCGTGGCGCCTCCGCCAGGCATCACCAGCTTGCCCAGCGTAGCCACCTGCAGGAATGGTGAATTGGCGGGCCCATCCACGCTTGCCGACAGCAGCGACGCGTTGATGTGTTGCGCATCGGCTTCAGAAAGCTGAAACACGCGGATGATGTATTTGCCGGGGTTGTTGTACGGGTGGAAGTACACTCCCTCGGCTTGCAGCTTTGAACCCGACGTAGTGTTCGGCGCTGGCAGCGTCAGGCCCTCGCCGCGGCTCCAGTTCGTCATGTTCGGGTCGGTGGGCGCCGGAGAGAGCGATTCGATCGTTCCGTCACCCCAATCGACGAAGACGTTATCCATCGCCACTTGCCCGACCTGGCCGAAGAGACAATTGGCGCACTTCGAACCTGGCGTATCAATCAAATTGGGATGGGATGCATACGGTGAATCCGTCAGATTGAATTTGCCGGTAACGGCAAAACGATCGCCGACATAGCTGTTCGGATCATTTCCGCTCGCATCGATGTCCACCGCTTGCAGTCCGGTGCCAACCCCGCCTGTAGGGCAGCTCATTCCCGTGGGGGCGGCGGGCCGGTCGAGCGGCCAGCGATCCGAAACTTCAACTTCGATATCGGTCGTCTGCGGCTGGGTCGGTGCCTGGTTCGCTTGCGAAGCCGCCGCATTCTGAGCGTTCACCATGTAGTTCTGCGCGGTCGATTGCGCGCTGCCCGATTTCGTCGGCGGATTGGCCGCTTGCGGCGCTACGCCGTTGGTGTTGTACGTGTGATATCCAACCACCTCCCATTGCAGATCGCCCTCAGCCAGCTGCGGGCTGGAACTCGACGGCGCCGGAGGCCCGAAGAGCTTGACGCCGTTGATCACATTGACCGTCGGTGTGCTGTCAGAACCGGCCTTCATCGGGAGGAGCTTGACCGCCGGGATATTCTCCAGCACCTGCGCGAGGAAGGCCGCATCCGGGCGGAAGTAATTGGGAACCATCTTGAGCGTTCCGCCGAAGAACGGAATCTCAATGCCGTTCAGGCGCTTTGAACCGAGCAGTGTTTTGCCATCTTTCGCGTAAATGTTAAGGACGTAGTAATCGGCAAGCCCCGGGTTCTGCTCGTGCCATTGGAACTTCGCATCGTCATCGAGCACCGGAACGCCGTAGTGTTCTTCGATCTCCCCTTCCCACTGATCGCCCCACTGCGGCGTGTCAAGAACAATCTTGCCCATAGGAAAGTTCTGCAGGGTGATGGGCGTGATCTTGAGCGACGGCGGAGGTCCCTGGGTGACCGTCGGCGCAATCACGTCGAGCATGCGCCGGCCCGTGACTTGCTGTTGTTCCGGCGTTTCGAGCGTAATGTCACGCCCGCCAGGCAGCGCCGTTGCCAGCGCGCTCACTGTCACGTGAATCTCGGTGCTGTTCACGTAGCGTGCCGGCCCCGCGGCAAAGACCGCCGCTGGAATTCCCGCGCCCACGCTGAAGGTCGCTTGAATTCCGGGAACGAAGTTGGTGCCTTCAATAGCGATATCGACGTTCTGGGCGCCTGCAGTGATCTGGCTCGGAACCAGCCGAAGAATCTGCATGGGAGCGGCTTGCGGATTTGGTAAACCCGGAGTGACGGTGAAGGTATTCGGCGCTGGCGTGCGGTAGTTGCCGGCCAGCAGTGTCACCGAGCGGGGACCCAGCGGCGCATTCGCGGCAATCGCGATTTGCGTTTGCACCTCGTTCGCATTCAACAAATTGCTGTGCCTTATGGTCAGGCCCGTCGAGGGGATCAACTGCAGGCTCTCATTCGCAACGAAGTTGGCTCCAGAAAGGGTGAGCAGAATCGTCGTTCCCTGCTTGCCCGAAAGCGGCGACATTTCTTTAATCGCAGGCGCAGGCGCTCCGCAGGCCGTCGCAAGTGCGCCATTAGGGCAACCCGGCGGTTGCGGCGCCGCGGCGATCACCTTGAATGGAATCCCCGCGATTAGATCGTGATCCGCGTCCTCGACGTCGACTCGGTAGCTGCCAACAGCGGCGGTTGCGGCGATCTGCACCTGGGCGACAATCTGCATCGGCGAGACCGCCGAAATGCTGCTCACGTTCAAGCCCTGCGAAGGTGTGAAGAGCAGCTTGAGCAGCCGCGAAGTGAAATTCGTTCCAGTAAACGTGAGTGTGACTTTAGTTCCCTGCGTTCCATGCGTAGGGCTGTACGACGTGAGTGAAGGATGGCCATGTGGGGCGGCTTGTCCCCCCCGCGCGACTTGCCAGCACGATCGCAAAGGCGGCGAGCAACACGCGAGCCATCGACGTAGAGCACAGCCCCACGCTTTGCTTCCGTCCCAGAATCGAGTTAGTTTGCGCCGTCCGCATGCATTCTTCTCAGAAAGTCTTCTTGTGTCCCCACGCGAAGGTCCAGATGGCCACAAGCTGCGTTGAGGCCGTGTCGATGCGGTTCACGTTGTCGTGATTCTGGTTGTAACTGCCCTGCGCCGAGAGCGTGCTTGTCTTCAGCCAGCCGGGAAGCGTCCATGCCAGCCGCCCACCGTACTGGCCGCTGAGCGTGTTGCTGGTAAATGTGCCGCTCGCCAGCTGCGACTGGGCCTGCACCACGCTCACAAGCGGAGAAATCTGCAGTCCTGGCCTCTTCCAGACCATGGCGGGTTCGACATACACGCTGATGTTGCGCGTATCGCCAATCGTTACGGGATCTGCAGCAACCCAACTGACGTTGACTTGCGTGTGAGTCACCTGCGGTGTTTTTTTGTGGGCGACGGGTGTTTTTTTGCGGCTGACGGTCGAGCGTCCTCGCTATCGATGTCCACAATGGCCTTCCAACCGCCGTCGGCCTGCTTTTTGTAGACCGTGACGTACCCGCCTTTCCCTGTGAGTACCTTCTTTGTCTTGGGGTTTGTCATGGTCATGGTGTAAGCGCCATAGCCGTAGCCGAGGTCTCCTGACTTCGCGACATCCACCTTTTCCGAGGAGATGGTGAAGGAAAAGTTCTTGTCTGCGAGCATCGGCTTCAACGCAGCCTTGATCGCCGCCATTCCGTTGAATACGTGGGCATCCGGCATGAAAAGAGATGCGTCGTCGGCATAAAATGCGCATGCCTTGTCCAAATCCTTGGCGGCAATTGCCTGCACCGTGGCGGTTTCAAGATCGCTAATCGCTTTCACGTCCGCGTCATGGGTGTCTGGAGCGGGTGGTGGCGGAGCCTGCTTGCAACCCGCAAGAATGACCACGAGCGTAATCGCTGCGGCCCAAGAGTATCGATTGTGCATTGTGTCCTCCTTTTGACACGCAACCAAATTGGTTAGGGGAGGATGACCCGAGGATTCTGCATAGATTCTACGTCTGAGTGAGATTTGCACCGGAATTTGGGCGGTGGAAAAGCGGGAGGGAAATCAGGGCGTGGTTCCGGCCTTCCTTTGAAAAGCGTCGTCGCCGCCGACACTTCCGTGGGCTGGGAGTAGAAAGCATACTCTGAGCCTTGAGAGCAGGGGTCGGGAGGCGCGTGGTGCTCATGATGCGGCTTTCCTCGGCGTGAGCGTTCCTTACCGCCCGTACTTGCCCATGAGTTCCCCTTGCGCCAGCACGTTCCCCTTCATTGCCCGTTCCAGTTCATTCCTGTTCGCTCCCGCCCTCAGGTCGAGCTTTGCATCGAGAGCGTACACCTTGAAGAAGTAACGATGGGGCTTTCCCGGAGGCGGGCACGGCCCGCCGTAGCCGACGCGCCGGAAGTCGTTTCGGCCTTGGCGAGTGCCATCACGAAGGGTCTCGTCCTTCGGCACGCCCTTTGGCAATCCGGTGCTTTGCGCCGGGATATTCCAGATGAGCCAGTGCGTCCAAGTGCCGACTGGGGCGTCGGGGTCGTCGGCTATCAACGCGAACGACTGGACTCCGACAGGAGCACCCGACCATGACAAGTCGGGCGAGGCATCAGCCCCGTCGCATGTGTAGCTCTTGGGAATTGCACCGCCCGGTGAGAACGCTGTCGTCGTAACCGCAAGTGACATTGCTCTACCTCCTTCAATCATGGATGAGCCCGCTTCGCCCGAGAGGTCAGAAACGGCCATGCCGAATCCACTCTGTCACCTCATCGCTCACTGAAAATTGCTGCCGAGGATTCGCTTCGAATCTTGTCCCGAGCGCATAGGCATTCATTTCAAGGGGGATGCCGTCGTATCCTCCACCTGTCAGAAACCCACGAACATACAGGTTGAAGAACTGCTGAATTCCAAGCTGTCGATACTGTTCAACATGCACAAGCTCATGGAATAGGAGTCCATGGGTGAACCACTGACGAGAGACAACCACATTCCCGAATGTAATCGCAGCCATCGTCCTGAAATCAGGCAGGTTCCTGAAACCTAGCTGCCATAGCTGTGGATAGAAATTGGGATTCTGCACACGGCTGTTCTGGAGCACAACCAGTCGAGCCTTATCGATGACCACTGGGATGAAGAATCCTAGCAAAGCTAGACGTTGCACCGCTGTTAGCGGAATTCCTGTCGGCAAGTATGTTTCACGTTGCGCGGTGATGTACTGTGCGACCGCAGCGGAGAGTTGCTGCACCTGCTCCGGTGTCAATTGTGGCGATGCCATAATCTCCACCTTTGTCTTTTCTCATGTTAAGCACGTTTTCTTCTGTGGGTCACGCATCCACTCCGCGATGCGCTGTTTGTCCGACCGTCTGCCGTATCTGCCGCACATGGTCTACAGCTTAGAACGGTCGCCACATTCGCGCCAGCCTAGCGCACGATCTTCTCAAGAATCGTTCTCGCCAGTACGAGCAGCTTCGGTCTGGGTCTTGACTATGCCGTCATTTTGGTGACCACGATGTATTGATTGGCGCGGCTCATGTTTCGAATCCATGTGAACCCCATATCGCACATTTCGCATGTGGTCGATTTTGCTCAGACGATGACGATCCGGGTCACTACAGTGGATAGCCGGGGACTTCGATGAAGGCCCCAGAATAGCGAGGAGAGCTTATGGCCGGATTTAAGCTTGTTCTACTAGCGGCTGTTGCTGGATGCTTTATGTTGGCAACCGCTCCCAAGGCAGCGGCTCAGGTCACTGTCGATATCGGAGTCGCCCCCGATTGCCCCTATGGTTACTATGACTACGCCCCCTATAGCTGCGTTCCCGACGGCTACTACGGCCCAGAGTGGTTTAGCGGCGGCGTCTTCATTGGCGCGGGTCCGTGGTTTCATGGGCCCAACGACTTTCAGGGCAAGGTCGACAACACATTCGATCCACAGCGTGGCTATAGCGGCCCATTGCCCAAGGCTGGCGATAAGCCAGCGGCGCAGCGGAGATCCCCCGAGCAATTCAAAGGAAATGAAGTGCGTGATGGGCGCGGCCACGTGGCCGGGGGCAAACACTAAGAACAGCCATGCGAATGGCGCAATAACTGGCGGAAGCCTGTTCCGGGTGGATTGTCGGTGATTTCCGGCGGTTCTTCAGGTTGTTGTCGGAAGGAGGTCTGTTCAAAAGATGCAGAGAGACTCTTCCAGCATTACAGTGCGTGAGGTGACTGTGGCCTAGGGCATCGTGCCCCAGATATCCCAAGGTGGCCCCTGCGTAGAGAATTCGACCGCATGGGATGCTACCGCATCTTTTCACGTTGTGATGCATCCCCCGACTCGATATGCAGGGTGGCGATTCTTCTAATGGAGCGACGATTCTGTCCCCAAGGAGTCCGGTCTAACCGGTGACGCTATCGAGCAATCGCGGCTTGGGAGCATGAGTGAAAATGCTCGGGGACTCGCGGCAGCGCGATGCCCTTCGTCCAATATCCACAGTTCACCGCGACGGCCTAGGCAATACGCCTAGGCCGTCGCTGCACCCGATGGCGCTGATCTTGAGGAGGCATGGAGCGAGTATAGGCAAGTCGTGAGCGCGAATGATCCACAGCCGGTTCACACAACACCGAGTATCCACCCTTCGACAGCAGCGACCTCCCGCTCCTCCGGCGTCAGCGGCGGATTAAAAAAGCTCTCAAGTGAGCCGTTCAGGTCTGCCCGTTGCAGCCACGCCGCCACGGCGAAGGCAGCTTGCTCGTCCCCGTCCCGGCACTCCTTTGAGCAGCCGAGTCAATCCGGGAATCATGCCGCACTTCCAATCCCGGCGAACGTCTGGTTGACCTTCCTTTGCACCTCGGCTCCCCGCGCGGGTTTCAGGTAGCGAAGAGTGCTTTCAAGATCGACATGACCAAGCCACTTCTGCACTGTCCGCAAATCGACTCCCGCTTGCAGGTGCATGGTCGCGAATGTTGCGCGGAACTTGTGAAGCCACCAATTATCGGCATCGAGCCCAGCCCGTTTCGCGATTGCCTTGCAGCAGTCGAGAAAGTCCAGCTTGGGTCGTCCACTGGATGTCGGGAATATCAATCCGCCACGATCTACGGTTGGCCGGGTTGATGTCAGGGCGTCCAGCAGGGGCGCAGGGATGGGAATCTCGCGTTCCTTGTACGCCTTGGGAGTCCAGTTAAATTCGGGCTTCCAGCGAACCGCGACGGTGCCTTGCGTGAAGTTCACGTTCTTCCATGAGCAGTGCATGACCTCCTGCTCCCGCATTCCAGTCATCAAAAAGAACAGGAACCAGACACGCTCCTCATTGGTACAAGCGGCGAAGAACTGCTCCAGCTCCTCCTGCTCATAGATCTCTGGCTCCTCTTCGACGTAGGACGGCCAGTCGCCCGTCTTCACAAGTTCCCGATTTTTTTGCGCCTTCAGGAAGCTCATCACGTTGGAGAACTTGTTCCAGCAGCTACGCGGCGACTGCTTCTTTGTGTCGCGCAGGAAGGTATGGAACCGGAGCATGTCCTTCCGGTCGATGTCCTCCAAGTGAATCTTGGGGCAAGACTCCTGAAAGTATTTGAGAGCGGTTGCGTACGCGGCGAGTGTCTTCGGCTTTTTCGATAGCTTAATTTCTTCGAGGTATTCGGCTGCGGTTGTGAAGAGCAGACGACGTGTTCCACTTTCATCTTGCGCCGGTGTGGGGAACTCCACGACCGGCGCGAGTGCGATGCCAGCAGCTACGGCCTCAATCGTCCGCTCTCGCTTCATCTGGGCGGTGATGGCGGATGGCGCATCAGAGCCTACGTTCTCCCAGACACGTTTACCGGCTTTGAGGTAGCGGAGATGGTAGACGCCCTCCGGGTGATGTTCCTGCTTACCATCCACTAAAGCGTACAGTGGTTTGAGCTTGCCGTTGGCGGCGTACACAGGATCAACGTACTGTCTATTTCCGTTTGGGAGACGGACTCTAAGGTAAAGGCGGACTTTCATACTGTCTCCTAATACTGCTCAGGAGAGGAAAATCTGCCTTCTTTTCTCGGGAAGTGTAGCCAACAGTGTAGCCAGCTACTTAAGTTCTTTATTTTCAGACGCTGGCGGAGAGACTGGGATTCGAACCCCCGGTTTTTGTGCTCTCTCTACGTCTTTTAGAATCAAGTAGATGTGACGCAGAATCAATGACTTGCAAGACTCTGTTTCCAGTCACCCTAGCCTACGACAACCTACGCCAACCTCTTTGACCCCGATTGTAGCTCAAAAATCGTAACAGTTTTCGTAACAGGCCATGTGATGGGAAGAGGGAAACGAGCCTCCTTGTCGCTCGGCAAGGCCACAGATTCTCCAGCCATCATCTTCGCCTCATGTTCGCCTATAATGTCTCCATGTTCCCAACCCCCTCTGGCCGCAAAACCTTCGTGGTCACCTGCAAGCAATGCCGCCGCGATGTGCCCTCCGGGCGGGAGGAATTTCCGTTTCAGTCCATCGCGGTCGAGTGTCAACTTTGCGGTGAGCTTCGGCAGTACAGGCCGAGCGAGGTCTTCCTCGGTCGGCCAGACCAACTCGTAAGCCGCAAGCAGCGTGCCGGAGGCCGGTAATGCCTCGGAGGTAGAATGCGGACTCCTCACGGGCGACCACAAAGATATTTTTTCCAGCTTGTCGCGAAAAGTCGTTCCGAATCCCACTATATATATAAGAAATTCAGTTGGCGTCGGTGGCGTCCAGAATCGTCAGTCGGGTTGCTATCGCAGGATGCCGTTCTTGGCTCCCATCAAGGGCGGCATCAGACAAGGAGCCGAGCAACAGCGGACCGGAGGCCGGTAGTGTTCGACCCCGACGCCCACATGCCCCGAATCAATCGGGGAATGGTCTACCTCGGCGCGTGCCTCATCGCCGGGATTCGGCTGGCACGGGAGCGGCAGGTAAATGTCCGTGTAATACTCACCGGCAACGCCATTGAGGAGTCGGTTGACCTCGCTTTCGAGATTTTCAATCGGGTGGGACGTTGTGGTAGGAGTTTTCTGCCGATGGTAACGACCACACTTCCGAACGGCAAGAAGCAGTTTTCTGTCTCGGAGCATGAGCGTCGCGCCAATCCGCCCCGCGTCAAGAGTACGCGGCGTACTCCTCGCCCAAAAGGGCGGGATGATTCACGGCGTGATAGCGGCAGACGACGCTAAAGGGCCGGGGTTCACACTATCTGACAAGAGGGAATTCAAAATGAAGTTAACAATCGCAACAGACAAGGCGTTGTGCGTTGCCTTAAAGCATGAATGCTTGCGGTGCATCGATGCGTTCAACGACTTCGTGGCCTCAGCGACAATCTCGATTACGCAAGGCGAAAATCGCATGATTGCGTTCAAAACTTACAACGCCTACGCGAGATTCATCCTTCATCTCTACGAGTTCATGTTGGGAGCTATCGCAAGAGAACAGGGGGATACAACGTTACCACGCGGGAAAATAGCGGACGCATATATTTCAAGTCACGCCCGACGAATTCTCAGGAACAGGCGAGAGGCGATTCTCAATGGGACTGCCCCGGTTTGGGAAAACCACATTAGTGCATACCCCGAGGAACTTCCTAAAGAGTTCGCCGAGGCATTCCGGCATTGCCGGAACTATGCAAGTGTTCATGTCTCCGCCAAGCGGTCTCGCTTCAACCTTTCGGAGTTCTATGATAAGTATCACCTGTTCCTGTACCTGCTGTATTACGATGTGAAGGGCTGGTGGGGAAGAGTGGGAAATGAGTTTCCAGACCTTGATGAAATCACGGCATTCTCGGTTCTGGTTAAGGGCAATCCGCCGTCACAGCCTTAGCTACGGCTGGACGGTTATGCCGCGTCTAAGCGATTGGCTGGCCGTTTCGGATAGGGCATTCGCGGCCAGCGGAGAGCCTTTCTAAGCGTCCACTTGACTGTATCGCTACCAGAGTTGGAGATATTCCAATGACCGAAGCGAGGGCACATCACTATGTTCCGCAATGCTGGCTCTTAGGGTTCACCGATACGGGCGAAAAAGACGGGATGCTGTACGTCACCGACTTGAAGCGCAAGAAGCAGTGGCGCTGCAAGCCGTCTGAGGTAGGTCATAGACGCGACTTCAATCGCGTTGATGACCCGTCCGTATCTGACCCGAATGCAATTGAAAAGATATTCGCGGAGGTCGAAAGCACCGTAGCCCCGCTCTTTAAGACCCTCTGTGAAGAGAAGAGAGGCCCGAAAGATGGTGATGAATTTGGTCTATTGGTTGAGTATCTTGCAATTCAATGGATACGCGTTCCCACCTTCCGTTCCTTCCTCGGAGAGTATCTTCTTTCACAAATGAATGCTGGCCTCTTAAGCAGTCCTGAGGCATGGCAACGGGCAATGGAGAAAACCGGAATTTCGCCTGACGCTCCCGGCGCGGATTACGAGGGTATGCTGAGGGCTGTTAAGAGCGGACATATTTACTTCGATGCTCCACCGGGATACTACCTGAAGCAAGGTGCATTGTTGTTAGAAGAGATTGACGCCGTACTAAAGCGGAAAAAGTGGGGATGGCTTGTCAGCGAGAGTGGACAGTTCATCGGCTCTGATAATCCAATCACGATAGACGGCCCGGAAGGACAGCCCATTGGATTCCAGAATGCCGGAGTACTGTTTTATCCGGTGAATCGCCATCTCCTTCTCTATGCGACTCCAGAGCCCATTGAGCCGCCCTTTCTGACTACCAAGCTGATTGCTCGGCACAATTCCTTCCTCATGATGTTTGCAGATGAACAGGTTTACTCGCACAGGCCGGACTTCCATTGGCTCCATGCTTCCGGCAAGTGCCGGAACGATTGGACGCTCTTCTCACGGGAAGACTTCCCTCCAATAAAGAGAAGCTGGGGAGACGGCACTCTCCGGCCTTAGTCCTAAATCCTTTCCCCCGGCCTCGGATATGCACGGAGACCGGCCAGCACTGAGGCCGCTGCTGCAATTCAATAACTGTTGCCCGGTCGTCAGTTGGATGTTGAACCGTGCCGCGAAAATAAAATCGCTGAAATACCAGAAAAGCGGATTCAACAGGCAGAGCAGCACAAACACCGCGACGGTCGTGACAGCGAACTGTATCAGGCGGTTCTTGGTGGGGCTCATACCAGAAGCATAGCGCAGGGGCAGAAAAAGGCTGGAGCATGTTCGCCACGCTCCGGCCTCGACAACATAGGAACAACACTCGCTTAGTTCTTGTTGACGGTTCCAACCACACAGCCGCAGTTGGAGCAGTACACCAACAGAATGGGAACACTGCTCATAGTCGTAGATGTCCATGTGAAGCTAGTGTGCTGACACCGGGGACAATTTGCCTTGACGCTCACGGACATACCCTCCATGCAGAGAATACACCGCTCAGTACATCACCGGGGAAATCACAAATCTATCGCACCGCTGCTTTTGCTCGTTGCGTAGACTCACAAGCTGTTGTGGGTGAGCACGGTCATACGCCTTCTCAAACTTGAGCGGGGTTCCGAACAGGCAGGCTTGCCAACATAGCGGGAATCTGACAACCGTATCCGGGTGAGCAAGCAACTCAAGTGTGACCGCCTGAACCTGTAGCTTGCCCTCTACGATGACCGCTTGGTCTGTCGCACAGAACGGGTCAGCCTCATTATCGGTGTACCGCAAGCACCAATCCATGTTCTTTGCCCATGACGCTCCTGATTGCACATCTGCCAACATTTGCCCAATTGTCGTGTTCCTGACAGCAGGTTCCGGCATCGGATACGGAGTCATCGTATCGAGCACAACCCCGGTCAGGTTTGGATTCGTGGGGTGGGGCACGATGCTGGTTATCCTCGCTACACGATAGGAGCCAACTACAGCCCGTTGCTGCTCCATCGCCAGCGGAGACCTACCCCGTAGCATGTGCATGAACTCAATCAGAAAATCCTTGTGCTTCTCCCATGACGCAAAATTGTCACGAGCCATTTGGTCACGCTTGGATGGAAACTCCCGCTCAAGTTTTGCGAACACTGAGTCAGGGTGCGTGACAGCGGAGTAGTCGGTTCCATCGGAGTAGTCGTAAAACCCTTCGCCCTGTCCGATTTCCTTGGTGCTGGCTGGTCTCCATTGCTGAGTCTCTTTCTCAAAACAAAAGAGAGGTCTGGCTTCATTCGCTCTTGACGGCCCGATGAAGCCTTTCATGTACCCCTGCGGGAGCCAATGGTCTTTCCTATCGCGTAGCTTTCTCGTTTTCTGTTTTTGGGACATTGACGTGGTGTCTATTGATTTATTGTACGCAGGATGCAAATGCCGCGAAGAAGTAGACGCGAGGAATGGGTCGGCCTCATTAGGCAGTAATCGTGCCTCACCACCTAAAGAGCACCGGCTAAGCGGTCGCGCTGCGAGTACCCGGAGTTAACTATTGAACTGGTCGAATGTCTAGAATGTCATATTTGAGGGTTTCCTTCTTGCCTTGATTCCCGCCTCTGCGGCAAGTGATGTACATATGCTTGCCCTTTATCTCGGCGGAAAACGACTCACCCTCAGTCAAAAAGTCAGTTGACGTCCAGCGCCATCTTGCCGTTCTTGTCAGTTTGTACTGAATCAACTGTCCAGTTTCGTTTGAAGTGACAACTTGATACAGGCGGTACACTGCATTTGTCTGCGTTCCGCCACCATAGCTCACAGTATTGCAATTGACTGATGAATCGTTGACATTGCAATTCGTATTTGAATTCCGTGGCGACGTAGTCGTGTAATCATACTCATTTGTCTGATGAGACACGGCGACCACGGTCAATTGTTGAGCGTAAATAGGCGCTGAGAATCCAAGGATGAACAGTATTGTCGTATTGCCTAGAACTCGGTTCACGTTGCGGTGCCTTTTCATGCCATGGACATTATCTGTCCGGGAGATTGCACCTTTCTACAACTGATGCGTGGCAGTAATCCCTCAAAGTGTGTACATGTGGCGTGCATGATGTGGTCAATCTTCCCAAGCTGGAGCCCATCAAGAGCATTAAGCAGATTAAGCCCATCAGCCCCTGTTCGTCCTAGGCCAGTCAATCCGCCAACGTTCACCGGCGATGGGAGCCCAAAAGAGCCGTTTGTACGGCGTCTCTCGCGCATGATGGTAGAAAACGGCGGTGCGTTCGTAGAATCCTCTCGTGTGCCACGAATCGCTGAGCTTGAACATGTGGTAATCGAGATGGTGACAGAACTCGTGGCACAGCGTACTCAGAAATGTCCCAAACGAAGTGATTTCTTTCTTCCTCGCAGTTCGCATCCACAACCGTATGAGCATCGTCGCGGGGTCGTAGTCGCCGAACAGTTCAGTCACCCATTCGCGGCCTTTAAGCGGTCGCGCTGCCAGCACCCGGACGCTGCACATTGGGACTTGATAGAAACGAGCGGCTTGTGAAAGGAACTCCGCACACACGACTCGAACCCCCTTCGTCTCGCCCGTCTGCATGGCCGCTTCAATGTTCTTCGCAATCTCCGGCAGCAGTCGTGCGTCCTGTGGCAGGTCGAGGGTATTGATGCGGTCGCTCTCCAAATAATCTGCCCGGTCTTTGTCTTGGGGAGGTCTGTCGGTAAACATGGCGAACGCTCGTGTGCCAATTATTGCAGCACTGCTGTGGCAGCAGATAATTAGAGGCAAAGAGCCACCAACTGGACTGGAGACCAACAGGCATGCCCCAATTCAACCGCTACATCGGCGTTGATTATTCAGGCGCGGAGACCGCTGACTCCAGTTGCAAGGGAATCCGCGTGTTTATGGTCGAGGGTTCCAACGACCCGACACAAGTTCTTCCACCGCCCAGCCCACGCCGATATTGGACGCGCCGTGGTCTTGCCGAATGGCTCTGCAATGAACTTGGCGGCGAGACGCCGACCATTATCGGCATCGACCACGCCTTCTCTTTCCCCATCGAATACTTCGACCGACATGGCCTTCCCCGAGATTGGCAGGGCTTCTTGCTCGATTTCCAGAAGCACTGGCCGACCCACGAACCTCACACCTATATTGATTTCATCCGGCACGGCAGTGTCGGGCAGGGCTCCAAGCGAATGGGTGAGAACACTTGGCTCCGCCTGACCGAGCGGTGGACGGCGACCGCGAAGTCCATCTTCCTCTTCGACGTTCAGGGTTCGGTCGCCAAGTCCACGTTCGCCGGTCTCCCTTGGCTCCTCTACTTGAGGAACTGGTGCAAGCGGCCAATCCACTTCTGGCCTTTCGACGGGTGGGATATTCCCGAGGGCAAATCGGTCGTCGCCGAGGTCTACCCATCATTGTGGGCGCGGCGCTTTCCAAAAAATGGCCGCGACGGCGATGAGCAAGCCGCCTACGCCGCAGCCGCATGGCTGCAACGTGCAGACGGCAGCGGTTCACTGAACGGTTTCCTCAGCCCGAGTCTGACGCCCGAGGAGCGAGAGGTCGCCAGAATCGAGGGGTGGGTTTTGGGGGTCGTGTGAACCGGCGAACGGGGATTTCAGTCCATTGACAACTGGGGAGAAGCCGGGGGCGAATCCTCGGCTTTCTGTTCCCTAAAGAGGGGATTTCGCTCTCTAATCTGCGTCGTTTCGACCGGGGATGTAATGACCTAGAACGTGGTTACCCAAATCCCAATAGATGTGCTGACAGAATCGGGTATAGTGATTCTCCCCGAATACGTCTTCGTATGTCACGCGCCCCCACACATACAGTCCTTTGTCTCCCTTGGCGTACTTGATAGAGTCCACCTCCTTGTCCGCGCAGAATCCGTCAACGACGGCGGACATATTCGCATTCTGTTGGGGGCCGAGAATGCTGCCCCCAATGCCCTCATCAGGAGCATCAGGGAGGTTAATTCCTTGAGGTAATGGAATTGGCATGATTGCGGCTCTTGCTTTGAATGTGATGTTCCGTGCTGGCGTTCGGCCAGTGTTAACGAGGGACGGGTGGCAGTCAAACTTCAAATCCCCGCCCTTGTCTTCGTCTCGGCGTTCTTGAAAGGTAGCCAGACCGATGACGACTGTCAAGTACGCCCTCAACTCTCTTTTCGAAACCTCGTCAGAAGCAGATACCGATTGGCGCATGAGAAGAGCTTGCCAAGCAATGAAGAAGAGGGTGAAGAGAACCGCCAGTGCGGTGACTCCTTCCGCCATGCAAGAATCATGCGTGGGTCTGTATAGCAGGACACAGCGACGACAGCGACCAAGGCAATTCCAAGCAAGATAATGGGCAAATTCTTCTTCATGATTATGGAATTGTATTCCCCTGCGATACACTTCCGCCATACTGCACTACAATTGTCGGCATGAGCGCAAGCGACATTCTCACCCTCATCGACGCCGAGATTGCCCGGCTCCAACAAGCCCACACCTTGCTGGCCGACTCGCAGAGTCGAACGACCTCCGCACCAGCCAAGAAACCTGTCAAACGGAAACTGAGCGCAGCGTCTCGGGAGAAGATTGCTGCCGCTCAGCGGAAGCGTTGGGCAGCGACCAAGGGGGCTGTGAAAGCCGCCGCTACTGCCAAGCCAGAGAAGAAAGCTGCCGCTCCAACCAAGAAGCGGAGAATGAGCGCAGCAGTCCGTAAGCGTATCGCAGCGGCACAGAAGAAGCGTTGGGCGGCGGTCAAGGCTGAGAAGGCGAAGAAAGCCGCTCCTGCCAAGAAACCAGCCGCGAAGCCGAAGAAGGCTCCGGCCAAGAAGACTGCTGCCGCCAAGAAAGCCCCAGCCAAGAAGGCACCGGCGATGGCAGTGAAGCCGGTGGAGCCCAGCACTCCGCAGCAGTAATGGGGGAGAGCCGGATTGACAAAGCGTATGGACTTCACTCGATTCAGAGGACACTACCTCCTTCATGACCGGGGCACTCCAGAAGATGTGGAGCGGCTGGCGAGAATCATGGCAGGTAAGGTAGGCACAGATTACGACTTCTTCAAGCGGCCTCAGCCTCCCTATGAGTTCAAGGAGGATGCCTCTGCTTTGGAGTCGTACCGCTGGCTCAGTTCGTCCCTCTTGCCAGTAGTTCCATCCAACTCTGTCATCTTTGGGATTGGTCTCGGCGGTCTTCTTGCTGCCAAGTTGCAAGAAGACTACCCGGCTAAGCGCCTGTCTGTGGTTGCTGTTAATGCCCCTTGCTTTGAGGCTAGCATCAATCTCAACAACACAGTCCCGAACCGGATTGCAATCTATAGTAGCGCCTATACTCCAATCTCTGGTCGCAATGATTGGGGACGCTACGCCGGTCAGGCTTATGATGTTCCATGGCTCCAGCACGGCATCAAGTACACCAAGTATGGGCTTGCCTATCTGCTGACCGCCTATATGCAGATTGAGAACCTTGCCATCGAGGTTGCTTCGTTTACAGACTCCGCCCCGGAGATTCCAAAGGCCAAGGGGTCTGGCTACTCCTCCTCTGGAGCAATGAGGCCGCGCCGATACCAATGAAATGCTCCCGCGCTTTCATTCGGCTTTACAACATCGGGTCCATGGTCGAGTAGATGAATCCCTTGTCGGCCAATGTGCGTCTGCGTTCCTCATGTCGCTTTTTTGCATCCGCTAGAATCCAGAAATACTCGACCTCTTCCTCATCCCACATGACCTGTCCATCAATTTCGCTCCATGCCCCATGCGCCTGTCGGATGCGGTGACGAGTTCCGAGGTCATTGGCCTCATCAAGAAGGCTCAAATCGTAATACTCCAGTTGCTCCAGAGGAGTCTTCGGGTCGGTGGTTCTTGAAAGTATCTCTTCTATCATGGAAAGGCTCGTCTCTGTCAGTTTCGGTGATATTTGGGGAGCCAAAGGTCGTGGTCACGAAGCGGACGCAGATGCAGTCAGAAACGGTGAGCCGAAGTATCTTGCGAAGGCGCTGAAGAGGGCGTGCAAGGTACTTTCAAAGCGACTGGAAGGATTGCCGGAGGATGACCCGCTGCGTCCGTGGATTGAAGACGTGTTAGAGACAGCGAATGCAAGAGCAGAAGTGTTGAAAACCGAAAAACTTCAAGACAGGAAAGAAGCGATGAAGACCGGGAGATTTCTAAACCACGCCCTTCCACTGTGGGAAGCCTACGCCGATTCTCTCCATCTCGTTCATGTCTACCTCAAGTCGAAGGGGCTCTAATTTCCCCTGCGACTGGAGTTGTGCTTTGGGCTGACGGCTTTGATAAAACCTCTACCGTAGGGTGTAAAGAACGTCTGCTCAAACAATGCGGTCCCTCCGGGAATCTCCACTTCTTTCGAGTCCGTCTCAATCCATTCTGAACTTCCTTGCACCAATTCGGTTCTGGTACCAATGACTCCCAGCCTTTCGAAGTCTTGGATTATCAGTTGCAGCTTGTTCCGTTTGACGATAGCGGTCTTTTGCTCTGGAGACAGCGGCTCTTTGCGACGTTGTATCTCGTAACCTGAGAGCAGATTAGTTGGGAGTTGCGGGTCAAAAACGAAAGTCATAAATCGGTAATCAAAAAGCTTCTTATTTCTACGATACGGTTCGTCGGGTAAGGGGTACTCTCTATTTACCGCCGCCCAAAGTTCATCCAAGTATCGTGCCTCTTCACTTGTGAGTTGTGACAGAGTGTTGCCGAACGATGGAAGGACGTTCCCCAACTTCGTTACGGTACTCTCCAAAAGCGCAGCCCATCTGTCTTGCAATTCATCGTCACTTTGTAAAGAAGCATCTTGAAGAAGCGGGAGCACCCGCTGAAACTGTTCTGGATTGATGGGTTGGCCTTGTCTCTGGTGCGCCCACTTCTTGAAAACTTTTTCCAGATTTTCAGAGACGTAAAATCGGAAAGCACTCCCAATCTCGCCCAGTGCTAATCCCAATTCATTCGTTACAGGGCAAAGTAGGTTCTTTGCTGCCTCGCTGTCGAGAATCTTTCCGACCGATTCACCCACCGCCTTCGCAGCGGTCTCTTCCGGGTCACACATCGAATCGCCTCCGCTCTCCATCTGAGGCTATATCACCGGAACGATATAGCAGATGTTCATTTTGTGGAGATAGAGTCAATATCTAGAGATTCGTAATATCAGCCACGATTTGGGCAGCCTCCGCTGCGGTTAACCCTTGTGCTCGGTTGACACTCCGCACTCGCATTTCATTCAGAAACTGGGAACGAGGAAGTCGTACTCGTGGCTGCTGGCTAAGGCGTTGTGCGCTGGCTCCGGCGTGAAGCGCTGAGTGACTTACGATGCAAGCTGCCATCGCTCTCGTGACAGAAACATAAAACAGTCGCCGATGTTCAATAAGGAGTCCAGCAGCTTGAATCGCACGAAAGCTGGGCATGATTCCCTCTTCTACCGAGGGGATGAACACAACCTTGCCACTAAGGCCCTTTGCACCATGCATCGTGAGAATGCGAATCCTCTTTTGAGTCTGAGCAACTGGAACAGGGGCGTTACCGAGTCGAGCATTTACCGAATCTAGAATCGCTCTTCGGTCAGAGTCCGTGTCAGCGGAGAAAAAGGACAGCAACTCCTCAAGAGTCATCCCTACCGGGAGTGAAGCAGCTAAAGCCGCCCACGGAAGGATTTTGGCTGCGGCTTGCTGGGTATTAAACACCGCAGCAAGTTGCTGGTCCACATCGGCCAGTCGGTTTCCAAGCGTATCGGTCAGGCTCCAGCCATTGACTGCATTTGCGATGTTAGTCACCCTTGCAACGGCACCAGATTGACGTGCGCTCAGCCATTGGGGTACGACTGCCAAATAGAAGAGATTATGGAAGTTTTGATTGTGAACAACACACTCATCCGCGACGGCCTTTGCTGTTGCCGTGCCTACGCCGGTCAGAAGGCACAGCAAAGCGCGGTGTGCAATGTAGTCGGGTTGGGCTAAGGCTAGGTCTTTGACGATTCGCAACATGCAGAAGACTGCACGAATTCCTTCGTCATCGGTCAGTGCGTCACCTCTCGGCGGGTCATACGGTAGCCCGAGGTTCCCGAGTGCCTGTGCTACAGAGCCTAACTGAAGGTTTTTATCGGATACGAGGATTACGATTTCATCTTCTCGACCCGCCATTCCCGCATTGATTAGTTGCTGGCAAGACTCCGCAATGGCGGCAACTTCATCTTGTTCTGTTGCGAATGACCACACGAGCGTTCGTCCTGCCACGGGCGGAGCCGCTGTTTGGTAAAGGGATTGCAGAGTTTTGGGTAGTCGCCCCGGATTCACTGCAATCATGGCGGACGCAGGATTCAGGACGTTCGGAGTACACCTGAAGCACTCATCGAGCACGTGCATCGTAGATTGCGGGTATCGAATGTTGAAGTTCACGATACCGCTCGGGTCAGCATGTCTGAATGAATAAATACTCTGGTCATCATCCCCTGCCACGAACAGCGCAGCCCCACCCGCAGCTAATTGCTGGACAAATTGCTGGTCACAAGCATTAAGGTCTTGGAATTCATCAACGATAAGGTGCTCGATAGCCGGAAGCTGCGCTTGCTGGATTTGTCCCATCTGTATCGCATCAACACACCTGAACACCAGTTCACCCGGGAGCACGCATGAGTACAGATTGGTACGGGTCGCATGAAATGCGTTGAATATTTGAGTTTCACGAGCCGTTACTGCGGCTTGGTTGATGAACTGGGGGTTAAGTGTCTGCCAAGCTGCATCGTGTGCCAATCGAATCTGGGCTGCTCGTGTCGGGGTGCTTCCAAGGATGTTTGCCAGTTCAAGGTCATAGATATTCGAGCGCTCCCAGTCATCTAAAACGCAGGGATTGTGCGGGTACAACGTGGTCAGGATGTTCGCAGACCGAAGTATCCGTAAAGCCAGCGAATGCATTGTGGATACACGAATCAATGCAGCAGCGGCCGCGTATGGCAGATTGGCACAAAAAGCAACAATTCGTTGTTGCAGTTCCTTAGCGGCAGCGACCGTGAAAGAGATTACATAGATATTCTGCGGGTTCGCCCCTGTGCTCAACACGTGAGCAACCCGTTTCTCGATGGTCTTGCTCTTGCCCGTCCCCGGCCCGGCGACGAGTCTGACCTGCGGAGCCGGGTCACGTGCGGCTGTCCACTGTCTCTGCTCCGCCACTGCTTTCTGCGCCGGTGTTATCGGCATTGTTCTCTCCGATGCTGGTCTCCCTAATTCTAGAATATGAGTACTCTATTGCGCCGACCGAGGGAATCGAGTGGGTATATGATGAAGCTGATTTCCAAGGCACAAATAGAGGGCTGGAAGGAGGAATAGTACCGCATGGCAACTTCAGGTTCTAGATTCGAGTTGCCCGGAAAAGTAGAACACTACTTGGGAATACTCTCGAAGGTTTACAAGAGAGAGGGAAAGAACCTTAAACTCTCCATCATCGTCAATGCCCGAATCAACGTGATTGAGGGCACATATCACGACAATTGGAACGGTGGCATCGACGGTCATTCCGTCATACTTACGTTTCCACAAGACCTGTTTTTGAGTGTTCTGGACAATCGAGCACAGCTTGAAAGTGAAATCTGCAAAGACATAAACAAACTCCACACTCCAGAATCCGAGCACATTGCCGACGTGACATTTGAAATGCTCCCGCAAGTGGAGACCGATTGGCGTCTCGAATCAGGGGCGATGGAAAACCCGCGACGAACAATTGCTCCTGAACGGTCTACAAGGATTTGGGGCGATTCAGGTTTTCGCGTCTTCTTTAGTCACAAGTCGGAAGTCAAGAAGCAGACGGCTGCGCTGAAAGAAAGTCTCAAGCTATACGGAATCGCCAGCTTTGTGGCGCATGAAGACATTGCGCCGACTAAGGAATGGCAGAATGAGATTGAGGCGGCTCTGGAATCAATGGATGCGTTCGTCGCTCTACTCACAAAAGAGTTTCACGAAAGCCTGTGGACAGACCAAGAAGTAGGGTATGCATTCGCTCGGGGTGTTCCCATCATTGCGGTAGGGATGGGGCGTGACCCTTATGGCTTTATTGGGAAGTTTCAGGGTTTACGATGCACATGGGCAGAAGCACCGAACAAGATTGCAAGTCTCCTAATTAAGCACTCGCGAATGCTTTCTGCGTTCAACGAGGCATTGCCAAAGTGCCGGAACTTTGACGAGGGGCTGAAACTTGCACTGCTATTACCCGAAATCGAGTCGTTAACGCTGCAACAAGCCGACCAAATGATGAAGGCGAACAACATGAATCCTGAATTGAGCGGCTGCTGGGGTTTTTCTGGAGCCAAAGGTTCGCGTTACGGGAAGGGCTTGGCTTATCATCTCTCACGACTCACAGGGAGAAAATACTCAAGAATTGGCAACGGCCAAGTAGAGCGAAGCGAAAGATGAATCACGGAATTCAATGGTTGTTTTCCTCCGGAATTCACGACCCGGCTTGGGTGCAAGCCATCGCAGCGGCTGCGGTCGTGGTGCTCTCGTTTGTCACGCTTGCTGTCCTCGTGGTCTATGCATACGATACTCACACTCTGGCTAAAACTTCCAAAGTCAGCGCAGAGGCCGCTCTCTTGAACGCGAAAGCCGTTATGGACAGTGAACGGGCTTGGATGATTGCGGAAATGAACCCCCTGTCCAAATCTATGACTGGTTCTTCGACATTCAAGATTGCCCCGCGAATGAGGAATAAAGGCAAGACCCCGGCCTTCATCGTAGAATCTGCTACCTCCACCGTTGTGCTCCCAAAGGGTAACTCCCTTCCCAAGACTCCAAATGCCTATCTAAGCGTAGCGAAGTGGGATGGGCGCGGTGTTCCATTGGCACCAGAGGGAGAAATTGGGGGAGATTTCTTTGGGCAATTTCACGATGAGCAGGGGGTTCTAAAGGGAGACTGGGTGCTTTGGGTTTACGGGTATGTTAAGTACCACGACGCATTTCTGAGAGAGATTAGGGAAACCCACTACTGTTTCCGTTGGGAACCATTGATGAATGATTATAAGGGTTCGCAATTCTCCATTGATGGACCTGATGGCTACAACAAAGCAACGTAGCCCCTTCTAATGGGTATACAACTCAGGCCATGAACAAGAAAAGCAAACCGGCAAAGGCTTCACCCGCTACTTCACAAAGTCTCAAAACCTTGGCTTCTGAAGCAATGAGTCATCCAAGTCTGTTAAACGCCGAGCAGGTACGAAAACTGGGGCCGAGGTGATGCGACATATTGAACCCCGGAAGGGCGGCAAAATCTAATATCTCTTAAAGCCACAACGCGAGTTCTGCCTCCCTCGCTGCGTTCAGCCCGGCGACTCTCTCACCGCCTCCCCACAGTCCGCTCCTCCATGAACCGCTCCAACTCCTTCATGGAGTACATCACCATCCTGCCCATGCGGGTAACGGGTGGGCCGCAAGGCTCTTCTCTGCTCCTCCAGCCTTAGAGCACAAAGACACTCTCTCGGAGCTACGCCCCGGTGCTATCTTAGGAACGGGAGATTAGTCACAATGAGTATCGCCACCGTGATTGCAGAAATCGACGCCGAGATTGCTCGGTTCCAGCAAGCCCGCGCTTTGATTGCTGTTTCGCAGGGTCAAACGACCACGACACCAGCCAAGAAACCTGCCAAACGGAAACTGAGCGCAGCGGCACGCAAACGAATTGGGGACGCACAGCGGAAACGTTGGGCTGCTGTGAGGAAAGCCGCGAAGTAGAACTCAGTCCATCGGGAGAAATCATGGCGACACCGCCGTATCCCAAAAACGTCGCCAAACGACGCAGATTGACCGCCATTGATGGACGGCATCGCTTCATGACCGTCGAAGACGGAATCGTTCACCCGCAAGGAAAGCAGCCTCACACCAAACTCATTTACCTGCAAAAACTCTGCTTCGAGGCGGACAATCGCCTCGAATAAGGTCACTGATAGTCACGAAAGAGTGATAGCGGTTGCACAAAGGTGGAGGATACAATCTCTGTGACATGGCACGAAGGAAAAAGAAACAACCGGACGCTGCGACCGCTTTTCTGATAATTTTAGGCGGGTTTGGCGTGTTTCTGCTGTTAAAGACTCTGGTAGAGAGCAACGTCGTACCATTCTTGCTTGTCGCTACTGTTTGTGTAGGCGTCCTGATAATTGTCGTTCGGATTTGGCGGCGACATAAGGTTCTGGAGACCGTAGACGCCATCACGAATCGGCACATCGCCGAACTTGTCAGACAATGCACCATCTTGATTCGCAATGACCCATACGGCAGACCCATACTCGACAAGTGGCATTCCCACGTGGACGAATTCATTACTCACCATGTTCGCCCCGCAGTCAGTCCGAGCCAGCAGCCGATAGTGGACAAGCGGAGGGCGATTATTTCGCAAAGAATTTTGCAGCGAGTCGAGGAGGCTATCACGCAGAGACCCGCGCTCTTAACTATGCCGGAAAACATGACGCCAGCGGGATTCGAAGCCTATTGTGCCGAAACGCTCCGCAAATGCGGCTGGCAAGTATCGCTAACGCCCTTGTGTAGAGACCAAGGTGTCGATGTCATAGCTGAGAAGAACGGAGTTAGAGCAGTGTTGCAGTGCAAGCTGTACTCAAAGCCAGTCGGCAATAAAGCAGTACAAGAGATTTCCGCTGGAAGAACACACCAACAAGCGCAATACGGGGCGGTGGTAACCAACAGCACGTATACTACCTCTGCCCAAGAACTCGCGACGACAAATAGAATCAAACTCTTGCACCACACCGATTTGCTCCAATTGGAAGAGATTTTCGGGGAACACAGTGCATGACGAACATGCGCCGAATCCTATTTGCGACAATGCTGGTGCTGCTCTCTGGATGCCGACCGTCTCCCAATATCGACGTGGTAACCGCTGAAACAAAGACCCAACTCCAACAACAATTGAACCAAGACTACGCCGACAAGCACGCGACGGTAGAGAGCGTTAGCCTTGTGCAGACCACCGCGCCGAAATACGAGGGCTCCGCAACAATCGCTGCCTATGATTCTACGTTTGATGTGCCGCTGAAAGTTACTTCCGATGGGAAGACCACTCTTGTAACGGTTGACAATCAACAATTGGAAAGCGGATTTCAATCGACACTGCGCCATAAACTGGCGGTGCTGAACGGCAAATACTCCGATTACATTCTCACACCTGCCATATTTGAATTGATGCCTACTTCGCTACAGGCTGCGAAAGTCGATTTCAGCGCACGGCTTGGGGTTATTATCCCTATCGACTCCGATGGCAACTACTACTTTGGCTCGGGATGTAGGGCTCATGAATGCGGGTCGGATGAAGCGGCGTGGGTACTAGACAAAACAACAGGCGAGGGCGCTGCGGCCATTATGGAATACATGCCCGAGCGTGACGGAATGGACGCTTACGAACTGTTTCATCTATATGGCACCACGCTTGACCACCTTCCACAGCCACTCGCTGATTGGGCGGCTCAACACAATATGAACGCGGCGAACGTAGTGCTTGATACGCCCTCTTATCAGCCGCCGCCGAAGAATTAGCGGCCTTGTGAGTTAGAATTCGGACGAGGTAAACACTGCATGGATACGAATTCGATTATCGCTGGCATCGACGCAGAGATTCGCAAACTTGAAGCAGCCCGGTCCTTGTTGGCAGGTATCGGCAAACGTGGCACCACCGCCAAGCCCACGACTCGGAAGAAACGCAAGCTGTCGAAGGCAGCGAGAGCCAAGATTGCCGCCGCTCAGCGGAAGAGATGGGCAGCGGTCAGAGCGAAGGCAAAGGCCAAGTAGACCTCGCCGCTGAGAGCAACCATCTACCGTGAGCGAGGCTCACATTCCGAACCAAAGGCCGGGATTATCCCCGGCCTTTTTCATTTGCATCGAGGTTATAATGTCCATGAAATCGACCCGAAAATGGAAGGCTTGCTACATCGCGGTTGGACAGCACGCGGAGCCCGAAGCCTCGTTCACTACTGTGGAGCAAAGGTCATCCAGCGCGGAAAGCAGGCGGAGCCAGCTTGGCAAACAGCCTCACTTGCATGGATTGCCATTCTGTTAAATGATGCTGGCAAAGGAGGGACGCCCTATGTCCCAATCGGATGAACGAATCAATCAGTTTTTGGTTTACGCTTACTCGGTTCTGAATGCTCACGAGGCGCAGATTTCCCAAATGCAGAATTCGGTTGAAGCAATCGAAGGTTTTTTGAAGAGTCGGACTGGCGATTATCAAGGTATTCGCGAGGAAACATTGCAGCGTATTGCTCTTCGCGAGCAGTCGCATCCCGCGCCGGGGACTTTATCAACTGCTGAAACTCTCGCCGCAATGTTGAAGGCGATACCAACTTTATAGACGCTGTTCCGTTTAGCCCAATTTTCCTCAGCATGTTCTTTGCAATGGTCGGATGGAGGTTAACCCTTGGAACCAAATAAAATCCCTGCCAGCGCAGTCATTTCAGACGTGAACCTAGTGGCGATGGATTGGGCGCGGAACCGCGCGGGGGAACGACTAGGCACGAAATGGTATAACGGTGAACCGGGAACGGGTCTCAGCGAGAAGTGGCCAGTCTCAGAATCAGTACGGCTGGCAATCCGAAAGATTATGACGGAGGCGTTCTGTCGGGAAGTACCGATGACGGAACTGGTCGAAAACATCCGCGAAGCCGGGGGATTCTCGAAAGAGCAAGCGCGAATCGTTGCCGACACAGAAGTCAAATTGGCAATGTGCCACGGCAACTTGGCGGCATGGGAGCGTACCGGCGTCGTCAAGTCCATCAAATGGCTTCTGAGCAGTCTGCATCATGGCCGGGACGAGTGCGACCTTAACCACGAGGCTGGGGCAGTACCACTCGGCGAAATGTTCCCATCCGGCGTTCCAGCACCTCCGGCGCACATCGGTTGCCGGTGCTCCGCTTCTATAGCAGAACTTAATGAACCGAAAGGAGGCAACCGATGCGCCAAGCGATAAACGAGGCTGTATCTATGTTTTCACTCGCGGTTTCTGCTGTGTTTGGCGTGATAGGTGTCTGGGGATGTCCTAACGCAATTTGGTTCCACTGGACGACGCTTGGATTCTTCCTGTTGGCGGGGGCTTTTGGTATCGTCGCTCTTTGGCAAGCGCGGTGGTCACAGCCTAAAGGACCCAAGGAAATCGCCAATCAGGAATATCTCAATTGTGACGTTCTAATGGACGGGCATCTTTATCTGGCATGTCGATTCACCAATGTGACATTCGTTTATAACGGCGGCGATGCTGGGGGATTTAATAGCCACTGTCTTTTCGGCGGGAGTATCGGACTCAAGACGGGTGACCCTAAACTGGGACAAATGCTCGGGTTTCTAAGGGAAATCAAGATGCTACGCCCGGATTCCCTTGCCCTCTATACGCCGAAAGAAAAATAGCTGCACAGCCGCTCGGCGTACAATCGTTGCGAATCCGACATATCGGAAGGGGGCAGCTTGAATGTCAATAATGCCTGAAGGTGGTTGGGGAGACCCACCCCAGCAAAACGCTCAGCAGAGGCAGGACTATCCGCCGCAAGACGGCCTGATTGACAATGTGGATGGGAGAGACAAGATGAACTTTTCCATTTTGTGGTTCGCAGCTTTGATGTTTACTACAGCGTCGTTGTCTCAGTCTCAAAATAAACCCATTCCCGTTCAGGCAGGAGTCTATTATCAATCTTCATCTGACTATGCTCGCATGGAACTCAACACCAGTTCCGGGTTTAAGACTAGCGGTGTTGGGAAATCAATGCTCAGCTATGGCATCGCCAAGGTAAAGGGTAAGTGGTTGTATCGCAATCCCGCCGCTGCCATTCAACTGAGCGACCACCGACCCGTCTTTGTCTTGGTTTCTCAAGTTGATGTTTCGACACAGGCAATCGCATTGGTGCTGTTTGAAACGAAGAAAGACCATCGTGAGGCGGAATACTGCGAGGTTGGTGCTTGGTCTGGGGTCAAGGAAGAAGACAAGAGCATAATCCCCCTGACCGCGACTCGCATTCCCAATAGCAACAACCTGCTAATTACCCCTGCAAGTGACCTCCTTGCAGGGGAATACCTCTTGATAACCGACCCCGGTAAGGGTTACGACGGTTACGACTTTGGTGTGAAATAGACCGCAAGCAGAAAAGAAAAGGGACTTGCTGTATCCGTTCTCCGAAAGGAAGATGTGAATGCCATTAACTTCAATCATTGCCGAAATCGACGCCGAAATCGAAAGGCTCCAGAAAGCCCGTGGGCTACTGTCGAGCATCGGTGAGAGCCCAAAGGAATCCCCCACACCATCCAAGAAACCTGCCAAACGGAAACTGAGCGCAGCGGCTCGGGAAAAGATTGCTGCCGCGCAGCGGAAACGTTGGGCAGCGACCAAGAGGGCCGTGAAAGCCGCCGCTGCCAAGCCAGAGAAGAAAGCCGCCGCACCGCCAGCCAAGAAACGGGTGATGAGCGCAGCAGCCCGTAAGCGTATCGCAGCGGCACAGAAGAAGCGTTGGGCGGCGGTCAAGGCTGAGAAGGCGAAGAAAGCCGCTCCTGCCAAGAAACCAGCCGCGAAGCCGAAGAAGGCTCCGGCCAAGAAGGCTGTCGCCGTAAAGAAAGCTGCTCCGAAGAAGGCTCCTGCGGCGAAGGTGAAGAAAGCTGTCCCGGAGAGGGCCGCTGCGCCGACTGAAACTGCTGCGTCCTAAGAACTGCTACACACGCGAGAAGCCTCGGCTGTCTTCGACCGGGGCTTTCTGCTTACGTTGTTCTCTGCTGAACTTGTGACTTCGCGATTTCTGCCACTTCTCCAGCCCCCTTGGCATAGAGCGCCTCTTCATCGGGAGCAAGCGCGTACAGCAGCTTCAGAAATTCTCCTGCGTGTACACGCTCCTCGTCCGCTATGTCCTTGAGCACTGCCACGGCGAGTTTGTTTTCAGTTGACTCGGCAAGCTGCATATACATCTGAGTCGCTTCGTACTCAGAGGCGACCATAAAGCGAATCGCTCTGACGAGTTCCTCGTCCGTGAGCTTTCTGCCGTTCGCCAACTCTGAAAAGGGTGACCCGAACTGTGGCATATCATTTTCCTCCGCTTCATGCACCTTGACACGCTAAAGATTGGATTGCGGTTTTGAGTGCTATCACGTTTGTAGTCCCGTGGCTTCCTGAGGTCTGAGCGGAATTGACCATTGCGGCAATGTCCGTCCAAAGGAAACAAGCGCGTCCACCACAGAATCTCGCACAGCGTCGATGCGCTTTTGAAGACGACCAAATTCCTGCTGAATTTCAAGTAGCTCTTTTCTAGCGTCGGCTAAATCTCGCAGTGTTTTCCTCATGGATTCCTCCTCGGCAAAGAGGATACTGGGGAATAAGACTCAGCGACTCGAACAGGAAGTCCGGGCTCATTAGGCAGTAGTCGTGCTCGACCGCCTAAAGAGCACCGGCTTCACCCGCTCTGGCGGCTACTCTTCCTCAGGCGCAAGGAGGCCACGCCGGTACCACTGAAATGCCTCAGGCGTGTCAGCGTCTTCGGGGTATTGTTCAAACCCGGCATCTCGTGGAGTTCAGAGACCTTGACAGTCATGATGCGATTGCTGCTCTCGTCCTTAGACCTGCGCCTCGACTCATCACTCTGGCTTTCCATGTCGCCCTCTTCATCGCGAACCAGTATACTCTGGCTTATCTGTATCCTGTCCTCGGAGGTCTTCCTTGTTCGGCCTGATTAATCCGTCCTAAAACTGAATCGTGCTGCACTCCTTTTTTTAAGAACGGAAGGTTATTCCTTGCTAAACTCTTAACCTTTCGAGTGACATTCCTTCACATGTGTTTCAAAGGAGCGCATCAAGGCAGCAATTTCCAGTTGATGGCGGTGTCGCACATCGTGTTGGTCGTGCTGCTTCTATTTCTTTGAGTTCGCCTTGTTCATTTCATCCTTGACAACATCCTCTGGACCCCAGAGGACGGCGGTTCCGAGTTTATATCTTGTGCAAAAAAGGGAGGCGACTTCGCCCTTATCTGTTGATGAACTTATAGTGACTCGCTCAGCTTTGAAATTTACTCGAAGCGTGGAGGCACATTTGTCACCATCGGTAGCAATCAGTTCGTTATCGTTCCACTGAAGAATATCAAAATCGTCCAGATTGACTACGGCTCTTCCGTCGAAATTAAACGCCTGAGCGATTTCGCAGAATCCAAAAGCCTTATAGCACGCAATACGGGTGGAGTCCATGCCAAGATTGTCGCCAGCATCAGACCACTTTCCCGCCGCAAACAATTGGAGCGTAGGAATGCGACGCGTACCCATTACAACGTTGGAAATATCGAAGACAAATGGCTTCTCTGCCACATCCGGCTTACTCAGTGAAAGCAGAAACAACAAAACAATGCCGAGTCGGAAAAACCTCATAATGACCACCTCCCTGTCTGTAATATTGCACCGACCCCGCGCTGTACGTCTCCTGCAACGGACACGTCAGCCTGAACAGCCAAGGTTCGACGCCCGAACGCTTCAATCTCAGCGCCCACCTTTTGAGCAGCTTCGACACGTTCGCGGTGGTTCACAGCGACATCAGCGCCAGCCCGAGCAAGGGTGACTGCAATTGCAGCACCGATGCCACGACTGGCTCCGGTTACTACGTCGATTCTATTTGTGAGGCCGTTCATACGGACATTGTAAACTTGCGGCCAAAGAAGTTCCGGTACAACGCTACATCGCGAATGATGCAGGGCACTGCACCCCCACATCAACCCGTTCCTTCTCTGTCTTGTCCGCCGTGCGCTACACTTCTCCGCATGAAGAGAGCGCATGAGAGGAGATATTATGGCAACGCGAGAGAAATCGAATGCAGCACCACCTACTCAAGGTATCGAACAGCCGCCTGAACAGCCAGTCACCGCAAATGTAGCTCCTGCAACCCCTGTTCCGTCCATGAATGTCGCTCCGGTCAAAGTAGCACGCCCCGCCGCTGCTAGACCGTTTTCCAACGTCGGAACGCCCTCCAAGGGCAACAAGGGTGGGGTGAAATCTGGTGGTGGCAAAGGGTCACCGAATAGAGGCTCAGGCAGTAGTCACTACCAAGGAACCTCGACATCCAAGCCGAAGAAGAAAAAGGCGAAGAAGAAGGGGCTCACGGTTAAGGGTATTTTTCTTGGTGGCCGCAAATACAGGCCAAGCAAGAAGACGACAAAGAGAAGCCCCCTGAAGCGCGGTCCTTCAAAAAGGTCTTACTAGGAACGCAGTGAGCATTGCCATTGCGGTGCTATCGTGCATACGGCGGACTTCTCAGTCCTCTCGCCTATAGGTCAAGGGTTCACTCGATTTGGAATCGCGACCTCTTCGATTATTTCCGTAATCTGTGGGTAGTTCGGTGTGTCATTGAAGCGAACACGATACCCATGCTGGCGATGCAGTTCTGCCGCAAGAGCCGGTGATGCAAAAGCATAGCAGCTTTGGGTATACGTGCCGGAGTCTTCCGAAAACACATCGAAGCGCACTTTGTTCTCAGACTTCCCCAAGAGCGTCTTCTTGTAAGGCCGGATAACAGCCAATTGACCGTTTGCAGGAAAGCGTGTTGCTGTGCCTTTGACGAGGGACTTCGCAACGGTTCCCGGCCTGAATCCTCGGTCGGTGTTTTGTCCTCCACGCTTGGCGGCAACTTTCGCCGCTCGGTCGATGGTCTTCAAGATGGGCGTCTTCTTTCCGGCTGTCCACTTGAAATGAACAATCGTCCCCACCTTTTGGTAGGAAGAGAGGAATTCTTTCCAAAGGTCTCTGTTCTCTATCGGCTCTCCAAATTGATTCCGCCAGTCGTTCTTCCGCCAGCTTGGCGCTCGAATAATGTTGTCCTTCACATATCCAGAATCTGTCACAATCTGCACATGCGAAACGCCCGGCCAAGGGGAATTGTTTCGAATACACTTCAAAGCCTGAATGCACGCGAGCAACTCCATCCTCTGGTTGCTGCTTTCCGAACAGCCGAAATCAACAATCTGCTCATCATTACGACCGAGATGCTCAGGATACTGAACAATTGCAGCGCAGCCAGAACTCCCTCCGGGATTGCGGTAGCAGGAACCGTCCGTGTAGATGTGGACTGCGCGGGGGTCGAGTTGCATCCTATTGAATACTTTACGCCGGGAACACGGCGGGGAAGGTCTAATGACCCGAACTCACCGGCTGGATTCGCAGGGCATCTCCGTCGAGTGTGGTAGAACATTGCCATGTCACCACCACGTCGTCCAACGCCGCCTCCTCCAAAACCGCCGGATTTTCCACCCGAGAAAACCCGCATGGCGCTAAGGAGGCAACTCGCTGCGCTTGACGAACTGCGAGGCAAGAACTATCGGGAAGCTGAGCACACTGAGGAGGAATGGCGGAATCTTACTCTCACCATTCTGGTACATGGATTTGGCGAAGACAGTGAGAACGTGTCGCAGTTTCATAGTGCGAAATGGGCGGGTCAACGTAACATCATGGGTATTAGCCCCGGCCAAGCTCAAAGCAACTTCGAAAAACGCCTTGAGTCCTTCAGAGCGTTGCTGAGGAGTAGCCTCGCAGAACTTGAACTCATGATGCCTGAACCCGAGCTTACGGGAGCTTATGAACCCGGTGACGAATATCAGTTCTACAGGGACTTGAAGACTGTGGTGGCTTTTGCCACAAATGAACTGTTCATAATTGACAACTATCTTGATACCCAACTGTTCGACGTGTATATGGACGGCTTAAACACTAGCGTAGCCGTCCGAGTACTCACGAATCAGGTTGGTGACCCGCTGCGGATTGTCGCCGGAAAGTTTGCCAAGCGAGGCGCTAAGTTCGAGCTACGGTCGAGCAAGGATGTTCATGACAGGGTGGTATTTGCAGACGACAGATGTTGGGTTATCGGTCAGTCGATAAAAGATGCTGCACGGAAGAAGCCAACGTACATTGTTGAACACTCGGGCGCAACAACTATGAAGGGAGTATACGACCCGATTTGGGTCGCTGCTACCACGGTGGTGAAGAGCTAGTCGAGCAGTCGGAAACATGCTAAACAATATTCCGGGTTTGCCACGACTGCTATAATCGACCGCTATCGGAGGAGCCATTGAAATGAGGATGACCGTAGCCGTGTACTTTTGCGTGTTCTTGTGCTCGTTCGCTGTGGTGGCTCAACAAGTGGAGATTACGAATGATGGGCAACATGTTCTTCACCTGAATCCTGCACAGCAAGAAGCTGTGAATGCCTTTTTGAAAGTGCATCCCGATTTGAAGCTTGTAGGCTGTCTGACTGTCGGGCCGGATTCGGCTTGGTGCAAGACGGCTTATGCGAATTGGGAAATGTCCGTTAAGGGTCAAAATGCGACCCCACAATTCCCGACCGCTGCATGGTGATTTTCGCGGAAGGGGTGTCATTGATTTTGCATTGGCGTTTCACTCGGAGAAGGTAGTGAATAGCCTTGGAGGAAGACATGGCGAAATCGTCGCGTTTGATAATCTCGGTGGGGATAGGTACCGTCCTGAAGTTGCTATGACGGATGAATGGGGCGGATGCCTCGATGGGATACTGTTCCAGCCGACTAGGAAGAGGCTTGAATTCTGGTGCAATACCGCCCGAGGCTACACAAAGTGGAATGGCACGAAGTTCGTCGGGAAAATGTTCATTGGCGATTAAGAACAGAAGAGACTTCAACGTTTTTCCCGCTTTAAATGTTTGAGAAATCGCGGCTCATAGACTAATCGCTATTGACCACCGCCGAGACCGCGCTTTGGAGGGCAAAAAGCCCGGAAAATCGAGGGCTGGGAATGAGGCCTTGTGAACCACCTGCTGAATACACTGGACCCTGCCACCAAGTACGGCAGAACTCTGCTATGAGGCACAACGCTTTGCTGTTACCCCATGGAATAGAATCCTGCCACCGGCAGTCTGAGACGATGCGAGTATCATCCAGACCGGAGGCGGCACGGGAATGTTTATCAACCAGTAACTTCCGGCTTGCCGGTGACCTGGGCGGAACCCCTTAGGGCGGAAGGCAGCCTGCAAATATATTTCAGCGCGGGGCGCCGGTTACGGCTAAACTTACGACATCGCTGGCTTGCCACCAGAACTGGGTCCCAGAAGCGAGGAGCGCGCGATGGTTCTTGTAATCCGTTTTCCGCAGGCCATGGGTCTGCTGCTGGTTCTGGGCTCCGTCCTTGGCGCGGCCGGCGCGGGCGCAAACCTCTTTGGCAGTGATTGCGCAGTACTCGGTTCCCTATTACGCAAGCATTCAGGATGTCGGTATCGCGCCACCGGTTGGGCAATTTGCGGCCAACGCGCACCTTTGCATGAAAAACGCGATAGTGAACTGGAACGGGAGGAAGTTTCTCCAATTCTTTATTCAAGGCCGAGGGGCGGTATATGCAGCCTTCAACTTAGAAGCCGTTCCCCGCGACCCGGCGGGTGATAAAGAGTGCGAGTCCATTGCTGCACAATCCCCCACCCAGTCGAAAGGGTTGGACCAAGGCACCGGCGATGCCATGGCGGCAACCGGCGAAGCGTCGGCATCCGCCCCTATAGCAGTGATCACACAAGCTGGGCTTCCCTATTTTGCCTCCCCGCAGGCAGTGAATAGCAAACCACTCGGACAATTTGCGTTCAATACGCACGTTTGCATAACAGGCAAGGTGTACACCTGGAACCGACGACAGTTTTTACAGTACGTCCTACCAAGCGGAGAGTTGGTTTATACCCTGGCTGCTAAGGGGATCATAGCCCGCGATCCGGCGGGTAATGAAAGTTGCAGGTCAAAAGTCGCGTCAACAACGCTGCCCGCTAATATCCCTCCACCCGTTCAGCGTGCTCCACAGACCGCGCCACAAACACCAACCGCTACGGCCTCCCCCGATATTGCGGGAACCGTTACTAGCGCAAATGATCCCTCAATGGGTGCGGATATCGAAACCGATGATCGCGTGATGCAGGAGGCCGTTCGAGCACAGGTAGATTCGTTATTTGACGCAGCTATAGCATCAGCAAATAAGAATGACTGCGATAGTGCCCGCGAAGATGTCGCAAAAATTCCCGATTTACTAAAAAAGGCCAAAATTGACATAAGTATATCGAAGGATCGTCATACAGCAATTGAAACAGAAATGCAGAACAAAATGGTAGAAATACTAGGATCAATTCAAGCTTGTGATATGAGAGCTTCAGCAGCAGAACGAAAAGCACCGCCACCCTCCCCCGAACCAACCGGATCATCCCCACAAACGACTTTAGCAATGATCGCAGAATCCGGATTTCCCTATTCTGCTTCTCCGCAGGATATCTATAACAATCCGCCCCTTGGACAATTTGAGTTCAACATGCACCTTTGCGTAAAAAGAGAGATGTCGACCTGGAACGGTAACAAATTTCTCCAGTTCATTCTGCCAAGCGGAGAGGTGGTATATTCGGAAGACAGCTACGTGGGAGGCCTTACCCGCGACCCGGCGGGTGACAAAAAGTGCGAGCTAATGGCGCATCAGGGCGAGATCAAGCTCAAGGCCGACCACCAATGATAAATCACGGAAACAGCCGGCGCCCAGCACCCCACCTGGACCGATCCGTCTACCGGGCTGATGTGGGCGGGGAAGGACAATGGTTGGCTCGTGGACGCGGCAAACTGGGCAATGATTCCGGTTCGCTTCTCTACCTCGCGCAGGCCCACACTCCCCCCATCACTGGTGATGGATCCCCCCTCGAACTCCCCTCGAACTTCACGCTGATTTAGAGAATGAAACAGGAGCAAATCTCGATTACAATCTGTAGTCACAAAGGCTGTCCTCATCTC
>Ga0224555_1000459_pt1 | contig 62158 bp, 54 predicted proteins | sample 714S23034metaG_FD_180687 | JGI IMG/M metagenome (GOLD analysis project Ga0224555, IMG submission 180687) | Peat soil microbial communities from Stordalen Mire, Sweden - 717 S2 30-34 | ecosystem: Environmental > Terrestrial > Soil > Wetlands > Peat | place: Sweden: Norrbotten County, Stordalen... | reverse complement strand
CCCACACCGACGCTTTCCTACGCATTTTTTACGGCCAAGGGCCGTAAAAAATGCCTTGACAACGCCGACGCTGTCATACACGGCGCTACATTCCGGCGATCACTCAATCAAGCGGTCACGGTACCAGGCAATACGCGTAGCTCCTGATTGGGGTCTTTTTCTGGTTCAAGGATCAAAATAGATGCTGCAATCTGAGCCAGCTTTAGAAGAAATTAAAACTTTTGGTTGACAAGTCACGAGATTATCGATTATAGATTATCGTGCATCGAAGAGAAGCCCTGCCATCTGCCCAAGATACGGAAACCTAACTCGGTACAACCATGATGTCTGCCGCAATTGGGGACATCGTTCTTCAGCTTAGTACTCAACAAATTGTTCTTGAGAGGCTACGATGAGAGAAAACATCAGGAGAATCTTCAATATCGTGGCGCTGGCGCTGCTTATTTCAACGGCCAGTTGCTACGCGCAATTCAACGCCGGGGTCCAAGGAACTGTTCAGGATCCGAAAGGAAACGTGGTTCCCAACGTAACGGTCACGTTGATCAACTCCGGGACTGGGGTCAAGCAGCAAGCGATCAGCAATTCCAGTGGCGTCTACCGTTTCACGAGCCTGGCGACTGGAAACTACATCGTCTCAACGACCGTGCAGGGGTTTCAGCCGACGTCTGTCTCGATCATTCTGACTACCGATCAGCTTCTAGACGTTCCGCTGAGTCTGACTGTGGCGGGAACAACGGCCACTGTCACTGTGACAACGCAGGCACCTCTGCTGGACACGTCAGACAGCCGTTTCGAGGAGACTCTCGACAACACTGGACTGAACGCCTGGGCGGCGTTGTTGTGATAGTGGGGACAGCAACGGCCAAAGGCTCCGAAGGTTGGAGCGATACGCTTTATCGAGCACCGGATGTGAATGAAGTCGCAGGAAGGGCGCAACGGGTGGTTGCTATCCCTTATTATGCCAATGCCAACCGCGGCCCAGTGCAAATGGCTGTCTGGATGCCAATTGAAACCTAGTCTCATGTATCATCAATTTCTCTCGCGCGTTGTGCCACATCAAGATTGAACCAACGCGCCATGAGGAACTAATTTTTGCACATGGATGGAAACCGCTGTGTGCCTTGCCTGCGAATGACGCTCGAACAAACTCAGGAGCAACCCGAACCGAGTAGGGCACCGAAATGTACTCCTAGAATGGAAAGGAACTGGAAATGGAGCGGAGGAAATTTCTCAGGAATTCGGCGATGGCCGGCGGCGCGGTACTCGCGTTTTCAGGCAAGAGCATTTGGGCAGCGTCGGCGGATTCCCGCATCGAAGTCTTTCTGGATGAGCCAAAGGGTGAGATTTCACCCAACATATACGGCCAGTTCACCGAGCACATAGGCGGAGTGATTTACGACGGCGTGTGGGTGGGCCCGAATTCAAAGATACGAAACCAGTATGGGATACGCTCTGAGCTCGTGGAGAAAATGAAGGAGATTCATGTTCCAATTGTGCGCTGGCCAGGTGGGTGCTTTGCGGACAGCTACGACTGGAAGGACGGAATCGGGCCTGCGTCGCAACGCCCGAAGCGCACAAACTTCTGGGAAGTCGATCCGGACGCAGCACGCCTTCACGAGAAGGGGCTCCAAATCTTCGAGTCCAACGAATTTGGCACAAATGAGTTTATGCGCTTCTGCAAGCTCGCCGGGGCGGAGCCGTACCTGGCTGCTAATTTACGGAGTCTTCCTCCACTGGAATTTGACCATTGGGTGGAATACTGCAACTCTCCCGCGGGAAGCACCACGCTGGCCGAGATGCGCGCAGCGGCGGGTTTTCAGGACCCTTTCAACGTAAAGTTTTGGGGCGTTGGGAACGAGAGTTGGGGCTGCGGGGGTAACTTCGCACCCGAGGAGTATGCATCGGAATTTCGCCGCTATACCAATTGGATTCCTCGCTTTGGTGTCGATCTGCAATTGATCGCGGCTGGGCCGAACGGAAACGATATCGACTGGACTCATCGGTTCTTTGAGCAGATATTTACCGGGCACCCCTATAACAACCCAAGTTTCACTGGATGGTCCATTCACCATTACGCGTCGAACCTTAGCCGCGGCAAGACAAGAGATTGGATTCTTGCCAAGGGCGATGCTCTGCAGTTTGAAGTGGTGGATTGGTATGAGTTGTTCCGCGAGTGCAATCGCGTGGAGAAGATCATGGCCGACCAATGGGCCGCCATGGGGCAGTACGACCCCGAGCACCATATAAAGCTGGTTGTAGACGAATACGGTCCCTGGTATCGGGAGGGAACAGAGCTGGACCCCACGCACATCTTTGGACAGCAGGTTACGGTGCGCGATGCCCTTGCAACTGCGCTCACTCTGGATGCATTCAATCGCAATGCAGAAAAGGTGAGCGTGGCTGCGTGCGCACAACTGGTTAACAATATCAACGCGCTCTTTCTCTGCCATGAAGATCGATTCTTCGCGACTCCAAACTTCCATGTCTTTGCGATGTATGCGGCGCATCAAGGCGGCCAATCTCTTCGCACGGAATTCTCGGCGCCGGATGTGCTTTACGAGCGCGATGGCAAGCCCGCAAGTTTTTGGGGCCTAAACGGATCGGCGTCGCGTAGGGGCAACATCGTGACGCTGACGGCTGTAAATCCGGATCTCTCGAGGCAATCCGACACACAGGTCGCTCTCCGCGGTGTGACGATTGCCGGCGCCAGCGGCACCGCACTGACCGCAAGCGACATGCACGCGCACAACACGTTCGAGAACCCAGACGCTGTTAAGACTGGACCGCTAAGTGTCTCGGTCAACGGTGAAATTTTGAACGTAAGTATTCCCGCTGCTTCGGTTATCAAACTGGAGATCACTATCGGCTAACTTGTCTGCACCAGGAACAGGGGCGTCCTGAAATGAGTTGAATTGGAGCATTAAGATTTCTGAATTCCGCTTGTTCCAGTGCCCAGCAGAGCTCCGTCCGACCATCAAGCTAACCGCAACTTTGCGAATTGCACGGCGCGAGGCTCACCTGCGCTGACCCAGGCCATGGTGGACCTTCCTCAGGCAAGACCGAGAACGTCTCCTCGCATCTCGATCCGGCTCATTCGACTATCCCATTCGGCAGGATGAGGACTTTGCATACCTCATTACCTTGCTGGAATCGGTCGAATGCCGCTTTGACTTCGGTGAGAGGAAATGTATGGGTCACGATCTTGCGAATTCCGAGAGAATCCGCCAATTCAATTGCCTGTTCGAAATCGTTTCGCCTATAAACGCGGGAGCCAACCACCGTGATTTCCTTGAAATTCACTGCCTGCATATCAACTTTGACAGGCTTTTTGCACACTCCAAGATTCACAATCTTGCCGCGGGACCGCACCAGGCCGGTCATTTCCCTGATGCTATCCGGCGCGCCCACGCATTCAAAGACCAGATCTGCGCCGTCTCCTGAGGTTTCGCTGTCAACCAGGTCTTTGATCTCCGCTCCCGCGTTAACCGCCTCGAGGCCGAACTGCTTCGCTAATTGAATCCGAGAGGGCAGAATATCGCTGATGACGACTCTGCGGGCTCCTCGGGCGCGGGCGACAAGTGCAGTCAACAGGCCGATCGGGCCAGCTCCGATCACGGCCACTACCCTGGCCTCGCTTTCGATTTCCGCACAAGAGACACCATGAACGGCCACGGCCAAAGGTTCGATCACCGCTCCGACAAGCGGGGACATGCCTGCAGGCAGCCGGAAAAGACTGCTCACCGGCAGCCGAACGTACTGAGCCATCGCTCCATCCTCGTCGAAGCCGTAAAGGCGCAAGGTCCGGCAAGCGTGAGGATCGCCAGTGCGGCACACGTAGCAATGGCCGCAGGAAATGAGTGGATAAGCTGTCACAAGGTCGCCCGGCTTCAGATTCGTCGTCCTGGTGCGGATCTTCTCAATAGTTCCGCTGAATTCATGTCCCAGCGTAAGCGGCGCCTTTGCTCGTGGGTGAATTCCGGCCACCACCCCCAGATCCGATCCGCAAAATCCACACGCATGTATCCTTATAAGTGCTTCTTCTTCCCCGATCGGCCCAATCGCCACATCAACGGGTTCGAGCCTATTTGGTCCGAGATAGCGTGCGGCCAACATAGCAAGTCCCTTCTTTCCAGCGACCTATTTTGCGGTGTACCCACCGTCAATCATGAGGATGGAGCCGGTGAAAAAACTGGCATGATCGCTTGCCATGTAGGCATAAAACGAGGCAACTTCGTCAACGTCAGCAATACGGCCAATGGGATGATTGTCTTTGAGCATCTTCCAGTAGGCCTCCGGGTTTCCCGAAGCCTCCGCGGATCGATGCACAATAGGAGTATCGACTGTTCCGCAAGCAATTGTGTTCACCCGGATGTGATATTTTGCGTACTCAACAGCCATCTGCCGGGTCATCTGATGCAAGGCGCCCTTTGAAGGCGCGTAGGCTCCCTGGGTAGGAATGCCGACTTCGCCGGAGATGGAGCCGCTTATGAGGATGAGACCGTGATTCTGGCGGATCATGGCGGGGATGACGTGGCGACTGGCCCAATAAACCGCCTTAACATTGGAATTGAAGACCTTGTCCCATTCTTCCGGCGTGTGCTCATGAATAGGCTTCACCACGCTTACGGCGGCATTGCACACGAGAACATCCAGATGCCCTGTTGAATCGATTGCCTCGGCGGTGAATTTAATAGCAGTGGCTTCTTCAGCAACATCGCCGTGAACAAATTGAAGCTTATCGCCATACCGCTTTTTGTAATCCAAGAGCACTGGGGGGATGCCAGCGCGGCGGAACACGGCAATTACCTTTTCTGCATCGCAATCCAGGAATCTCCTGGTGATGGCAAGGCCAATTCCTGAAGATGCACCCGTAACGACAGCAACTTTCCCTGAAAGAGTGATTTCCAAGTGAGTACCATGCCTTTTGGTGCCGAAGAATCACAGACGCCCAAATGCGCCCATCTGATAAGCGATTATAGAGTATAAATTGAAAATTGGGTATATCATTGGCCTCTGACTCTGGATTTACCGGAGTGCCAAGCAAGGCGAGCCTTGGTTGTGGCGTACACCGTCTCTCCCCATATTGATGCCCCGTAATTCACTTTCGGGATCGGTCTTTCGCGGTCAGAGCGTTCAGTTATGCGGGTCTGGGAGAGCCAGCTCTTGCGCGTCCAAGTCGAGCCCATATTGCATATTCCAATATTGCACCGTTTGCTTCACAAATATCTGACGCGCCAGATGTCTGTCGCGGGTTTTGAGCCCTTCCAGAATCCCAAGATGTTGTTGAACAGCGGCAAGACGCTCACTCATCGCCTTTGGGTTGTCCGGCCACCGTCCAACGACTGAGAATACGAAGAGCCGTATAGTAATGGTTTCGAGCGTGTCGCGCAGATACTCATTTCCGGCCAGTTCCCAGATTTTGCGATGGAATGCGACATCGCTGTCGTGGAAGTTCTTAATACTCTGGCGATCCATCCCATTGCCGGTCATGGAGTTCACAATGGCGGTCAATTCCTCTTCTGCCTCGGGCGTAAGGTTCTCTGCGGCCTTTCCAATTGCTATTGCCTCAAGGGGGATATGAACCTCCTGGATGAGACGGTAGTCTTCGGGGCTTAACTGGGCGACGTAGGTGCCGCGCTGCTGCAACTTACGTAGAAGCCCTTGGTGCTCCAGTTCATGCAAAGCCTCGCGCAGGGTGGGTTGACCAATCCCGAGACGTGAGGCCCATTTTTGCTCAATAATACGGTCTCCGCCGCGTAACTCCCCTGAAATGATGCACTCGCGGATAGCCTGTGCGGCAGCTTGAGGTGCTGTTTGAATCGTGAGTCGCCCGGTGTTTGGCTTGCGCATGCGGCCATCCATGAGAAATTCTCCGTCAGAACAAAATCGATTTATATTCTATAGAATAATCTAACTCTTTCAAACCGTACAAACATTCCCTTATCGATTCCATCATTCAAATTGACCCTTCTGAAATACCCATGGGCGGTAATAGTCCAAAACCTGCACCCGAGCATTGCTTCCAACAAGGCCAAGGGCAGCCTGCAGCATGTCGGGATGGCCTATATTGTTGATCATCATGTCATAGTGACACGGAATGGCGACGACAGGATCGATAATCTTCACGATGTGCGCCGCCTGCATTGAATCAAGATTGTGAAATCCGCCATTGATGCAGATAGCACAAACATCGGCATTTCCTTCTGCTTAGTGCCTCAGAGACGCCGGCTTCCTGGATAGGATGATTAATTTTCAAGAGTGAACAGTTCCAGGCGAACCCTCCATACTACAGTCTGGTTGCGCTGCAACGTGATGGAAGCACACAAGAAAAGACGATCGTGATTTGGAATCCCCAGCATGATAGGACTCTCTCAGAATTACCGTTCGAAAACAACGTAAATCCGCGCCAGTCGGCTAAACGATACCGAGTTTCTTTTGCATGTCCTCCAACGAGATACCCTTGGTTTCAGGGAAGACGAACAGAACGACGAAGAACTGGACCGCCATCATGCTTGAGAAGAAGGCGAAAGGCACCGCTGCGGAATGCGCACTGAGGAGCGGAAATATCCATGACAGGATTGCGGTCATTAACCAATGCGTGAAACTCCCCAGGCTTTGCCCCTTTGCCCGAACGACATTCGGAAATACCTCACTGATATAGACCCAGATGACTGCGCCCTGCGAGAAGGCAAAGAACGCGATATAACCGATCAGCGGGAAGATAAGCAAATGTTCGTGGGTGCCGGCATGGAAAAGGAACGAAACAATCGCAAGGCAAACGCAGGTGCCGACTGACCCAATCAACAGCATGCTCTTGCGGCCGAGCTTATCAATGACCGACATGGCCACCATTGTGAAACAAAGGTTCGTTGCGCCGATCACAACAGCTTGTATGTCGCCCGATACTTTAGTAAAGCCGGCACGCTCAAAGATGTCGTTCAAATAATAGAGGATCGAGTTGATGCCGGCGAGTTGGTTGAACATGGCGACCGTGACTGCCAGGAACACAGGAAATCGAAACTTCCGCGAAAACAGGTGCTGCTTCTCGCCGGCGTGCTCAAGATCAATCGAATCGACAATCTGCCGAAGTTCTTCCTCGGCATTCTCTTCGCCGATCAACATCAGCACTTGCCTGGCTTCATCAACGCGCCCCTTCTTCACCAACCAACGTGGGCTTCGGGGTATGTAAAACAGCAGGAAAAAGAATACTGCTGCTGGAACTGCGGAGATGCCAAGCTTCCAACGCCATTCAAACTCGCCAAACCCCATGGTTCCGATGATAAAGTTTGAAAAATAAGCCGCCAGAATGCCAAAAACGACGCTGAACTGAAAGAAACCTACCAACCTGCCGCGCCACTTTGCGGGCGCGATTTCCGCAATATACATGGGACCGAGTACAGAGGAGCCGCCGATCGCAAGCCCAGCGACGAAGCGGAACGTCACAAACGAGAGCCAGTTCCAGGCCAAAGAACAGCCCAGCGCGGAAATCAGAAACAGAATGGCCAGTGCGCGAAGGCTGTCCCGCCGCCCGTATTTGTCTCCTGGAATGCCTGCTAGAACGGCTCCCGTAATTGTCCCCCAAAGGGCTACAGCCACCGTCAACCCAAGCGACGCGGGCGAAAGGTGAAATAGAGCCGTCAGCGATTTGGTAGCGCCCGCAATGACCGCAGTGTCGAAACCAAACAATAGGCCACCTAGCCCGGCGACAGCTGTGCTTTTGACCAAAGGCCAAGTCAATACCGCATGCGAGCGATTCTCGGTGGCGTCAGCAATGGAAGTCATATTTCTCCTGTCATCCAGGCGGCCAATTCGCCGGTCACCAAGGTTTGCCTGCAAATCAGAGTGGACATCCTGGAGTCAGGAGGTTTATAGATTATAGATGTAATATTCGTCAAGTTATCTTTCAAATCAAGAGCCGAGGTCCGGCGGCTTGCAAATCGCCCAACCTCAAGAAACGAGTTCAAAGAGATAACCTCGATGAACTTGGTCTGAAGACATTTGATTGGAAACCGCTTGCCCCGACCCTAAGGTTCCGTCGAGGCAACATTCATCCGAGAATTGTTTAAGCTAGAATGTCGCCAGCCAACCGCCGTCCACAAAGATCACCTGTCCAGTGATGAAATTCGCTGCTGGGCTGGCGAGAAAGACGATCGGCCAGGCAATGTCCTCCGGGGTTCCCCAGCGTCCCAGCGGGCATCGGCTCTTCACCCAACTGTCGAATGTCGGGTCCGAGATCAGGGACTTGTTTAACTCCGTATCGATGTATCCGGGCGCGATCGCATTCACGAGAATGCCATTTTGCGCCCATTCCACAGCGAGTGCCTTGGTCAACTGCCCCACCGCACCTTTGGAGGCGGTGTAAGGCGATGTTCCCGGCCGCGCCGCGGCCGTCATGAGCGAAGCGATGTTGATGATCCTGCCAGTTCGTTTCTCGCCGATGAGATGCCTCGCAAACGTCCGGCTGAGCTCAAAGACCGCTGTTGCATTGAGGGTCATCACGGAGTGCCAGTCATCGAGCGAAAGGTCGATCGCCGCGCCACGCTTTTGGATACCGGCAGAATTTACCAATATTTCCGGGGTACCCACAGTAGTGCACAAGCAGTTGAACCACTCTTCGATCCCGCTGGTATCCGAGAGATCGTAGGGTGCAACGTGAACGTGTCTCGCGATCTGTCTGAGTTCGTCCGCTGCATGTTCCAGTTCAAACCGGTTTCGCCCCACCAGGATCACGTCTGCCCCCGCCAAGGCAAGTGCGCGAGCCGCGCCGAGTCCAATGCCACGTGTAGCGCCGGTAATCAATGCGAGCTTGCCGTCCACTCTGAAGCGATTCATTTCGCTACCTTTAAAGGCTTGATAAGCACATTACAAGATTTTGTCGAAGAATGCGAGGCAAGCCTCGACAAAGAATTCATTATAGATTATCTGTTATCTTATGCGGACTCCTGCCCGTGAAAACTCCCGATGTCTCCAAACGCGAGACGTCCCCGAACCCGATTTCGGCGCACAGAATATGTTGGTTAAGGTGAAGGCATCTGCCATCGCCAGCATCCCAGGGGTTCACAGTTGCATTTGTGCTGTGGAGTACGATCGTCTTGCCTTGCTCGCAGGCATTCGCGGCGACAGGCAAGTGATAGCGTTTTGACGAGGGCAATCTATTGATCAACTTTCTACCAAGGAAAAGAGACCGCTCCAGAATATCTCTAATCGTGGCGCTTCTCGTGGTCCAAACTGCAAGTGCACAGCAGCGGTCACCTGCGATCCCGTTGGTGGTGCACAATCCCTATTTCAGCATCTGGTCGATGGCCGACCGGCTAACCGACGAGCCGACTCGCCATTGGACCGGGGCGCCACAACCCATTGAAGGCATTGCGCGGATCGATGGAAATGCGTATCGGTTCATGGGGAAGCACCCCAATACGCTTCCTGCAATGCATCAGACGTCCAACACGATTACGCCCACGCATACACAGTACGAGTTCCGCGAAGCAGGTATCCAGCTTGAGCTTGAGTTCTTTACGCCCGCGATAATGAGCGATCTGGATGTACTTTCTCGTCCGGTTACATACCTGACCTGGAGGGTAGAAGCGACGGACGGAGGCCATCATACTGTCTCGGTTCTGTTGGATGTGGATCCTCTGATTGCAGTAAACGATCGCAGCGAACCCGTAGTGACCTCTCGCCACGATGCGGACTCGCTTAACGTATTATCCGTTGGGTCGCGCGACCAGAATATTTTGAACCGCTCTGGTGACAATGTTCGAATCGACTGGGGCTATTTCCACTTGGCCGTACCGAAGACCGAACATGCGGAGACAAGCATTTCCACCGGCCTCGAAGAAGCATTTATTGCTTCGGGGAAATTGGCGACCAGCGATTCGATTGGCATGCCTGAACCCGCCAGCCGGTCGAGCGCACACCTGGACGTCGTCCTGGACCTTGGATCGGTGGGCTCAACTGTGGTTGCCCGGCACGTGTTGTTGTCCTATACAGAAGGTTTCGCCATCCAGTATTTTCACCGGGATCTACGGCCCTATTGGCAACGGAACAATATGACGGTCGAGAAGATGCTCGATACGGCAGAGGATCAATACTCGGAACTCGAGGCGCGCGGCAATAAATTCGACGCCGATTTGACAGCCGATCTTGTGAAGGTCGGAGGAAAGCATTACGCCGCCATCGCAATTCTTGCTTACCGGCAGACGCTTGCCGCTCACGAGCTGGTTGCAGATCTGGATGGCCAGCCGATGCTTTTCGCCAAGGAGAATTTCTCCAACGGTTGCATCGCAACAGTCGATGTGCTTTATCCGTCCGCTCCTTTCTTCCTATTGTTCCAGCCAAAGCTCCTTCAGGCGCAGTTGCTGCCGGTACTGGAATACTCTGCCCTTCCACGCTGGCGATTTCCATTTGCACCGCATGATCTTGGGCAGTATCCGTTGGCGAATGGACAGGTGTACGGGGGCGGCGAAACGAGTGAACAGGACCAAATGCCGATTGAGGAAAGCGGTAACATGCTAATTCTGGTTGACGCACTAGCGCGTGCTGAAGGCAATGCTCATTTGGCAGAGGAGTTTTGGACACAACTCACGAATTGGGCAGAATATCTGAAGCAAAAGGGACTCGATCCTGAGAATCAGCTTACAACAGACGATTTCGCAGGCCATGTGGCTCATAACGCAAATCTCTCAATCAAAGCGATTGATGCCCTGGCCGCCTATGCCGATTTAGCGCGGATGCTTCATCATGACGAAGTCGCCACTGCGTACAGTACTGAAGCAAAGGATATGGCCGCAAAGTGGATCGTGATGGCCAAGGAGGGAAACCACTATAAGCTTGCCTTCAACAGTCCAGGCACATGGAGTCAGAAATACAACCTCGTATGGGACAAAATCATGGGATACGATCTGTTTCCACCCAGCGTTCAGGACGCGGAGATGGCCTACTATGCTGGAAAACTGAATCGTTACGGATTGCCTCTCGACTCCCGAGCCGGCTACACGAAGCTTGATTGGTCGCTTTGGACGGCGACGCTGGCATCGAAGCAAAGCCAGTTCGAAGCGATCGTCGACCCGATTTACAGATGGATGAATGAAACGCAGAGCCGCGTGCCGCTTACTGACTGGTACGACACGACAACAGGGCTGCAGGAGGGATTTCAGGCCCGCAGTGTTGTCGGAGGTGTGTTCATCAAGGCGCTCTCTGACACAGCACTCGTCAGGAAGTGGCGAGCAACTCCCTAGCCTCCGTTTCGCGTATCTGGCGCGCCCCGCGGGAGAGCCTGGATTGAGACAAATACATTTCTGCGAAGCGCCAGCTTGATATGACCATGAAGATGGGGAATGAGAAGTCTTAGCGCTGTGTCTGGAGCGCCCCGGCACACAGCAGTGCGCAGCCCAGAGCGTGTCAACGACTATGAGACAGGGGGCGTGAGAGCTTAGTTTAAAGCACCTTCAATCGCTTCAGTGCCGACACCACCACGCGTCGTTTGCTCTTACTGCCCCGGCAGCACCATCACTTCCACGCCACTGGCCGAATCCTTCTGGTGAAAGATCTGCTCGGCTGCCTTTTTGAAATCCTCCGGCTTGGCATAGGGAATATCGGTAAAGGTCTGCGGATTGCGATCCGTGAGCGGAAACCACGAGCTCTGCACCTGCACCATGATGCGATGGCCGCGGCGGAAGGTGTGAAAAAGATCGGGCATTGTGAAGTCGATGTCCGCCTCCTTGCCAGGCGTCAGTGGCTCCGGCTTCTCCCAACTGTTGCGAAACTTTGCCCGGAAAGGTTCACCGCGCAGTAGCTGCTGGTATCCGCCCATATGCAGCGGCGGCGCATCGAGAATGCGCTTGTTGCCCTCCATTGAAGTGTCCGGATCGGGATAATCCTCCGGATAAACATCGATCAGCTTCACATCGAAGTCCGAGTCGGTGCCCGAACTGGCCACCTTCAGATGCGGCGAAATCGGCCCGGCAATGGTCATATCCTCTTTCAACGGCTCCGTCTCGTAAACCGCCACGTCGGGCCTGTAGCTCGCGAACCGCTGGTCGTCCACCATGTAGCGCTGCGGCACTGTGTCCGTGGGATAGCCGACAAACGGCACCGGATGGTTCGGATCGCTCACGTACTCGTCTTCACTCTTCTCCTCTTCTGGCGGGTCGAAGCTGAGCCTGCCGCCCGAATGGAAATAGAGTGTCTTGGAAGTGGCTAACTTGGGCGGCCACGTGTCGTATCTCCGCCACACGTTGGTTCCGGTCTCAAAGACAATGGCCTTGGCCTGTGTTCCGCCCTTGCCCTTCAGATAGTGCTCGAAGAACGGAAACTGAATCTCCACGCGAAAATACACGGCAGTCTTTGCATTGAACTGCGCATCGCCCAGGTGGCTGCCGTCGCCGTGCGCCCAGCCGCCATGGACCCACGGACCCTCCACCAGCGTAGTCGGCGTCTGGGGATTGAATTTGTCGATCGCATGGAAAGTGCGGAATGGCCCTTCCAGGTCCTCTGCGTCGTACCAGCCGCCCACCACAAGCACCGCGCAATGCACGTTCTTCATGTGTTGCGACAGGTCGCGCGCCTTCCAGTAATCGTCGTAGGTATCGTGCTTGAATTGGTCGTTGAACAGCCAGTTCGAGCCCTTCAGATACTGCGTATCGAGATTGGCAACGTTGCCTGCATCGAGATAGAACCGGTACCTGTCCGGAGTGCCGAAGTCAAAAGGAACCGTGGGGCCGGGACCAGCAGGGTTCTTCTGCGGGAGGAACAGAGCATAGAAGCCGAAGTTCGCCGCCAGCATGAAGGTTCCGCCATGATAGGTGTCGTCACCCAGAAATAGGTCCGTCATCGGCGCTTGCGGACTGGCCGCCACAAGTGCCGGATGCGAATCGATAATCGAAGCCGAAGTATAGAACCCCGGATAGGAGATCCCCCAGATGCCAACTTTTCCGTTATTGTTGGCCACGTGCTTCAGCAGGAACTCGATCGTGTCGTAGGTGTCCGACGAATCGTCCACATCCTGCGGAGACTTTTTTTGATCGATATGCGGCCGCATCTCCACAAAATCGCCCTCGCTCATCCACCGCCCGCGCACATCCTGGTAGACAAAGATGTAACCGCTCTTCTCAAACTCGTCCGAGGGGCCGAGGCGCGCTGGATACTTGTCCTCGCCATAGGGCTCAACATTATAAGGAGTGCGATCCATCAGAAATGGATAGGGTCCCGGATCCCCGTCAAAGGCCGTCGCCTTGGGCACATACACCGCCGTAAACAGGTGCTTGCCGTCGCGCATCGGGATGCGGTACTCGTACTTTGTGTAATGGGCGCGAACAAAGTCCTCGGCGGGCACCGTAGGCGCAGATTGCTGTGCGCGAGCCGCGATGAATGCGATACCTGAGAAAACAAGAATTGCGGAAGCAAGGCGCTGCACGTTGATCACTGGGCCAAAGGTCTCCTGACAATCCAGACTACTCCAACAAGCGGGGCGACCAGCCACCCCTTTCCTCCGGAACCCATTATTTGCTTGCACTTGGCGAGCGCCTCGGCAGGCTGGTCCGGCTCCTCCTGTTGAAAAACAAGGTTTTCCTTGCACCCGGTCCGCCCTACAGGTTTAACCTATTTAAAAGTGCCCGAACGCAGCCGCCAGCGCCCTTGTACGCCGGGACTGTATCCTTTCCGCCACGAACCATCAAAAAGGAGATCCATGTCTACTGAGTATCGCAATTTCCTCGCTCTCTCCTACGAAGAGCTGGAGGAGCTCAACCTGGCAGCCAAGGCTGATCGCGCAAAACGCACCGCGGCCGACCTCGTCCGCGAGAAGCGCCTCAAGTACCTGACCGACGAAAATCGGATCAAGGCTGTCACCGTGCTCTTCTCTGACCTTGAAGGACGCCTTCACCTGCTCGACTACGACAAGAAATTCCTGCTCGGCTCCTACGAGAATCTCACCTTCGATGGCTCCTCCATTCGCGGATTCACCGCCCAGAAGGAAAGCGATCTCCGCCTCGGCATCGACTGGAGCGCCTTCTACTGGGTCCCTGCCGACGTCTTCGGCACCGGCAAGGTGCTGGTCTTCGGCAACGTCATCGACAAGGACGGAACACCCTACGCGGGCGATCTGCGCGGCGTGCTCAAGGGCTACTCCGACAAGCTCTTCAAGGAGAAGGAGTACACCCTCAACGCGGCCACCGAGATCGAGGGCTTCCTTTTCGCGGGCAAGGACGCCGAACAGACTTACCACCAGACCGGAAAGTTTGAGTTCATCAACACCGGCGGCTACTATCACGTGCTGCCTCTCGACCCGCTCCGCCAATTCATCGACACCGCGGCTGAAGTCCAGCGCGCCATGGGCTTCCAGAACGAAAAGGATCACCCCGAGGTAGCGCCCAGCCAGTTCGAAATCAACTACGGATACTCTGAAGTAGTGGCCGCGGCCGACCAGATCCAGCTCTACAAGCTGCTCTGCCGCCAGATCGCCGCCAACTCGGGTTACACCGCCTGCTTCCTGCCCAAGCCCGTCGTGGGCGTCAACGGTAGCGGAATGCACACCAACGTCTCCGTCTCCAAGGGCGCGACCAACCTGTTCTGGGACGAGAAGGGTGAAGAGCAGCTCTCCAAGTTCGGCTGGGACTTCCTCGATCGCATCCTCAGCCATGCGCTTGACCTTTGCCTTATCTTCAACTCCAGCGTCAACGCCTACCGCCGTCTCGACCCCCACTTCGAGGCGCCCAACCAGATCCGCGCCTCGGCCGTCGATCGCGGCGCCATGGTCCGCGTGCCCATCGGAAACCATCGCTCCATGCGCACTGAAGTCCGCGCCGTTGCTCCTGACGCCAACCCCTACCTGTCCCTCTTTGGCATCTTCAAGACCGGCATCGACGGGACCATCGCAAAACACAAGGATCTCCGCTCCGGCGGACGCTACCTGCCCGACAACATCCAGGCCGCCATCGACGACTTCAAGGACTCCAAGTGGATCGGCGAAATTCTCGGCGCCGACGTGCAGGGCCGCTATGCCGACCTCAAGCAAGCCGCCGCCAACCGCTCACCCCGCGAACTCGGCGCCATCGTCAAAGGCTCCGAAGTCCAGTTCCACCACGCCGTCTACAACCAGTCGCTCTGGAACTTGTTCTAGAGCGACCCGGTCAAACCGGAAATCGAATCGGCGTGGCCACATTTGGCTGCGCCGATTTTGTTGCCCCCGTTTCCTGATACCCCCCTTATGCCCAATATGCTAAAAGCTATAGAACGGGGTACAGGCAGGAAGGGCAACAAAGCCGAACGGAACGGTCAGAACTGACCCTCCCTTCAGGCCGCCGTCCCTTCCCACCCACCCAGAATCCGCACCAAGGAAGCCCATGAGCGCCGGTCACTCAGTCGAATTGGAGGCCATCTTCGGAGACTATCCCCTCGACCAAGCCTTCGACGAGATGCGCGAAGCCGACGGCAACGTGCGCCCCCAATACCGCGCCCTCGCAGAAACCCTTGCCAGCCTCCCCGCCGACGAGCTCCAGCGCCGCAAGCAATCCGCCGACCTCTCCTTCCTCACCCAGGGCATCACCTTCACCGTCTACGGCCGCGACGAAGGCACCGAGCGCATCTTTCCCTACGACCTGCTCCCCCGCCTCATCACCGCCCCGGAATGGGACCACATCGAGCGCGGCCTCACCCAGCGCATCACCGCCCTCAATCTCTTCCTGCGCGACGTCTACTCCGACGCCAAAATCCTCGCCGACCGCGTCATCCCGCGCGAGCTTGTCTACAGTTGCAAGCACTACCGCCGCCAGATGCGCGGCCTCCAGGTCCCCCGCAACGTCTATATCGCTGTCGTCGGCTCTGACTTGCTCCGCCTGAACACCGGCGAATTCGTCGTCCTTGAAGACAATCTCCGCGTTCCCTCCGGCGTCAGCTACATGCTCACCAACCGCCGCGTCATGAAGCGCACCTTCCCGCAGCTCTTCCAGAGTTATGGCGTCCGCCCCATCGAGCACTACGCGCAACTGCTCCTGGCTACCCTCCGCTCCCTGGCTCCCGAAGGCCGCCCCGAGCCCAACATCGTCCTCCTCACCCCCGGCGTCTTCAACTCTGCCTACTTCGAGCACACCTACCTCGCCCGCCAGATGGGCATCGATCTTGTCGAAGGCCGCGACCTCGTCACTCACGACAACATGGTCTACATGCGCACCACCGACGGCCTCAAGCGCGTCGACGTTATCTACCGCCGCGTCGACGACGACTTCAGCGATCCCCTCGTCTTCCGCGGCGACTCGGCTCTCGGCTGCGCCGGCCTCTTCAACGCCTATCGCGCCGGGAACGTCACCGTCACCAACGCCTTCGGCACTGGGCTCGCCGACGACAAGGCCGTCTATGCCTACGTCCCGCGCATGATCCGCTATTACCTCAACGAAGATCCCATCCTGCCCAACGTCGAGACCTATCTACTATCCGAAGACAAGGCGCGCCTGCACGTTCTGGCCAATCTCGACAAGCTGGTCGTCAAGGCCGTCGGCGAAAGCGGCGGCTATGGCATGTTGATCGGCCCCCACTCCACCGCCCGGCAGCGCGAGGAGTTCGCCCGCCAGATCGAAGCCCACCCCCGCAACTACATCGCCCAGCCCACGCTCGATTTCTCCCGCGCTCCCTGCCTCATCGGCAGTCGCCTCGAGCCGCGCCACGTGGACCTGCGGCCCTACGTTCTGTTTGGAGACAAGGTAAACATCGTGCCTGGAGGCCTTACCCGCGTAGCTCTCGAAAGAGGCTCGCTGGTCGTCAACTCCTCCCAGGGCGGCGGAAGCAAGGACACATGGGTTCTGGAATAGCCGTGCGAACTTCGGAAAAGCTCGACTTGCCAAGATACGACTTCAGTCATGGCAAGACTGCACACCTAGTTTTGTAACAGGGCACGACTTTAGTCGTGCCGCAAATGGCCAAAGAATGAAATGGGGCTTTAGCCCCTGCGGGAAAGATCGTATGGCATCGGCAATACCGCACTTCAAACAACGGGAGAATGCGACCATGCTTTCACGCGTAGCCGACAGTCTCTATTGGATGAGCCGCTACCTTGAGCGGGCCGAGAATACCGTGCGCCAGCTCGACGTAACCATGAGCCTTATGCTCGATACCGGCGGCGCCAGCGCGGAGACCCGTTGGCAGAAGCTGTTGGCCGCGCTGGGCAAACCGGCAGGCATGGAGTGGAACGGCGATTTCGAGTCGATGGCCCGCAAGCTGGTCTTCGACAATCTCAGCCCCGCATCCGTCACGTTTTGCGTCAACGGTGCGCGCGAGAATGCCCGCCAGGCCCGCGAGGAAATTTCCACCGAACAGTGGCAGCGCCTCAACCGCCTCTTTCACCACATGCATTCGCCAGGCGTGCAGGCCCAGTTCGACTCCAGCATCAACGATCTGCTGGCCGCCGTGATCGATGGAATTCACCTCTTCAAAGGCGTCAGCGATACCACCATGATTCATGGCCAGGGTTGGCAGTTCATCCGCCTGGGCCGCTATCTCGAGCGCGCCTACGCCACCGCCACCATGCTCGAGGTCTACCAGCCGGATCTCTTCAAACAAGAAAAGGAAAGCACCGGTTACCAGTACCTTGAACTGGTGGGCCTGCTCCGCTGCTGTACTTCCTTCGAAGCTTACTGCCAGGTCTACACCGCCGACGTCGTCCCCGATCGCATCATAGAGTTTCTTCTCCTCAACCGCGACTTTCCTCACGCCATCCGTTACTGCGTCGACGGCATTCGCGGCGCCATCGACTCCATTCAGCACACCGGCGGCCGCCGCGCTCCAGACGAACTCACCGCCGGCATCGGCCGCCTCCACGCTATGCTCGGCTACACCACCATTTCTGAAATCCTCAATGGCGACACCGCTGCCTTTCTCCACAACATCCGTGAGCAGTGCCTCCGCATTCACGAGTTGATCTACCGCTACTATGTCCACTACTCCATCCAATCGGCGCTGGCTGTCTAAGGTAGCGCCGGCCTCCAGGCCGGCTGTCGTGGGGGCCTCCGGCCCGCACAAGTTTTGAAACCGCACACATCGGCATGCAAAAAGCAATGACGATGTTTTGAAAGGGCACGACTTCAGTCGTGCCGGAAGAAGCTGAAAAAAGAAAATGGGGCTTTAGCCTCGGCGAAATTGCACCCAACCCCCGCAGCACAAAAGCTGAGAGCTGAGAGCTGAAGGCTGAAGGCTAGAAGGCTAGAAGCTAGAAGCTGAAAACAATCAACTCTCCAAGGACCGCTGGCCAATGAACTTCTACTCCATCCGCCACCTGACACGCTTCCGCTACGCGCACCCCATCAGCGAGAGCATCATGGAAACGCGCATGCACCCGCGCTCCGACTCCACCCAGCACTGCCTCAACTTCTCGCTCTCCGTCAGCCCGCGCTGTCGCGTCTTCAGCTATCGCGATCACCAGGGCAACACGGTGCAGCACTTCGACATCCCCGGCGAGCACAACCAGCTGGTCATCGTCGCCGAGTCCATCGTCGAAGAGCAGCCCTCGCCCGACGTGCCCAGCTTTCTCTCACCCGACGCTTGGCCCGCTCTCGACGACCTTATCGAGTCCGGCGATTACTGGGAGATGCTCCTCCCCTCGACCTTCGCGGTTGAAACCCCGGCCGTCACCCTGCTCGCCAAGCAGATGGACGTCGCCCGCCGCGACGATCCGCTCATGCTGGTGCAGGAGCTCAACGAGCGCCTGTTCGAGTATTTCGATTACGTACCCAGCCACACCCGTGTCGACTCACCCATCGACGAGGCCATCGTCAGCGGCAAGGGCGTATGCCAGGATTTCGCGCACACCATGATCGCCCTGCTCCGCCATGTGCGCATTCCGGCCCGCTATGTCTCCGGCTATCTCTACCGCAGCCGCGAAGACCACGACCGTTCCACGCCCGATGCCACCCACGCCTGGGTTGAGGCACTCATGCCGCATCTCGGCTGGGTCGGCTTCGATCCCACCAACAACCTCGTCGCCCACCACCGCCACATCCGCACCGCTGTCGGCCGCGACTACGCAGACGTACCCCCCACCCACGGCATCTTCCGCGGCAGAACCGACAGTGAACTCTACGTGGCTGTGCAAGTAGAAGCCAGCGAAACCGCCCCCGTCCTCGACCGCAAGATGCCCATCCCCGAAGACTGGAGCGTCTTAGTCGAGCGCGCCCAGCAGCCCCCCGAGGCCCCCATTCCCTTCACCGACCTACAACAAATGCAGCAGCAACAACAGTGAACAGTGAACAGTGGACAGTGAACAGTGATCAGGGAGCAGGGAGCAGGGAGCAGGGAATAGGGAACAGGGAAATGGGGAACAGGAAACGGAGCGCATCGCAAGCACCCGCTTTGTAACAGGGCACGACGGGGTACCCTCTGGGTCACGGGCCGAAAATGCCGCTAGAAATGAGCGTGGGCTTTAGCCCCTGAGGAATATGAACCCATATCTCCCGCAACAGCCTTGAAACGTGTCGAGGAAGAATGCCGTAGAATCGAAGCGGAGATGCAACCGGCATGAAGGAAATCGTCTTTGAAGTAACCCAGGAGGCCGACGGCGGGTTTACCGCCGAAGCGCTGGGCGAAAGCATTTTTACGCAAGCCGACAGTTGGGACGAACTGAGAGCCAACGTGAAAGAGGCCGTTCAAGCTTTCTACTTCGACTCCGCTCCGCCCGCTTCGATCCGTCTGCGCCTGGTTCGCGACGAGGTGCTGGCCGTCGCATGAAACTGCCGCGCGATCTGAACGGAGAATCGCTCGTGAAGCACCTCACGAAGCACTGGGGATACCAGCAGGTCCATCAAGTTGGCAGCCATATCATTCTGCAAACCCAGCAGCCCACGCTTCATCGCATCGCGGTCCCCGCACACAATCCACTGAGAATTGGAACGCTGAATGCGATCCTCGCCGCCGTTGCCGCACACAAGAATGTTGCCAAGGAAGAAATTCTCAAGGACACTTGACAACAATCCTCAACCTGCCCCCTGCACCTCAGCCGCAATCTTCCTTAATTCCGGCAGCACTCTGCCCAATGCAATCGGCTTCGCATCCCGCGTCCCCAGACCGAAGTACACATCCCGATAAAGCCGGTACAGCTTTTCATAAACCGCCGCGGCCTTGGCATCCGGCTGCACGGTGCGTAGCGGCAAGCACACCGCCGCCTGCGCCTCTTCAATCGTCGTGTAAGCCCCCGCCGCCAGTAGCGCAAAAATCCCCGACCCCAAGCTCGTCGGAATCCCCGCCGGCACCAGCACCGGCTTGTTCAGCACGTTGGCATAAATGCGGTTCAGCACTTCATTCTTCTGCGGAATCCCGCCCGCATTGATCACCCGATCGATGCGCACGCCATGCTCTGCCATCCGCTCCAGAATGATCCGCGTATGAAACGCCGTTCCCTCGATAGCCGCGAACAGCTCATCCTGCGCCGTGTGCACCAGGTTCCATCCCAGCGTCACGCCGCCCAGCTCCGGATTCACCAGCACCGTCCGGTCGCCGTTGTCCCAGCTCAGACGCAGCAGTCCAGTCTGCCCAGCCTTGTAAGCCTCCAACCCTTCTGACAACGCCGCCACCGTCGTTCCCGCACGGCGGGCAATGCCCTCAAAAATATCGCCGACCGCCGACAAGCCTGCCTCGATCCCCGTATACCCCGGATGCACGCTTCCCGGCACCACGCCGCACACACCGGGAACCAGCTCCGCCTTGCGCGCCATCGCGACAATGCACGTCGACGTGCCCACCACGTTCACCGCGTCGCCCTCGCGGATGTTCGATCCAATCGCATCCCAATGCGCATCGAAAGCTCCCACCGGAATCGGAATCCCCGCCTTTAGCCCCAGCGCCTCGGCCCACTTCGGCGAAAGATGTCCCGCAATCTTGTCGCTCGTCTCGTAATCGCCGCCGAGTTTCGCGCGCACGCCCTTCAACAGCGGGTCCACAGCCACCAGAAACTCTTCCGGCGGCAGCCCGCCCCACTTCGGATTCCACATCCATTTGTGGCCCATCGCGCAAATGCTGCGCTTTACATCCTTCACGGATGTCACGCCGCACAGCGTAGCCGCCACCATGTCGCAATGTTCGAGAGCCGTGACAAGCTTGTCGCGCTTCTCCGGATTGTGCCGCAGCCAGTGCAGCAGCTTCGAGAATCCCCACTCGTGCGAATAAACACCACCACACCAATCGATCCCCTCGAATCCCAGCTCATGCGCCTTCTGCGTAATCTCTTGCGCTTCGGCAAATGCGCGATGATCGCACCACAGGTAATATTCGTCCAGCGGCTCGAGGTTCTCGCCCACTGGAATCACGCTCGATCCGGTCGTGTCGAGCGCAATTGCCGCAACGTCGGCGCCATTCACACCCGTGCTCTTCAACACTTCGCGCGTTGCCGCCGCCAGCGCCGCCATCTGGTCAGCGTGAGCCTGCGTTGCATAATTCGGGTCTTCCCGCTTGCGGTGCAGCGGATACGAAGCCGATGCCGTCCCAATCGGGCCTTTCTTGCTGTCAACAAGGGTTACGCGAACACTCAATGTGCCAAAGTCGACACCAGCCACAATCGTCATTTGAATCTCACCTCTGGTAAACGCTTTCTTCCCCGCAAACCAGACTACAACATTCCTCTCCCGCACGTCTCTGGTCCTCGGCCTTGCCGCCGCCCGCTGACTCGTCCGCCGCGGCGGACTGACTTGCTGTATTTGTTTTAAAACTCCGCGCCGCCTTAACTCCGCCACCCAAACTGTTCATCAAAACGTGCTCGAAGACAGCGGAGCATTTACTTCTTCTTCCCCGGCAGCATCCCAATAATCTTGCTCATCAGCCCGGGCTTGGCCGCCGGAACCCCCGCCGGAGGTTTCGCCGCAACCGCGGCAACCGTCTCTTGCTTTGCGGTCTGTGCCGCTGCTGGCGCTGCACTCTGCTCCTTCGCCTCCGCTGCCCCGCCCTTTGCATTCGCCGCCACCGGCGCTCCGCCCACCACCTCGGCATGTTTGATGCTTGGTGGCGGCGCCCCATCGTTTCCATTCTTCACAAGAATCGAAATCCTGCGATTCGAAGGGTCGTAAGGATCGTTCTTCACCCGCAAAAACTGGTCCGCGTAACCACGCACCTGGGTCACTTGATCGGAGCGCACGCCATCCTGCTGCAGCAGCCTCCGCGCGGAGTTGGCGCGGTCCGCCGAAAGCTCCCAATTACTGTAATTTGCGTCGGTGGAGTATTGTGTAGCGTCCGTGTGTCCCTCGATTAGCAGCGAATTCGGCAGCGTCTTCAGCTCCGTCGCCAGCAGCGTCAACAACTCCTGACCCGTTCCGCTTAGCTTTGGACTGCCGCTCTGGTAAAAGACGCCATTCTTGTCCTCGATCAACTCAATGCGCAGCCCCTCGGCCGTGATCGTTATCTCAATCTGCTTTGAAAGTTTTTCCAGCTCTTTCTTGGCCTTGATCTCCGCTTCCAGCTTGTCTTTCAGCTTTTGCATTTGATCGTTCTGTGCCGCTGTGATGGTCTCGCCAGTGCCGGACATCGTCGTGCCCAGCTTGCTCCCGGTTCCCTTGGGATCGTTGAAGTATCCGGCCACTGCCTGCTTCACCTTGGAGCTCGAGCCCATCAGCCACAGCACAATAAACAGCGACATCATCGCCGTCACAAAATCGGCGTAGGCCACCTTCCACGCGCCACCGTGACTCCCGCCGTGGCCACTCATCTTCTTGATTACGATGATCGGTTGACTCTTCGCTGACATTGCGCTCTTTTTCTCCACTTGCGCTCGCCGCCCTTATGCCGCGACCGCTGGTTCAGCGGCCTCCACCTTGCTCTTGCAGCTCTTCTCCATCTCGTCGAAGCTGGGCCGCACGTGCGCGGGAACCGCCCGCCGCCCCATCTCGATCGCAATCATCGGCGCTGAGCCCTTCAGAAACGAAAGCACCAGCACACGCAGCACATGCAGATATTCGTTCTGCTCTTCCGCTGTCTTGCGCATATTCGCGGCGATTGGACCCACAAAGCCGTAGCACAGCAGGATGCCGAGAAATGTGCCCACCAGCGCCGCCGCCACCTTCTCGCCGATCTCCTCCGGCGGACCCCCCAGCGACCCCATCGTAATCACCACGCCCAAAACTGCGGCCACAATGCCCAGCCCTGGAAGCGCATCCGCTACCGTCGACAGCGCGTCGATTGGCTGCATCGCCGCGTGATGATGCACCTCCATATCGAGTTCCATCATCTGGTCCATGTCGAATGGCTCCACGCCGCCCGTAACCGCCGTGCGCAGCGTGTCGCACAGAAAGTCCACCGCGTGATGATCCTTCAAAAAGTCCGGATAGCTTTTGAAAATCGAGCTCTCCTTGGGCTTCTCAACGTCCATCTCCACGGCAAGAAGCCCCTCCTTGCGCACCTTGTTCAAGAACTGGTACATCATCTTCAGCGTGCTCAAGTAGCGCTCCTTGGTAAACGCCGAACCCTTGATCACGCCCGACAGCCCCCCGGCCACTCCTTTAATGATGTGCAATGGGTTGGCTACCAGCAGTGTGCCCGTGGCCGCGCCGGCGATAATCAACAGTTCAGCCGGTTGCAGGAGCACCAGCATGTGGCCCTTCTCCATCAGGAAGCCGCCAATGATGGATACAATGACAAGGACAATTCCTATGATGGCAAACATTTCTGCCCTCCCGCTGCGGACGTTATGCAGTTGCCGCCCGCATGGATACTGGATTCCATGGCATTCTGCGCGCTCTCCAGCAACTGCGCCAGCCCCTCGTTCCGGTCATGGCAGGCCTGCGCCGCGCCTATGCTCACCGTGATTGATACCCGGTCGCCCCACCACCGGAAGTCCGCCGTTCTCGCCATGCCGGCAAGTGCCTGCGCATGCGCGGCCAGCATCTCCGCCGTGCGTTCATGCGAGATGATCAGGAATTCATCGTCTCCCCAGCGCCCTGCCTCCTCAGCCGGGCGCAATCCCTGCGCCAGCGCATGCTGCACCTTTCCAAGCATCGCCTCGCATGCGCTTGAACCGTGAGTCTTGCGCAGCCCTTGCGCCTGGTCCACGCCGATCCACAACACGCCAAACGTCTCGCCCCCGCGCGTAAAGTCCTCAAACTCAATCTGCAAGCGGTCCTCGAGATCCGCCTGGCTGGCCCCCACCGCGCCGCTTTCGCCCGTCACCCCGTGTGGCAGCGCGTCCAGGCTCTCCGCCGGATGAAACACCGCCGCCGTCCCAATTCGTTCGCCCAACCCATCGCGCAACGCCACAACGCGCGTAATCGCCTGTAACTCATGACCCTGCTTATGTTGCGTCCTCACCAGCGCCCCGCGGCTCGTCTCCGGCTCCGCATCCCGGTGCAGTTCTCCGAGCAGCAACCTCGCCGGCGCCAGCGCCTCTAGCGCCTCGGGCATCGTCGTACGACCCAGCATCTCCTGCCCCGAGTACCCCGTTATCGACTCCGCCACCCGGTTCCAGAACACCACCTCGCCGTCCATGCCGAACAGCGCGATGCCGGCCGGGAGACTGTCCAACGCGGATTCAAACAACTCCGTGCGATCCCTCATCCACGCTCCCTCAACCAGTTCATTCGCACACCGATCGCCGCCATTAAGCCGCGTCGTCCGCTCGGGCGCGGACAACTACCAATCCCCACACCCCGTTCATCGGCGCATCGCGCACCAACTTCATTTCCCCATGTCGCGACACAACCGCCGCAATTTATCAACAGGGCAATGCACAAATTGAAAAAGAAAATGCCCCCGAACAGGAGCATTGAGAGAAAGAATGATCGGGAATATGGGATACTTCAGGCCTCCGAGCGAAACCGGTCCTAGAGCCGGCGCCTGGCAGCCCGCGGTAAGAGCCGGCCTTTGAAAGAGCATGGCCTTAGAAGTACAGTAAGTTGTTTATAATAAACGATTAACTTTTGCCACCGAGGGATGGTCTTCGACCGGTTTGACTTTCGCAACGAGCCGCTAGATCCGGGCTATGAGCGCCCCGTAACCTCGCCGTCCGCCGCCCCATAACCAACCTGAGAGCCAGAAGCTGCCTCTCTAAAACCTCCGCACCCACTCCAATATCGACCGCACCCCAATCCCGCTCGGTCCCTTGGCTATATACGGCCGCGTTTCATCCACCCACGCCATCCCCGCAATGTCGAGATGGATCCATGGCCTCTCCTCCACAAACACCTTCAGAAACTCCGCCGCCGTGCTCGCGCCGCCAAACCGCCCCCCAGTGTTCTTGATATCGCCAATGTCGCTCTTGATCAACTCGGCGTATTCCTCATCCAGGGGCAGCCGCCAGAACTTCTCCCCTGAAACCTGCAGCGCCGACTGAAACTTCCCGTAGGTCTCTTCGTCGTTCGAAAACACCCCAGCATTCACTTTGCCCAGCGCCACCCCGACAGCGCCGGTCAGCGTTGCCGCATCGATCAGGTGAGTCGCCCCCAGTTGCCGCGCATACGCCAGGCCGTCGGCCAGCACCAGCCGCCCTTCCGCATCTGTACTGATAATCTCGATGGTCTTGCCCGACATCGCCGTCTGCACATCGCCCGGCTTCTGCGCCTTCCCATCCGGCATATTCTCCGCCGCGCACACAATCCCGATCACCCGCACCTTCGGCTTCAACAGCGCAATCGCCCGCATCGCGCCCAGCATCGCCGCCCCGCCCGCCATGTCGTACTTCATCTTCTCCATGCTGTCGGAGGGCTTGATCGAGATGCCACCCGTGTCAAACGTGATCCCCTTGCCCACCAGCCCGAGCACCGGGCCGCCTGTCACACCTTCCGGCTCATACCGCACCACAATCAGCGCCGGCGCCTCTTCCGATCCCTGCGAGACGCTCCAGAACGCCCCCATCTTCAGCTCATGCAATTTCTCAGTGGAGTAGACCTCCGCCTTCAGCCCCACTTCGGCCGCCATCGCCGCGGCCCTCTGGCCCAGAATCGTCGGAGTCAGCTTGTTCCCCGGCTCATTCACCAGAGCGCGCGTAAAGTTCTGGCTCTCGCCCACAATCACGCCCTCGGCAAACGCCGCTTCCACCGTCTTCTTATTCGATTTTCCCGGAGCCGCCAGCGTGAACGACTGCACGCTCAAGTCCTTGCGGTCGCTGCGATACGTATCCGGATCGTAGTCCCCCACTAATGCACCCTCGACGGCTGCGCGCGCGCAAAGTCCCGGCTCCAACGCCTCCGCTTCCGGCAGCGCAAACACCAACTCCCGTATCCCCCGTGGCTTGGTAAACCGGACCGCCGTTCCCGCCGCGTTGCGCACGCTGTTGACGGTGACCTTGCCCTGTTTCCCCAGCCCGACGATCAGCAGCCGCTTGGCCGCCACTCCCGTCGGAGCATGAAGCAGCAGAGTCTCGTTGGCGCCAGCCTTGTACTCCCCGCTCGCAAGCACGGCGGCCGCGGCTGCCTTCACTGCCGCGTCGGAGGTCAGCAATACCGGCTCCGGTTTGGCGTCCGGCCCCTTGCCCGTCTGTGTGTCCGTGGCTAACACAGCCAGCAGTTCAGTCTCGATTCCAGAAAAATTGGCAAAGGTCAGTTGGGTCCGCATAGTGCCTATTCTTTCATCGACTCCAGGGGTTATGGCAAATAGCGCAGCCCTGGGACAGGGATTGCAGGAGGATTTGAGAGCTTTTCTTGCTAGCCAGAACTGACTCGATCACCAAACTTGACATTTCTACTGTTTATGTCATATTATAAATTATGACCATAAATGGTTTGACTGTCACAGAATCGAAATATGTCAAAGCGCGCCTGAATGAAAACGGCCGCATTGTGATTCCAGCGGAGATTCGGCAAAAGCTGGAACTGAGGCCCGGAGACATTGTTCTGCTGAGCGTCGAGGACGATGTGCTGAAGATCGAGTCTCATCGGGCGCGGGTTCGCCGCATCCAGGAGAGCTTGAGGCAGTTCATTCCGCAGGAACGCCTGCTCTCTGACGAACTGATTGCAGACCGGCGCGAAGAGTCTCGGCGCGAGACGGAGGAGTGGCTTGGATAGGATTGCCGTCCTCGACGCATCCGCTTTCATGGCCCTGCTTCGCGGCGAGGCGGGAGCGGATACGGTAGCTGGTTGTTTGCCCTGGGCGGTGATCGGCGCTGTCAATCAAGCCGAGGTGCTTACCAAGCTCGTCTCTGCCGGTATGGAGGCGCAGGTTGCCTGGTGGCACATCGCCGAAATCAAGTGCGAATCCGTCCCCTTCGACGAAAATCAGGCGCGGATTGCGGGGGGTCTGGTGAAGATCACGCGCCTTTACGGCCTTTCGCTCGGCGACCGTGCCTGCCTGGCCCTCGCCATCCAGCGCCGCGCCACGGTCTACACAACAGACCGCGTCTGGAAGAACCTTGCCCTGGATATCGAGATTCAAGTCATTCGCTGAGTTCCTGCCCCAGTGTTGCGTGATTGCGCAAGAGATACGCAAAATACCTGGAATCTCATAAAGCAAAGGAAGGTTCGGGTAATTCGGCTCCGTCTCAGCTGCCTTCCCCTACCGCCCCATCCGATGCTTGCTCGCATTCACTGCAGCCCGAGCCTCCCGGTCCGCCTCCCGTCGCTTCTCCGTCTCCCGCTTATCCCAGTCCTGCTTGCCCTTGGCCACTGCTAACTCACACTTCACCCGCCCGTTGCGGAAATAAAGCCGCGTCGGGATGAGCGTGTGCCCTTTAACCTGCGTCTTCTGGAGTAGCTTGCGAACCTCCTCCCGGTGCAGCAGCAATTTGCGCGTCCGGGTCGAGTCGTGATTGGCAATATTCCCGTGAGAATAAGGACCGATATGCACGTTGAGCAGAAACGCCTCGCCATTCTGGATCAGCCCGTAAGAATCCTTCAGGTTGGCCTGGCCCTCGCGGATGGACTTCACTTCGGTCCCCCGCAGCGCCACCCCCGCCTCAAACTTCTCCAGCAGAAAGTAGTTGTGGCTGGCCATCCGATTGTGCGCCGCATCCCGCTCTCCGCTGGCCACGGGGTCGCGCGGCTTCGCCGGCTTGTTGGCGCTGGCCGTGTCTTTGGCGACTATTTCATGGCTGGTTTGGCGCGGCATCTGGAAACACCCTTGAATCTTAATCCTAGCATCGGCGCTGGTTTTAACCGCGCTGCTGTGGGGCTTTGCTAAAATGGGGCATCTTTGGTGGACGAATATCGCCGTTAAGGATTCTGTAGGTTTGTGCGTCCGGGGCAGCCAAGGCAGCCCGCGCAGGCCCGTGCTTTCTGCCGGGACCGCTACGACGCCTGGGAGTTCGATGAACCGCCGCGCTCACACCCCGGGTGCACCCGGATCAGTTCCTTCTAGTGCGCTCTTCCGGATTGCGCTCATTGCCGCCCTGGCTGCCTTTGGCCTCGCCGGGGCGGGACTTCACGCCCAATCCGCCAGTTCCCTCTTCAAAAGCGGCCAGAACGCTGAAGCCCGCCAGAACTACGACGCCGCCTTCGACTTCTTCCAGAAGGCCAACGCCAAAAACCCAAAAGACCTCAGCTACCGCACCGCCCTCTACCGGGTGCGCCAAACTGCCTCCTCCGTACACGTCACCCAGGGGCGAAAGCTGCTCCGGTCCGGCGACGAACAGGGCGCGCTGGCTGAGTTCCTCCATGCCGCCGAAATCGATCCCGGCAATGAAGCCGCGCAGCAGGAGATCGCGCAAATCCGCCGGAAAAATGGCCTGACCCCGGTCGCGCCCGAGGTCGCCCTGGCGGAGCCCGCGGGTGAGCAGCAGCAAATCGACTCGATCAGCCCCCCGGTCGACCTCAAACCGGTCTCCAATGAGCCGCTCACCCTGCACATGACTGAAGACGCCAAGGTCATCTACCAGGCTGTCGGCAAGGCCGCCGGCGTCAACGTGCTCTTCGACCCCGACTACAACTCCAAGCGCATCCAGGTGGACCTGAACAACGTTTCGCTGCTCGATGCATTGCGCATTGTGGGCACCATGTCCGACACCTTCTGGCGTCCCGTCACCTCCAACACCATCTTTGTCGCCCAGAACACCCGCATCAAGCGCACTGAACTGGACGAGCAGGCCGTCCAGACCTTCTACCTGAGCAACGCCTGGCAGCCCAACGACCTCAACGACGTGCAGACTGCCCTGCGCAACGTGCTCACCAGCGCAAAAATCTACGGCGTGGCCAGCCAGAATGCCATCGTCATGCGCGGAACGCCGGACGAGCTGTTGCTCGCCCAAAAGCTGATCAACGACCTCGACAAGGCCCGCGCCGAAGTCGTTGTCGACATCGCCGTCCTCGAGGTCAGCAAGAACTGGGAGCGGACTCTCGGAATTGCCTGGCCAAGTAGCATCGGCGTCGCCTTGCAGCCACCCACCTCCTCGGGCAGCACCTCCTGCCCAACCGGCAGCACCAACTGCACGGCGACCACCGGCACCTCTCCCACGCTCTACAATCTGGCCCACCTCAACGCCAACGATTTTGCCGTCACCGTTGGCTCGGCAACCTTGAATTTGCTGTTGAGCGACTCGAATACAAAGGTGCTGCAGAGCCCGCGCATCCGCGCCACCGGCGATCAGAAGGCGAGCATGAAAATCGGTTCGCGCATTCCTATCGCCACCGGCTCCTATCAGACCGGCGCAGCCACCGCCGTCGTCAGCTCGCTGGTCAATACGCAGTTCCAATACCAGGACGTCGGCGTCAATATCGAGATGACGCCCACCGTCCACTTCGACCACGATGTGACGCTGAAAATCAAGATCGAGGTCACCTCGCAAAGTGGTTCCGTCACCATCAGCGGCGTCACCGAGCCCATCCTCAGCCAGCGCGTCGTCGACCAGGTAATCCGCCTCCGCGAAGGCGAAGCCAGCATCCTCGGCGGCATCCAGAATAACCAGGAGCAGCAGACCTGGTCCGGCATCCCCGGCCTGAGTTCGATTCCCATTCTCAAATACATCTTCGGCTCCAAGGACCACACCATTCAAGACGACGAGATTGTCTTCGCCGTTGTGCCTCACATCGTTCGCTCGCAGGAACTGGATCAAGCCAATTTGCGCGCTATCGACACCGGCTCCGGCCAGAACATCGACCTCCGCATCGCCGGCGAGCAAAGTACCGCCAAAAACCCCGCTCTCAGTTCCGCCCCCGTTGGCCGTCCCGACGCATTCCAGAATCCCCAGTTTGGCAGCGTTCCTGCTCAGAGCGCCGAAGCTGCCGCTCCCGCTTTGATGGCCCAAATGAGCGCTGCGGCCCAGAACAATCAAAAACCGGCACCAGCTCCGCAACCCCTCGTCTCGCCACAAGTTACCGCTCCCCTTCCCGCCGCCGCCGCAGCCGGCTTTTCGCTCACTCCACCTGCGGGCCCACTCGCCACCGGTGCCACCTTCCAGGTTCCGGTCGTTCTCAACGGAGCCACGGATATCGCCTCCGTGCCTATCCAGCTTGTGTACGATCCGGCCAAACTCTCGCTCATCAACGTGGCCGCCGGCGACCTGCTGAGCCGCGACGGTCAGGCTGTCGCGCTCATCCATCGCGATGACGGGCCCGGCAACGTCACGGTGGTCGCCGCGCGTCCGCCGGGTGCGGCGGGCATCAGCGGCTCAGGTACAGTCTGCGTCCTCACCTTCCAGGCCAAGGCCCCTGGAAACACGGCGCTGACCATGCCCCGCGCCGGAGCGGTCAACAGCGCCCAGCAGCAGGTGCCGGCAACGGCCGGGCACGTAGATCTCACGATCAAGTAGGAAGCAGCGAGCATGAGTCTCACTCCCACGTTTCTCGTTTCACCGGCCCGAAGGGTTTCTCCAGCCCTGATCGACCGCCCCGCTCGCGCACCCCGCGGAGGCAGACCGGTCCGTGGGGTGCGCGAGCAAGGCCTCACGCTGGTGGAACTCATTGTCACCGTAGCCATCCTGTCCATCCTCGCTTCCGCGGCCGTGCCCATCGCGCGCTTCCAGCTCAAGCGCCAGAACGAGCGCGAATTGCACCGCGACCTTTGGATGATGCGCGACGCCATCGACCACTACAAGGACGCCGCGGACAAGGGCGCATTCCAGACCAAGGTCGACAGCCAGAATTATCCGCCCGACCTTGAAACCCTGGTCAACGGCATAGACGTACAGGGCAAGAAGCTCAAGTTTCTCCGCCACATTCCGATCGATCCAATGACCGGCAAGGCCGAATGGGGAATGCGCTCCATGCAAGACGACCCCACCTCCGACTCCTATGGCGGCCAAAGCGTTTTCGACGTATATTCAAAGTCCCAGGGCACGGCCCTGGACGGAACCAAGTACTCCACCTGGTAGCGTAAAAACGGTGTTAGCGGTGGTAGGGAATTCATGATCAAGTCGAAGTTTTGAAAGGGCACGACTTCAGTCGTGCCGGAAATTATGCAAAATGAATTTGGGCTTTAGCCCCTGAGGGAAGTTCCACCGGACACTCAGCCTTGTTCAGAGATTCCTCAGCGTAGTAAAGCAGTTTCAGGAGCAAGCGTTGTTAGCAAAGATCGCAATTCGGGCCGTTCCTGACTCCGCGAACACGCGCGAAGCGCGCCAAACTCCGCGAACTCCGCTGCCCCTCCGCGACGCAGGCTTCACGCTCATCGAGCTGATGATCGTCATGGCCATCATCGGCATCCTGGCCACGCTGGCCATCCCCAGCTTCGTCACCGCCATTAAGCACGCCCGCGAAGCCGTTCTCAAGGAAGATCTCCACGTCATGCGCGCCGCTATCGACTCCTACACCATGGACAAGCAGAAGGCCCCGCAATCGCTTGACGATCTCGTCACCGACGGCTACCTCAAAGTCGTCCCTGAAGATCCCATGACCCACGGCAAAGACACCTGGGTCACCAATACCAGCGACAACATGTACTCGCTGGACGAAACCGAGCCCGGCATCGACGATGTCCACTCCGGCTCCGAGGATACCGGCTCCGACGGCCAGCCGTACTCTTCCTGGTAGTCCCGCAGGGGACCCTTGGCGCGCCGTTTCTGAAGCGGGTACTCGTGATGGCAGAGTAAGCGCTCCGCCCAGCCGTAAATCTCCGTGCGACCGCAACCGACGAACCGCACACTCTCCGAGACGGCAAGAAACGCCTCGATCTCAACCAAACTCAACTTCTCTGCTCCAAGCACGCTGATCATCCATCCTCAGCTTGCCCGTCCCAACTCCTTCAGGCTCATCTTGCGTTGGAATCAACTTCCCCGCTCAGGCTCATCTTGCGTTGGACAAGAGTGACCTTGACATCAGGTCGCCAAGGGTGTCTACTGTCGTGTTGGTTGTGGTGAAGGAGTTCACCCTTAACCGCTGTCCACTCCAATAGGCCGGACAGATGATAACTCCTGACAGGGAATCCTGTTGCGGAGTTGTGTCCCGGCCGAGTTCCCTGAATGACAATTTAGGAGTTGGTGCTCATGGCAAACACTTGGGCTCTGTCTGCGCTTTGGGTGGGTCTGGCCCTGGCTGCGACGCTGCTGGCGATCTGGTTCAAGATTTCAACGGCGCTTTCTGAGATTGTGGTGGGCACGGTGGCCCAACTGGTCATCGGCGTCTTTCTAACCGGGTTCTTCGGTTTTGCGCAGGGGGGCCTGGCCGGGAATACGCAGTGGATCACGTTCTTAGCGGGAACGGGCGCCATCGTGCTGACGTTTCTTGCCGGCGCGGAACTCGATCCAGTGATCTTCAAAACCAAGTGGAAAGAAGCGTCCATCATCGGACTGGCTGGATTCTTCGGCCCATTTCTTGGCTGCACGGCGATTGCACATTACGTGCTGCACTGGGCCATCATGCCCAGTTGGCTGTGCGGCGTGGCACTTTCGACGACCTCGGTAGCCGTGGTCTACGCGGTGATGCTGGAACTTGGTTTCAACGTCACGGAGTACGGGAAGGCAATTCTTGCCGCTTGCTTTATCAACGATCTTGGAACCGTGATTGCGCTGGGACTGATCTTTTCTCCATTTACCATCAAGACGCTGATTTTTGTGGTGGTTTCCGTCGTGGTCTTTGTAGTCCTGCCATTTCTCACGCCGCGGTTCTTCAAGAAATATGGCGGGCGCGTTTCCGAACTCGAAGCCAAGTACATTCTCTTTCTCCTCTTTGCCATGGGAGGACTGGCCGTGTGGGCAGGCAGTGAAGCGGTTCTTCCGGCTTACATGATCGGCATGGTGCTGGCGGGAACGGTCGGAAAAGACCATTCGCTGATTCGCCGCCTGCGTACACTTACGTTTGGGCTGCTGACACCGTTCTACTTCATCCGCGCCGGATCGTTTGTCTCGGTACCGGCACTGATGGCCGCTCCCGTGACGTTGCTCGTCCTGTTTGGCGCGAAGTCGCTGTGCAAGGCGGTCGCGGTGTATCCGGCGGTCAGGATTCACAAATATGACGGCAAGGCTGGAGCTTACTACACACTGATGATGTCAACCGGCCTCACTTTCGGCACCATCTCGGCGCTCTTTGGCCTCAATCATCAGATCATCACGCAGGCGCAGTACTCTTACATCGTGGGCACGGTCATCGCCAGCGCCGTGATTCCGACCATGATTGCGAACTCGTTCTTCCTGCCCCGCCATCTACTTCCCCGCACGCCAAAAACCAAGCAAGCAGAACAAGCAATTCAGCGGCCTGTGCCCGCAGAAGAAGGGTAAGTGAAGCATATGGGAAGCCCGGTTTTTGTTGGAATTCAAAGGATACTTGTTGCATTCGATGCGTCTCCACACGCGGAGCACGCTTTGGATGTTGCCCTTTCGATGGCGGGGGATATGAAAGCCAAACTGTTCGTCATCGCGATAATTCGACCGCCGGAACCCGCCGAGAGCGCGGAATTCCATGCGGTCCTCGATGAGGGGCGCGAGCGCTTTGAGCGCATTTTCGTCCCTCTCCATGAGCGTGCCAGGCAGAAGGATATTGAACTCGAAACGGATATCGTCCTGGGCCACCCCGCGGAACAGATTATCCATAAGGCGGACACTATCCAGGCCAGTCTCATTGTCATGGGCAAGCGCAGCCATACGATTCTTCATCGCTGGATGTTGGGCTCGAACTCGGAGCGCGTCCTCCGGTATGCGCATTGCCCGGTAATGATTGTCCATTGAAGGGAGATTCGGCGGTGAAGATCGCGAATCGAGCGAACGAAGACGCGAAGGTACACAACTGTGCATTTCCGTATGGTCTGGTTCGGTAATTGCAGAGGCTAATTGATGAGGACACATCGACAACTGGTTCTCTACCAGTCAATCCTTCAGGTACTCGAGGAATCCGGCTGCCCGTTCTGCCGCTTCCTGAAGGAATACCAAACAGCTCGCCTTCAGAACCGTCCGCAAGAGAGTATTCACCGTCTGTGCAGCTTTCACACCTGGGGTCTGGCTGCCGTTCGAGACGCTCCCGCGGCAGCGCAAGTGTTTATCAAGCTGGTCGAGGACCCGCCGTCACTTTCTCCGACAGAGTCGGAATGCGACGTCTGCGAGGATGTTCTTGCGGAAGAAGATCTGCGCCTCCGCGAGTTTGTTAGCTGCATCGCACGGACAGATGTATCGCATTGGCTTCGAGGGTCGGCCGTACTTTGCATCCCACACGGGACAAAGCTCCGCAGGCTGGTCCAGCCTGCGTTTGCTGCCCGAATCGACGCTATCATCCAGAACTGCCGCCAGCAGTTGGCGCAAGAGCTGCAACATCTGCGCGACGACCCGGAGCCGGACAGGACCGGCTGGGGCGCAATTGGGCGGGCTGCCGAGTTCCTTGTTTCGCAACGTGGTCTACATACCTAAGGGAGGAAGTATGTTGAGTGCCGGAAAGGCAGTGAAGGTTTGTATCTATCTGAGCGAGGGATCGAAGCATCATGGAGTCCCAACCTATTCGAGTGTTCTTGACTTCCTTTTTTACAGGGGCATCTCAGGCGCAACTGTTCTGAAGGGGATAGCCGGGTTTGGCGCGGATCACCACATGCACAGCGCCAGCGTCGTTGAAATCTCGGACCATCTGCCGCTCAAAATTGAATTCATCGAGTCTCGTGAAAAGGTCAATGAGCTTCTCGGGAAACTGGAAGAACTCGTAGGGACAGGGATGATTGAAGTTCAGGAGACCACGGTGGCAAAACCCGCCCAGGTCACGAAGCAAAAGAAACCAGTCCCTCCCGCGCACGTGAAGATGGAGGGCAAAGCAAAGATGATGCGAATCTACATCGGCGAAGCGGACCGCTGGAAGGACAAGCCTCTTTACAATGCACTCGTTGAAGCCATGCGGGCTAACGACATCGCCGGCGTAACTGTCTATCGCGGCATCCTCGGCTATGGCGCACACCGTCGAATGCACAAGGACAAGACCCTCCACCTGTCGCACGATTGCTCCATCATGCTCTCGGCCGTTGATACCGAGGACAAACTCCGATCCTTTCTGCCTCTGGTCGAGCAGATGGTCGAAGAAGGTTTGGTTGTCTTCTCAGATGTGGATATCATCAAGTACTCCTACCGCGCTATGGATGTTGATCGGCTAGAGCCGCAATCGGGGAGCGCTTCTAAAGAACCGGAGGCCCAACAGTGAAAGACCAATTCCAAGCACGCATGTTAAGAATTCATTTCGGTGAAGGCGACAAATGGCAGGGCAAACCCCTGCACGAGGCGATTGTGGCCAAATGCATGGAACTCGGGATGGCCGGCGCCACTGTGTATCGGGGGATCGAAGGGTACGGCGCCAGCACCAGAATTCATCATTCCAGTCATTGGACGTTCTCCAAGGATGCGCCCATCATGCTGACCATCATCGACCGCGAGGAACAGATCGAGAAGCTGATTCCTCACCTTGACGTCATGGTGGAAGAAGGTCTCATCGCGATCTCCCGTGTCGAGGTTATTCGATTCTCGCGGAATTCAACGAACGAACCGGCGAAAGTCTAACAGAACCCAGATGGAGATGATGGCTCGCTCCGCGATGAAGGAATATAACAACAGTTCGGTAGTGCAAAATTACGGCAGTCTTCCGGCTGAGACATCCGTGTGTATGGACGGCGCCTCCCGTCTGTTGCGACTCGGCAGGCTGGCCCAGGAGCTTGGGGCTCAATCTGTCGCCGAGGAAGCATGCGATCTCGCAGCGCGGGTTTCCGAAGGACGTTTCTATGTAGCTTGTGTCGGTCAGTTTAAGCGCGGCAAATCCACCCTGCTCAACGCTTTGGTGGGCCACGCAGTTCTTCCTGCCGGGTTTGTTCCGGTCACGGCGGTGCCTACCGTGATTCGGTTCGGCGACGAACTTCACGCACGCGTTCGAATGCGAGACGGGGTCTGGCAAGACATTGCCATGCTCGACTTGAAGCAATACGTGACGGAAGAACTAAACCCCGAAAACACAAAGGCCGTAGACGGCGCGGAAGTATTTGTGCCCAGCCCTTTGCTGTCCTCCGGCATGTGTTTTGTGGATACGCCGGGTTTGGGCTCGGTCTTCACTGGAAATACGGCAACCACGCAGGCGTTCATTCCTCACATTGATGCAGCATTGGTTGTGGTCGGAGCCGATCCTCCAATTGCGGGCGAAGAGTTGACGCTGGTGGAAGCGGTTGGCAAAGAAGTTCAGGATTTAATCCTGGTGATCAACAAAGCCGACCGCACCACCGATCCGGAGCGTGCAGCGGCGGCTAAGTTCACGCGCGAAATTCTAGAAAAGCGGCTGCATCGCCCGATGGGTGAGGTCTTTGAGGTGAGTGCCGCCGAGCGGATGGAGAGCCGCGGTCCGTTACGGGATTGGGAAAAGCTGCTGGCGAAACTGCAGCACCTCGTCGATGACTCGGGCAGAAATCTCGTCCGCGCCGCTTGCGACCGGGGCCTCCAGCGCTTAAGCGAGCAATTGCTGGCTATCATCGGTGAGGACCGAGATGCGCTCCAGCGGCCCATCGAAGAATCCGAACGCCGCATCGAGCTCATGAGGGAAACCATCAACGAAGCTGAGCGCTCCATGCGCGAGCTGGATTACCTCTTTATGGCGGAGCTGCACCGGATTTCGGACCTCTTCGGTGAAAGGCACAAGCGGTTCTTCGCTTCCGCGTGTGCGGAATCTGAAACAGAATTTGGTGAGGAGTTGCCATCCGTGCCCTTCGGCTTTGGCCCGCACTATCGGCGCCGAGTGATGCAACTCGCCCAGGAGATCTCGCGCCGCAGGGTAATGCCTTGGCTCAAATCTGAGCAGGAAGAGGGCGAGCGCCAATATCGCGCCGTGGCCTATCGATTTGTGGAGATGGGAAACAATTTTCTGAAAAAGCTGGTAGATGCGGGCCTTGGCGAACTGACGCGGATGCCCCATGCGCTCGATCCTGAGAAGGGCTTCCGCATACGTTCCAGGTTCATTTTCGAGGACTTCATCGGAACTGCCCAACCACCCTCGCCGCTGCGCTGGCTCGCTGACGTCTTTTTGCCCCTTGTGGGTGCACGCAAAGTAATCACAAACGAAGCTCGCGAGTTTCTGCAATATCTTTTGGAAATTAACAGCGCGCGCGTACAAAACGATGTTCTTAATCGCATTCAGGAAAGCCGGGATCGCTTGCAGGTCGAGATCCGTAAACTGCTGCATGAAATCAGCCGCATTGCCGAACAGGCACTTGACCGGGCGCGGAAAGTCAAAGAAGAAGGAACTCATGCCGTACAGTCGGCAATTGAACGGCTCAACCGATTGGAACAAGACGTTTCGGCGCTCGTGTAATCGCTTTCGCGCAATTCCGGCACGTCACCAGAAAAGCAACCCCGGTTAAGCGATTCCGAAGCAAAAGGCCCAGAACCGATGCCATCAGCTTCCGCCCAACGCGACCCGTCTAGTGAGTATCTGAGTTGCATTGAGCGTGAGGAGGAACTGGGCCAGCTCCGAAAGCAGGCCGATGCACGCAAGTCGATGCTGGTCTTCGGGCCGGAAGGGGTCGGGAAATCGCGCCTGCTGCAGGCATTCGTCGGGAAACATCCCGTTGCACTCTACATCCCCCAGATGCGAACTCCACGTGAATTTCTACTTGCATTGCTCAAGGCACTCCATGCGGCAGACGAGGCAATAAGGGTACCTGGAAACCTTGCAGGGCTCTCCACATCCTCATTGAAGGGCGTCGTGCACCGGGCGCTTGATACGCAGCTCTTCCTGCTGATTCTCGATCATCTCGACGCACCCTCCCGTGTTCTAACGGGGATGATCAAGGATCTTCACTATTACGGGCGTACCCCCGTGATTTTTGCATCGCGATCTCCGCATATGGAGCATATCGGCGCACTTGGTCCACTGTGCGCCAGCAAGTCGGAGCGCCTGGAACTGAAGAACTGGCCGTTCCAGATTGCACTGGAATTCGCGCAACGCAATGCAGAGAGAACCCAACTCCGGGCTTCTAACCTGGAGACAGTACTGCCCTCGCTTGTCGAGTGGAGTGACGGAAATCCTGGCGCCATCCTCTGCATGTTGAAAATGGCTCAACTCCCGCAGTACAGAGCAGGCGACCAGATCAAGGCGCACATCCTCTACGTTGACTTTCGCATGGGCCGTAAATAGCAAAGAATTTGCAGATAAGGCTCCCACCTGTTTGCCCAACGATTCCGCACGTTTGCATCGGGCGAGGAAGCCTGCAGGCGGGTCTTGCGGGGCCGGCACCAACGGTTTCATCCTTCTCGGAAAGGAAACCACAGACGCAGTTTTGTCGTTTTTAAATCCACGGCGAGCACACGCCAAAGTGGTCCATAGACTGTTGTCTATGGACCTACGGGAATCGAAATGAACATGGACTGAAAGCGGACGGCTTGCGAACACGGGCTTCATGCCCCTTTTTGACCAGCCTAAGAGATCGGTACGCTTATACAGCAAGCCGCTTCCCTGCGATGCATTGGCATGGCTGCAGTCCGCTTGCTCAGTCTCATGGCATCGGGGAGTAGCCTGCAGTAGAATGGCACCGTCTCAGGAACCGGGAAATCCGAGCCACGAAAAGTTCTCGACCGCGAGATTGCGCGCGGAAAGTCAAATGCGATTTCACGGATCGAATCTTGAGAAGAAAAGGATGGTTGAAATGAGACTTTCAGTTCGCGCACTTGCGTTCCCCGCGATTGTCATGCCGGCGTTACTGGCGGGGTTCATGGTTCCAGCCGCCCGTGCCCAGGCTGTCACCGAGATTGGCGGGGAGAAGATCGTCACCCTCAAACGCGCCGCCGTGAGCACGGCCAAGCCGGAGTTCACCAGCGTCACGCTTGCACCGGGACGCGGGATGGAACTTATCCAGATCACCGCCAACTTCCCCGGCAAGGGCGAAGTGAATGTCCTTGCGTCGCCGGATCTTGAAGGCGCGAAGAAGATGCTGGACGTCGAAGACGATGCATTCGGCGATTTCGGCTACCGGCTGGGCGCGGCGTTTCTGGTTCCCTATCCTAACCGCATTCGCGGCAAGCTCTCCGCGGATGGCAAGACGCTGACCACGGAGTGGGAAGGCCACGCCATTACCCTGCCGGCCAACAATATCGGCAAGCTGCCCACGGCCGAGCGTCATGCCATGCACGGGCTGATTTTGAAGGCGAAGACCGACGACATTCGCGTAACGAACACTCCAGGCGGCGAGCAGGTGACCGGTGTTATTCATGCCGGCGATTTCGGCGGCCACTGGCTGTCGAAGACCGACCTGGTGGTGACGATCACGCTCTCCGCCAATGCCGTTGACGCCTCGATCGTTGCGCACAATGTGGGCGGCGAGGCCGAGCCCATCGCCATCGGCTGGCATCCTTACTTCAATCTGCCTTCCGGCGACCGCACCCAGGTCCGGGTTCACATTCCGGGTTCGGAATTGGCTGAGGTCGATGGCTACGACAACGTCTTTCCCACAGGAAAACTGCTGCCTGTGGAGGGAACGCGGTACGACTTGCGCGCCGCTGACGGCAAGGCGTTGAACAAGGATTTTTTTGACGACAATTGGAGCCACCTCGACTGGAAGAATGGCGTGGTCACGGTAAGGGTGATTGATCCGGCTGCGCACTACGGTGTCGATATTGAGGGGCTTTCGCCCCAGATCAAGACCCTGCAAATGTATGCGCCGCCCACGGCGAAGTTTGTGGCCATCGAAGACCAGTTCAACTTCGCCGATCCCTTCGGCAAGGAGTGGGGCAAAATGGATACCGGGATGGTGACCTTGAAGCCCGGCCAGAGCACACAATGGCATATGCGGCTCAAGGTGTTTGTGCCGTAGGGGCTTCGAAAGAAAGCTATAGGGATAAGAACGGGGTGTCCGGCACGGCCTTGGCCGTGCCGCGTCCCTCCTTTCAGATAATGCTTTTGACGGGTTTAAATGAGCACATGGAGTTGCTGTTTGCCGAAGAACGCGCTGAATGAGGCAAACAACAAAGGCTTTGTATCAGGGCATACCCGCGTACGAAGCCGGCGCTCTCTTACAGCTTGTGAGTGCGCTATTCTCCCAGCCGCGACAGCCTCACTGTTTTGCCTGTATGCGCGGATTCGCGCGCGGCATCGAGGATTTGCATGACCACGATGTTGGTATCGAGTGCGGAGAGATCGCCATTGGAAAGGATACGACCCGAGAGCACGGCATCGAGGTAGTCGAGGGAATCACTCTCAGGCGAATTGAGCCGGGGGGCCGTGATGAGCCTCTCGTCGTTGTCGCGTTCCTGGCGAAGACGCAGCTTGTCCGGTCCTAGAGTGATGGCGTATCCGGTTGCGCCGTAGACTTCCATATCCTTGCGGCTGAAGGGCCAGTTCCACGAGGCCTGAATCACCGCCTGTGCGCGCGGATAGGCAAGCACAATGGTCGCGTCGTCGTCCACGTTGCGATAGATCTCCGGCTTGTCGTGACTCTCGACGGCCGTCACGGAGAGCGGAGTCTCGCCGTGCATGAGCCAGGTCATCAGGTCCACGCCGTAGCAGCCGAAGTCGTAAAGCGCGCCGGCGCCATTCTGCGCGGGGTCGGTGAGCCAGCTCAGGAACTCGGGCGGCACACCGATCTCCTTCGGCCCCTGGTGACCGTCGTGAACCACCACGCGGCGCACCGCGCCCAGGTTGCCGTGTTCAAGCTCGTTATAGGCGGCCCGATTGCTCGCGTACCAGGTGGTCTCGTAGTTCACAAGGACATGTATATGGTGTTGGCGCGCGGTTCGGCGGATGGCCAGCGCGTCCTCGAGTGAGATGGTGAGCGGCTTCTCCACCATCACCGATACGCCGTACTGGGCAGCGATTTCGATGGCGTGACGGTGTTCGCCAACGGATGTGTACACCAGCACCGCCTGGGGACGGCGCACCTCGATCATGTTGGCCATGCTTTTGAAGAAGAGGGTTTCAGGCAGGCTAAATTCCTTGCGGTACTTGGCGAAGAGCGCCGGGTCGGCGTCGGCAATCCCAACCAGTTGCACATTGCCGTGGCTGGGAAGAGAGCGCAGAAGGCCCTCGACGTGGCCGTGCTCCAGGCCGACGATGGCGACACGGAGCGGGGCCTCGGCCGCCAGCATGCCTGGCATGGTCAAGAGGAATGCCATCCAAAAAATATAGGGCAAGGCGCGGGAAACCGAGCAAGGTCTAAAAGAGTGGGAGATGCGCATTAGCCTGGGTTGCCTCCTGGTGCCCGATTCTACTCTGGAACACAAGAAGGAATCTTCACAGTTCCACGAATCTGAGACGGCAGGGGCAACCGCGCCGCTCGTTCCGCCATCGCTTCCATTACTTATTGGCAGGCCAGGGAAAGTGCGGCGAGAAAGGAGTTCTGCCTGTGACGATCTCAGGACCTGTTTTATGCGCGTTCGTTCTACTTTTCTCCTCGCTCATATCGCTTTCTTTCACCTCGCCAGCTCAGGTTCAGATACCCAAAGGGGACGTCTATTTGGGCTTGAGCCGCACCGGCACCGGCACGTTCTACTCCAACGTGGGAGAACTCAAGGGCTGGGAGGGCGCGATGCACATCGAGTTGCACAGGCCCTTTATCGGAATCGAAGGCGATTTGTCCCACTATGGGCTTGGCGCCGATTCCTCCGTTACCCGAACAACCGCCTTCATCTTCGGCCCCCGGATCACGCTTGGCGCTTTGGGTCTCAAGGTTTTTGCGCACGCCATGGTTGGCGGCGAACACTCGGCCAACAGCGGAGGATCGACCGCCATCTCTTCAACCCCTCTCGCGTATGCATTAGACGGCGGTCTGGATGGGCCTATCGCGCCCTTCTTTGCGCGGCGGGTCGATGGCGATTACATCCACGCCGCCGGCAATTCGGGTGGTACGCCCGCGCGCTTCGGTACCGGACTGGTCTTCAGGTTCTAAAAGGCAGCTTTCAGCCTTCAGCTTTCAGCTTTCAGCTCCTTGATCGTAGGGATGAGTCATTCTTTCTAAATAAGTTACACTGGCTCTCCCTCGGAGTAGGCCTTGCCGGGAAACCGCACGCTCGCTAGAGGCGGAGCCGGGCAATTGTAGCTGAGAGCTGAGAGCTGAAGGCTGAAAGCTGCCTTTTCCGTGTAATCAAGATTTCATTTTTGCCGTCAACTCAAGCGTGGAGACTGTCGCAACCCGTTTTCGCTGCCCTTGCTGCGGATACAAGACGCTGGAAGTCCCGAACGCCATGGGATTGTGTCCGGTTTGCTGGTGGGAGGACGACGGCCAGGAAGACGCTGACGCCTCTGAAGTGCGTCTTACCGTCAACGGCCAGTTGAGTCTCAACGAAGCCCGCGCCTATTATTCACAGTGCGGCGCAGCCCACCCCCGGTTTCTTCGTTACGTTCGTAAGCCCCATGTTACTGAGCAGTAACGTGCCTATTACGGTCCTTTTGCGTGGCCGTTTTGCCGCCCCGGTTTGACCCTTCCAGCAATCCCTCTTACCATGAGAAGTGACATTCTCCCAGCTACACGGAGCTGTTTCCGCCCTGAGCGGCAGCTCGAGGCGGTGGCTCGAGGCGGTGGTCTGTCGCGTGAACGGAGTTCTGTACGTCGAGATGCGCGGCTTGTTCCCTGAAACAAGGGGCTCGCAGCCGGAAAACCGCCAGAAGAAGATTTGGATCGGCGCCGCGTGCGCCTGGAAGGCAAAACGTTGAGTTCTACTGACACTATCGAAGACAACCTGCAACCAGATGCGGCTGAAGCTGCAACCGGCGCAGGGCAAGAAGATCACGCTCACGAAGCCCACGACCATGACGGCCACGATCACGAAGGCCATCAGCACGGCCCGGTCCTGAACCCCGAGTGCACCCGCGAGCTGGTGCTGGACATTCCCGCCGAAGAGGTCACCAAGGCCTACCGCAGCGTGGCTGCTAACTACCGCAAGTACGCAAAGATTCCCGGCTTCCGCGCCGGCAAGGTGCCGGAGACAGTCATCCGCCGCCGTTATGCCGCTGAGATTCGCAAGGAAGTCATCGACAGCCTGTTGCCGGAGCGGTTCAACAAAGGGGTGCACGACCTGGGCGTTAAGCCCGTGGGACAGCCGCAGGTGACGGAACTGACGGTGGAAGATGGTCAGCCTCTGCATGTGAAGGCGGCCTTCGAGTACATTCCCGATTTTTCCATCGACGGCTACCAGTCGGTCACCGTCGACAAGCCTTCCGTAGAGATCACGGAAGAGGAATATCGGCAGGAGCTTGAGCAACTGCGCGAGTCGCGCGCCACCATCGAGCCGGTGGAGGAAGATCGGCCTCTCGTGGATGGCGACTGGGCGCAGATCACCTACAAGGGCCAGATTGAAGGCGATGCCGAGGCAGCGCCCGTAGCCGGCGAAGACTCGCTGGTCGAGATCGGCGGCAAGGATACGGTAGAGGCTTTCTCCAGCGCTCTGCGCGGAGCCAAGGCTGGCCAGGAACTGAAGGCCGAGGTCATCTATCCGGCCGATTACGCCGAGCCCAAGCTGGCCGGCAAGACGGTGGCCTACGAAGTGGAAGTAAAGGCCATCAAGAAGCGGACTGTGCCCGAACTTAACGACGATTTTGCCAAGGAGATTGGCGCCTACGAGAGCCTTGCCGACCTGGAAGCGCGGGTTCGCGAGTACATGGCCACCCGCAAGCGCCGCAGCGTCGAAGGCGAAACCAAGGACCGGCTGTTCGCGGCGCTCACTGAGCGCTATCCGTTCCCGGTGCCGGAATCGCTGGTGCAGGAGCAGATTGACGCCCGGCTCGAGCGCGGATTGCGCGCGCTGGCCGCCCAGGGCATGAATCCCGAGCAGATGCGGAAGCTTGATTTTGTCCGGCTGCGCGCCGCTCAGCGGGATAGCGCCATCGCAGAAGTAAAATCAACGGTGCTGCTTGACCGCATTGCCCAGGCAGAAAACATCGCTGTCAGCGACGAAGAGCTGGATAACGAGCTGCAACTTGCGGCTCTGCAATCCCGCGAGCCGCTGGATACCCTAAAGGTGCGATTGACGCAGGATGGCGGCATGGCTAGAATTCGTGAGCAATTACGGCGAGAAAAGACAGCGTCGGCACTCTATGAGAAGCTGCCCGCGTAAGATAGTCTGACGGCTGAAAGCGTGGTGCGGTTCGGCTTGAGACAACGCCGGAACGCGCTGTTACAAAGGAAACGGGCCTGAAGCGGCCCCTAACCGGAGAAACGGGAAGAATACTCAATGGCATTGGTTCCCATGGTGGTAGAGCAGACGAGCCGGGGCGAACGCGCCTACGACATCTATTCGCGTCTGCTACGCGACAACATCATCTTTCTTGGCACGCCCATCGACGACCAGGTAGCCAATCTCATCGTGGCGCAGATGCTCTTTCTGCAGGGCGAGGACCCGGAGAAGGACGTCTCGCTCTATATCAATTCTCCCGGCGGCTCCATTACCGCCGGTCTCGCGATTTACGACACCATGCAGTTCATCAAGAACAACGTGGTTACGTACTGCATCGGCCAGGCGGCCAGCATGGGCGCGTTTCTTCTGCTGGCCGGCACCAAGGGCAAGCGCTTCGCGTTGCCCAACTCGAGAATTCTGATTCACCAGCCTTCCATGGGCGGCCTCAGCGGCCAGGCGACCGACATCGACATTCACGCGCGTGAGATTCTGCGCATCCGCGAAATCACCAACACGCTGATTGCCAAGCACACCGGCCAGCCCCTCGATCGCATTGAGCGCGACGTCGAGCGGGACTTCATTATGAACGCGCAGCAGTCAAAGGAATACGGCATCGTAGATGAAATCATCGACCGGCCGCGTACGTAGCAATTAACGCAAGAAGGCCGAAACCGCAAGAGCGGAGATAGACGGGCAAGACCAAAAGGGAGCAACACATGAAACCGCGTACGGGACCTGAAGAAGCATTGCGCTGCTCGTTCTGCCACAAATCGCAGGATGCCGTCGCCAAACTCATATCATCCCCTAGTGACTACCCGCGTGCCTACATCTGCGACGAGTGCGTAGCCGTCTGCAACTCCATTCTCGAAGACGACCGCGGCGAGGCGACTCCTGCCGCAACCGCCGGCCACCTGCCCAAGCCCCAGGAAGTGAAGAGCTTTCTCGACGACTTTGTGATCGGTCAGGACCAGACCAAGAAGAAGCTCGCAGTTGCCGTCTACAACCACTACAAGCGCATCCAGATGAACAAGCTGCGCAACAACGAAGTGGAACTGACCAAGAGCAACATCCTGCTCATCGGCCCCACCGGATCGGGTAAAACGCTGCTTGCGCACACGCTGGCCAAGATGCTCGACGTTCCTTTCGCGATCGTGGATGCAACCACGCTCACCGAGGCCGGCTATGTGGGCGAGGATGTCGAGAACATCATCCTCAAGCTGCTCCAGGCCGCCGACGGCGACGTCACCCGCGCCCAGCAAGGCATCATCTATATCGACGAAATCGACAAGATCGGCCGCAAGGACGAGAACCCCTCCATTACGCGCGATGTTTCCGGCGAGGGCGTGCAGCAGGCGCTGCTCAAGATTCTGGAAGGCACCGTGGCCAACGTTCCGCCGCAGGGCGGACGCAAGCATCCGCACCAGGAGTTCACCGCCGTCGACACCACCAACATTCTCTTTATTTGTGGTGGCGCGTTTGTCGGCCTGGAGCGCGTAGTGGGCCGCCGCGTCGGCAAAAAGGCGCTGGGCTTCAAGGCTGTGGATGCGGAAGCCGATGCCGCGACTTCACGCTCCCATCGCGACACCGAATTGCTGCGCCGCACCGAGCCACAGGACCTGATCAAGTACGGCCTGATTCCCGAGTTCGTCGGCCGTCTTCCCGTCATGGGCATTCTCGACGAGCTGGATGAAGCGGCGCTGATCGAGATTCTGACCAAGCCCAAGAATGCGATTCTCAAGCAGTATCAGCGTCTCTTCGAGTTTGAGAATGTGCGCCTGCACTTCACGTACGAAGCCACCGTCGCCGTCGCCCGCGAGGCCTTGGCCCGCAAAGTTGGCGCGCGCGGTCTGCGCATGATTCTCGAAGAGCTGATGCTCGACCTGATGTACCACCTGCCCAACAACAAGCGCGTGCGCGATATTGAGATCACCAGCGACATGGTCGAGCGAAGAGATCTATCGCTCTGCCTGCTCGAAAAAGCCGGGTAAGGCCATCGTATTTCTTTCACACAAAGAGCCCCTTCTGCCGCTCGGCGGAGGGGGTTTTTGTTCTGGTGTTTTGTATCGGGGCATGACTTCAGCTGTGCCGAAGACGCCGCAATACGAACGAGGACTTTATAGGCTGCGGAAAAACTCGGGCTCGGCACAAAACCTCAAGGCTTTGTAACAGGGCATGACTTTAGTCGTGCCGAAGACGCCGCAAAATGAACGAGGGCTTTAGCCCCTGGGGGAATGCTCTCAAAATAGCCTGCCGGGGGCCTGGGATTCCCCCGCCTTATTCACTTGTTCCTGTTCTCGAGGCTCATTCAGCGCTGCCGCCTCCACGACCGACTTCACATGCCGCCGTGTTTCTTCTTCCTGCTCCGGCGAAAGCTGCCGGCGAATATCTCTCCAGTGATGGGACATGATGTCAACCTCCAGTTAGGATCAATTATGCCTCGCGGGCGATATTCCGGTAAGGGGATGGGTAAATGACCGGCAACAAACGGATGCGCGGCCTGGAAATCACGCGCAAAATGGTCGGGCGCCGCAACCTGTCCCCCACCTGCCGGAAGAAGCCACCTAAGGCCGCAGTCTCTGCGTAGCTACCACCCTCACAGCTTCGAGTGGCTCCCGTCGCAGAACACCGGATTGGCCGAGTGCTTGCACCCGCAAAGATACGCGGTCGTGGTCTCGGCGGCTTCAAACTTTACCGGCGACATGCCGCTGCCCTTGTGGCTGCCGTCGCAAAACGGCTGGCTCGCGCTCTTGCCGCAGGCGCACCAGAAATAACTTTTGCCGGCTTCGAGTTCCACGGGGTAGGGGCCTTTCTGAGCGATTGTCGGTTCTGGCATTTGGGGTATCTCCTCTGATGCGCATCATACATCTCTTCCACTGCCGGCAATGAGCCTGTGGGGCTCTGCGCGCGGGTAGGTGGAGTGGGTTTGTTGGGAAAATGCCGGCATTCCTGCGAAATCGAACTGATGTATCAGTGCAATTCTTCTCTTTACTACGGGTGTATCAGTGCGTTTCTTTTGGGAAAAAGACTTGGCGCTCATTAGTGGACTTTTGGGCAGAGCTTTTGGCGAGCTTTCGTCCTGGTAGGGCAGGACTTTTTGCTCGCGCTTGGTCTTGCAGAGGATGGTTTGTGTTGCAAGCGAGTTCGCGGGCTGAAAGGGGGATGCGATTGCACGTTTGCGCCATTCGCCGCCGATCCGATTAGGCTGTACAATCCGTAGAGGAGCTCCGAATATGCCTTGAAGCCGGAGCAGCCGCAGCGCGTCTAATACTGAAAGGTATCTCTATGACTCAACAACGCGAAAAGAGCGAGACGCGCAAACTGCCCATGATGCCCATACGGGACATGGTCATCTTTCCCTACATGATGACGCCCTTCGTGGTGGGCCGCGAGTCGAGCGTGCGCGCCCTGGAAGAGGCTCTCAGCGCCGACCGGAAAATATTTCTGGCCACCCAGCATGACGCATCGATCGACGAGCCCAAGGCCAAGGACATTTTTCAAGTTGGGGCCATCTGCAACATTGTGCAGAGCGTCAAGATGCCCGACGGCAACATCAAGGTGCTGGTTGAGGGCGTAGAGCGCGCCAAATCGCTCGAAGTGAACGACCGCGACGGCTTCTTCGTGGCCACGGTGCGCACTGGCAAGGGCCAGTTCGAGATGACGCCGGCCGCCGAGCAACTGATGCAGCGCGTGACCGGATTGTTTGAGCAGTACGTGAAGCTGCAACAGTCGCTGAACTACGAGACCATTATCGCCACGGTCAAGATGGATGAGCCGGCCAAGCTGAGCGACACCATCGCCGCAAACCTGCAACTGGGCATCGATGAGAAGCAGGAGTTGCTGGCCATCTTCGATCCAGCGGCCAGGCTGGCCCGCATTGCCGACGTGCTGGACATTGAGATTGAGAAACTCGATCTCGACCGCAACATTCAGTCGCGCGTGAAGCGGCAGATGGAGCGGGCGCAGAAAGAATACTACCTCAACGAGAAGATCAAGGCCATCCAGAAGGAATTGGGCCGTGGCGAGAAGAGCGAGTTCGACGAACTGAAGAAAAAAATTGAAGCCGCCGGCATGCCGAAGGAAGTGCTCGACAAGTCGATCCAGGAACTGAAGAAGCTTGAAGCCATGCCGCCCATGTCTGCCGAATCGACGGTGAGCCGCAATTACATCGACTGGCTACTGGCCGTGCCGTGGAAGAAAAGGTCGAAAGAAACTCGCTCGATCGACTTCGCCGAGAAGGTGCTGAACACCGATCACTACGGCCTGGAAAAGATCAAGGAGCGCATTCTCGAGTTTCTGGCCGTACGGCAGTTAGTGAAGAATCCCAAGGGATCGATTCTGTGCTTTGCCGGGCCTCCGGGCGTGGGCAAGACTTCGCTAGGCATGTCGATTGCGAAAGCTACGGGGCGCAAGTTCGTGCGGCTCTCGCTGGGCGGTGTGCGGGACGAGGCCGAAATTCGCGGCCACCGGCGTACTTACATCGGCGCGCTGCCGGGACAGATCATCCAGCACATGAAGCGGGCAGGAACCAAGAACCCTGTCTTCCTGCTCGACGAAGTGGACAAAATTTCGTCGGATTTTCGAGGCGATCCGGCATCGGCTCTGCTAGAGGTTCTTGACCCGGAACAGAACACCACGTTCCAGGATCACTACTTAGACGTGGATTACGATTTGTCGCAGGTACTTTTTGTGGCTACCGCGAATGTGATGCACACGATCCCTGCAGCTTTACAGGACCGCATGGAAGTGCTCCGCCTGCAAGGATACACGGAGCAGGAGAAGCTGGAAATTGCGCGGCAGTATCTGGTCAAGAAGCAGCGGCAGCAGACAGGGTTGAGCGAAAAGAACATCGTATTCAAGGACGATGCGATTACCGAGGTGATTCGCAATTACACGCGCGAGGCCGGGGTCCGGAATCTCGAACGCGAGATTGGGAACATCTGCCGCAAGGTGGCGCGCAAGGTGGTGAAGGCCGGGGCCAAGCACAAGGAAGAGATCACGGCGGAGAACGTGCACGAGTACCTGGGCGTGGCCAAGTTCCGCGACTCGGAAGTGCACGAGAAGAGCGAAGTGGGCCTGGTGACCGGGCTGGCATGGACCGAGGTAGGCGGCAGCATTCTGACCACCGAAGTGCAGGTGCTGGACGGCAAGGGCAAGCTGACGATCACCGGCCAGTTGGGCGACGTGATGCAGGAGTCGGCGCAAGCGGCGTTGAGCTACATCCGCGGCAAGGCGCAGGCGCTGGGATTGAGCCGCGAGTTTTATCGCAACGTGGACATCCATCTGCATGTTCCCGAGGGCGCAATTCCCAAGGACGGCCCTTCGGCGGGGATCACGATGGCGACGGCGCTGGCGAGCGCTCTGGCCAAGATTCCGGTGCGGCGCGACATCGCCATGACCGGCGAGATCACGCTTCGCGGCAAGGTGCTACCGATCGGCGGATTGAAGGAGAAGCTGCTGGCCGCTCTGCGGGCAGGCATTTTCGAGACGATTCTGCCGCTGGCCAACGAAAAGGATGTAGCCGAGCTGCCGGAGAACATCAAGAACTCAATGAAGCTGCACTTTGTGGACTCGATGGACGAAGTGCTGGCGCTGGCGCTGGAAAAACCGCTGCCCGGCATCGCGAACCCCGAGGCCGAAGTGCTGGCCTCAGTGCCCCCGGCGGAGATCGCAGCCAACGTTCCGGCACGCCAATAAGCCTAGAGCGGAACTAAGATTGCTGTATCCCTCAGGGCTAAAGCCCGGTTCCGTCTGTGACTGTTTGCGGCACGACTAAAGTCATGCACTGACACAAGACTTCAATTCCGACCCTTAATCACAAAGGCCGCTCCGGATGGGAGCGGCCTTTGTTGTGGAGAGAACCAAGCTAGAGCGAATCAGTCGCCGGCGACAGGCTCGCCGGTTTCGACGGGTCTGGCAAGAGCGATGGAGTCGAGGCGAACCAGCCCCTCGATGGGCTTTTCACCGAGGACGTGCTCGCGGTAAAGCTTGGCCATGCGGGCGTTCTCGGCTTCTTCCTTGATCTTGGTTTCGCGGGCGCGGAGCTTTTCTTCGCGGGAGTTCTTGGCGATGCCCAGGTTATCGAGCGTGTGGTTGGCTTCGGAGTTGACGTGCTCCATGTTGAGGGCCAGATCGTGACCAACATGGCTCATGCCAACCTTCTTGCCGCCGGCGAAGATCTCGTGGCGGCCGTGCTCCTCGTACCATTTCGTCAAAGTGGCCGTCATGTGCATCTTCTCAATAATGTTGCGCCAGCCGACGCCCGTGTTGTAGGCGCAGAAGCTGATTTCGCCCTCCTGCGTGGCATACGGAATGATGCACTGCTCGGTGCGGCGGAAGTCGTAGTTGAACAGATCCTGGAACCACATGCCGGCGATGAAGAGGAAGTTCCAGCGGTCGGCGCGGCGCTTCTTGATGTCTTCCATGGTGCGGTCGCCCTTGACGCTGCCGTAGTTCTTGCCGGTGGCGTTGAAGGTCTTGTCCATCTTCTTCATCATGTCGGTGATGCGGAAGTGGGTTGGCGCCATGAATGGATCGTAGTTGCGCAGGAGCGAGAGTCCGAGGCCGACGATCGACATGGTTTTGCCGCGGGCAGCGTCATTGACCTTGGCGAGGTCCTTGGCCACCTGGCCCATGTCAAGGAACGCGGTAACGGGTGCCGACTCCTTGGTTTCCTTGTCGATCATCAGCGCCATGCCGATGCCGCAGTTGGGGTGGCAACCGCAGCTGAGCTGGCCCCACTCGGCCGTGGGCCCGTGAATCAGGTCGGCCCAGTCAGAGAAGGTGCTCATAAAGCTGATGGGGAACCAATCGCGCTCCGGCTCGCCGATGCCACACTGGCTCTTGACGTCGTGGGCCATGTGCGAGAGCGTGTAGCGCTGCGCCTGACGGCGATCGTCGGTGATGTCTTCATCGCGGCCGGTGAAGCTGACCGGCTGGAAGCTCAGGAAGCTGATCTTCTTGGGGTTGTCGAGGGCGAACTCGATGATGCGGCCGACCTGCTCGTTGTTGATGCCGTTGATGATGGTGGTAACCGGAACGATGTCGACGCCGGCTTCATGCAGGTTGTTGATGGCCTGCAGCTTGACGTCAAACAGGTTGCCGACCTTGCGGTGCGAGTTGGCGGCGTTGCCTATGCCGTCGAACTGGAGGTAGACGTAACGGAGGCCGGCTTCGGCTGCGGCGCGGCATAGTTCCTTGCTCTTGGCGAACTCAATGCCGTTCGACGCTGCCTGCACGCTGTTGAAACCGACCTTGCGGCTGTAGGCGACGGCGTCAAGGAAGTATGGCGACAGCGTGGGCTCGCCACCGGAGAACTGAACGCTCATCTGCCGCTTGGGCTTGATGGTGATGGCGTTGTCGAGCATGGTCTTGATTTCGTCCCATGTGAGCTCGTGGACGAAGCCGACCTGATTGGCGTCCATGAAGCAGGGATCGCACATCATATTGCAGCGGTTGGTGAGATCGATGGTAAGCACAGAGCCGCGGCCATGGGTGACGGTGGAGGTGCCGTGATGATGCAGTTCCTCGTCGCCTTTGCCGTGGGCGCGCATGTCGCGGCCGGGGAAGCTCTCTTCAAGATGCTTGAAGAACTTAGTGTCGATCGACATCACATCTTCAAAGTGGCCATGCTTGGGACAGTCCTTGACCATGAGGATCTTGCCGTCGCGCTCAATGATCTGGGCCTTGATTTCGCCCACTTTCTCGTTGAGCAGGACTTCATGGGGCAGCTTGCCGTCGAGAATCTGCTTGCGAATCTCGGGGACGCACTTGGGACAGAGCGAGTCCGTGGTGCGGGGCCAGCCGAGGGGCGGCTTTTCCTTCTGATAGCTCTTCAGGAGCGGCTTGTCGCTCCATTTGGGGGTGAAGGAAGGGTTGGGGCTGATGCGGTTGAGCTTCTCGAAAACGACCCAAGCCCCTTGGGCGACGTAAACGGCGGCCTTCTCGGCGTACTTAATCGCTTTGGACATTAGAAGTGCAGTCTCCTCAATTGAAGTAGCCGAAGGCGGCCCCAGAACACCCCATCGACAAAGACCCTGTCGCTGGAGCCCCCGGTAGTTTCTCACTCGCCCGGCTCTGCCCTGGAGTTTCGTGAAGAAATCCTAAGGCTGAAAATTCATTGCTAGGGTAACCGGGGAGCCCGGTCAACCCAACTAATGTGCAGCGAATGGTTGAATCCCAGCCTGAATGGGGATTAGGGCACAGCGAACGGTACCGGGGTGTAACGCGCGGATGGCCAATGAGTTAGTGCCGGTCGAGGGTTGCTTCAGGAAGGGATTTCGCGCTACTGCACCTCATCATCGATTGTCGCGACCTGGTTGATGATGTGCAGGACGAGGGCCACGCGGACATGGATGCGGCGAGCTACGTCAGGCTGGCGCTCGTTGATTGAGGCGTCGATGGGCGCGGCGGCCGGGCAGATACGCATTTCCCATGCCCGGAAACATATTGATCTTTGCGGCACCTTTGGGCGTAACAGCATTGACTCACCCGGATGCGTCCAGCAGACTTGGTGGAGGGAACCTGCAGTCGGTTGCCTGAAAAGGTCATTTGCAATGAGCACATATCCACCTCCAGGATCGGGAGCTCCAGGGCCAGGAGCCGGCGGCGTTGGCCGGCGGATCGAAGAGGCCCTCGAACTGATCGAGATGGAGTTGCGTCATACTATCGCCTACGTGAACGACGCGGTAATCCCACAGGTGCGCCGGGAGTCGATCTCCGCGATGCGAACAGTGGCAGTGAAATTGCGCGACCTTGCCGATCGCATCGATAAATCGCAGAGTGGGCAGCCGCCAAGCCCGCCAAAGGATCCGCAATCCCGATGAACGGAACCCACGATGCGAGGAGTGTCCGGCGGCTTGCCGGTTTCGGCCTTGCGCTGCTCGCAATCACCGGTTGCGGACATCGCAAAAACGTAGCTTTGGCTCCTACTCCAAATGAGCTTGCGCCATACGAGCGGCCCACGTACGCCCCCACGCACCAGCCGCAGAAGCCTGCGAGAATTCCAGTGACTCCGGCGCCGCCGGGCGGAGTCAGCGAAGCCGACCTTAATTACGTGACAACCCACACTCCCATCTTGACCGAGGATGGTCTTGCGACCTGGTACACGGCGCCCTATGCGGGCCGCAAGGCCGCCAACGGCCAGGTCTTCGACGACGACGCCATGACGGCCGCGCATCGTACGCTGCCCATGGGCTCACTGGTTGTGGTGACCAACCTCAAGACCCGCCAATCGAGCGCTATGCGGATTACCGACCGCGGTCCGTTTGTCGAGGGCAGGATGCTGGACCTGACGATTGCCGCTGCCAAAGCGATAGGCGTCTACAGGGTGGGTATGGCAGAGGTCCGACTGGAAGTGTACGAGACGCCGAAACCGATCGATACGGGCGGGCGCTGGTGCGTGCAGATTGGCGCATTTCACAGTGAACGCGACGCCCTGAAGCTGAAGGAACAGCTTATCCATAAATACGCAGATGCCAACGTGATCGAGTTCCCCGGCGAGAAGAGCTATTGGGTGCGCATCCGGCCCGAGGGGGACAACCGCGAGATGGCGGTGTACATTGCGCAGCACCTTCGCCCCACGGAGGGCGAGGCGTATCTGACCCGGTTGGACTGAGGGCTACTGAACTGGGGATTGCTAGCCGGTTAGCGGCGGCCGACTGGATTGGAACGGAGCTTCGAGGCTATCCCAAGTCAGAAAGCTCGCCGCGCCCAAGTGCCGATCCACCCCGTTTTGGAGTACCATTTCAGCCGAGTTCAATGAACGTTCACTGTTCACTGTCCACTGCTTTTCCGAGGCTCTCATGACCTATCCCACATTCCACAATCTCATCGGCGGCCAGTGGCTGCCTGCCGCAAGCGGCAAAACCATCCTCAATCTGAACCCAGCCGACCACTCCGACGTGGTGGGAGCCTTCCCCTCCTCGTACGCCGAAGACGTGGCCCTGGCCGTGGCTGCGGCCAAGAAAGCCTTCGCTTCGTGGCGTCTGGTCCCGGCACCCAAGCGTGCGGAAATTCTCATCCGCGCCGGTATCCTCCTCCAGCAGCGCAAGGAAAAATACGCCCGCGATATGACCCGCGAAATGGGCAAGGTACTGGCCGAGACTCGCGGCGATGTGCAGGAAGCCATCGATGAAGCCTTCTATGTAGCCGGCGAGGGCCGCCGTCTCTTCGGTCAAACCACCCCGAGCGAGTTGCAGAACAAGTTTGCAATGAGCGTCCGCATGCCGCTTGGCGTGGTCGGCCTCATCACCCCCTGGAACTTCCCCATGGCCATTCCAAGCTGGAAGCTGTTCCCGGCTCTGGTTTCTGGAAATACCTGTGTCATCAAACCCGCGACGGACACGCCGCTCTCCGTTTACAACCTGGTGCAGGCGCTTGTCGACGCCGGCCTTCCTCACGGCGTCGTCAACATCGTTGCCGGAACCGGAACCGCCGTCGGCGTGCCTTTGGTCGAGCACCCCGATGTCCGCGCCGTCAGCTTCACCGGATCGAGCGCCGTGGGTTCGCTCGTGGGTCAGCGTGCCGCCGCCACCTTCAAGCCCGTCTCGCTCGAAATGGGCGGAAAGAATGCGCAGATTGTCATGGACGACGCCAACCTCGATCTGGCCCTCGATGGCGCGCTCTGGGGAGCCTTTGGCACCACCGGCCAGCGCTGCACCGCCACCAGCCGCATCCTGCTTCAGAAGGGAATTGCCGCGGAATTCACGGCAAGATTCGTCGACCGCGCAAAGAAGCTGAAGATAGGCAACGGCCTCGATGAGTCCGTCGAAGTAGGCCCCCAGGTCAATCCAAACCAGATTGAAACCTCTGTCAAATATGTCGAGATCGCTCTCGCCGAAGGAGCCAGGTTACTCATGGGCGGCCACGCGCTTAACGCAGGCATCTACGCCCACGGCACTTACTTCGAGCCGACGGTCTTCGGCGCGGTAACTCCCGCCATGCGCATCGCCCGGGAAGAAGTCTTCGGTCCGGTTGTCAGCCTCATCGAATTTGAAACCTTCGACGAAGCCATTCAGATCGCCAACTCCATCGACTACGGCCTCTCCGCCGCTCTCTACACAAAGGACGTCAACCGTGCCTTCGCCGCCATCCGCGATCTGGAAGCCGGCATTACTTACATCAACGCCCCAACCATCGGCGCCGAGGTCCACTTGCCCTTTGGCGGCGTCAAGCATACAGGCAACGGCCATCGCGAAGGCAATGGCGCCATCGACTTCTTCACAACCTGGAAAGCAGTCTACGTGGATTACTCCGACAAGCTGCAGCGCGCCCAAATCGATAACGCGGAGTGAGTCGTCGAGCCAGCGTCCAGCCTATCTCTTCAGCTTCGCGCGATGATCGCCGGCCATCCCGATGGCCGCGAACGTGCAGGCGCCAAGCTGGTCGCACCGGTAGTGAATTGAGATGGGGAAGTCGCGCCCTTTGAGCGCGCTAACCACCGGGTCTGTCTTGTCCAGCACCAGGGCCTTTCCTGCGCTGGTCTCGATGATCCCATTGGCTGCGTCAATATAAACGATTGCGTCATCCCCTTCGATATAGATCGGCGGCGCTGGCGGCAGAGGCCTCCGTTTTGCCTTCGCAGCGTTAGACAATTTCTTTGCTCCCGAAGTCATCCCGGAAGCTCCGTCCCCAGTCGAGGACTCCCCATTTGCGCCTGAGTCCGGCGAGGATTCCTCGCTCTTTACCGGCTGGACAACGATTGGAAAATCGGCCGTCAGGCCCCACGATGCAATGCTGTCAAACTGCTTCTTAGTGCATGGCAGGATTCCCTGGGTGCTTATCGATGCAATCTGTCCATTCGGCGCAACATCGTCCTGAAAGATGTTCTTGCCATGCTCTCGATCGAGTTCCTCACCCTCAAGCCGTGCCAGGTTGATCCCCTGTGCGATCGCGTCCCTCGCGGCGCGCTCCTTCGCCGCCCTGGCGATACGCCCCGTCGCGTTTCCCGCCGCCTTGGGTCCCAACTCGGCCGGTGCGTTTCCCGGCGCGTTTCTGGGATCGTATTTCAGCAAAATGGTATCGCCGCACAACACTGCGCCAAACGGATCTTTCACCTGGACAGCGATGGAAAGCGGTCTTGGCGAACTGCTCACATCGGCCAGAAATCCCGTCCGCTGCTCCGGGGCGCTCGGCTCCACCGTCAGATGGTATTCGAGCTTGTCCTTCCAGTCTGTGGTGAGATGCCCCTTCAACCCGTATTCGTTGGCGTTGACGGTGCCCATGTCGTTGGGACCGCCCGGGCTGCCCGGATGCAGCAAAATGGCGGCCGCAATGAGTCCAACCAGCAGTCCAAGTCCCACGCCGATCACGGCGTAGACCCTCGTTTGGCTCGACGCAAATTTCCCAATCTGCTCAATCGAAGCGTCAGACAATCGCGCCTTGGGATCTGCCTGCTTCCCGGCGGCATTTTGTCCCTGACTGCCTTGTCCCTGAGCCCCCGCAGCCGCGGTGTCGGGTTGGTAGTGGTCCGAGGCAAAATTGCTCTCCGGTTCCAACCGCTTCGAGGCAACAATGTCGTATTCGGAAGCCGGTTTCTTCTCTTCCGGTGCTTCGCCGCTAGCTTCTTCCGGCTTCGGTGGAACGCTCTCGCCCTCGGGAAGCGGGTGTTCTCCTTCGCTGTTCTCAACGCCGGGAGCTTGATTCACCGAGTCCGTCATCAGGAATCCCCTCTTCCCACCTGGCCGTAATCGCGGGCTTTGAAATCAATAACATTGGACCACGCATCGCCGTCCGTGAAAACCCCCAAAAGTGTCACATAGCATATCCGCTGTCACTGCCATCTCCCGGAGCCAGCTTCACCAGTGAGCAAATGGTCCCAGCTTCCCCCCGGCAACCTACCCCCTTAGCACGGCCCATCCCGATGTGACATACTTTTTCCGGTGGTCGTTGTATTGCCGCCTGACAGTGCTGCCCAACCCATCGAACAAGAGGTGAAACATGCAAACCAGCTATGTCCCCGACTCAAATCGTTATCTTGGAGCCATGTTTCGCCGCTGCGGCCGATCGGGCATCGTTCTGCCGCCGGTTGCGGTGGGGCTCTGGCAAAACTTTGGCGGTGCCGACGTCTTCGAAACCGGCCGCGCGGTCATCCGGCGGGCATTCGACCGCGGTGTCACCCATTTCGATCTCGCCAATAACTACGGTCCGCCCTATGGCTCGGCCGAGGAAAACTTCGGCCAGATTCTGCGCAAGGACTTCGGCAGCCTGCGCAATGAACTCGTCATCTCAACCAAGGCCGGCTGGGATATGTGGCCTGGGCCCTATGGCATCGGCGCCTCGCGTAAGTATCTTCTTGCTTCCCTGGACGAAAGCCTCAAGCGCATGGGCCTCGATTACGTCGACATCTTCTACGCACACCGCCCTTGGTTGGACTGTCCGCTGGAAGAGACCATGGGCGCGCTGGTCTCCGCAGTCCACCAGGGCAAAGCCCTCTATGTGGGCATCTCCAGCTACAGCCCCGAACGCACCCGGGAGGTGGCAGCCATCTTGAAGAGCATGGGTGTCCCTTTGTTCATTCATCAGCCCTCGTACTCCATGTTTAACCGTTGGGTCGAGAAGGAACTGCTAGCAACCCTCGACGAACTCGGCGTCGGTTGCATTGCCTTTTCTGCCCTCGCCCAAGGCCTGCTGACCAACAAGTATCTGAAGGGAGTCCCGGAAAACTCGCGCGCCAGCGCCGCGGGATCGTTCCCGAAGGAGTTTCTCAGCGACGACAACCTGAAGCGCGTGCGAGCCCTGAACGACATCGCCGCCGGCCGCGGCCAGTCCCTTGCGCAGATGGCCATAGCCTGGGTCTTGCGCGACAAGCGCGTAACTACGGCCCTGATCGGCGCGCGCAATGTCGAGCAACTCGACGACTCCCTCGATGCCGTAAAGAATCTCGAGTTTACCGATGCGGAGCTAAAGCAGATCGATATTTATGCCCAGGACGGCAGCCTCGATCTTTGGAAGAGCCCGCGCGAGAAGATGGTGTAACCGAGCAAGTTTCCATGCTGTCGCGCCACCGATTCCGCGGTTTATTTGTGATTGGACTTTTGAATCGGTAAGCCAGAAACGGCTAGGTCTCTGAGTGCTTGTTGTTGTACTAACTCTGGGTGCCCCAGGTCTCGATTCTGAGACCTGGGAGAGCATGAATCCAACGCGCAAAATTACGCGGTCAGAAACCTAGTTCCCCTTTTCCAGCACATCCCTCAGCGCAAAGCTTGTTTCCAGCCGCGTAACCCCCGGCAGCCGCGACAGCTCGTTCTGATGCAGCCTGCCGTAATCGTCAATCCCGGCAACGCGCGCCACCAGCATGTAATCGTAATGGCCGGCCATCAGGTGGCAGCTCACGATCCCCTTGATCCGGCGGATGGCGCTCTCGAACGCCCCCAGCACATCTGCCGATTCCCGTTCCAGGGTCACGCGGATGTATACAGTCCTTCGCTTGCCGAGCAGCCGGTCGTCCACCAGCGCCCGGTAGCCGCGAATCGCTCCCGAGGCTTCCAGATCCTGGATCCGCCGCGAGGCCGCCGAGGCAGACAGCCCCACCGCCTCGCCTACCTCGTAGTTGGTGGCCCTACCGTTCTGTTCCAGGTAGCGCAGAATCGCCACATCGAGCTCGTCGAGCCCACTGGCTGCGGCTTCCGTGTCTGCATCTCGGCCCATCGCGGTTGATTCTTGCGCAACAACGTCTCTTCTATCACGTTTCGTTCCCATACTGTACTTTTACCACGAAATTTGCACACATTGGAAGCGCCTCGCGCCGTACGATTCTTTCCAGCTACATACGACTGCAAAGCCCGGCGTCCTGCAGACCTCCGAACTGCAACAATGACGCCGGGCCTCGCATATCGGAATTCGTTTCGCGGGCATCCAACCATCGTGACGGCTCAATAGGGGGAAACACATGATCATCGGCGTTCCCAGGGAGATCAAGGACAGCGAGGCGCGCGTCGGCATCACCCCGGCTGGCGTCAAGGCTCTCACCGAGGCTGGCCACAAGGTCTTGGTAGAAGCTCAGGCCGGCGCCATGTCCGGCTTCCCCGACGAGGACTACCAGAATGCCGGCGCCGAGATGGTTGGAGAAGCAGGCCATGTCTGGGGCAACGCGGAGATGGTGGTCAAGGTCAAGGAACCCATCGAGCGTGAATACGTCTTCTTCCGCGAAGGGCTGGTTCTCTTCACTTATCTGCACCTGGCCCCATTGCCTGTTCTCACTGACAAGCTCCTCGAGTCGAAGATCGTCGGTATCGCCTACGAGACGGTTCGCGACCGCCATGGCACTTTGCCCCTGCTCACCCCAATGAGCGAAGTAGCCGGCCGGATGAGCGTGCAGGTGGGCGCGGCGTACCTCGAGAAAGAGCATGGCGGCCGCGGCATCCTGCTGGGCGGAGTTCCCGGCGTCCCCCCTGCGCATGTCTGCATCGTCGGCGGCGGCGTCGTCGGCACAAATGCAGCCAAAATCGCCCTCGGCTTCGGCGCCAAGGTCACATTGGTGGATGTAAACCTGAACCGCCTCCGCGAGCTCGACGATATCTTTGGTGGCCGCCTCTACACATTAGCCTCGAACAGCTACAACCTGGCCCTTGCCACCCAGGAAGCAGACCTCGTCATCGGCGGGGTGCTCATCCCCGGCGCAACCGCGCCCAAGCTCGTAACCTGCTCCATGGTCTCCCGGATGAAGAAGGGCGCAGTCATCGTAGACGTGGCCATCGATCAGGGCGGCTGTGTCGAGACCGCGCGGCCCACCACTCATTCCCATCCCAGCTATGTGGTCGATGGCGTAGTCCACTACTGCGTCACCAACATGCCCGGCGCAGTTCCGCACACCTCAACCCTCGCGCTCACCAATTCCACCTTCCCCTACGTACTCCGCATCGCCAACCTGGGCGCGCGCGAAGCCCTCAAACAGGACCCAGGACTCGCAGAAGGACTGAACACCTGGATGGGAATTTTAACCTACCGCGGAGTCGCAGAGAGCCAGAAACGGCCCTGGACCGCTGCCGCTGAAGTACTTGGATAAGTTGAAAAACTGAGTGGCCAGTGAACCAAAGGCCGCAGCCAGCTTCTTTCTCTGGCTGCGGCCTTTGTGTCTTCTTGACGTATCGCTCTTCTGCTGAATTCTGCACCATGCCTGCTGGCGTAGAATGATCCTTCACCACGGAGCCACCCATGGAACGCCGCCACTTTCTCGCCGCATCAATCGCCACTTCCGCCGCCGCACTCTCCGGCAACGCCGCCGCCCAACCTCCTGCGCCCGCGCGTGAGTTCTACCAGTTGCGCCGCTACAACCTGAAGAGCGGACCCCAGTTGAAGCTCACGGAAGACTATCTAGGCGACGCGCTCATTCCGGCGCTCTCCCACCTCGGCATGGGCCCCATCGGCGCCTTCAGGCTCGACATCGGCCAGGACACCCCCGCCTACTACGCCCTCATTCCCGGCCCCTCCGTCGCCGCCCTCGCTGAAATCGACCTCCATCTCGCCGAGGACGAAGACTTTCTCAAAATCGCCTCGCCTTTCTGGAACTCGACCGCCGCGGCCCCCGCGTTTGAGCGCGTCGAGAGTTCGCTGCTGGCGGCCTTTCCAGGCTGGCCCAAACTCACCCCGCCCGCCTCCTCGGCCACCAAGGGCAAGCGCATCTTCCAACTGCGCACCTACGAGAGCCCCAGCAACGGCGAACATGTGCGCAAGGTGGAAATGTTCCACTCCGGCGAATTCGATATCTTCCTCAAGGCCGGATTCCATCCCGTGTTCTTCGGCGATACGGTGCTCGGCTCGCACTTGCCGAACCTCACCTACATGCTGAGCTTTGAAAACACCGCCGAGCTGGAAGCCAAGTGGGATGTCTTCCGCGCCGATCCAGCATGGAAGAAGCTCTCGTCCAGTCCGCGGTTCGCCTTCGACCAGATAGTGACCAACATCTCGAATTTGGTATTGAGCCCGCTGGCCTGCTCACAGATTTAGCCGCGTTCCACGGCAGGCGAAAACACACTTGATCCTGACGCCGAAAGCGGTGGGCGAAATGTTTTTCTTGACATTATCTATCTCATAGGCATATAACTATTAGTTATATGGCCAGGCGTTCAAGTTCGAGCAAAGAAGTGCTTCTGGGCCTTTTGGCCATCCAACCCATGTCCGGCTACGACCTCGGACAGAACATCCGGACATCGGTCGGCCATTTCTGGAATGAAAGCTATGGGCAGATCTATCCGAACCTGAAAGCGCTGGCGGCCAAAGGATTTGTCAGCTCCAGCACGGAGAGACAAAAAGGCAAGCCCGACCGGCACATTTACTCCATCACCGCAAAGGGGCGGCAGCGGCTGGCGGAGTGGCTGGCAGTCGAGCCGCAGCCTGAAGTTGCACGCAACGAACTGCTGCTGAAGCTCTTCTTTGGTGCGCAAACTTCTGTCCCGATCTTGATCGGCTTTGTCGAGCGCATGGCCAAGCGGGAAGCTATGGTGCTCCATCAATTCAAAGCAATCCACGACGAGATTTCGAACAGCCGCCAGTATCCAGGCACGCCTTACTGGAAGATGGCGGCGCGATTCGGACAAATAGAACTGGAAGCCCACCAGCGCTGGGCGGAAGAGACTTTAGCGGAGTTGCGCAAGATTGCCACCAAGCCGCGGAGTCACTCGGAAGCACGAGGGGAGAAAAAACATGCAAGCAGATGAAATTCCAGCAGCAACAAACGCAGAACCGGGCGAATCGCCCCGTCAGTTTGCGTCCCAGATTGCGTCATGGACGCACCTTGCCGGCTTCTTCCTCATTGCGGCCGGTGTGGTGGCCATGGGCTTCCTTGCGCAACATGCACCCACGAGC
>Ga0224555_1000457_pt1 | contig 62167 bp, 37 predicted proteins | sample 714S23034metaG_FD_180687 | JGI IMG/M metagenome (GOLD analysis project Ga0224555, IMG submission 180687) | Peat soil microbial communities from Stordalen Mire, Sweden - 717 S2 30-34 | ecosystem: Environmental > Terrestrial > Soil > Wetlands > Peat | place: Sweden: Norrbotten County, Stordalen... | reverse complement strand
GAAACCGCGGATGAAAATCACATCCTATAATCATCATGCTCGGCTCCTTTCCTCCCGAGCTCGTGGTCGTTTCGCAGCAACCAGTCTACTCGGGGTCGGGGGAGCCGACGCTGTCATGTAATCAGCCTCCTGGCCGGCTGTCGCGTGGACCTCCCGGTCCACGCCGCACTCTACACAAATAGGAAAAATGCTCTAATGCTCGCGGGTTGCGGTCCACTTCGGCAGCCGCGACGTGGCCGAAAAATGGCGGCAGAAGCTGCTGAACGACAGGTATAACGTGATCGTGCAGCCGCAGGGCGGTTGATTTTTCAAGTTCGCATCCATTCCGGCAGGCCGGAGGCGATGGCGGCGCGGACGGCGTGGAGCAGATCTTCGCGGGTGGTGAAGTGGGAGGGATACAACGGCGCGTGGAAGATGATGTGCACCGTGCCGGGGCGGATGCGCAGGCTGCCTTTGGCCATCATGGTCTCAGAGCCATGGATTGAGACCGGGATGCAGGGCGCGCCAGTCTGCATTGCCAGGTAGAACGGGCCTTTCTTGAAGGGCAGCAGGCGGCCGTCTTTGGAGCGCGTGCCTTCAACGAATGTGGTGATGTGGATGCCTTTATCCAGGAGGAGGCGGGCGGCGGCTACGCTCTGCTGGGCGCTGGCCGCGTTGCCGGTGCGGTCGACGGCGATGAACTCCCCCTGGCGGAAGCCGGTGCCGAGAATGGGAATCTTCATCAGCGAGCGCTTCATGAAGGCGGAGGTGCGGCCCGGAATGCGCGGAATCAAGGCGGGCGGGTCGAGATTGGAGACGTGGTTGGCCATGAAGATGCACGCCGTGTGCGGCGGCACACGCTCCACTCCCTCGGTCTCGACGCGGATTCCGGCCAGCCAAAAGCCGGCACGCACCATGAATTGGGTGGCGTTGTAAAGCGGCGCCACGTTGCCCGTGATCCAGGTCCAGGGAATGAAAAGGACGGCCGAAGGAATGCCAAGAATGACCATTGTGGTGACGAAGATGAGAGAAGAGAGCATACGGGTCTTTCTGAGCGATCAGGTTTGAAGTTCTTTGAGACGACCCGGCAGTTTCTCATAAATGCCGTCAAAGCCGCCATTGGAAAGGATTGCGACCACGTCGCCGGGCTCGAGTTGCGGCGCAATTCCGTTGACGATGGCTTCCACATCGGGGTATAACTCGGCCGCGGTTCCGTGCGAGTTGAGGGCGCGCACCACGTCTTCGGGATGCAGGCGCTCGGCGTCGGGGATGCGCTGCTGCTGATAGACGCCGGCCAAAACGACGCGGTCGGCGAGGCGCAGGCTGTCGACGAGTTCGGGTTCGAGGACCTTGCGGCGCAGGGTGTTCGAGCGCGGCTCCAGCACCGCCCAGAGGCGCGATTGGGGGTAGACGGAGCGCAGCGCGCGCAGCGTTTCGCGGATGGCCGTGGGGTGGTGGGCGAAGTCGTCGATGATGGTGATGCCGCCGATTTCAGCGCACACCTCCAGGCGGCGCTTGACGCTTTTGAAGCTGGCCAAAGCCGCTTGGATTGCCTCTTTGCCGATGCCAAGTCCGGCAGCCAGCGCGGCGGCGGCCGTGGCGTTGAGCGCGTTGTGCTCGCCGGCCAGGGGCATCTCGAATTCGGCCCACAATGCGCCGTCGCGCCAGACTTCCCAGCGGGTCAGGCCATCCCCCTTTGCAGTTCCGCCGCGCAAATTGCGGATGCGCCAGTCCGCGCTCAAGGAAAAGCCGTAGCGCTCGACGCGGCAAAATGCGCGCTCGACGCACTCGGTGACGTTGGCGCTGCCGTCGTAGGCAACGATCACGCCGCGACGCGGGACGAGGTTTACCAGCCGCTTGAAGGCGGTCTTGACGGCTTCGAGGTCCACGTAAATATCGGCGTGGTCGAATTCGACGTGGGTGAGGATGAGCGCATCGGGAAAGTAGTGCAGGAATTTGGGACCCTTGTCGAAGAAGGCGGTGTCGTACTCGTCGCCTTCCACAATGAAGGTGCGCGTGGGACGGAGCTGGAAGCTGGTGGAGAAATTCTCCGCTACGCCGCCGATGAGGAACGAGGGCTCAAGCGCGGGATTTTCGCGTGCGGCGACCTGGTAGATCCAGGCCAACATGCTGGTGGTGGTGGTCTTGCCGTGGGTTCCGGCGACGACCAGGGACTCGCGGCCTGCGAGGAACTCCTCGCGTAGGAGAGCGGCCATCGAGGTGAAGGGGATGCGCTGGTCGAGCACGCGTTCCACCTCGGGGTTGCCGCGGGAGAGCGCGTTCCCGATGACGACGAGATCGGGGGCAGGATCGAGATTGGTTTCGGCGTAGGGCTCGAGGATGGGGATGCCGAGCGAGCGCAGCAGATCGCTCATGGGCGGATAGGCGGCCTTGTCGGAGCCGGTAATGCGATGGCCCTGCAACTGCAGGAGTCCGGCGAGGGAGGCCATGGCCGTGCCGCAGATGGCGCTGAGGTGAATGTGGCGGGGCGATGGGGATAGGTTCACGGAATCACCGCCGGTTCGAGCAGACGCAGCGTGGCCTCATCGGCGGTAGCCAATTCAGCTTCCACGCCCAGAGTCAGCGTGACGTTGCCGCGCGAAACATGGCCGCTGCGCAGGCCGATGGCGATGGGTCCTGAGAAATCGTCGAACACGCGCAGAATCACTTCTTCGAGGAGTTCAAGCGGCGCGCCGGGCGAGGCGCAATCGAGCATCTCGCCGAAGACGATGCCGCGCACGCCGTCCAGTTTGGCAGCCTGGCGCAACTGCCACAACATGCGGTCGATCTGGTAGGGTTTGGCGCCTGTGTCCTCAAGAAAAAGGAGCTTGCCTTCGGTCTGCGGTTCAAAGGGCGTGCCCAGGAGCGAAACGAGGATGGAGAGGCAGCCGCCGTAGAGAGTGCCGCGCGCGCGGCCGGGATGCAAAGTGCGCAATCCTTCGTCCGCCGTGACGGTGTAGGTCTGTCCGGAAAGGGCTGCGTGCAGGCTGGGCAGGTGGATGCCGTCCTCGCGGGCAAAATCCGCAGAGAGCATGGGACCGTGGAAGGCGGGCAGTTGCAGCTGATCGAGCAGCCACAGTTGGAGGGCGGTGAGGTCGCTATAGCCGATGAAGGGCTTTGCGCTTTCGGCGATCAGGTCAAGGTCCAGCCCGTCCAGCAGGTAGTGCGAGCCGTAGCCGCCGCGGGTGGAGAAGATGGCGCGTACCTCATCGTCGGCAAACGCATGGTGCAAATCGCGCAGCCGCATCTCGGGCGTTCCCGCGAAGTAGAGCGGTCCGCGGGTGAGAACGCGGCTGGCGGCCTGGGGCGCGTAACCGAGCGAACGCAATGCCTCCAGTCCGCGTTCGACGCGCTCGGGCTGCGGCGTGGAAGCCGGAGAGACGACGGCTACGACGGCATCGTTGGGAACTGCTGGCGGTCTAAGCAAATCGGTCATGATTACCAAGCCTCGCCACGGGCAATGAGAGCGGCCGGACCGGTGAGAAGCAGCTCGGCGCCGGGGCCGTCCCAGGCTACGGTCTGCGCGCCGCCGGGGGCGACCACAGCGAGCGGCGAACGGCAGCCATAAAGGGCGATTGCCGCCACGGCCGAGGCAGCACTGCCGGTGCCCGAAGAGTTGGTGGTGCCAACTCCGCGCTCGAAGATACGAATCTCGATTTCCGTGGGACTGACGATGCGGACGAACTCGACGTTGGTCTGGTGAGGGAAATCTTCGTAAACGCAGATTTCCGCGCCGAGGGTCCGCCAGGAGTAGCCGGCGACGGCGAAGTCGGGGTTGTCGACGAGGATGACGAAGTGGGGATTGCCGGTGGAGACTTCGATGGCGGCAATTTGAACGCCGCCGGAAAGAATAATGGTACGCGGCGCGAAGGTGGGAACGCCCATGCCGGTGGTGACCTGGACGGTGAATTCGCCGGCGGTGCCGACTGCATCGACCTGACAGATGCGGAGGCCGGCGTCAGTGATGATTTCAAGCTTGTCGCCGGGCTTCGAGCCCAGGGCTTCGGCCATCCACGCGGCCACGCAGCGGGTACCGTTGCCGCTGATTTCGGCGATGGAGCCGTCGGCATTGTGGAGGCGGATGCGGGCGGATTTTGGTCCGGTCCAGGCGAAGAACTCAATGCCGTCGGCGCCGATGCCGGTCGAGCGGGCGCAGAGGCGGCGCGTCAGATTTACCCAGTCGTGGTCTGCGGCCGCGTCTTCCGTGACGATGAGAAAGTCGTTGCCGCAGGCGTGGGCCTTGGTGAAGGAGATCAATCTTCCTCCGGATCGCGGAAGGTGAACAACTTGTCGATGGCGGGCTCGGCAGCCAGCTTGCCGCGCAACCGCTCATGCTGGCGCTTGGTTGCGGTGAGTGCAAAGCTGACCCGCTGGAGTTCGCCGATGGCGTCGCGCTCTACGCCGGTAAGCCGTTCTTTCGCGTCATCCATCGCTTCCAGGATGGACTGCAGCATCTGGGTCTGATCGCGACCGCGGACCTCATATAGCAGGGGGTAAATCTTGAGGTTGGCGCGACGCTCAAGAAATCCGACCAGCTCCAGCGCCAGGATGACTATGATGGCCCCCGCCGCTGCCGCCGCATAGAGTCCGGCGCCGCAGGCCATGCCGATGGAGGCGACGACGAAGATGCTGGCCGCGCTGGTGAGTCCGCTGACGCGGCTGCGATTGTGGAGGATGAGGCCGGCGCCCAGGAAGCCGATGCCCTGGACGATGTTGGAGGCCACGCGGCCCTTGTCCGGGTTGGCGTCGCCGGCCAGCACCGCCGACAGGAGCGTAAAAAATGCGCAGCCCATGCAGATGAGCAGGTTGGTGCGCACGCCCGCGGACTTGCGGTTGACCTCGCGCTCCAGGCCGACAAGAGCGCCCAGCAGACAGGCCACGAGCAGGCGGCCGATGGCGTGGTTGACCACCACGATCTGTTGCAGCCGGTCGAAAACGAAGGGTTGGGCGAGTTGTGCCAGGGGCGAACTCATGGGATTTCCTGGAGCGATGCTATCACCGCGCCGGCCTGCTTGTTGAGCCCTGATGAATCGGGAGTACCGGAGACGTAAATCGTGGCCGAGGGTTGGCCGGGGGCTGAAAAGCGCCGATATGCGGTGAGGCCGGTGGGATGAGCGTGTACGGCCCGGTCCACCTGGTCGCCGTCGAGGGCCAGGACGATGGCGGCATGAGCGGAGGGCGCGGCCAGCGCGTCGCGATAGAGATCGAGGTCGCTTTCATTGATGGTCTGGCGCAGCGGAATCCCCGTGAGGGCAACAATCTCGGGATCGACCGATGTATCCATCAGAATCATGCCGCCGGGCCGGCCGGCGAGTAGTGCGCGGAGAACGGGCGGAATCTGCATTTCATAGGGCCGGTGCGCCTGGATGTTCTTTGTGCCTTCGACGTAGATCAGCGGACGTTCGCGCAGCATCAGGCAGGCATTCAGGGCGACGAGGGCGAAGAGCAGGGCGGCGGCGCAGTTTGCCCAGCGGGGGTCGACCTCGCGGGGCTTGAACTCGCGCACGGCGGCGAGGCAGAGCTGCGCGGCAAATCCGAGGCCCAGCGCGAAGGCTGGCAGGAGTTCGATTCCGTAGCGCAGGTTGTACCAGGAGTGGGGCCACCAGACGGGGAGAAAGATGGGAACCGAGCCATAGGCTACGGAGTAGACGTAAAAGGGAACCGGCAGACCCAGGAGCAGCGCCCAGGCGAGGCCGCGGCGGCGGCCCTTGAGCCAGGCCCAGGCGGCGCCCAGGAGACTAAGCGCGAGCAGCACGTTGCCCCAGGCGGCGGCGGCGGCGTCCAGCTCCGCGGCCTTGAGGAAAAAGAGGAGTGCGACCCAGGGATTGTGCCAACCGGGATGCGGTGGGAATCCCGGCACGGAGGTGCGTATTTCGATGGCTTTGGCGGAATAAGGACCACGAAGGAAGTAGAGCCAATCGCCGAAGGCCGCGGCGTTGTAAATGAACCATGCGACGGGCGCGGCGACGACCAAAGCGCTTGCCAGCCAGAAGACGGGCGAGCGCAGCCCACCACGGCGGGCCAGCGTGAGGCCGACGGCTACCCAGGCCAGCAGAGCCATTACCCAGCCGTCATAGCGCGTGAAGATGGCAGCCACAAGGGCCAATGCGATCCAGCACAGCAGCCGCCTGGCTCGCTTGGGGTCATCGTCGAGGCTGGCCCGCCATTCCACCAGCCAGACGGCGATCCAGATCATCTCGCAGACAAAGAGCGGCTCGGTCATGGCCGTGGTCTGGAGGTAGAGCAGGTTGGGATTGGTGGCGAAAAATGCCAGGGTCAGGGCGGCGGCGGGGGGCGGGAGCCAGCGGCGCGCCAGGCGGTAGATTCCCGCGCAGGCGGCCAGGTAAGCCAGCGCAGACGGAATGACGCCGGCGAGCCCGTTGGCCCACCAGGCGTAGACCTGGACGAAGGGGATCAGCAGGATGTGCGGCAGGGGCAGCCACACCGAGCCCAGTTGCGAGAAGCGCGGCTGGTGGGAATCGAAGACCCGGCGGGCGATGTGGAGGTGGGCGACGGCATCGCCATAGTTGAGCATGGCCCCATGGCGCCAACTCCACACGATTGCCGCCATCGATGCTGTTGCGCAGGAGGCCGGCACCAACAGGCCTTCCACGCGCGAGATGGGCCTTTCAGTCAAGGTGGGTCAACTCGCGGAAGAGGATGAAACGTTCGTCGATCTGCTTGCGGGAGAGTTGCTGCAACCGCTCGGTGCCGAAACGCTCCACCGCGAACGAACCCATTACGCTGCCGTAAAACATGGCGCGGCGGAACGCGGCGGGGTTGAGGTCGTCCGCCGCGGCGGACGAGGCCAGGTAGCCGAAAAAGCCGCCGGCAAAGCTGTCGCCCGCGCCGGTGGGGTCTACCACCTCTTCGAGCGGCAACGCCGGAGCCCTGAACATGTGCTCGGCGTATTCGCCTTCCGGTGAAAAGCTGCGGTTGCTGAAAAAAGCAGTCGCTCCATACTCGCCGTGCTTGACCACCAGGGTGCGCGGTCCCAGCGCCAGCACCGCGCGCGACGCCTGCACAAGGTTGTTGTTGTCGGCCAACATGCGGGCCTCGGTGTCGTTGATGAGCAGAATGTCCAGGCCCTTCAAGACTTCGAGCAGGGCCGCGCGATGATCTTTGATCCAGTAGTTCATGGTGTCGCCGGCCACCAGGCGAACGCCTGGCATCTGTTCGCGGACGCGACGCTGCAGGACGGGATCGATGTTGGCCAGGAACAGGAAATCGGAGTCGCGGTAGGCCTCGGGAATCTTCGGCTCGAAGGACGCAAAGACGTTCAGTTCGGTGGCGTGGGTTTTGGCCTCGTTCAGGTTGTCGAGATAGGAACCTTCCCAGAAGAAGCTCTTGCCGGGGGCGCGCTCAATGCCGCGCGTATCGATGCCGCGCGCATGGAAGACCGCCTCCTGGTCGGGGCCAAAGTCCTCGCCGACCACGGCGATGACGCGCACATCGGTAAAAAAGCTGGCCGCCAGCGAGAAATAGGTTGCCGCGCCACCCAGGCAACGGTCCTTCCGGCCTGCGGGGGTTTCGATTGAGTCGTAGGCCACGCTGCCCACCACGGTAATCGCCATTGTTCTTCCTCTCTTGCTCAGTTGTTTAGGTTAATAGCTCGCTTGCGGCGCAACCGTGCTAACTCCGCTTGCGCCGCTAACTCCACTAACAGCATTAACTCCGCTACCACCCCAGGTACTTGCCAAACAGCAGTCCCACCCTTTCCTTCGCCGCCTCGGGAATCGCGTCCGGCTGGGTGAGGACGGCGTAGCGGGCAGCGGAGGCGCAGGCGCAGGCGCGCTCAGTGGGCAGGGCCGCGACGGCTGCCTTGACCACCCTGGCGGCGTTTGCGGCGTTCTGGTGCAGCACGGCCACGATCTCCTCGATGGTTACCGAGTCATGGCCCTCGCGCCAGCAGTCGTAATCGGTGACCATGGCCACGGTGGCGTAGCAGATCTCCGCTTCGCGTGCCAGTTTGGCTTCCTGCAGGTTGGTCATGCCGATCACGTCCGCGCCCCAACTGCGATAGAGATGGGACTCGGCGCGGGTGGAGAACTGCGGGCCTTCCATGCAGACGTACGTGCCGCCGAGCTTGCCCACCACGCCCACCGTGGCGCAGGCCTGGGCCGCGGTTTTGGCCACCGTGGCGCACACCGGGTCGCCAAAGGCCACGTGGCCCACAATGCCCTCGCCGAAGAAGGTGGAGATGCGATGGAAGGTGCGGTCGATGAACTGGTCGGGCATGACGAAGTCGGTAGGCTTGTGTTCCTCTTTGAGCGAACCGACGGCCGAAACAGAGAGGATGCGCTCGACGCCGAGTTTCTTGAAGGCATAGATGTTGGCGCGGAAGTTCAGTTCCGAGGGCAGGATGCGATGGCCGCGCCCGTGCCGCGCCAGAAAGGCCACGCTGCGGCCCTCCAGCTCGCCCAGCACGAAAGCGTCGGAAGGCGCGCCAAAGGGCGTTTCCACGCGCTCCTCGCGCACGTTGGTGAATCCGGGCATCGAGTAGAGCCCGCTGCCGCCGATGATGCCGATCTCCGCTTGAGCCAATGCCCGCTCCTTCCTGGACAGGCCGTTTGCCGGCCCGTGCGCCTGCCTTTGGCAAACACCTCAGTATAAAGGCAGGGCGCAGGCTGTATCTTCCGGTTACGACGGCATCTTCATCCGGTCTGCCAATGGGAAGGACGAAAGGGGCCGGTTTTTCCAGCGAAACGCTTCCAGGCGCATCGTCTTCATTTGTTTAGCGAGTTGATACCGGGCCAAGAAAGTACTGGTTCCGGCGCGGCGGGTAGGTAGTCTGAGTGAATGGAGTTGCTGGCAGAGGAAAATGGTCGAGTCGGGGTCCGATTCCCCATCCGATCAACCAGATGCTGGATGCTGAACTGGCTGATTCTTACCCGCGCCGTGGTGGCGAACGGGGAGAAACTAAGGTTCGAAGAGCTTTGTCGGGCCCACGTTCTCCAGCCTCAGGCGGAACTTCCCCGGCGAAAGGAGCGTAGATGTACTAGCTCACGTGTGCCGACGCCGGCGTTGCGGCGGGAGGGAGCAGGGCTGGCATCCGCGCCAGAGCTCGGATGCGGAGGGCAGGGCCGCGTCGCAATTGGGAGCGCGGGCGGCCGCCGGCCACGGAATTGAACAGGGGATTGGGGCTTTCGTACGGGAAAACGGCGGCGCTTTTGCGTCCGGAAAGGCTCTTCGGTCGTCTTGAAGAATGGCACCCCACATTCCTCAGCAGTTCGTGGAGAGGAACCATCCCGGGCACGGCTTTCGGGTTCGAGGTGAGCCGCGGCGGTCTGGCGCAAGCGTTGGAGCAAGTATTTTGTCGAAATTTCGGGCTTGGCTTGGGTTATAGCCAAAAAGGGGCGCTCGACTCACCCCAGCAATTCGAGGAGAGGAACCATGCAATCATCTGATACTAAAGAGTTTAAGAGGCGGAATGAGGCTGCACGCAAGGGTCGCGCGCGGGCGGGCAAGCGGCTGCACGCGATTGCCGTGGTGCTGCTGACGTTGGCGGCGGGAGCGCCTTCAGGATTTGCTCAGCAGGCAACCGCTACGACTCCGAACCAGTCGGCATCCGACCTGCCTGCGGAACCGGCGCCGGTGCTGACGCAGCCGCTGGATTTGCGCTCGTCTCAGCGCGATTTTTCAAAGCCGTCCGGGCGCCTTCTGGGCAACCCGATCAAGGCGTACATGCCCACGACCGTGCCCAAGGCCAGCTTTGTGAACTCGGTGCGCCTTGCCGACCTGGTGAAGAACGGCAAGATCTACCTGAGCCTTTCGGATGCCTTGGCGCTGGCACTGGAGAACAACTACGACATTGCCATCTCCCGCTACTACATGGACATGGCGGACCTCGATGTGCTGCGGGCCAAGGCAGGTTCGGCTTTGTTCGGCTCGGGTGCGGTGGTCAACAGCTTTACGCAGGGCGGTTACCTGTCGACTTCGAACGCGGGCGGCGGCCCGGGCGCTTCAACGGGTGGTGTGGCTTCCGGCACTGCGGGTTTGACGCTCACCGCTTCGGGCGCTGGTCCCACGCCGGAGAACCGGGATCCCTCGGTCACCGCTACCGTTCAGTTGGAGCGAGCCACCTCACCGCAGTCCAATACGCTGTTCTCCGGCGGATTATCCTCATTGACCACCAACACCGACCAATACAACTTCACGTACAACCAGGGTTTTGTCACGGGAACGGCGCTGAGTGTGGCTTTGAGCAACCAACGCATCACGACCAACAACCCTTTTAACGACTATAGTCCGCAGCTGAATTCCACCTTCAACGCAAAGGTCACCCAGCACCTGCTTTACGGAGCCGGCATCTTTGTGAACAAGCGTTATGTCTACCAGGCGATCAACAATCGCCGCATCACCGACTCGACGTTCCGCCAACAGATTCTCTACACCGTGAACCAGGTGGAGAACATCTACTGGGGTCTGGTGAACGCCTATGAGGACGTGCAGGCCAAGCAGCGCGCGCTGGAGCAGACCAGCCAGGTGGCGAGCGACAATCGCAGGCAGTTGGAGATCGGCTCCATGGCGCCGCTGGACGTGCTCAACGCCGACCAGCAGGTGGCGTCCGACAAGCAGGCTCTCATCAGTTCCCAGAGCAGCCTGAATTACCAGCAGCAGATCATCAAGCAGGCCATCGCGCGGAACCTCAACGATCCTGCCCTGATAGCGGCGGCTGTGATTCCCACCGACCGGGTGAGCCTGGAGGAGCTTCCCGAGGAGAAGCAGCCGGTAGACGAACTGGTGCAACAGGCCTTTAGCCAGAGCCCGGTGCTGGAACAGGCGGTGCTTACGCTGAAGAACGACGCCATCAGCCTGCGGGGCGCGAAGAATGGGCTTTTGCCGACGCTCGATGCCTACGGCTTCTATAACTCCAACGCCCTGGGCGGTTCGCAAAGCCCGGACGCTCTCAACTTCGAGACTGGAGGCCTGTATCCCCCCGGCTACTTCCCAAGCGCCGGTTATGGCACGGTCCTGCAGAACCTCTTCAACAGCTCGGCGCCCGATAAGGGCGCTGGCTTCAGCCTGACGATTCCCATTCGCAACCGGCCGGCGCAGGCGCAGCAGGCGCAAGCGCTGATCGAATACCGGCAGGCCGAACTGCGGCTGGAACAGCTTTACACGCAAATCCGCATCAGCGTGGTGAACGCGCTGTTTGCGCTCACCAACGACCGCGCGCAGGTGCTTGCCTCCATCGCAACCAAGGACTACGCACAGCGGAGCCTGGACGCGGAACAGGAGAAGCTGCATCTGGGAGCTTCGACGACGGCGCTTGTTCTGCAACAGCAGCGGGCACTGGCGGCGGCGGAGAACACCCTGATGCAGGCTAACGCCACCTATGCCAAAGACCGCGCGGGCCTGTACCAAACGCTTGCCAGTACCTTGCAGCACTACGGCATCGATATGACCGAGGCCGCGACAGGGAATGTGACGACGACGCCCGCAGTGCCCGGACTGACACCCGCCAAGGAGGGCAAGGAGCCTTCGACGGCGCCGCCGGCCAGCCGGTAGTTCTCTGGAACTTGTGTTTCGCCAAAGACCGGTCCGGCTGCTCACGGCAACGGAAACCGCGCTCCCGTCTCCGCCGTAGTGCGCCAGCAACCGGCTCTGGATTGCTTGCAAAATCTCTCGGATACCCGCAAGCTCGGTGTCAGTTCATGTAATCAGGCACTCATCGAGCCCGCCGCAGAAGGCTCAACTCGAAGATCGCCAACCATGTTTCAACTCCAGCGGTGATCCGCAGCCGAATTGTCTTCGATTGGCGATTAGGATACGAACCTTGCCAGTGCTGATCGCAGACTGTCCATCCAGACGAAAACAATAAAAGGCCCGGGGGATGAACATCGCCCGGGCCTCTTATCGCAAGGTTAGAATGTCAGTTTCAGAGCGCCCTGCATGACGCGCGGCGGAATGTTGCCGGTGGTCCCGATTTTCCCGAAGTTGCCCCAAGTGACAGTGTTGCCGTAATCACCGGAGGGATTGCCAAAGGTGGGATGATTGAGAGCGTTGAAGGCCTCCCAACGGAACTGCAGCTTGATGCCTTCCATCAGGCTCCAGCTCTTCATGATCGCGGAATCGTCGCCAAAGTAATGCGGGCCGAACATGATGTCCTTTCCGCTGTCGCCGAACGTCCCTACGGCATTGTTGGTGAACGCCGCTGTGTTGAAGTAGTTATTCATCCAATGCGACTTTGATCCCTGATGGACATTGAGCGATTGGCCTGCGACGCGATCCGCGCGATCCAGGTACTGATTCGACCCGGAATTATTGCTGGCGCCGGATTGAATCGTGAATGGATTGCCCGATTGCCAGGTCACAATGCTGCTCAGCTCCCATCCACCCACAGTCTCCTGAATCAGCTTGTTCTTCCCCTTCATGTCGGGCGCATGATAGATGAAGTTGGTGACCGAGTTGAAGGGAATGCTCAGAGAAGAGACGCCGCGATTCCAGCGCAGATCGAACGGATCCCCGAGATACGGGCTGCCGAAAGAGATGTTGCCGGAACTGGCCACGTCGATCGCCTTCGACCAGGTGAAGCTCGACTGCACTTGCAGGCCATGCGACATGTGGTGATCGACGGTCGCCTGCAGGGAGTTATAGCTGGCGGTGCCATTGCTGTCCAGTTCGTAGATGTTGGTGAAATCCGGGTACGGGGCTGTCCCACTCGGCGCGGCAGCCGAATAGATATAGGCATTCTTGTCGAGGGCATCCGATTGGTGATACGACTCGCTCCCGACGTACGCCAAGCGGAGAACGGTTGTCGAACTGAGCTGTTGCTCTGCCGAAACATTCCAGCTTTGCGTCATGCCCATCTTGAAGTTGCGGGAGAACGACTGGCCTAGCTTGACCCCTGTACTGGCGATTGGCGAACTGGATGGAGGCACGTAGGAAACCGACGCGAAGGGGGGAAACGGACTCGCGTCGCTCGTTCCCGCGTTGGTTGACCAGGGATTGTCGAAGCTCAACCAGCCCGTAACTGCCGCGTCGGCGCCTGCCGTGCAGCCGCCGGCACAATTGCTTCCGTACAAGGAGAAGGTCGGGCTGAATGGAGCGATATCGGCCGCGTGATTGTACGAGGAATACTCGAGCGGGCCGGTAAATAACCCGAATCCGGCATGAAACACCGTATGCGGCAAGCCCTTCGGCTGCCATGCCACGCCCAGGCGCGGCTCCCAATATCCATACGAGTCCGGCATCAGTGCGGCTGTCAATCCCTGGTCTCCGGGGAAGATCAGTCCCTGAGGCGCGTTGGGGAACTTGGTGCTCTGTTGTCCGGGGACGAATGCGGCGCCGCGTCCGCCGGCCGAAGTGGGAGCCAAATTCGGATCCCAGCGCATGCCGAGGTTGACGGTCAGGTTGGGACGCATACGCCAGTCATCCTGGAAGTACGGCCCCAATTGCCAGCCGGCAACATCCGCGATCTCGCCGGCCCCCTGCTCGAAACCGGACGTATAACCAAGCAGGTAATCCGCCAGTCCGTTTCCGGTGTAGTGTCCGTTGAAGGTGATGATCGGCGTGGCGGGGTACTGCGTCAATTCCTCGGCGAACTGGTGCTGCAAGTCCATTCCCGCCGAGAGAGTGTGTCTTTTTACGGTCTTGGCGAGGGTGTCCGTGAAGCCGTAGGTGTTGCGCACTTCCTGCGAAGGTTCTGTCCATCCGCCGCTGAATCCTCCGGCTCCGCCGCTCACGCCGAAGCCTTCCATCCAGCACTGGCCCGGCAGTTCGGTTACATTGATGTAGCGCGAAAAGCACATGGGCTTGCCGCTGCTGTCATTCGTGGGCGCCGAATTGTGCGCGCTCTGCTCATTCCAGAAGACGGCAACGGTGTTCACGGTGTTGGGATTGATCGTCCAGGTGTGCTCCAGCACATCGTTGTAGTACTCCATCCTCTCCTGGAAGTCATAACTCCAGTTACTCAGGTTAAGCACGGAGAGAATGTTGCCCGGCGTGTCCCCCGAGGGCTCCGTCATTTGGTTGGTAAGGGAGCGCAGAGTCAGGCGTTGCGAAGGGGAGATGTCATAGTCGAGTTTTCCCGTGCCCTCGTTGAAGCTTTGGCTAACGGCCGCGGAGGTGTAATACATTTCGCCGTTGGCGGCCTGCGTGGTGCTGGTCGCTGCACCCAATGGCGCCGTCGGCAATCCGTCTTTGGCGATTTGCACAGCCGCGGTATTCAGATTGGCGATGCTCGTATCCAATTGATTTGCCAAGCCATCGACGGTATGGAACGGCCCCGTGAGGTTTGTAACTCCAGGTGTGGAGGCCAGGCCGCTGAAGTCGCCCGTCAGCATGGGGGCGGTAGGCGTGTAGGTTTGATTCGAATTGGCAGCTTCCACCAAACGGGTTCCCTGGTAATTGCCGAAGAAGAAGAGCTTGTTCTTGAGGACCGGCCCGCCGGTATAGGCCCCAAACTGGTTGCGCTTCAGGGGATCCACCGAGTGGACGAAGTAGTCCCCGGCATTCAGGTCGTTGTTGCGCACGAACCAGAAGGCCCCGCCGTGGAATGCGTTTGTGCCGCCTTTGGTGGCGATACTGACCACCGCGCCGGGAGAAAAGCCGTAGATGGCGCTGAAGTTGTTGGTGATGACCTTGAACTCCTGAGTCGCGTCGGAATTCGGAAAGGGCGCGGTCAGGTCGTTGTAGTTGTCCATGTTGGAGACGCCATCGAGCATATAGAACGTGCTGCCCTGGCGTCCGCCGCCGGAGGAAGCTCCCGTCTCTGTGGGCAGGGAGAAGCCCGACTGGATTCCCTCGCCGCCACGTTGCATGACGTTGGCCGTGCCGGGCGCAAGCAGAACAAGAGAGGAGGGATCGCGGCCGTTCAACGGCAACTCCGAGATGGCGGCTTCACCGACGGTTGTGCCCAGTTCTGCCGAACTGGTGTTGATCAGCTCGGCGTCGGAGGTCACGCTGATCGTCTCACCCTTCGCAGTCCCCACCTTGAGCTGAACATCCTGGGTGGCGGAAAGATTTGCGGTCAACTCGATGCCGGTCTGCGCATAGTGCTTAAAACCGGCTGCCTCTATAGTTAGCGAGTAGGTACCAAGCGGCACGGGCCGTATCTGGTAGGTCCCAACGCCATCCGTTTTCACGACCTGTGTAAAGTTGGTGCCGACGTTCGTGATGGTTACGGTCGCGCCGGGAATTGCCGCCCCGGAAGGATCGGTGACTTGGCCCGTCAAGCTTGCGCTGGTGCCTTGTCCGTAGGCCAGGAGCCCTGAGCCGGCCAGGATCAACAGCAGTAGAACCCGTAGATACTTCGCATTGATGATTTGCACAGCCACCTCCTGAAGTGAATTAACCTTAGTGCCCAGAGCGGTTTGGCGCTTGTTTGGAACCGTTTTCATTCGCTTGCACACTTTATGCTCATTTCCCGGAAGCCACATTCGATCTGCCGTTCGCTTCCGTCAGATCGGTTCAGACGGTGCTTTCCAGGTCGTGTCGAACATTACGCTCCCGCAATGTGGTCGTACATCTGCCGAAAGTAGGATAGGGAGGATTATTTTCCTTCGCCCCTCAAAACAGCGCATTCGACGCATATATGTAGCCATTTGTTCGAGTTACGCAACGCCCGGCGTTCATTTTCGATGCTGGTGTCCATCCCGGCTTTTTCTGGAGGCTGATCTCCACCAACCTCCGGAGGGCAGGGGAGTCTCCGGAAATGCGGACCCTCCCAATCCTGCTTCCGGCGTATACATGGCCTCTGCGATTGGCTGTACACTGCAACGTGCGACAGTGCACTTCACGCTTTCGGAGCCATGTTGAGAATCTCTGGATTTGAGATCCGGGTCATGCGCCATTTTCAGTCGGCAACGATCGATGACATCCCGGCTACTCAAGCGGCTGCGAAAGTGGTCCCAACCAAGCTCTGCTCTGCGCGCGCCGGTGTTAACTGTCATATCCCGCTGCCGGCAAGCGTGGTGGGGGTCCTGCTTTGCCTGCTGACAGCAACGTTCGCCCATGCATCCTGCACCGCCCCTTCGTCGATGAAGGCGCGTCTCCAGAGCCAGCCCACCGCGCAGGCTTATGCCGATCTTGGAACATGGTTTGGCGGTCGCAAGCAATTCCACTGCGCTGCTGAGGCCTTTGCCTCTGCTGTCAAACTTCAACCGGATTCGGCGTCCCTCACTTACATGTGGGGCCTCAGCCTTTACTCCGCAGGCGATGTCCAGGCCGCGCTTGCGCCTTTGCAGCTGGCAGTGAGCCTCGACCCGCATGACGCGCGACCCCATCTTGTGCTTGGCACGGCATTGGATCAGGGGAGCCAGATCGCGGACGCAGAGCGGGAATGGCGGGCCGCGCTGGCGATCGATCCCGGCTCGGCGGTGGCGCTGGATGGGCTTTCCCGAGACCTGCTCAAAGATAAGGACTACGCCGCGGCGATTGCTCTGCTGGAAAAATCCGCTCGCCGGGGACAACGAACCCCGCTGCAAAGTCTCAACCTGGGAATGGCATATGCTCGGACCCTGCAACTCAATGAAGCATCCAGGGTACTGCGCGAAGGTCTGAACGCCGCACCCGATTCTCTCCCGCTCGCCGATGAACTGGCCGTCGTTCTCATGCTGCTCGACAGACCCGAAGAAGCGGTTAAAATTCTCACTGCCGCACTCGCTCGGCATCCAGGGGACTTGAATACCCAGGTCCTCTACTTGCGGGTCCTTGTCTCGAGCAAATCCGAAACGGCGCCGCAGCTTGGACACAAGCTCTTGTTGACCGCCCCGCACAACTGGGAAGTGCTGTATTTGAATGCGCAACTGGAAATACGCGCGGGCCAGTTTCCGCAGGCGCGCGCTCATCTTGAGCAATCGGTAGCTCTCAAGCCCGACTATCTTCAGTCTCAAGAAGCGCTGGGTAGCGTGCTCGCCGAACTCAAGGATTTTTCAGCCGCCAGGGTGCATTTGGAAAAGGCAATCGAACTGGGCGACAGCGGGCCTGCGGTGCAATACGAACTGGCCAGGGTTCTCGAGAACCTTGGCGAAGTCGAACAGTCGCAGGAAAAGCTGCGCCTCTATCAAACCATGAGGAAAGCCGAGGCCGATCAAACTCTGGCCGTGAGCAAAATCGAGTCCGGCGACCGCGCAATGGCTGCCGGCGATGCCGCACAGGCCGTCGCGCTCTATCGTGAAGCTCTCGCCAATGATCCCAATGAGGCCCTTGTGGCCTACAAACTTGCCAAGGCGCTTGATAAGACAGATGATTTTGTCAATGAAAAAGCCGAACTCCAGCGCGCCATCGAGCTGAACCCCAACCTGGCTGAGGCGCAGAACCAGATGGGCTATCTGGCCGGAAAAAGCGGCGACCTTGCACAGGCGGAAAGCTGCTATCGTGCGGCGGTCCATGCTTCTCCCTCCTATGTGTTGGCATGGATCAACCTGGCGGCAACTCTGGCCGACGAGGCAAAGTGGCAGGATGCAAAACAGGCGGTGGCGCATGCGCTGGAGATAGACCCCGACAGCGCTGAAGCTCGCCGGCTCAATCAAGCGATCGCTGCCGCACAGGCAAGCCCGTAAGGATGTAGTCTCGGCCCCGAAGCCGTTCCAAGACTTCCGCGAATCTGAACTTCGTTGGCCGCTGGCGCTTGTGATGTCGAATGGAACGCTCCGCCAACCAGCCTACTTGCCCGGCGCTGGAAGCTTCACGGTCTCTTTGATTCCCTGGCCCTCGACCAATGTGTAGATAGCGTCGGCGGGAACGTCCTTTAACTCCTCCTTGAAGCCGCTGGGCCAGAGAATCTGGACGCGCTTCATCACCCTCTCGCTGCCCAATCCGAAATGCAGGCGCTGGTCGTTGCTCGACAGGTAGCTTCCGCCGCCGCGAACTTCGTCGATCTGCTCCATTGACGATGTGGCCACCGTTACTCTTGCGCCAATCGCGGCCTTGTTGCTCTTTGTGCCCACCAGGCGAAAAAGAACACGGTGATTCGAATTCCTGGTCTCGTTGAGGAAGATGGAAGGCGGCGCGCTCACGTTGTAGACGACCACATCGACGTTTCCATCGTTATTGATGTCCCCGAAGGCAGTGCCCCGGCGCGATTGCAACGGTCCGTCGTTCAGCCCGGATTGATCGGAGACATCGGTGTAGGTGCTGTCTCCGTTATGGTGAAACACTTGGAGCGGCTCTCGATAGCGCGGTTCGTGGGGGAGCGAATCGGTAAGCTGGCTGAAGTTTCCGTTCGCCACAAATATGTCAGGCCATCCATCGTTATCGAAGTCTGCAAAGCCGCTTCCCCAGCGCACAAATGCGTCGGAACCGCGGCCAAGGTGCGATGCCCGCGTGGCATCGGTAAAACCCTGGGACTTCGCGTTCCGGTAGAGGCTCATGGGCTGGTGCTTGTAGCGGGTGATGAGCAGGTCAAGACTTCCGTCGTGGTAGACATCGCCAAAGTCCGCGGCCATGTTGCTGAGGGACTTGCCTTGCTCATCGACGGCGGTACCGGACCAGAGACCAACATCTTCAAATGTGCCGTCGTGCCGGTTGTGGTAGAGGTAATTGGGGCCCATATCATTGGTCACGAAGAGATCGGGCCATCCATCGTTATCGTAGTCGCCCCACACAACGCCCATGCCCAGACGCTTCTCTGCGTTGTCAACCCCGGCCTTTGCGGAGACCTCCTCGAAGGTGCCGTCGCCGCGGTTGCGAAACAGAAGATCCGTTAGCCCGTCCAACTGGGGCACTTCCATTTGCACACCCTGATAGTCGAATGCTCTCGAACCCGGTTGAGGAAGGCGATGAACGTCGGAATTCACGTATCGAGAGACAAAAAGGTCCAGATAGCCATCGCGATCATAGTCGGCCCAGGCTGCTCCCACGCTGAATCCGCCGCCCGCCACATGCGCCTTTTCGGTCACATCCTCAAATTTGCAGCCGCCCAGATTGTGATAGAGCACATTATGGCCATAACCAGTCACGTAGATATCCGGCAGGCCGTCGTTATCGAAATCCCCAATGGCGACGCCCATGCCCCAGCCTCGGGTGGTGAGTCCCGCTTGCGCTGTGATGTCTGAGAAGTGCAGCTTGGAATCCTGGTGATACAGAGTGATCATCAAATCGCCGCCGTGCAGATATCGATCCACTGTGGATTCATTCACTGTCAAAATGTCGAGCCTGCCGTCGTTGTCGCAGTCGAAGAGGGCAACACCTCCGCCCATCATCTCCACAAGGTAGCGTTTGTCAGGCGAGGTGTGGGGTTCGGTATTGACGCCAGACTCATGCGCGATATCGCGAAACCGGATGCCGCTATGCTGCGCTTGCGGGAAGGCTGGAAGGGCCACGCACAGCAGTGCCCATGCGCAGCCCGTTGTGCGCCATTTGCGTCCGGCATATCCGGAAATCGTCTGAACCGCCAACTTGAGATTCTCAATCGCCGGCCTGGCGTCCTCCAATTCTAGCTTGGATGCGGCGCGCGTCATGGTTTCGGCGGATTCAGCACAACCTCATACTCCGGAAGCAACTCCACTCCGAAGACCTTGGCAGTTTGCCCTTCTGCGTTCATCCATTCCCAGGCGCGCGCGTCCAGATAGATGGGCGCCTTGCGCGGCAGCGGCAGTACGCTGACCTCCAGCTTTTTGTCGAAGCACTCCGGCAGGAATCGTTTGAGTCCAATCTCCCACGCACGGCCGTTGTAGAAGTCGTCATCCAGCAAGCGGCCGTCCACTGAGAGCCTGGCCACATCGCCCGTGTAGCGAATGCGCAGATAGATGTCGCTGAGGCCATTCATGGATTGGGCCGGGATCTTCAGGCTCCACGCCGCGGCTGCGGCGAAGTCGGCGTCTTCGGGCGCCAGAGGCATGGGGCGATCCCGTCCTTCGACGTGAGAGGCCATGCGGATAGGCGGCCGGGAAGCGGCTTCGCGGCTGCTGCTCCACTGGAAGTCGATCTTCCGCGGTTCAACCTCCAACGCCTCCTCACGCCAGAGCGAATGCGGTTTGTCCTTTTGATCGTTCGGCAAGTAGACCGAAGCCGCCATGCGCGAGATCTCGACGGAGCGGAGATGCACCCCATCGTCGCCCGCAAAAACATCTGCCGGCGAGAGAAGCGCCGTATCCTGGCCTGCGAACGGCACTCGCCAGAACTGCTCCGCCTCGGCCTCGGACAGGAGGAGAATCCTCGCATTGCGCCCGTTCTTGCCCGCCACTTGCAACGCGGCTTCCTTGCCCGGCTCCACGTTCTGGACCAGGATCGTGTTCTCGGAACGAATGACCGAGCCACTGCCCGCAGCGACTGAAGCGATGCTGCCTGCGTCAAAGGCGAACTCCACGCGCAGGCCGGGTATCGCGAAGAAGAAGTAAGTCGTCTCCGCTCCGTTATCGAGGCGCGACAACAACTGCGCGGTGCTGTACCTGAGAATCCCCGCGCCGAGGTCGAGATTGACCGGCCAGATGAAATAGCTGTTTGCCGGAACGTCGATAGGCGTGCCCGGCAAGTCAACGGTCTCCGTGGGCAGCTTGATCCTCACCTGGAATGCCTGGCGCTGGGGTATCTCGAGTTTGCGTACGTAGTTATTGACGAAAAGAAATCCGTGGTTGCCGTCGGCGCGTAGCATAACGCGGGCCAGGCTGGCGTCGGCCGCGCCCTGCGGTCCTTTGTCCGGCGGGTAAGGGCTCATCGTAGCAAGATCCGATCCGAAAGATTCGAGAAACAGGTGCAGACTTTTGATCTTGCGAAAGGACTCCCGCTCCTGCCCATATTCACCCAGCGGCGCCTGAAAGTCATAGGAAACCACGGGTAAGTCGTTGGGGTACCCGGTTGCAATGGACTCTTGCAGCGTGGTCAGCTTGCCGCCAGGGTTGGCGCCCCCGTGGAACATGTAATAGCCGTAAAGATTCACGCCCGAGCCCAGCGCGGTCAGAGTCAATGCCGCGATATCGTCGGCCTTGAGCAGAGGCCGGCGATGATAGGAGGTCTCCATGCCGGCGCCTTGCTCGGCGGCAAAGAATGGATAGTGGCGAAGATCGATCTTGCTTGCAGAATCGCCGAGGGCCATGTCGCCCAATTCGGGGCGTGCGCGATCCGCTGTGAACAGATACACCGGGTTGGGCGGAGAGTCGGTGGTGAGGCTTGTCCAGAAGTCGTCAGGATACCCGCCGGAGACAGGGATCACCTCGCGGGCCGGATAGTCGTGGCCCGGCCAGCCGGTGACGGAAAACAGCGGCGGTGCAATGCCCGCCGCAATTGCCAGTCGCTTGAGTTCGGCAAGGTGCTCCGCGCCCGCGCCGGGGCCGGTCTCGCCATATTCGTTTTCCAGTTGCACGCCGACAATGGGTCCCCCATCCTGCCAGAGGAGGCCCTTGATCTGGCTACCAATTTGGCCGTAGAAGCGGCCCACATATCGCAGATACTCGGGATCGTTGCGGCGCAGCGGAATCTTTTTGTCGATCAGCCAATCGGGGAAGCCGCCATTGCGCACTTCGCCGTGATCCCAGGGACCGATGCGCAGGTAAACGTAAAGCCCGCTCTGGCCGCACAACTCAACAAAATGGCGGAGATCGCGCTGTCCCGACCAGTCGAACTGGCCTTCGACTTCTTCGTGATGAATCCAGAAGATGTAGGTGGCCACCACCTGCACCCCGCCGGCCTTCATCTTCAGGAGTTCCTCCCGCCAATACTTCTCCGGATACCGCGCAAAGTGGAATTCGCCCATCACCGGCAGCCAGGGCTTTCCATCCAGCGAGAGGCTGCGGCTGTCGACAGAGATCCGGTGCCCAGCGGGCGAAACGCCGCCCATGTTCAAAAAGCCGGTTTCCGGCGCGGGCGCAGGAACAGTTGCGTCAATCAGAAAAGGGGTAGGCGCCTGTTGTGCCGGGAGTGCGGAGGCCAATCCCAAAACAGCGGCAACAGTACTGGCGGCAAGCCATGTCTTCATATTGATCATTCACCAGAATCGGATCCTTGATTCGATCGGCCACAATGGCGTGCCGCTGGAATCGTTTTCATCCAAACGGAAAATCCACACAGATTCTCCGCATCTTGAGCTTCCGCTCAAGTCTGCTGCAACTGCACCGCATTCGCAGACCCGCCGTAAAGCCACTTATCCTATCGCGAGTTCACTATAGGCGTGTCTTGTGAGCTTTTGAATCGGCAGAAAGTAGGATTGGAGGAAAATATTTTTGGGCTGCCTTCGGTTCCTTTCTTCCTTGTATCGCCGCCGGGGGTTGCTCAACACCTCCACAATGAGCGAATATGGCTGACGGCTCACAGCGCACCATGCAGAACCGTGTACGAATGAGCTGGCCTCTGGAGGCTTCCACCTGATCTCTGCTCAACATGCGCGTCGCCTGCTCCCGCATCGGCAAGCAACTCCGTGCGCCGGCAGTCTGCTGCTGCAAGGCTTTCTGCTCGGAGTGATGGCGTTGTTCATGCTGGCCGGTCGAAGTTCACAAGCGCGGCAACCGGCGGTTGACTCGCTCACGGCGAGCGCCAATGAGTGGAACTTCACCATCCGATCCTGGCAGTCACAGGACGGTCTGCCGGAGGAAACGGTACAGGCCTTCGCACAAACCCCTGACGGCTATCTTTGGGTGGGCACCAGCGGTGGGCTGCTGCGCTTTGACGGGGCGCGCTTCCATTTGTTTGCCCATGAGAATACGCCCGCCTTTGGAGAGAACAGCGTCTTCTGTCTGCTGGCAGCCCATGACGGCCGCCTGTGGATCGGCACGGACGGCAGCGGACTGATCGAGTGGCAAAACGGTGTTTTTCACGCCTATCCGACGGAGAAGGGCCAGACCGCCGACTTTGTGCGGGCGCTCGCGGAAGACCGCAACGGCCTGCTGTGGGTGGCCACGGACGATGGGCTCTTCTGGGCCAGGAACGGCCGCCTGGAACGAGCCGACAAGCCGCTGGGTCTGCCCGTCTTCAACGTTCATGCCGTGCTGGAAGACCGCACCGGTCGCATCTGGGTGGGCGGGTCGCGCCTTTACTCGCTGAAAGATGGCCAGAGCCGCGAGTATTCCCTGCCGGACAATGACAGCCGCAACAAGGTGAAGTCTTTTCTGCAGACGGCCGACGGAGTCATCTGGGTGGGAACAGTGGGCGGGTTATACCGGCTGCGGCCAGGGCACGAAAGGTTCGAGCCGGTTCCCGGAGTCGCCGGCACCATCCGCGCCTTGCGCGAGGCGCCCAATGGAGAGTTGTGGGCCGGTGCAATCGGCGAAGGCATCTTCAGGATTCGCGGCGACCGCGTAACCCGCCTGAAGGCGCCTTCGCCACTGGTCAGCAACACTGTGCTGTCCATTTTTGCCGATTCCGACCGGGATCTGTGGATCGGCACCCAGGCCGGCATGATGCGGCTGAGCCGCACCCCGGTGAGGGTCCTCGCCCTGCCGACGGCCGCCGACTCCGACTTCGGCACCGTTGCTCTGGATTCGGACGGATCGCTGTGGGCTGCCTCAAACCAGCTTGTCCATGTGCAGTCCGGCCGTGCCGTCCCGTTCCATTTCCCTGGGATGGATGAGGCCCGGGTTCGCAACGTCCTGCGCGCCCGCGACGGATCCCTGTGGATCGGAACCGACGGCAGCGGCGTCTATCGTCATTCCGCCCAGGGAACAAGGCACTTCACCACCCACGAGGGCCTGGTGAACAACTTTGTGCGCGTCTTTCTCGAATCCAGGGATGGCTCCCTATGGATCGGAACCGATAACGGCGTCAGTCACCTCGATCAAGCCGGCTTTCAAAATTACACCAGTCAGAATGGCCTCGCCTATAACAGCATCCGCTCGCTGCTCGAAGATCGTGACGGAACCATCTGGATCGGCACCGAGCATGGACTCAGCCAGTTCAGAAATGGCGGGTTTTTCCATGACGCCATGACCGCGGCGCTCGGCGATGAGAAAGTGTGGGCCCTCCATCAGGATGCCGACGGCGGAATGTGGATCGGCACGCGCGCTCACGGCCTCTATCGCTACCGCAATGGTCAACTCTCCCACTACACCACGGCCAACGGACTGGCCAGCGACAGCATCTATTGCATTCTTGAAGACAAGCAGGGCCATTTCTGGTTCAGCGGCCCCTCCGGCGTCATGCTGCTGAATCGTGGCGAACTGGATGCCCATGCCACCGGCAAGGAACAGCTTCTTTCGCTGCGAATCTTCCGCGCCGATGAGGGCGGCAAGCCCGTGCAGTTTTATGGGGGAACGCAGCCGGCCGGCGCCCTCACCGCAACCGGCGAAGCCTGGTTCCCCACCAGCCAGGGGCTGTGGAGCATCCGGCCCGATGAACTCGAGCACCCCTTCATCTCCAATTTGAACATCGACTCCGTCAGGGTCGATGGCCGCCCCGCCTCTCTGCCGGGAAAACTGGATCTGGATGCAAGCAGCGACCGCGTCGAGATTGCCTATGAGCCGGTGTTGCTGCGCTCGCAGGAGGGACTGCGCTTTCGTTACAGGCTCGACGGATATGATCGCGGCTGGACTTACGCCAACGCGCAGCAGCGGCTCGCAACTTACACCAATCTTCCTGCCGGCCAATACACGTTTCTCATCGAAGCCTGGGAGACGGACCATCCCGCACACACGGCCCACGCCGCCATCGGCTTCCTCAAAAAGCCTTACTTCTACCGCACGCCGTGGTTTGTGGCTCTCTGCGTGCTCATCGCCGCGCTGCTCTCCATCCTCGCCTATCAGGTGCGCATGAAGCAGATTCATGACCGGTTCAAAGCCGTCCTGGCTGAGCGAACGCGGCTGGCCCGCGAAATGCACGACACGCTCATCCAGGGCTGCGTCAGCATCTCCGCGCTCCTTGAGGCAGCCGCAAGCCGTGAAATCGACGATAACGAGTCAAGGGCGCACCTGATCGACTACGCCGCCACCCAGATCCGCGCCACCGTGGACGAGGCGCGCCAGGCCGTGTGGAACCTCCGTGGCGAGGAAAGAACCCTCGTCAATCCGGAGACTGCCCTCCGCCGCATGGCCGAACGGATTGGCCGGGAACATGGCGTGGAGATGGCGTACCGTCTGCTCGGGAAGCCCTTTGCCATCAGCCTGCCCGCGACTCATGAGTTGATGATGGTGGCCCGCGAAGCGGTACTCAACGCCATCTTGCACGGCCACGCACAACACGTGGAAGCGGAGATCCGGTACGCGGGCCAGTCGCTTTCGCTGACGGTCAAGGATGACGGCGACGGCTTCGACGCCGCCAAAGCCTTTTCCGATGAGCACTTCGGCTTGCGAGGCATGCGGGAGCGGATTCACCGCTTCGACGGAAAATTGGAAATCGAGAGCGTCTCCCATCGGGGAACCAGCGTCCGCGTTGAGATTCCCCGCGCCACCGTCACCCCATGATGCCCTCCCCCTAGGCTTCCTGCCCGGAACTGGTCAACCGATGCGCCGCGATCTATAATCTGCTTGCTTATGCCTCCCATCCGGATTCTTATCGTCGACGATCACCCCATCATGCGGGTGGGCATCGCGGCGCTCATTGCCTCCTGCCACGAGATGGAGACAGTTGCTCAGGCCGGCAGCGGCGAAGAGGCGCTCAAGCTGCACGCCCTCCATCAGCCCGACATCACCCTGATGGATCTGCGCCTGCCCGGAATCAGCGGCGTTGAGACCATTCGCCGCATTCGCAGCCAGTCCCCGAAGGCCCGCTTTATTGTGCTCACCACCTACGACGGCGACGAGGACATCTATCAGGCCATGGAAGCCGGCGCTACCGGTTACCTGGTCAAGGGCATGCCCCAGGAGATGTTGGTGAACGCCGTCAAGCGGGTCCACGCGGGCGGACGCTATCTTCCTCCCCCCGTCACTCAGGCGCTCACTTCGCGCACCCGCGACTCAAACCTCAGCAACCGCGAACGTGAGGTGCTTGGACTGTTGGCAAATGGCAAATCCAACCGGGAGATTGCCGGCCAGCTTGGCATCGCCGCGGCTACGGTAAAGTGCCATGTGAGCGTCATCCTGATGCGTCTGAATGCCGGTGATCGCACTCAGGCCGTGGTCACGGCGCTGCAGCGCGGACTGATCCACATTTAGCCGGCTTCGCCAGTGCCGCATTGGGCGCAAGAGTGGCGTGATTTCTGAGTCGAGCGCGGGTTCGAAACTGTTTCCCTGAGGTGATTCGTGCAGCGTCGCAGATCTGTATCGGTTGTTATCCTTGTCCTCGCCGCGAGCTTTGCTTGTCCGGCACAACAGACCTCCGCCGGAAGATCCTCGCAGTACGCCATCGGGGCGGATATCTCCTTCCTGCCTAAGGCCGAGCAGCAAGGAGCCGTCTTCAAGGAAAACGGCGTGGCCAGGCCCGCTCTGGAGATACTTCACGATCACAGCTACAACTGGATTCGACTGCGCATCTTCAATTCGCCTGCCACGCTCCCCAACAATCTCGAATACACTCTGGCCGCCGCTAAACGCGCCAAGGCCATGGGATTCAAATTCCTGCTTGACTTCCACTATGCTGACGATTGGGCCGACCCCGGCCATCAACCGCCTCCGGCAGCGTGGAGAGAACTTACCCACAAGCAGTTGGTCGATGCCGTCTTTGCCTACACGCGCGACACAATAGCATCCTTCAAAGACGCGGGCGTAATGCCGGATATGGTGCAGGTGGGCAACGAGATTACGAACGGCATGCTATGGCCTGACGGCAAGTTGCCGGAGAACTGGGATAACTTCGCCCAGTTGGTGAAAGCGGGGATAGACGGAGTATCCGCGGGAAGCGGAACCCAACCGCACCCGGCGATCATGATTCACATTGATCGCGGAGGCGACGCCGCGGGGACAAAATACTTCCTCGACAAACTCTCCAGTTATAACATTCAGTTCGACGTCATCGGCCAATCCTATTACCCCTGGTGGCATGGAAGCCTCAACGATCTTCGCGCCAATCTCGAAGCTACCATCCGCGAGTACGGCAAAGACGTATACCTCGTGGAGACAGCTTACAACTGGGAGCCCGGCAATTACATCAAGCATCCGGGCCCGTTTCCTGAGACGCCGGAGGGCCAGCGCGACTTCCTCGATGAGGTGAACCGCATCGTGATGGAAGCGCCCGGAGGCCACGGCAAGGGTGTTTTCTGGTGGGAACCGGCAGTCCGCGGAGAGTTGGTGCAGCGTGGGTTCTTCGATGGCGAAGGCAATGTTCTTCCGGTCATCGCCGTCTATGATCGCTTTGCCCGCCGTTAAGCAGCGCATGGCGCAACTTCTGAGCGGCGACTGTTCGCATTGGATCTTCTTCAGGTGGACTACTCAGTCGAGGTTGCGCTCCAAACACCGGCAGGAGAGCGGTGCCTAACCGATAATCCGTACCAGCACCTTCGGCTCTTTCTGCCCGTACACGTTGCCTTTTCTGCACTCCGGGCAGCAGTCTTCGTGTGTCAACTGCTGGTGCTTGATGTCCACTTTCTCCACCCAAAAGCGGGGTTGCCGGGGACCCCGGCCCGCGCACCGCCAAACGCCTCTGCTCCTTTGCGGCCGTGTCCGGGTGGCGGGGGCGTGTCGCTATCCGGCTGCGTTCCGGCGCCGGTTTCCGAGTCTTCCGATTTTTCCAGCAACGCTCTGGTTTTCTCCGTATTGTGCTACCGCACCAGCATCGCCGCCAGAGCATCCAGTGCGTCTTTGAGTTTGTCGTGACCCCACCCCGGCGACGAAGTGGGTGCCGGGGTACCCTTCAGGGTCGGGGCATCGCTGGGGACCCCGGATCGGCCGCGCTCAACGGCGCTTGACGCGCTCCGTCCAGCAACCGGTCCAGCTCCTCCAGGTTCACATCGATTCGGCGTCTGGCGGTCTTCATGCCACTCTCCCGAGCAGTTCACGAAAACGCTTCGTCAACGGATATCCTAGAACCTCCTTGATCGACCGGTTCGGAACACAGCTGTTCGATTGCTTGCCACGTCCCGTCGTGCTGCCCGGCAGCACCCAGTTAGCCGCACGGTAACAGGTTCCGCGGAACCGCTCCGGATCTATGAACGTCTCCAGGAAGTAAATCGGATGCCCATACATCTGCTGCCAGTCATCGGAGGTCCGCGCCGCCATTCGCCCCAGAATACGCGATGCCGGATGCTCGACTCGCACCCGCGGCAGGATCAGGAAGTGCGTGTTGCAAGCGATGAAGCTTATGTGGCTGCGTCGCATCGCAGCAGCCCGCTGTTGCTCAGGCCTGGAATGTTGAAAATTGAAGATTTGCCGACTCGACGCTTGAACCACAATCTTCAACGCGGCGAACGCCGCCATGGCGATTGAAATGGATGCAGCTTTGGGATCGCTACTGTGCCGTGTAGGTGTAGTCGGCAGACTTCCAGACTGCGTCGATTTCCCACCACAGCCGGGCGTACACGGTCACCCCGTTGGTCGGCAGATCGCTCACGGTCACAGTTGTAGCCTTCGTTGCACCCGAGTCATACAGGTTTTGCGAGCCCACTCTGGTCGTGCCCAGCCAGAGTTCGTATGCCGCGGGCCCGCTCCCGCCCGTCCACGTGAAGGTCACGCTGGAACCTGTCAGCGTACTGCCCGGTGTGGGAGAGGTGAGCGCCGCCGGGGCCGGCGTCCCGGCTTCGGTGTAGGTGTAGTCGCTGGACCGCCATGTTCCGTTGATGAGCTGATAGAGCCGGGCGAACACCGTCACCCCGTTTGCCGGCACGGTCACGGTCTCCGAGGTAGCCGTCGTTGAACCCGAGTCGTACAGGTCTTGTGAGCCCACTCTGGTCGTGCCCAGCCAGAGTTGGTACGCCGCGGGCCCGCTCCCGCCCGTCCACGTGAAGGTCACGCTGGAACCTGGCAGCGTACTGCCCGGTGCGGGAGAGGTGAGCGCCGCCGTCGACAGCGTTCCGGATTCGGTGTAGAGGTAGTCGATCGACTGCCAGGTCCCATTGATGAGCGACCAGAGCCGCGCGAACAGCGTCACCCCGTTGGCCGGCAGACCGCTCACGGTCACAGTGGTAGCCTTCGTTGCACCGGAGTCATACAGGTTTTGCGAGCCGATTCCGGTAGTGCCCAGCCAGAGTTGGTACGCCGTGGGCCCGGTCCCGCCCGTCCACGCGAAGGTCGCGCTGGAACCTGGCAGCACACTGCCCGGTGTGGGAGAAGTGAGCGCAGCCGGCACCGGCGTTCCGGCCTCGGTGTAGGTGTAGTTGGCATACTGCCAGACCCCGCCGATCAGCGACCCGAGCTGGGCGTAGACCGTCAGCCCGTAGGTCGGCAGGCCGGTCACGATGGCGGAAGTGGCCGTCGTTGAACCCGAGTTATACAGGTTTTGCGAGCCCACTCCGGTAGTGCCCAGCCAGAGTTCGTACGCCGTGGGCCCAGTCCCGGCCGACCACGTGAAGGTCACGCTGGAACCTGGCAGCGTACTGCCCGGTGTGGGAGAAGTGAGCGCCGCCGGACTGGCCTCGGTGTAGGTGTAGTAGGCAGGCACCCAGGCGTCGTCGAGCAGCGACAAGAGCGTGGCGTAGACCGTACGGCCGTAGGCCGGCAGGCCGGTCACGCTGGCGGAAGTGGCCGTCGTTGGACCCGAGTTATACAGGTTTTGCGAGCCCGGTCCGACAGTGCCCAGCAAGAGTTCGTAGGCCGTGACGCCGACCCCGGCTGTCCACGCGAAGGTCACGCTGGAACTTGGCAGCGTACTGCCCGGTGTAGGAGAAGTGAGCGCCGCAGGCGTACCGTGTTCGGTGTAGGTGTAGTTGGCATACTGCCAGACCCCGCCGAGCAGCGACCCGAGCTGGGCGTAGACCGTCTGCCCGTTGGTCGGCAGGCCGGTCACGCTGGCGGAAGTGGCCGTCGTTACACCCGAATTATACAGGTTGGACGAGCCGATTCCGGTAGTGCCCAGCCAGAACTGGTAGGCCGTGACGCCGAACCCGGCCGACCACGTGAAGGTCACGCTGGAACCTGGCAGCGTAGTGCCCGGTATGGGAGAAGTGAGCGCCGCAAGCGGCGTTCCGGCCTCGGTGTACGTGTAGTCTGCCCATTGCCAGACCCCGCCGATCAGCGACCCGAGCGCGGCGTAGAGCGTCTGCCCGTAGGTCGGCAGGCCGGTCACGCTGAGGGAAGTGCCATTCGTCTCAAACCCGTCGAGCAGGTTGCAGCTCGCTCTGACAGTGCCCAGGCAGATTTGGTACTCCGTGGGCCCGATCCCGGCCGTCCACGTAAAGGTCACGCTGGAACCTGGCAGCACACTGCCCGGTGTGGGAGAAGTGAGCGCCGCCAGCGCCAGGTCCAGGACTGTTGGAAGGGAGGTACTGGCGTCATAGTCGCTGTCGCCGGGGTAGCTCGCCACAACCTGGTGTGCGCCCGGTGCCACCGCAACCCCGCCCGATGCAGTTGCGGTTTGGGTTTCCGTCAGCAGCACCTCCACCGTGTCGCTGTTTGCGTCGGTCACAGCCAGGTCAGGGATGCCGTCCCCGTTGAAGTCCCCTACCGCGATGGAGAGGCAACAGTAACCCGTCGTCGCAGGAGTCGCCGCCGCGGACGTAAATGTCCCGTCCCCATTGCCCAGCAGAACCGTTACTGTACCGTCGCTGGATTCGCAGGCGGCGACGGTGCTGCACGTGATAGATACCGCCAGATCGGGGATGCCGTCCCCGCTTAAGTCGCCTACCGCGATGTAGAAGGGTTTGCCGCTCGTCGGGATCGCTGCCGTCGCCGCAAAGGTTCCGTCCCCATTGCCCAGCAGAATCGTCACCGAGCCAACCGGGTCACCATAGGGGCCAAAGTTCACCACGGCCAGGTCCGGGATCCCATCTCCGTTGAAGTCCGCCGCCACAATGGATCTGGGTTGGCTCCCTGTCGCCGGGCTCACGGCCGTCGCCGTGAAGGTCCCATCCCCGTTGCCCAGCAGCACCGTCACTGTGCCGTTGGGGGCGCAGGGGCCGTTGTTGCCGCACTGATTCACCACGGCCAGGTCCGGGATGCCGTCCCCGTTGAAATCCCCCACCGCGATGGAAAAGGGATTCTGGCCCGTAGCCGGGCTCGTCGCCGTAGCTGTAAAAGTCCCGTCTCCGTTGCCCAGCAGCACCGTCACCGTGTTGCTGCCATTGTTCGCTACGGCCAGGTCCAAGATGCCGTCCCCGTTGAAATCCGCCACCGCAATGGATACGGGGAAGCCGCCCGTGGCCGGGCTCGTCGCCGTAGCTGTAAAAGTCCCGTCCCCGTTGCCCAGCAGAATCGTCACCGTGCCAGCGAATCGGCAGGCGGGGTCGGTGCCGCACTCGTTCGCCACGGCCAGGTCCGGTATGCCGTCCCCGTTGAAATCACCCACCACGATGGCATAGGGAGCGTTGCCCGTAGCCGGGCTCGTCGCCGTAGCTGTAAAAGTCCCGTCCCCGTTGCCCAGCAGAATCGTCACGGTTCCGGGGTCGGTGTCGTTCGCCGTGGCCAAGTCCGGGACGCCGTCCCCGTTGAAATCCCCCACCGCTATGGCACGGGGACCGGCGCCTGTTGCAGGGTTCGAGGAGTTCAGAAAGTTGATCCCTGCCCCCGCACCCAGCGTTGCCGAGCCTAACAGGGCATTGCCGTTGCTGGTATCGAGAAACGAGACCGTCCCGGTGGGCACCAGAGGGCCTGTGCCCCCCACCGTCGCCGTCAACGTGTAGTTGCCCGGCAGGCCGCTCAGCGTAATCGTTGTTTCCGTCGCATAGAGCCCAGTGTGCGTCACCGTCAGCGCCGCCGTGCCCGAGGCGCTGCCCGCATCGCTCTTTGTCCCAACAAAGACCGCCTTGTAGCTGTGGCTGCCAACGCCGGGGCGGAACTTGAGGACCGCCGTGCCCGTGCTCGTCAACTGCCTCCAACCGAGAATATGGATATCCTCGCAGTAGGCCGCCGTCGCGTCGCAGAACTTCACCTGGCCGGGGTTCACCGGGGTGGTCCCGGCCATCACCGTAGCCGTCAGCGTGACCACGCTGCCCGAGGTGACCGTAGTGACCGCGCTGCCTCCCGAGGTTACCGCCAGCGTGGTGGTCGTGGCTGTGCCGGCTGCCCCAGCCGGAAGCCCAGCCAGCAGCAAAGTGCCGAACAGCGCCTGAAAACAACCTTTCAAGCGGCCGTTGCGCCGCCGCCCTCCCCCCGCAATGGCGCTGGCGAAGGCTCTTTCCATCCCAGCCATGGAAGGAAACAGGAAGGCGAAGAAAGACGGCAGAGATGCACAAAACCATCCCCGAAGGGACGGCCACGGGTATGCAGCCCACGCGACGGAAGGCATAAAAACTCTCCCATTGTTGAAAAACGGGAACAGACCGCAAATCGGGACCATGCCGATTCCTGCCACCGCTGCCTGCCGATCCGGGTAGCTGATCTGCAATTATGCGCCTGCAATCTTGTAGCCTCAAGTCAGCACGCGATCTGCGTCACTTTTTGGGGTGTTATTCGCCGTTTGACATGGATGATCGCCACACGAACTGAACTGCGCCGTACTTTGAAGGCGCAGATTCCGAAGGCGCGGATTCCGAAGGCGCGGATTCCGAAGGCGCGGATTCCCTTGCACATTCGCGGAGGGGATAATCCATCTCAGCGTCCCCCCGTCCGCGCCTGTTCCGCCACGAACTGATTTGGCCGGCCCAGGAGAACCTCAGATAGCCGATATTGGCGCTGCTCCGCGCGCAGCGGGCAGGTGACCACGACGGACTGGAACGGAAACTCCTTTACCCCGGCGGGACATCCCGCCGACACCGCTTGCGCTCGACGACGAACTGCTTGCGTTCCTGAATGCCGAATCTCATGGCAGAACCAGCAGAGGCGAAGAAGGACCGAAGGTCTACATGAGGACACCCTGCGAGTTGGCCTGGCTTCGAACGTTTGGGCTACGGCGCCGCCGTACACGGTCATGTCGGCATCGCCCAAAAACCACCCCTAAGCCATCGAACGCGGGCTCAAGGGACCCGGCGCCACAATCCTGTTCAGGATTGCCAGCCTATATGGCAAGACGATCGCGTGGCTGTTGACGGGGAGCGGCGGCGGGGCTCAATGAGGCAGCCGGCTCAAGCAGCCAAGGCAGCGCTTCTATATCGCCTGCGATGTCGGCGAGCGGGCCGGCCGTCAGAGTGGGATAAGTCTATTTCACAGGAGTGAAGCACACGGTGATCTCTAAGGAGATTCTGAACAAGATGGCCGCCATTCCCGGCGTTTCTTCAGTCAGCTTCTCAAGTGAAGTTCCCATGGATGGGTACGATTCGAATGATTTGCTTTACGCGCAGGATCATGTCCTGGGCGAGGGCGAACTGCCGCCGATCCGCCGCTTCAAATTCATCTCGCCGGGATTCTTTAGGACACTGGGCACCCGGCTGGTGGCGGGGCGCGATCTCACCTGGACAGATACTTATGAGAAGAGGCCGGTGGCCATCGTCTCGGAGGCCTTCGCGCGCGAGTATTGGCACAATGCCAACGGCGCGCTGGGGAAAAAGATTCGCGTGGCAAGCACGGACGACTGGCGCGAGATCGTCGGAGTTGCCCAGGACATGCACGATGACGGCGTAGACCAACCCGCTCCCGGCGCCGTCTACTGGCCCGCCATGCTCTCCAACTTCGAGGGTCAAAAGCAGGAGCTGCGCCGCGGCGTCGCATTCGTCATCCGCAGTCCCCGCGCCGGTTCGCAAGCATTCATGAAAGAGGTACAGGAGCAAGTTTGGTCCATCAATCCCGGTGTGCCCCTGGCCGATCCTTCAACGCTCGGCGAGCTTTACACAAAATCCATGGCGCGGACTTCCTTCACCCTGGTGATGCTTTGCGTCGCGGGCGCCATGGCCCTGCTGCTGGGGATCGTGGGAATCTACGGAGTGATCTCGTATTCGGTGTCGCAACGCACACGCGAGATTGGGATTCGCATGGCGCTGGGCGCGCAGCGGGACGAGCTGACCGCATTGTTTGTGCGCCAGGGAATGTGGCTGACGGGCATCGGCGCAGCGTGCGGCCTGACGGTCGCATTCGTGACCATGCGTCTCATGTCATCGATCCTGTTCAACGTGAGCCCCGTCGATCCGATCACCTACGTCGCCATCACCGCCGGTGTTGTGGCAACCGCATATCTGGCATGTTATCTGCCCTCCCGCCGCGCGGCGACGGTGAACCCCGTGAATGCCCTGCGGTCCGAGTAGCGCCCCTCATCTGCGAATGGTTGCAGCGCAGCGTACGAGTTCACGCCGGCCAATCTGAATCGAAGCCGGCATTTGACGGAGCGATTGGATGTGGCTATGCGTGCAGAGGGGTTTACACTTCCAACGATTGTGCGTTCAGATTGCTCCCAAGCGTTGGATTTGTGGCGGAAAGCGAGAACGAGACTGCAGTGACTGGGCTGTTCATGGAAGCGTCGGGCTTGACGAAGTTGGAACCTCGAAAAGGCGGTACCGATTGCCGGTCATCTGGTCAGTCTTGGCATTTGTGCGAAGTTCGACGAGCCGCTTCAAGAGCGCAGGAACCTGGTCTTTCTGATCCGTCTTACGCAACGCCACGATCAGGTGGTAGACGGCCTGCTGGTCGTTCGCGTCGAGAGCCAATGCAGCGCGGCCATGTTCGACGGCCAGATCCGTATGTCCATTTTCGAGGTAAATTGTGCTGAGCAGATCGTGAGCCGCAACCAGGCCCGGGTCGAGTTTCACTGCACGTTTGGCGGCCTCCACTTCCTCCTTATACTCGGGACTCCCCTCCGGCCTTCCTTCTTCAAGCAATTCCTCGGCAAGCAAATATTGAGCATACGCTTCGTTGGGATGGGCCTTGACGGCAGCACGAAACTCGGCCAGTGCCTCAGCCGACTTGTGCTGTTGTGATTTGACAAGCCCCTCGGCTACTCCAAGAAACAAGAGCTGAGGATCAATTCGACTGGCGGTATCGAAATCTTCCGCGGCGCGTGTGAACTCGCCGAGTTGAGTCAGCAAGACACCTCGAACGAGGTAGAGCCTTGGCTCATTTGGCAACTGACTGAGGCCGGCATTCAGTATATCGATGCCCACCTGAGGGGACGCATGATCGTAAGACAGAGTGGCAAACTGCAGATAGGGGTCCACGTTTTTAGGGTTCGCGAGAATTGCCTTGCGCAGCAGCTCGATAGCGCGGGGCGTGTCGCCTTTCGACTCAAGAATTTCGGCGGCAAGGGCCAATGCGTCCTGTTCAACCGGCGTCGTTTCAATTAGCGGCTGGAGTGTCGCCAGCGCATCTTCCGCGTGGTGGGCATTCCACTGCGCAAGTGCGAGATTGTAACGAGCCTCGCGCTTTGTTGGGTCCACTGAGAGTGCTTCGGCGAAGGCAGCGACTGCATCTTCGTCGCGCTTCAGAATGGCCAGGCACGAGCCATATTCGGTTAGCGCTCCCGGCTGACCGGCAATGACTCCGGCTGCCCTCTGGAAATGATCGACGGCGTCGGCGCAATTGTTCTTCCGGTAGTCAAGAACACCGAGCATTGCATGAGACGTTGGATCGTCCGGCCGCTGAGCCAATACCCTCAGGAGCAGCGGTCTTGCCGCATCGTGACCCATCTGAAACTCGGATTGCGCCGCCCCTTCCAGAGCAGGCAGGTAGGCCGGGGCAAGTTGCAACGCATGTTGATATGCCGACAGCGCCTGTGGAAGGTTGCCCATTGCTGCCGTAGCCATTCCACGCAATGTCCAGATCCTGTAATCGCCAGGCTGTCTTGCCAATGCCGTTTGACTTAAACTCAACGCTTGTGCGAAATCGCGGTTGCGCAGCGCGTTGGCAATAGGGCCAACTTCGTCTTGCGCGGCCTCACCTTGCGCAAGACAGACGGGCACTAACGCAACCAGGAAGCACAGAAGGTGCACATATCGAGTTTTCCCTGGCATCATTAAAACCCGTCGCCGGGCGAAAGGGCCCGGGCTCTCCAGTCCGCTCATCTCGCATCTCATCGAGGTTCGCGAAGATGGCTCTGCGTGGCATCAAGGCGCAAGTGACTCGGTAAGTTGAGGCGTTACGTTGTCGAAAAAGATTCCCTGCAATTGTCCTGGCGCCATTTGCGGAACGCGCAGTTCAATTGTATGCCGCACGTCGGGTGCGATTATCGAGAGATCGGCGTAGAAACCAACAAATGAGGCCGCATCGACCCGGCTGGAGCTGTACGCAGGTTGCAACTTCAGGGGTTGGCCATCAAGCGTTCCACTCACTGGGATGGAGTCCTTTCCATCCGCTGCCTGCACAAAGAGCAGGAGCCGCTCTGGTACCAGCCAGGTTGACTGGTAATCCTCTTGTGTCCACGGGATGGGCCACTTCAACTTGCGAGCGGCCAACTGATCCAGCACACGCTGCGGAACTACAAAGGTTCCCGTCAGTGAGCCATTCACGCTCGGAGCGACCGCAATCTCCTGAGCCTGGGCAAACCGGGTTCCCTCGAAGCGAACTTGCGCCTCGACGTAGCCGCCAGACTGCGTGAACTTCACGGCATTCCCGTTGACGGTCACGGTCGATACCTTGGAGCCGGCCGGAAGCAGCACACCGAGCTTCTTAATCGTACCGGGCTCGCCGGCAGCATGCTCAACCGACAGGGCGCCTCCCTTCAGAGCGACGCCAGGCGGTACGGCGCGGTGCAGAGCCGCTGCATTGAAGAGAATGGGTTGGTCCAATTTCCCTTCAGGAATCAGTTCCAGGACTGTAGCGCTGGTCCCATCGAGGGTCAATTCCACTTGATCCCCGCGGTTCCACGCCCCCGTCCCCGGCTTTCCAAGCAGACGTCCCTCTTGCGGATATAGCTCGCGCAACAGGAATCTCTCTCCCTTTGTCAGACCAATCGTCGCATCGAGAGAAATCTGCGCTGGCAACTGCTTGTAGTTGGGGTTGAACAGGAACAAATAACCGCGATCTCCCAGAATCGCTGCCGTGCCATCCACATGACCCAGGGCCGGCTGCTCGAGAATCGTGCGCGTGTGGCGCAAGTATTCCTTGTTCTTCGCGGTCCAGGCAAGCCAGCCGCGAATCCACGCCTTGTCTTCCGCTGAGAAATACCTGGCCTCCTCAGGATCTCGCGCCGGAATCATATCCACCACGTTGTTCCAACCCCCGGTGGCAATGGAGGAGATGAAGGAGTACCGGTAACCCAGGTAGTCCCAGTCCCGCGGCCGGTACCGGGTATACATCATCTCCACTCCCTGGCGATGACCATCTGCCCCGGGAAGATTCCGCGAACGCTCGGTCTGGTGCGTGGCATAACCGGGAATGATCTCCTCCGGCGCAAACTGGTAGTTTCGATACCAGTAATTGACGAACCGCGTGCGGTCCGCTGAGACACGATCGAAATGCAGATCGGGATAGGGTTTGAAACTCTCCGGTTGCTCGTCGTTGCCGGTCGGGTGAGGATAGCTGCCGGCCAGCCAGCTCCATGGCCCAAACATCTGATAGGTCTGCCGCCCGTCGATGACGATCGAGGGCGCCGCCCGGCGCAGGGTCTCCATGACTCTCCGCCATCCGTACCACTGCGCATAGCTGCTGCTGCCCGGCAAATCCAGCCAGGTATAGTCGAACGAATAGCCTGCTATCCCTGTGCGCTTCTGGAACGCGATCAGATTGCGGATCAGGTAGTCCTGAAGCTCGCGGGATGCCAGCGTGGCATAGGTAAACGCGTCGCCATCTTTCGCGGGCCGCTTTACCAGCCAGGAAGGATTCGCCGCAAAGGGCGCCGATGGGTAGACATAGGCAAGCAGGCCGACATGCTTCTGCTTGGCATAGGAAACCATCTCCGAGACACTTGCCGGAATCGAATCTTTGCCGGGATCCCACTCACCCTTGCGAATCTTCTCGCCCAGATTGAGCCACAGAACATACTCCCAACTCCATGAGTCGGCGCTTTGCGTGCGATCTGCAAGCGTGGAATTGCCGGGGGCATAAAGAAGCGTCTGAATGCCCAGCGCGGACGCAGTATCGATGATGCGTTTGTACTCCGTTTTTCCCTCTTCCGTACCCACATCGATCTGATAATCGTTCAGCGTCCATCCAACCTCCACGCTGATGGACGCAGCCGGCGGATCAATCAGGAACGCACGTACACAACCGGTAAAGGCTGCTATCTCCGCTTCGTCCATCCCGTCATCCGGTGTTTGATTGGGCGGAAGATGCCATTCCAGTGCCATCTCGCGCGGCTTGCGGTTCCCGCTCAGACGATAGGCGCCAATGCATGCCGTATCGCTCGCGAATGCTCCCCAAGCCTGCCGCCACTCCATCTCCGGCGCATAAGCGACGGTCACCGATTGTCCATCCCGTTGCACTTCGAGAAATGGATTCTGGACCGCCAGAAGCGCGCCTTCATTTCCAGCGAGGCGCAGGAACTCGCCGAAATCCTTCCCTGGCAAAGACTTCCGGCTCTGCTCGATGGTCCCGCCGAATTGTGGTACATAGGTTGACGGCACATAGTCGGAAATCACTGCATTCCGCACCGTCAGATCCAAGGGGACGACCCGGTGAACCGTGAAGTTCGCGTTGGGCGCGCGCAACACCTTGATCTGCTTGCCGACGAAACTCCAGGTCGCGCCCAGCCTGTAGGTTACCTGGATTCGATAGCCGGAGATTTCGTAGTCGTAAGAGACTTCACCGGCCTTGGTCTTTGCAACGGAAGGTTGCTGATCTCCGCTTCGCAAGACGGTGTCGCCGATCGCCAGCGACCAGGCATCCCGCGCAACATCGACTCGAGCCCCCGATGCGGCATCCTTGATCGATACAAGGCCTTGCGGGCCGAATTCCGCGGAGACGGCCGCATTTTTCAACTCCAGGTTTTGCGCCAACGAGTTTGCAGGCAAGAAAGCAAACAGACAGGCGAGACTCAGCACAATTCGATGTGTGGCTGGCATAACATCCTTATGGAAATGCTGGGCTGGAGTTGAGTGCAGGGCATTTCGAGGGACGATGCGGAGGTCTGAACTCCGACCGCCCCTCGTAACAATTGCAGTTGTTCAGGATGGGAACTCTTGTATGAGCTGCACTGAAAGATATCGGCACAAATCCCCGCTACGCTTTCCGCGCCGCTTCGGTAGCCGAATTGGGGCTCGGGCCTCACGTCGATCATTTCAATCCGTGCGGTTTGCGTGAAGCCCGTCGCGCCAAGGTCCGTCCTGTTCGCGCTCCTCCAGGGCTAGAAAGTAATCCTTGCTGCAAGCTGCAGGTAGCGCGGGAATGAAGTGCTGCTGGTGGTGCCGAACCCTGCACTTGTATCGTTGTAGTTAGCGTCCACGCCGTTCAGGTTGACCCGGTTGAACAGGTTGAACGTATCCAGCCGTAGCTCCAGGCTGACATGCTCGGCTATCGCCGTGGTCTTCTTCACGGTAAAGTCCGAGTCCGCGTAGCCGGGGTTGTGGAATTGGTCTATTTTCTCGTTGCCTTCCGTGCCGGAAGCGCTGAACGTCGGCTGCGCAAATTGGCTGTGGGTGATAATGCCCGAGTCGACAACGCCAGTGTACTCATACGACTTCCGGTCGTGCTTTTGGTTGTAGCTGACCACGTTCGGCACATTGTTGTTGTCGCCGTCCGCGGAGTAGTTGCCGCTGTTGCCAGCAAAGGCAATATGCCCAGCTGCCAGTTCGCTCGCGTAATTGGCCGAGGTCACCGTGACGCCGGTGGTATCGACCAGGCTCAAAGCGTTACCGGCGCCCACATAGAACGGGTTGCCCGACTGCAGAATGGTGGTCGCCGACAGGTTGAAGCCGTTGGTTAGTCTGCGCGTAAAGCCATTTCCGTTCTTCAAACCGGGAATATCGTAACTCCAGCCCAGCGAAACCCGGTTCGGCGCATCCCAGGGCGAGGGGCTGTAGAACTGTTTGAAGTTATAGGAAGTTCCGCCGCCGCCCACGTATCCTTCCGGATAGTTGTTCCAATCATCCTTGGCGGCCGAACGCGTGTAGGAGGCAGTCAGGAAGCCGTGGGCGCCAATCTTCCCCTTCAACGCCACGATGAACGCGTAGTAATTTGAGTACGCCGCGTTGAACGCATAATTGATGGAACCGAAGCTGGTATTGAGGCGGGTTTGAATACCGTCCCCTGTCCATACTCCGCTCGAGTTGAACGCCGGGTGCTGGATCAGATCTCCGGGGAATATATTCACATCCACGCCGTAGGTGGTGTTTCCCGTATTGCCGCCCGCCGAAACAAGATTGTAGCCATGCGACCCCTGGTATCCGACGCTGGCCACCAGGTTTGCCCTCAATTGGCGTTCCAGCCCGGCCGACCAGTCCAGCGCATCGGGGGATGACATGCTCGGGGACGTTCCGCCGACGCCATTCTGCGCGCCCACGATCCCGCCCTTTGCGTCGAGCGTGGTTCCGACAAATGCCGGCGCCGGAAAACCAAATGGCTCCGTGTTCTGCGTTCCGTAACCGAAAATGGGAGCCGCAGTGGATCCATTGCTATAAAACGTCGGCACAACATATCCCGGCGGGTTGCCTTTCAAGCCGTTTTCGGCGTTCCCCAGTGTGAACTCGTTGTGGAAGAGCCCAAAGCCGCCGCGCGCCACCCACTTGCCGCTTCCGGTTGGATCGTATGCAACGCCGAAGCGCGGGCTGAAGACCCAATTCATATCCTTGTTGAAGACATGCGACTGTTGGGTCATTACGCCATTCGCAACCTGATCTGCGAATGTGGATGCCGATGCAAGATGAAAGTTGGCCAAAACGGTTCCGGCAAGTGCCACGTAGGGATTGCCGAAGTTGTCGTAGCGGATGCCGTAGTTGACGGTCATCTTGCGATTGACCTTCCAGCTATCCTCCGCAAAAATGCCAGAGGTCGTTTCCTTATAGCCATAGTTTGCGGACTCGTAAGCACCGGTCAGCGGGTTATACGAAATTCCGCTTTCAGTGTAGGGGTTGTTGGCGATCAGGTCGATCATGTTATTGAATTGGAAGGAGGGCTGGTCATAGGCGCCCGCGAACAGTGCAATGTCGTTGCTGCGCCATAGCTCGAAGCCGGCCTTGAAGCTATGCGTGCCAACAATATGGGTCAGGACGTCGCGCCAGTGATAGCTGTGCTGGATGTAATCTCCCTCAGCAAACCCATCGCCAAAACCCTGCCCCAGTCCGGTCACGTTCACGATCGGAACGTCGAAGAGGCCAGTGGCGGGCGAGAAGCCCTCGATCCGGTTGTAGCCGAAATCTGCCTCATTCAACGTGTTCGATGAAAAGGTGTGCGTCTCGTTCCCTTGCAGAGAAAAGGTGAAGTACTTGCTGGTCGTGGCAAACGCCGGACGAGCAGCCGGTCCGCCATTGTTGATGGTGTCGCGGAAAAACTGGCCGTAGACGCGATCTTTCTTGAAGTATTTGTCGATGCGGATGTTGTACTGCTCGGCGTTGTAGTAGCTGGAGCTGTTGAAATTGCCGGTGTCGAAAACCGGTGTGGAGCAAGGGACGGAAATGTCGTCGTAGGCAGTAACATTCCCGACGCCGGCGGCGCAGGCTTGTTGAGCCGCCGTGCTTGAGAGCGTATTGCTCCACAACGAGCCGGCCGTAGCCGCGAGCTTGGTGTTCACCATGCCGGATACCGGATACTTTTGCATCAATGCCACTTCGGGGCTGTTGGGCGCCGCGGTTTGGGCGAAGGCCAAAAACGCCGGATCCTCGAACCCATCGAGCGAGGTCCCATTGGAGGCCAGCGACAGGTAAGGCTCATAGCCGACAAAGAAAAAGAACTCCTTGTGGGGAATTACCGGGCCGCCCACGGCAAAGGACATGTTGTTGACGTGATATGGGTTCACCGGGGTCGGCTGCGGCACCCCGAATTCGCCGCGCGCCGCCAGGTTTTGATATTGGTAGTATTCGCTGGCCAGGCCATGGAACTGATTGGTACCGGACTTGGTGGTCATGGCGGTCTGAATGGCGGCCGCGCGACCGTAGTCGACGGAGTACGTGTTGATCTGAACGCTGACCTCCTGCAAGACATCCGAATTCGGCGTCAGGTTCAGCACGCCGGGGCGAATGGTGCTGGTCACATCCATGCCATCCACGATGTACTGATTGCCGGTGGCGCCCTGCCCGCTGGCGCTGGCGTTGACCCAGTTTTCCGGTGCGAAGTTGGTGGATGTGCTCGATCCGGGCGAGTTTTGGCCTCCCGTGCCGGTAACGCCGGGAGCGATGGTGATGACATTGGTCGCATTCCGCCCCGGCAGCGGCAGGTCGGTAAGAGCCTGGGTGTCCAGCGTCTGCTCGAAGCGGCTGTCCGAGGTGTCGATCAGCGGAGCCTCGGTGGACACCGTGACCGTGGACGCAACTTTCTCCACGGTCAGGGTCAGCGGAACATCGCGCGTCTGATCGGTGGCCAGATTGAACGATACCGAGGCCGTCGAGAATCCTTGCACGGTAGTCGATACGGTGTAGTTGCCGGGCGCCAGGCTGTCGAAACGGTACACGCCACTGACGTTGCTGAACGCCGTCTGTGTGACGGCGGTGTCGACGTTCATCAAGGTTACCGTTGCCTTGGGAACAACGGCTCCCTTTTGATCTTGTACAGTTCCCTGCACGTTGCCATTGAATTGCGCGTAGCAGCTGGCTGTTGACATGAGCAACACCAGCATCAGGATGTTGAAGAATCTTCGCGTGGATCCCCTCATTTTGGCCTCTCAAAAGCAGTTTGGTGTGTGCGCAGTGGCGCCGGATGCCCAGACTCCGGAATGGCTGCCGGCATGACGCCCGGAACGATCTCAATCCCCGCGTCCTGAAAACGTTGAGCAAAATCCTCTGGATTCAGGAACCTATCAACCCTACTCACTTGGGATGAGACGCGCATGAGCTAGTATGACCACGCTGACATAGTACATATGGACTAGAAGCCGCTATCGTCTTGCTCGGCATTGAGCTTACGGCGTAGACTCCAACCTGCCCGTCAATGAATAAACTCTGCCAATACGGACACCTCTGGGGACGAAACAAGTCTTGTCTTGGAGTGGCCGGGCTGGCCTGCGTACTTGTCCTTTGGGCCTCTGCCTGCCGATCCCATCGGCAGGTCAGGATCGCCGTCATCCCCCAGACGGAAGGAACTTTGTTTTGGGAGGCCGCACATACCGGGACGGAAGACGCGGCCGACCCAGCCGGAATATTCATCTATTGGAAGGCCCCCACGCGCGAGGATGATGTGGAAGCGCAGATTGCGCTGGTCGACCGTGTCGTGGATAACAACTATCAGGGATTGGTGCTCGCTCCGGATCAGGCCCTGTCTCTTATTATGCCGGTGCGGCGCGCTCTGGCGCACGGCATCCCCACGGTCATCATTGGTTCCCCATTGCCGATTCCCGCCGGAGGAAATCTCTCCTATATCCTCAACGATGACGTAGATGGCGGCCGGCTTGCCGCCGAGCGTGTCGCCGGGTTACTGAACGGCCATGGAACCGTCGCTCTTCTGGGCATCAATCCGGACATTACCGGAATCATGATCCGCGCGCGCGCTTTCGAGCAGGTTCTCGCTCAGAATTATCCCGGTATCCGTATCGTAGAGGAGCGGATGGGGTCGTTCAACGTACCGCACGAACAACAGGTGGCCGAGGATGCGCTCAGGGCCAATCCGGATCTCGATGTGATTGTCGCCCTCATGTCGACCACAGTCGATGGAACCCTGTCTGCGCTGGACACCACGCCGGAGAGGCACTCAGTCAAGGTCATCGGCTTTGACGATGCTGGATTGCCTCCTTTCGATCAGAAGAGGAGTCTCGATAGCGTGATCCAGGAGGATACTCGATCCATGGGGCAGCAGGCGATCGAGCTCATCCATTCCAGGCTGCTCGGACAATCCGTGCCGGCAACGGTACATCTCCATCCCAAGCTCATCACGCGCAACAACATCGACACGCCGGAGGTCCGCCTGATGTTCTCCCAGGATTGGACACTTGGCCGCTGGCGCTGGAGTTCGGCGCAATGAAACTCCCGCGCTCGCTGCGCCGCCGGATCCTGGCTGGATTGCTTGCCAGCCTTGTTCTGGCCCTGGGGTTCATTGCGTCGCGCGCCTATCTTCACAGCCCGAACCGGGGTCTGCCCTATCGCGATTCCTTTGCCAAAGGCCGGGCCAACGAGTGGAAGGCATTTGGCGGCACATGGGAACTTGTGAATGGCGTCATGCGCAACGACTCGGATGAGCGGGGAGCGAAGCTGCTGTCGGGATCGCCCTATTGGCGCAACTACTCCATCGAAGCCGATATCAACTTGCTGGGCATCAGCGGAGACGCGGGTCTGGTGATTCGATCGGCGAATGAAGAGGAGGGCGTGAATGCCTACAGCGGCTACTACGCCGGGGTGCGCACGCTCGATAACGCACTGATCCTGGGCCGCGCGGAACACGGTTGGATGGAGGTCGTCAAACAGTACCCTACCCCCGGCGGCATTCGCCCGTTCCAGTGGTACCACCTGAAATTGCTGGCCTACGATTGCCAGATTGTCGCCGCTGTAACCACTCCGTCGCAAGCGACTCCAACTTCCCTCGGCATCAATGACCCGGACTGCGTCCATTCGGGCCGGGTCGGTCTCCGCTCCTACTCTTCCGGCGGCATCTGGCGCAACGTCTTGGTCCGCCCTGCAACGTATCAGGATCTGGTTGAGACGCTAAAGAGTGGGCGAGGTCCGGGAGATTCCGAAGCCAGGGATACAGCCCTCCCGGATTCAGAATCTCTCGGACTGCAACCTCGACAGGAGCAACAAAAGGCGAACGTCCGCTCCAATGCAAACACGCAGATCATCGCGAGTCTGCGCCTGACTTCTTTCGCCATGCCCGCGACCGCCACGGTCCGCGGTGTGGTCATCCTGACCGCACCGCTGCTCTTCGTTCAGGATTCCACGGGCGGAGTCTACATACCCCAGCCCACGGCGCCTCTGCTCAAGGTCGGCGACGAAGTTGAGGTCACCGGCGAGGTGCATCCCGGCGACTTCAGTTCTACGTTGGAACACGCCAAGGTTCAAGTGCTTTGGGCACGCACGCCCGTGCCGCCTGTCTCGGTAACGGCATCCCAGGCATCCACAGGCAGATACGACGCCACCTTCATCGAGGTACAAGGGCGTCTTGCCGCCAAGGAGCGCGGACCGGACAACACGCTCATTCTCGATCTCGATGAAGGGCCGCAATCGTTTCGCGCCATCCTGAATCCAGGACGCAGCGACTATCTTTTCAGCAAGCTCAAACTGAACAGCAGTCTTCGCCTGCGCGGCGTCTGTGTTGTCGATGCCGCGTTCACCAGGAACCTTACTCCTTTCGTCCTTTTGCTACGCTCCAATGAGGACCTGGAAGTGCTTGCCGGTCCGCCATGGTGGAGTACAGGACACGTCATTGCCATTGTCATCGCCTCCCTCCTGCTCGCGCTGGTAGTCAACTTCGTTTACAACCGCATAGCGCATTGGCGTCTTCAGGGCGTACTGGAGGAGCGCCAGCGACTGGCCCATGAGATGCACGACACCCTGGCGCAGAGCTTTGCCGGCATTGGATTCCAGTTGCAGGCGATTCGCAACGGACTGCCGGATGGGATGCCCACATTGCATCAACAGCTTGATTTGGCCAGCAACCTTGTCCGCCACAGCCACGAGGAGGCGCGGCGCAGCATCGCAACGCTTCGTCCCGAGGCGCTGGAGTCGGAAGATATACTCTCCGCGCTGGACTACTGCGCACGGCGCATGGTAGAGGGCGGTCCGGTTCAGGTGGTTTCGGAGAGAGAAGGCGACGAGAGACCCATACCCTTGCGGATCGCGGACACCCTTTATCGCATCGGTCAGGAAGCTATTGCCAACGCTGTCCGGCATGCACATCCCACCATCCTGAAAGTTCGGCTCACTTACAGCGGAAATGCGGTCTGTCTGCAGATAGACGACAACGGAACAGGCTTTACGCAGGGCGGCGGGCTGCTGGGCTTCGGTATCCGCGGCATGCGCAGGCGAGCCGAGAGCATCTCCGCGGCCTTTCAACTTCAAAGCAAGCCGGGCGAGGGCACGCGTATCCAGATAACGGCTTCATTGCCGCCTCGCATGACCCTCGTCTCCTGGCCGAAGCTCTTGTGGAAATATGTTTGGGGGCATTGGATCGATGGCCGACCTACGAAACACGCCGATTCGCATTCTTATCGTGGATGATCATCCGGTTGTACTTGCCGGCCTCACCAGTATGCTTGGCACTCAGGCCGGCATGGAGGTCGCCGGCTCCGCTTCCAGCGGCGAAGAGGCGCTGGAGATGCTTCGCGTCAAGCCCGCTGACCTGCTGCTGCTCGATCTACGCATGCCCGGCATGAGCGGAATCGACACCCTCCATGCCCTCAAGCGAGCCAAGATCGGTGTCCGCGCGATCATCCTCACCAGCTATGAGACGGACGAAGACATCTACCGCGCGGTACAGGCAGGCGCTCAAGGCTATCTCCTGAAAGACGCGCCGCAATCGGACATGATCGATGCCATCCGGGCAGTTGACGCCGGTAAGCGCTACTTCCCTCGCCACATTGCCGCACGGCTGGCCGAGCGCATGATGCGCACCAATCTCACCGCACGCGAACTGGAAGTCCTGAACATGCTTGCCCGGGGGCTCACAAACAAGGAGATTGGCAGCGCCCTGGACATCAGCGGCAACACGGTTCGCAATCATGTGAACAGCATAATCGAGAAGCTGGAAGTCTCCGACCGCACGGAGGCTGCCACCACCGCCATTCACCGCGGGATTATTGAATTGAACGGCTGATACGCATAGGATTGCCTGGGCGGATTGCGAGGTCTCCGGCTGGGCAAGGGGGATGGAATGAGACAATTGGCAGCCGGCAGTCTGGGCGTCTGGATTGTGGCAGTAGCCATCGCCGCCATTCTTGGGTGGGGCGCTGTGCAGCGCGCCTCAACCGCGGCAGATGCGTTGTTTGCGCAGTCACTGGCCAGTCCATACGAACCATATGCCGGAATCGCGTGGTAGCTATGATTGGGGAGAGTTGACTCATGAGTCGAAAACACCTCCCACATCGAATCCGTTTTTGGTCAGCGGCTTTTGGTCAGCGGCTATTGTGGCGGAGCGATACGATGCGAAGGTTGATCTTGCTCGCAATGTTTGTGGCCATTGCGCTTCCCGCCGGGGCGCGTATGACGGTGGCGCAATTGGAGCAGGTGCTGACCAAGGCCCGCTTCGCGCACAAGTCGGACGCAGAGGTTGTGCGCCAGATCCGGCCTTTGGAACTCTCCGAGCGGCTGACGGAGGCTTCGCTGGACCGCCTCACCGCTAATCTGGCGCCCGGCCCCCAGACAGTGCAGGCCCTGCAATTGCTCGCCGATCAGTCGGCTTTTCTCGATCCGCCGGCAAGCGAGTTGCCGGCCATAGCCCCTCCCGGCGACATTACCCAGCAACAGATGCTCGATGCGGCACGAAGTTATGGGGCGCAAACCTTGTCCCGTCTGCCCAATTTCCTCGCCACGCGGACTACCAACCGTTACGACGACAGTCCCCAGGAGTTGACGAAAAACGCCTGGCCGGTCCGCGCGGGACTGCACCTTGTGGGAACGTCAAGCCAGGAAATCTCTGTCCGCGACGACCAGGGGACCCTGTCGCCCGCCGCGGCTTCCGCCGCCAGGCAGGAGCAGGCGCACAATGGACTGACCTCGTGGGGCGAGTTCGGCCCCATGCTGGCCATGATCCTGACCGACACAGCCAAAGGTAAGGTGAGCTGGAGCCACTGGGAGCAGGCTGCGGCGGGCCCGGTCGCAGTCTTCAATTTTTCGGTGCCCAGGGCTTCATCGCACTTCCAGGTAAACGGCTCCATCCCACAACACGCGCCCGTCGAAACCAGATCCGTCACCATGCCCGGCAGCTTTGGACTGCAACCGGGTCTCGATGTTTCACGGACCACAATCTTCCACATTTTGCCCGGTTATCACGGCTCGCTCTGGCTGGACCCCGCCACTGGGACCATTCTCCGCATTTCCGTCCAGGCGGAATTGAAAGATCGCGATCCAGTCAAGCGGTCCGACGTTCTGGTGGAGTATGGTCCGGTCTTGATCAACGGCCGTAGCTTTGTCTGTCCGGTGCGCAGCCTGGCCTTCCGCATGAACCCCATCGACCCTAACGATACCTCTGGGGCTGCACCGCTTCTGATGTTGAACGAGACGCTGTTCACCGGCTATCGTCGCTTCGCTTCGACGGTACGGATTCTCCCCGATATACCATAGGGGTCTGAGAATCCAGCGGCTGCAGACTCCGGATTACCGGAAACCGGCTTGCAGGCGCCTGTGCTCCAGGCGTCGGAAATCGTTCCAACTGAAGAGCCCGCCACGCAGACAAGCGCGGCAGCGGTAGCGCACGCGGCCACTGCGCCAACCCAGGCAGACACCGTTCTGCATATGACCACCAATCTGGTGCCGGTGGATAGCGAAAGAGTCTCCACGACGGGCGCGACACAGAAATCACGCATCCTTTGTACCCTATGCGGCGCTCCAGTCAGCATGGAGCGGCTGCGGGGGAACTCGCGCCGCGTGCTTCATCACCAGGCTCGACGCGCACGCGCAGCCACAATAAGCCTGCCACGATTGCCAATCCCGCGGTGAGCGACAGCGCGGATTCCCATCCGATGCGCTCTGCCAGCCAGGGCGTGAGCGCGGGTGAAACCATGCCGCCGAGGTTGCTGCCGAAGTTCATGACGCCGCCGGCGAGGCCGCTGCGCTCGCCCGAGAGCTGGGTCATCGTGGCCCAGAAGGGGCCTTCCGTGCCCAGCACCAGCACCGTGCACGCGGTGAGTGCGAGGACGGCCACCATTGGGCTGGGCGTGCGGGCGCCGATCAGCAGAAAGATGGCGGCGATGCATAGGGCGGCGAGGGGGACGCTGCGGCGTCCCCATGTGGCTCCCCAGCGCGCCACAGCCGCGTCTGAAAGCACGCCGCCCAGCGGGATGGCAAAGATGGTCGCCACCCACGGCAGCGCCGTGAAACTGGCGGCCTTGAGCACCTCGAGATGACGCACCTGGACCAGATACAGGTAAAACCAGAAGACGAAGATATATCCCAGGTAGCCCTGCAGAAGGTAACTGGCGAAGAGGAACCAGAAACTCGGAGAGCGCAACGGCTGTGGAGAGGCCTTAGGCGATCCCGCCGCAAGGGAAGTGCTGGCCGCGGGTTGGAGAGTAGCGCTCTCAGACGAGTGAAATTGCCGGGGCGCGAACCACAACCACAGCAGCCCGGCGGCAACGCTGAACGCGGCGGCCACCAGCAGCGCCGCGCGCCATCCGCAGCGGCCTGCGACGGGCGCCAGCAGCAGGGGCGCGACCGCCGATCCCACGCCCACGCTGGCCAGCACCAGGCTGTTGGCGCGAGCACGCAGCCGCGGCGGCGTGGTGACGGCGATGGTTCTGCCCGAGGTGGGATAAGTGGGCGCGGCCATTACGCCAAAGAGGGCGCGGATCAGCCATAGCTGCGGAATGACCATGGCCAGCCCATAGCCATGCCAGGCGGCGAAGGCGGTCAGAGTGCTGAGCAGAGCCCATCCCAGGCAAAGCACCAGGAAGATGCGTCGGGCGCTGACGCGGTCGGCCAGTGCTCCCGAGGGCACTTGAAACGCGGTGTACCCGATCAGAAAAGTGCTGAAGACCGTGCCCATCTGCGCCTGGGTCAGGCCAAAATCCTTCATCATGCCGGGAGCCGCTATGGTGACGGCGACGCGGCCGATGTAACCGGCTGAGGCCGCGGCCATCAGCAGCAGCACGAGGCGCTTGTTCATAGAGGACGGCGAGTTTGGCCTCGCGGGGCAAGTCACTGGAGCCCTTTGTGAAAGATAAGTTCCGAATGCCCCGGCACACAGTAATCTTCAAGCTTCCCGACAAACTCGTAGCCATGCCGCCGATAAAGCCGTTGGGCGTGGTGGTTGAACGACGACACCAGCAGAAAAAGGTGCCCGCGTCCGGCGAAACGCCGCTCGGCAAAACGCAGCAGTTCTGATCCGACTCCTTGCCCGCGCACCTCCGCCGCAACCGCAACGCTGGCGATGTAAGGCGACGCCGCCAGACCGTAGGGGGCCAGCAGGATGAAGCCCGCCCGCAGGTCATTCTCCCGGCTCCTGGCGACAAAAAGCTCGGAGCCGGGGCGGGTCAACGCTTCGCGGCATGCTTCGAGATCGCGGCCCAGGGTGATCCAGGGCTCGGAGGAAGCCATCAGGCTGGCGCACCATGCATAGTCGTCCGGCGCGGCCGCTGCAACGTAGACCGGAATCTCCATTCGAGCCTCAAGAACAGCAGCATCATAACAGCGGCCCCACCTCCGCACAACGTTCGAGAACCAGGCAGAAGCCCACGGTCCCGCCCCAGGCAGACCCTGCCGTGGGGCGTTCAATTCATGAAGATCGTGGGCTGTCTGAAGCGCTTTCGGCGATCATGCGGCACTTAGGAAATGCGCGCCCGCTGCGCGGATAAACGATAGGACATGGAGCATGACAATGCAGGCGGCGAATGCGGTTCGGCCAGGTCGGCGATGGTGGGCAGCGACGAAAATTGCTGGATCAGGATGCGCCGGGGACCCGTTCCGTGCGTGGGCGAGAGGTTGATGGTTGGTGTGGGCGGAGCGTCTACCAGCTTGACCATGACCTCCGGCGGCGCCTGGTACTTCAACTCCGTCGAGGAGGTGGTCTGTTGCGCCAAAACCGATGGGATCGATGGAACGGCAACGGCGACGACAAGACAAAGAAGAACGGCGCAAGAGAACGCGGAAGGCAGGAGCATCTTCATACCGACGCAGCATACCAGAGTCTGCGGCAAGGAACCGCAGCCTTGCTAACTAAATCATTAGTTGCACGTCTTATGAACCAGGGACGGTCGACGGACGACTTCCCATGGACTTGCATCTTCAATGCCACCAAAGAGATCCATCACGCTCACTCAGGCTGAACTCCGGCTGATGAAGATCCTCTGGGACCGGGGCGAATCGACCGTGGCCGAAATGGTAGCCGCGATTTCCGCCGATGAGGCGCTTGCCTACACCTCCGTCCTGACGACCATCCGGATTCTCGAGACCAAGGGCTACGTCAGCCACCGGCAGGAGGGCAGAGCGTTTCTTTATAGCTCCTGCATCGGGGAGATCGAGGCCAGCCGATCGGAAGTTCGCCACGTATTGCAACGATTTTTCGGCAACTCCCGGGAGCGGCTTTTGCTCTCGCTCCTGGGCGACGACGAGATCAGCCCCGGCGAACTGAGCCGGCTGAAGGAAGCCATTGCCAATGCGCCGGAAGATGCGCGAGAGGAGTCTTAAATGGAGCCCCTCCTTCAGGCCGCCTCACCTGTGTCCGCTGCCGCTGTAAGCGCTCTCTTTTCCGCCGTTTGGGAAGGCTGCGTTCTGGCCGTTTGCGTGCTGGTCTGCCTGCGGCTGCTGCCCCGGCTCAGCGCCGCATCCCGGTCTGTGGTTTGGATGAACGTCTTCCTGCTGCTGGTGCTGATGCACATGGTCCCTCCCTTCAGAGAGCACCTTGGCATCGGCGGCCCGGTGGATGCTTCACCTGTCCGCCTGGACCTGCGCTGGAGTGTTGCCATCGCCGGCCTCTGGGCGATGCTCTCTGTCTGGAGGGGGACGCAGCTGATCCTGAGCGCCATCCGCCTGCGGCGGCTGGCAAATCGGGCCACCCCTGTACCTGCCGACCCGGCTCTGCTGGCGCTTCTCAAGGGTGGGCAAGGCGGCCGCGCGGCTGAGCTCTGTACTTCCGTCGAGGTCGAGCGGCCCAGCGTGTTTGGCTTCTTTCGCCCGCGAATTCTCGTTCCTCCCGCACTCGTAGAGAGGCTTTCCGCCCTGGAGTTGCGGCAGGTGGTCCTGCACGAGATGGAGCACCTGCGCCGCGGCGACGACTGGACCAATCTGTTGCAGAAGATTGGCCTGGCGTTCTTTCCGCTGAATCCGGTGTTGCTCTGGGTGGAACGGCGGCTCTGTGCGGAGCGGGAGCTTGCCTGCGACGACCGCGTCCTGCGCTCTGGCGGCGCCCGCAAGGCCTACGCTCTCTGCCTGACGCGCCTCGCCGAATACTCCATGCTTCGCCGCAGCCTTTCGCTTGTCCTGGGTGCGTGGGAACGGCGGCCGGAGCTGGTGCGCCGGGTGCACCGCCTGCTGCGGCGGCCCCATGAGCCGATGGGTGGCCGGCAAACGGCGCTGGTAACCGCCAGCCTGCTCCTCGGCGTGTTGAGCGGCGCAATGACCCTGGCTCGCAGCCCGCAGCTTGTCAGCTTCGCTCCGCTTGCTCAAGCAACGGTGCAGGCCTGGTCCGCGCATCCCGCAGGTCCTGGCGAGATGAACCTCCGTCAATTTGGAGGCTCCCCGCAACTGGTCAAAGCGGTCCTGCCCCAGCGGCCGGTTCAATCCGCACATACAGCGAAGCCGGTGCGGAGTAACGCTCGAAAGCGGAGTTTCAGGCGGCCTTACGCGCAGAGCCAGCAGGCGTGGGTTGTGCTGGCTGCATGGAGCGACGCCGAAACTCCTCCGCACCTGCTATTCGCCGTCGCGCGAAGGAGTCGAATCTCGTATGCCGCCGTCCCGATAGCGAATGGCTGGCTGATCGTTCAAATCTGATTCGAACGCTCCCTGGCGCAACCCTGGTTGCGCTCAACGTCAAACCCTAACCGGCAACAAGGAGAAGGTTCCCCATGTCTCAATCAACTAATCAATTAGTAGTAATCGCAAAGAAGATGGCCGCGCCCGCGGCAGTCGCCGGAGCCTTCGCTCTGGGAGCGGCACTCTTCGTCGGCCACGGCAGCGTTCACGCCGCGTCGGCCATAGACGACAACAGCGTGGCGGCGCTCACCTCGCTCGATCGCGCCATGGAGGCAGTTGCGGCGCGGGTAACTCCCGCCGTCGTCAATGTCGCCGTTACCGCGCGGGGTACCGGCGAGGCTGAAACCTCCGAAGGTCCGATGCAGGGCCTTCCGCCAGGACTGCAACAGTTCTTCGGGCCGATGCAGCAGTTGCCCGCGCAACCGCAGATCGAGCACGGAGTGGGAAGCGGCATCATCATCACGCCGGACGGTTACATCGTCACCAACGCGCACGTCGTCGATGGCGCCGTGCAGATCAAGGTGACGCTGAACGATCGCCGCATCCTGAAAGCGAAGCTGATCGGCGTCGACAAGCTGACGGACCTTGCCGTGCTCAAGGTGGACGTGGCCAACCTGCCCAGCATTGCCTGGGGAGACTCCACAAAGCTGCAGCCGGGCCAGACCGTGCTTGCATTCGGCAGCCCCTTCGGCTACTTCCAGTTTTCGGTCACGCGCGGAATCGTCAGCGCCATCAACCGGCCGAACCCTTACTCGGATGACCCGCGCAAGCCGGGCAACTTCATCCAGACCGACGCCGCCATCAATCCCGGCAACTCCGGCGGTGCCCTCGTCAACGCACACGGCGAGCTGATCGGCATCAACACCTTTATCATTACCAACAATGGTTCGTTCGCCGGCGCCGGCTTCGCCATTCCGTCGCAGATCGTGCGCGCTACGGCCGAGCAGTTGATCCAGCACGGCAAGGTCGACCACGGCTACCTCGGCATCGGCATGAACGACGTCACGCCCGATAACGCCCATTTCTTCAATCTGCAGGATGCGACCGGAGCCATTGTTTCGCAGGTTACGCCGGACTCTCCGGCAAGCCGCGGCGGCGTGCAGACCGGCGACGTGATCACGCAACTCAACGGAGAGAAGATCGTCAACGGAAGCGCCTTGCAGGTGACGGTGAGCGAGATGGCTCCTGGGGCGAAGATTACGCTGGGCGTTATTCGCGACGGCAAGCCGGTGACGTTGAGCCTTACTGTGGGTCAGTTCCACGGCAATGCCGAAGTGGCCAGCAACGACGGACGGGATGGCCCGCAAAGCGGCAAGCTCGGCCTCGCGGTCAGCGATCTGACGCCGGATGCACGGCAGCAGATCAACGTGCCTGACCAGGTTCATGGCGTCGTCGTCCAGAGCGTTCGACCGGCCAGTCCAGCCGATGAAGCAGGCATCCAGCCGGGTGATGTCATTGTCGAAGTCAACCGCAAGCCGGCGCAGTCCGCCAGCCAGTTTGCGAGTGAAGTGCACCAGAACCGGGATGGAAAGGATCTTCTGCTCCTGGTCTGGTCGAAGGGCAATGCGAGCTATCGAACCATTCATCCCGACCAGGACGAACCAAAGGGCTAGTTGCACAAAGATGAGGCCGTCGTGGATCGAGACGGCGGCCTCGCTGCTTGCGCTTTCGGGTCTCTCCCGACTCGGCCGTTGCCCTTGCCGCCCGCGTCAAACTTGCGGGACAGGATTTTGTCGGCGAGCACGAGAGCTCTACCTGTCGGAAGCGCGGCCGGGAGAAGAATTGCCTTATGAGCGGCTTTTGGACGACGTCATGGCCGGCGACGGCGCGCTGTTTACGCGTGAAAACTCAGTCGAGGCCGCGTGGGCGGTGGTCGATCGGGTGCTCAAGACCCATCACCGCGTTCGCTCTCGCAAGCGTCGCGGCCGGGGGCCGTCAGGCGAAGAGCAACGGCGCATCCGCAGTCGAACAACGAAGCGATTCCGCATCATGACTCCGCTCTGGATAGGATGACCGCGGACGTGATAACTTGGTTGCGTTTGCAAACAACAACGCCGCCGGGCGACCATGAGCCGCGCCCGGCGCTATACCGGGAAAGCCGGCACGGTATCCGCCATGATCAAGAAGCGTCTTGCAACTCTGCTCTGTCTTCTGGTGTCCGGGTTCGCCCCGGCCCTTGCGCAGCAACCCCACTATCCGTTCAACGATCCTGCGTTGCCCATGGAAAAGAGGATCGACAACCTGCTTTCGCTCATGACCGTTGACGAGAAGATCGACTGCCTTGGCACACGCACCGGCGTGCCTCGGCTTGGCGTCCCGAACTATGGCGGCTCCGAAGGCATCCATGGAGTGGTTCAGCGTGAAGCCAGGGGCAAGCGCTTGCCCATTACGACGACGCAATTCCCGCAGCCTCCGGGCATGGGTGAGTCGTGGGACCCGGACCTGGTTCGCCAGGCGGGAGGCGTGGAGGGCTATGAAGCCCGATTCATCACGCAGACCGCTAAGTATGACCGTCAGATGCTGATGCTGTGGGGACCGCAGTCCGACCTTGCGCGCGACCCGCGCTGGGGCCGCAGCGAAGAAGTCTACGGGGAAGATCCGTTCTTCAACGGAACCATGGCTGTCGCTTTTATCAAAGGTCTGCAGGGGGACGACCCGAAGTATTGGCAAGCGGCCGCACTGCTCAAGCATTTTCTTGCCAACAGCAACGAGGATCGCCGCACCAGTTCGTCCTCCGATTTCGACCAGCGCCTGTTCTGGGAATACTATTCGGTGCCTTTCCGGATGGGTTTCCTGGAAGGAGGCGCCAAAGCCGTCATGGCCTCCTACAACGCCTGGAACGGCACTCCAATGGCCATCAATCCAATCCTAAGGAGCATTGTCCGGGACCGATGGGGGGTGGACGTGATTTCAAGCGATGGAGGGGCGGTCAAGCTCCTTGTCGATCCACGCCATCTCTTTCCCAACCAGGAGGCCGCGGTCGTCGCGTGTCTCAAAGCCGGCATCAATCAGTTTCTCGACAGGTATCTGGACGAAACCAAAGCCGCCCTGAAGGATGGCCAGATCACCGAGGCGGAGATCGACGGCCTGCTCCGCCCCAAGTTCAGGGTCACGATCCGTCTTGGGTTGCTCGACCCGCCGGAGATGGTTCCCTACGCGAAGATCAAGGCCTCGCCGGAGCCAATCAAAGACTCGCCCGAGCCCTGGAATGCGGACAAGGATCGCGCCGTCTCAAAACAGATGGCGCTCGAATCGGTGGTGCTGCTCAAGAACGAAAATGCCTTTCTGCCTCTCGGCAAGGATTCCATCAAGTCGATCGCCGTCATCGGGCCACTGGCCGATTCCGTCCACTGGGACTGGTACGGCGGCACGCCTCCGTATGTGGTTACGCCGCTCAAGGGAATCAAGGATGAGGTTGGTCCAGGCGTAAAGGTCAACTACGCCGCCGATGAGATCGGCAACGCCGCCGTCAATGCGGCGAAATCTTCCGATGTCGCGGTGGTGGTGGTCGGCAACGATCCGACCTGCGGCCCTGATATGGCGCATGACTGGTACAACACCGCCGACGGTGGCGGCACACTCCCCTGCACCGTGCCCAGCGACGGACGCGAAGGGCGCGATCGCGAAAGCATCACTCTCGATCAGGAGCAATTGGTGAAGCAGGTGTATGCCGTGAATCCCAAGACCGTGGTCATCCTGGTCTCCAGCTTCCCCTTCGCCATCAACTGGACGCAGGCCAACATTCCCGCCATCCTGCACATGGCCCACGCCTCGCAGGATGAGGGTACGGCTCTTGCCAAGGTTCTCTTCGGGGACTACAACCCCGGCGGGCGCCTGGTGGAAACCTGGCCGAAGTCTCTCGATCAGTTACCCCCGATGGTGGATTACAACATCCGCGACGGCCGCACCTACATGTACTTCAAAGGAGAACCGCTCTATCCTTTCGGCTATGGCCTGAGTTACACGACCTTCAAATACTCCAATCTACGGACTAACTCCCCAGAGCTGGCCAGGGATGGCACGGTCACGGTCAGCGTCGACGTGACCAATACCGGCAGCCGGGCGGGCGACGAAGTCGTCCAGCTTTACGTCGAACACCTGCGCTCAAAGGTGGAGCGTCCGCGCGAAGAGCTGAAAGGCTTCCAGCGCGTCACCATCCAGCCCCATGAAACGAAGACCGTACAGATTCCGCTGAAGGCTTCGACCCTTGCCTGGTGGGACGAAAAACTGCCCGGATTCCGAGTCGAGGCCGAACCCGTTCGCGTGATGATCGGGAATTCGTCGAGCGGCATACAACTGACCACCACGGTGCGGGTTCAGTAGCGCTGCCGGGCTGGGTGCATCGCAATTCGATCTGACCCTCCACGCGCTGGGCCAGCCTATCTATCGCTCATTTAAGTTGGATCGGAGAGCGATGAGCCGGCCGATGCAGGTCACGGTGGCCAGGGGCGGCGTTTGCGAATGCATGTGGGAGATCCAGCCATGCATGTGGGACTCGCGGCACTGTTGGTCCAGGCGGTCGACCTGGGGGCGGCATTCCGAAGAAGCCTGGAACTTATACGCCCGCCTTGGTCCGGCGCGGCGCAAGCGGACGCTGTTCGATGCTGTTGAGCGATTTCAGAGTTAACAGGCTGCGGCGGAGTTCCAGCAGTGTGGCTTTTTCTTGGGGAAAAGGCCACTTCAGTGCATCGGCCCGCATTAATGCAACCCTGAAATTGCTGTCAGCGACCGCAAACTGGGATGCGACTAAGAACTTATCCGTAAATTAGTAGCGCCGACCTCCAGGTCGGCTGTCGCGTGGGCCTCCCGGCCCACGCACGGGTCCTGATTGCGTGGACGCCGCCAGGATAGCCCCTCTGGAGACCGCGCTACCGCAGCAGACAATTTACGGATAAGCTCTAACTCTTGCACTGCGGAAACGCGGTAATGCGCAGCTTTGCCGCCGCGTATGGAATCAGCGCAATGTTCTCCTCAGGTTGATCGCTGGCGACGGGGCTTTGCGGCAGCGGGTTGGCGGCGCCGTCTTCCGCGCGCCACTCGTTGAGCTTGCGGGCTTTCACGCTGAGCCGGACTGGAGCATGGCGGGCAGTGAATGGACCATCGGTGACCTCCGCCTCCGTGACGGCGATGCTCTTCGCGGGCGAGGCCTCATCGACGTTCAACGCATAGTTCCACGCGGTCGTCGGGAACACCTGCCAATCGGCGGTCATGCCGCGGTCGCGCAACTTGAGCCAGTCTTCGCCGATGCCATAAGAGAAGACCAGTGGCCCGCGCTCGACGGCAATAGAGTTATGGAACCACCGGGAGATGCGCGGGCTCATGGGAAAGGCGATCTCGACGCGGTCGCCGGATTTCCAGGTGCGCTCGATACGGGCAAAGGAGCCAGGAGCCGGTGCGGGCGCGGGCTCTCCGTCGACGAGGATCGCGGCGCCCGCGGCCCATGCGGGAATGCGGAGTTGGAGTGGAAAACTCAACGGCGCGGCGGGATTGAGGGTGAGCCGCACCGCGCCGCGGAAGGGATACTCGGTCTGTTCCGTCACGTGAACCTGTACGCCGCGCACGACCGTGCGCACCTCGCAGGGTGCGTAGACGGCTGCCACAAGGCCGTCGTGAGCTGTCGTGCCCGGCTCGCCCGAAAGCATGAAAAGGCTGTTGGCAAACTTGGGCCAGCCCTGGTGATAGTTGGCCGTGCAGCAACCGAAGTTGGGCTCCAGGCCATAGAGATTCGATTCCGGCCCGTCGGTGCCCCAGGGTTTCGCATGTAAACTGCATTCCACCTGGTTTGGTTCCTGGTTGTACTGGTGAGCCCACATATCGTCGGTGAGCGTGCCCGGCAGCGCGTTGAACGCGAGCCGCTCCAGCCGGTCGCCCAGTGAGGCGTCGCCGACAATGGCCAGCGCGTGTTCGAGCGAGAACATGTACTCGACAACGGTACACAGCTCCGAGCCCTGCGACGGATCAAGGCCCGCCAGGTGCTCATCGCAGGAGAACATGCCGTTGGGCAAGCCGTGGTACTTGTCCAGCCCGGCGATCATCTCAAGGGCGGCCAAGCGGTCTGCGTCCGACCCTGAGACCACTGACCACACGGGGCCGGTCTTCACAGCCTGCCCGTTGTTCACGCCATGCGTGCTCAGGCCCACGTCCTTGAGTCCGCTGGCCGCCGCAAGCTTGAGGAACTCGGCTGTGATGCGCTGGGTGTACTGGAAGTGCGCGTATTGCTCCATCCAGTCAAATCCCTGCTTGCGCAAGAGGCGCGCCAAATCGAGCAGATACGCGGCCCCCGTGCGGTTATAGAGCCAGACCACGCTGAGCAACTCATCCTGCCAGCGGAATCTTCCCCAATCGCGCAGCGGACGCTGCGGCAACTGGGCCAACTGATATTGGAAGTACTTATCCATCACGGGGATCACGCGCGGGTCGCCGGTCAGCTCCTGGTATTGTGTGAGAGCTTTCAGCATAACCATGCGCGGCCACCAGTCGTCGTTGGAGGAAGGACCGATCATGCCGCTGGCAGCCTGGTGGTCCAGCGTCCAATCGACGTATCTCTGCGCCTTGGCTTTCAAGCGCGCATCGTCCAGAAGATAGGCAAGCGGCACAAGACCGTCAAGGAAGTAAGGGCCGCGCTCCCATGATTCCCCTGTCCCGCCGAGCCAGCCGCTGTTAGGACCGACGTCCGCCCAGATTTCGTCCAGGTGCCCGCTCAGTCCGTTGGCCTGTATCTGAAGCTGGCCCTTGAGCCAGCCGCCGGGGCGGATGGAACCCAAAGGGAGAAGGTAAAACGCATTCGGGGCAAGCGGTGCGCGATTCCTGACCACTGACGGCATTTCGGAAGGCGTTTGCGCAGATGCAAGGACCGATTTACCGGAAGTCAACAGAAGGCGGCCAAGAGGAAAAGACGATCCCAGGCCGAAAAGGCCAAGCCGGTTAAGGAAACGACGGCGCGTGAAAACGAGCTTCGATGAAGGCGGCACTTTCGACTCCTGAGTCAAAGTTGCAGCAATTGTACTTAGCTCAACTTTCCCGCGCATGGTACACATGGTCTACTCCGGGCCTGTTTGTGAAGGGTACTGTCCCAGGCGGCGACGAACTCATGCTGTATAGGAGATGAAGCGCCACGGAAGAATCGACCGGACCAGGTCTCTCACCGCTTGTTTTTGTACCAGCTCTGTGCCCCATCATTTCGCCTTTTTTCTGGCGAAAGGATGGAAAACCGCGAACCTTAAAGTGCGAAATCACGCGGTCAAAGACCTGGCCGGCATAGCGCATTGCATGAGTGTCAACCGCTTGCTTCGATGATGCCTCGATGGATCGCGGTGGCGGCAGCGGTAATTCCGGCGCCACGGCAGGGACCTGCACCGTAACCGTGACCGGCACTTCGGGCGCGACGACGGCCACGGGCACGGTCACTCTCACCGTGCGGAAGCCCGCGCATCTGGTTGGCTACCGCCGGGAGGCGCATCGCCGTTGCCAGGAATTGCTCGCATCCATATCTGGAGCTTCTGCTCTCCGTCCACGACGTCGGAATGGATGAGCAGTTCCATGTTCTTTGTCTGGTAATTGTGCGGCGCCTTTTTGGAAGAGTCGTCGAGATACAGTGGATTGGCAAGAACTCGCCGGCAGCGTGAGTGGCGAACGGAGTTACTCCTGCTATCACAATGGAAGGTTGCATGGCCGGGGATCGAACATGCTCGCACTCGCTGACCCGCTCCCTCCCTCCCTCTGTTCCAGTGCGATAATCTGAACTACGCATCCATTTCTCTCCCCAGCACCGGGTGAAACCCTTGATCGTCGAAATCGAAGCGCTGACCAAAATCTACGAGTCCAAGCTCCGCGTCGTGGCCCTCGACGGCATCGACCTGGAGCTGAAGCAGGGCGAAATCTTCGGCCTCCTCGGCCCCAACGGCGCTGGTAAAACGACGACAATCAGCATTTCCACCACCCGCACACTGCCCACCAGCGGCACTGTCCGCATCGCCGGAATCGACGTCGTGAAGCACCCGGCCCATGCCCGCCGCCACATCGGCGTCGTCCCCCAGTTCAACACCCTGGACCGCTCGCTCTCCGTCTACGAGAACCTTTACTTCCATTGCCGCTACTTCGGCTTCTCCCACTCCCACGCCAAATCCCGCTCCCTTGAACTCCTTGACCAGTTCCTGCTCACCGAGCGCCAGACTGTTTTCCCCGCGCAGCTCTCCGGCGGCCTCGCCCAGCGGGTGCAAATTGCTCGCGCCATTGCACATAGGCCCACCGTCCTGTTCCTCGACGAGCCTTCCGCCGGCCTCGACCCGCAGAGCCGCATGGCCATGTGGACGGCGGTCGAGGGCCTGCGCAAGGAGGGCATTACGGTGCTGCTGACCACCCACTACATGGAGGAAGCCGACTCGCTCTCCGACCGCGTGGCCATCATCGACTATGGCCGCGTGCTGGCCCTCGGCTCCCCGGAAAAGCTCAAGTCCACCTTCGGCGCAAAAACCATCTTCGACCTCAAACTCAAATCGCATGAAGGACTTGAGCCGCTGATTGCCACGCTGAAGGCGCGCCCGGACGTGACCGGGGCAGAGGCTACCGCCGACGGCCTGCGCGTGATTGCCGCAACCTCCGACGGCCTCCTGCCCGACCTGGTGCAAGCCGCCGCCGGCTTCGGCCTGCGCGACCTGGCCATCACCGAGCCCAGCCTGGAAACAGTCTTCATCCAACTCACAGGGAGGGATTTACGTGAGTAGCTCCACAGGAAACAGGAAACAGGGAACAGAGAACAGGGAAAAGGGACCGGAGGGGCCGGCGCATGCGGCGCGGTACGGCTCGGGGATCTTTGCAAAGGCCTTTCTGGGGCTGTTTTTGCGCGACCTCCGCGTGCTCATGCGCGAGATTGTTCCCTTTCTGCTCCGCGTGGGCATGCAGCCGCTGCTCTTCCTGTTCGTCTTCACCTACATTCTGCCCCGCATGGCGGGGGGGAATCCGATGGCGGCCGGCTCCGGCGCCAGCTTCGGCACCATCATTCTGCCGGGATTGATGGCCGTGGCCATCATGTTTTCCGGCATTGCCGCCGTGGCTCTGCCGCTCTCGTCGGAGTTCGGGATTACCCGCGAGATCGACGACCGCGTCATGTGCCCATTGCCCTTGTGGGCCGTGGCTCTGGAAAAGGTCTGCTTCAGCGCCATGCAAAGCATGGTGGCCGCGCTGCTGGTCATTCCCATGGCCTATTACATTCCCGCCGTGCCGGTCCGGGCCAACGTCGCCAGCTGGTTTCTGCTGGCGCTGGTGCTGGTGCTTGCAAGCCTGCTCGCCGGTTCCCTGGGACTGGTCATCGGGTCCACGGTCAATCCGAAGCAGATTGGGCTGGTCTTCTCCATCATCGTGGTTCCCATTACCTTTTTGGGATGCGTCTACTACACCTGGGCCGGCCTGGGAAAAATCAAGTGGCTACAGGTGGCCGTGCTGTTCAATCCCATCGTATATATGAGTGAGGGCCTGCGCGCCGCGGTCACACCCGGCATTGCCCACATGCCCTGGTGGGCCATCCTGCCGGCGTTGCTGGTCTTCACGGCAGCGCTGGGAAGGTTGGGACTGCGAGGATTCCTGGGAAGAGTACTGACTTAGTACTACAGTTGTAAATCGAAGATTCCGGAGGGAGCAGGGGGTTTTAACCCCCTGAACCATGGCGAATTGACGTGGCCTTTAGGCCCGGGCCTTTGCGGGTCTTCCAGGAATTGAGTGAAATACAACTGTAGTATTAGAACTGGACAGTGCCAAGTTCTCGGTTGGGATCAGGAGCGCTTGTTGGCCAGGCGGAGGTTGGATAGTTCGGTGGCCAGATCGATCCAACGGTCCATCAGCATCTTCATGACCTCGTAGTTCTTC